>VOFG01001228.1_pt1 | contig 56000 bp, 87 predicted proteins | sample 5384171 | NCBI WGS metagenome assembly VOFG01 (sample SAMN12384726, study PRJNA508395) | human gut metagenome | isolation source: healthy gut F | host: Homo sapiens
AGCTGTCGTGCTTTTCGGCGGTTATGCCGGTCAGCGGCTGGAACCAATGGGTGAAATGGGTGGCGCCGTTTGCAACGGCCCAATCCTTCATGGCGGTGGCAACAGCATTGGCAACGTTATTATCAAGGCTGACCCTCTGTCGATGGTTTTTTTTGACCCGTAAACCTTGTCCGAAAGGGTGGCTTTCATGACCCGATCGTCAAAAACGACAGCCGAAATAATCTGATACTGTTTTCATTTTCATTCGCTCCTTTACAAAACTAAAAACGAGGCAAGGGACCGTAAAGCCGCCAAAAGCAAAGCTTTACATCAAGACCCCGTTGCCTCGTTTTCCGATATGCGATTTTAAAAAAAAAAAGACGTCAAAGAGATTTCTCTCTAAGACGTCATGCCTTATGCGTTGCATTATACACTCACCAAAGGGTTTGTCAAGTACTTTTTTCAAAAATTTTTTTCATAAATTTTTCCCGCTCCTTTGCCGACTTTTCGGTATTATAATAAGGTATATGCGGCGCCGGAGATTTCAAAAACGGGAAAAAGCCACAAAAATCGGCCGCTTTGCGCTCTGAAACATAAAAACAGACGATTTTAAATTTGTGTTTGACAAAAGGCCGCTCGGTGTGATATAATGCACCGTAGTGAGCAAAGACGTTCATTCAGACAGGGAATTTCTGTCCGGATGGGCGTCTTTTTCTGTTTTTCAGGAAAGGATTGAAGCTTTATGTTAGAAGGTCAGGTTCGTATCCCCTCGGGCTGCGCCATTTCGGCGGTCATCTCAAGGGACGGAAACAAAATGACCGGAGAAGGTATCATGAACAGCATGGTTCCCATGCACGACCGTTCAAACGGTCTGGGCGGAGGATTTGCCGGATACGGCATTTATCCCGAGTATAAAGAATTTTATGCCTTCCACATCTTCTACAACGACAACGCCGACAGAGTCAAATGCGAGAATTTTCTTAAAACGGCTTTGAAATAGTCAAGGCCGAAAACATCCCCATAAGAAAAATTCCCGAAATAACCGACGCCCTTATATGGCGGTATTTCGTGGCTCCCCTTCCTCGGTTCTTTCCCGCCTTCAGCTTGACGAGAAGGAATATGTGGCGAGAATGGTCACAAAGATAAACACGAAAATCGACGGCGCCTATGTTTTTTCCAGCGGCAAGAACATGGGCGTATTCAAGGCCGTCGGCTTCCCGAGGACGTGGGACGGTTCTACCGGCTTGAGGAATACGAGGGCTATTCCTGACGGCTCACGGCCGTTATCCCACCAACACCCCGGTTGGTGGGGCGGGGCTCATCCCTTTGCGCTGCTTGATTATTCCATAGTTCACAACGGCGAAATTTCCTCCTATGACGCCAACCGCCGCTACATCGAAATGTTCGGTTATAAATGTACGCTGCAGACCGATACCGAGGTCATCACATACATTGCCGACTATCTGCTGCGCAGGCAGGGGCTGTCCCTGTGAGGAAACCGCCTCGGTCATTGCGGCGCCCTTCTGGAGCACCATCGACTGGAAAAATGGAGCCCGACCACAAAAAAATGCACGAATATCTCCGCACCCGTTTTCCCGGGCTGCTTGTCACCGGACCGTTTTTCCATAATTCTCGGCTTTGACGGCGGACTCATGGCGCTCAACGACCGATTGAAGCTCCGCTCCATGGTTGTGGCCGAAAAGAACGACAAGGTATTTGTTTCAAGCGAAGAGGCGGCCATTCGGGTCATGGAGCCCGACGCCGAAAAACAACGTACGGTCGCCGGCCGGCGGCGAACCGGTCATCATAAAGCGTTAAAGGAGGGAGCATACTGATGGCGGTAAATTATCTTATTCCGGAATTTGAAGTGGTCAGAAATCACGACCGCTGTATAACCTGCCGCGTCTGCGAACGGCAGTGTGCAAACGAGGTTCATTCCTTTGACGAGGAAGGGCACGTTATGATAAGCGACGAGGCAAAGTGCGTGGACTGTCAGCGCTGCGTTGCGCTCTGCCCCACCCACGCCCTTAAAATTGTCAAAAACGACTGTGCATTTCGCGAAAACGCCAACTGGCAGTCGGACACAATTAAAGAAATATACAAGCAGGCGGCAAGCGGAGGCGTGCTGCTTTCCTCCATGGGCAACCCAAAGCCGCTGCCGGTATACTGGGACAAAATTCTCATCAACGCCTCGCAAGTGACGAACCCTTCGATCGATCCCCTGCGCGAGCCGATGGAAACCAAGGTTTTCCTCGGAAAAAGAACGTACCCGTCGAGAGAAACGAGGACGGCAGTCTTAAAGACAATCTCCCCCCTCAGCTTGAGCTTTCCATGCCGGTCATGTTTTCGGCCATGAGCTACGGCTCCATAAGCTATAACGCCCACGAAAGCCTTGCAAGGGCGGCAAGAGAGCTCGGAATTCTCTATAACACGGGCGAAGGCGGACTTCACGAGGACTTTTACTGCTACGGCGACAACACGGTGGTTCAGGTGGCTTCCGGACGTTTCGGCGTTCACGAGGAATACCTCAAGGCCGGCGCCGCCGTGGAAATCAAGATGGGGCAGGGCGCAAAGCCCGGCATCGGCGGACATCTGCCCGGCGCAAGATCGTCGGGGACGTGTCCAAGACCCGCATGATCCCCGAGGGCTCAGACGCCATCTCCCCCGCGCCGCACCACGACATTTATTCCATTGAGGACCTGCGTCAGCTTGTTTTCTCGCTGAAAGAGGCCACCGAATATAAAAAGCCCATAATAGTCAAGGTTGCGGCGGTGCACAACATTGCCGCCATTGCCTCGGGTATCGCCCGCAGCGGCGCCGACATCATCGCAATCGACGGCTTCCGCGGAGGCACGGGAGCGGCTCCCACGAGAATACGCGACAACGTGGGAATCCGATTGAGCTTGCGCTTGCCGCCGTTGACCAGCGGCTGCGCGACGAGGGAATACGCGGACAACGTGTCTTGTGGTGGGCGGAAGCATACGCTCGGCCTCCGACGTGGTCAAAGGCAATTGCGCTCGGAGCCGACGCATGCTATATCGCCACCGCGGCTTTGCTTGCCCTCTGGGCTGCCACCTCTGCCGCACCTGCCAGACCGGCCGATGCAACTGGGGAATCGCGACCCAGCGCCCCGAGCTTGTAAAACGGCTCAATCCCAACATCGGATATGAAAGACTTGTCAATCTGCTCACGGCCTGGCGAAGCACGAAATCAAAGAGCTTATGGGCGGAATGGGCATTAACTCTATCGAAGGCGCTGCGTGGTAACCGATTAATGCTGCGCGGGGTAAATCTTACTGAAAAGGAGCTTGAGATTCTCGGTATCTCACACGCGGGAGAATGAAACGGGTTTATGTAAACGAAAATGGTGTCTCGGATGTCACCTTTGCGAATATAACTGCGCCTTTGCAAATTCCGGCGCAAGCAACATGGTCAAAGCCTTAAAGGACAAGGAAATTTTCCCGAGAATACGCGTTGAGGGCGACGACAAAATCACCTATGCGATTTCCTGCCGCCATTGCGAGGATCCGCTGTGCGTCAAGAGCTGTATCTCGGGGCGCTGCATTTTGAGGACGGAACGGTCTGTATCGACAAGGACAAATGCGTGGGCTGCTTTACCTGCGTGCTTGTATGTCCTTTACGGAGCGGTGACCGCCGACGGCAACCACGCCGTTCAGAAATGCGAGCTTTGCACCAAAAACAGCGCGGGCTCTCCTGCCTGCGTTGCCGGCTGTCCCCAACAGGGCGATAGTTTTTGAGGAGAGGTGACGGAAATGAAAAAATATGTAATTATCGGCAACGGCACCGCCGCCGTCGGAGCAATCGAAGGCATACGCGCCGCCGACAGCGAGGGACTTATAACCGTGGTTTCCGCTGAGAATCATCCGTCTACTGCCGACCCCTCATTTCCTATTATCTCGAGGGCAAAACCGACCTTGAGCGCATTAAATACCGTCCCGACGGCTTTTATGAAAAGCAGGGCTGCACCGTGCTTTACGGCGAAAGGGCCGAAAAAATCGACGTGCAAAAAACAGGTCATTCTTTCTTCGGGAAAGGTTCTTGATTATGACAGCCTTTGCGTCTGCACCGGCTCCTCCCCTTTGTGCCGCCCTTTGAGGGGCTTGACACGGTGGAAAACAAGTGCGGATTTATGACCCTTGACGACGCTCTTAAAATCGAAAAAGAGGTTACAAAGGAGTCGAAAGTGCTCATTGTGGGCGCGGGTCTTATCGGGCTTAAATGCGCCGAGGGACTTTGCCAAAAAGCAAAATCGGTGACGGTATGCGACCTTGCGCCTCGGGTGCTTTCCAGCATTCTCGACGACAAATGCGCCGCCTATATGCAGAAAAAGCTTGAAGAGCACGGGGTCAAATTCTATCTCGGCGACACGGCGACAAAATTCGACAAAAGCACCGCATTTATGAAAAGCGGAGCGAAAATCGATTTCGACTTTCTCGTGCTTGCCGTGGGCGTTCGCCCCAACACCGCCCTTGTTAATGAGGCGGGCGGAAATGTCGGCAGAGGAATAACGGTGGATTCCCGCTCGAAAACCTCACTTAGCGACGTTTATGCCGCGGGCGACTGCACCGAGACGACCGACATTTCCTCGGGTCAGGTAAAAATCATGGCACTTCTTCCCAATGCCTATATGCAGGGCAAAACGGCGGGTCTTAACATGGCGGGAAAGGACGCCGAATTCGACAACGCCGTTCCCATGAACTCAATCGGATTTTTCGGGCTTCACGCCATGACGGCGGGCAGCTATTTTGACGAGTCTCAGGGCGGCGAAATGTTTGAAACGGTAAGCGACGGCGGCATAAAGCGGCTTTCACAAAGGACGGCCTGCTGACCGGGTTTATCATCATCGGCGGCGGCGAGCGCACCGGCATTTACACCAATATGATAAGAAACCGTATTCCGATTTCACGCGTCGATTTTGAAAGCATGAAAAAATCCGAATTTGTTTTCCTTCGAAAAGAATATTGTGGCAAAACTCTCGGAGGTGTGGTATAATATGACGATAGATACGAAAGGCATGGATTTTGCCGAGCTAAACCGTCTTATAAGAGAAAGCGACGGCGGCTGCCGTCTTGAACATTGCATCGGCCAGCGATTCATTGCGGCGGGTGTTTTCGGGCAAAAGCCTCACCATAGACGGAATTCCCGGAAACGCCCTCGGAGCCTATTTAAACGGCGCCGAAATCACCGTCAACGGCAACGCCCAGGACGCCGTCGGCGACACCATGAACGAGGGCAAAATCGTTATTAAGGGCAACATCGGAGACGCCGCAGGCTATGCCATGAGAGGCGGAAAAATATTTGTAAAGGGCAACGCCGGCTACCGCGCGGGCATTCACATGAAGGCCTATAAGGAGAAAAACCCATTATGGTCATCGGCGGGCGCGCAGGCAGCTTTCTCGGTGAATATCAGGCCGGCGGAATCATCATCGTCCTCGGTCTCAACACCGACGGAAAGCCCATTGTGGGCAACTTCCCTGCACCGGAATGCACGGCGGCAAGATGTTTTGAGAACCGACGAAAAAGGACATTTCCTTCCCCGCCAGGTGTCGGTCAAAAAGGCCGAGCCCTCCGACCTTGAGTGAAATCGCCCCCATAATCGAAGAATATTGCGAGGCCGTGGGGGCTTTGCGCAAAAGGATATTTTGCAGGGGCGAATTTATCGTCGTTTCCCCGACAGCAAAAAATCCATATAAACAAATGTACGTTGCTAACTGAGAAAGGCAGGCAGAAAAATGAGCTACACCTGATGAAATAATGCAGTATATCGAGGAGGAGGACGTAAAGTTTATACGTCTCGCCTTTTGCGATGTTTTCGGCAAGCAGAAAAATATTTCCATAATGCCGGACGAGGTCAAAAGAGCCTTTTGAATACGGCATTGCCATCGACGCTTCGGCGGTCAACGGCTTCGGGGGCGAGGTTCATTCCGATCTGCTGCTTCATCCCGATCCCGACACCATTGCCGTCCTTCCCTGGCGGCCGGAGCACGGGCGGGTGGTTCGTATGTTTTGCGACATTTCCCTTCCCGACGGGCGCGACTTTACGCCGACGGACGAAAAATCCTCGAAAATGCCATAAAGGCCGCCGCCGAGCAGGGAGTCGAATTTTTCTTCGGCTCGGAAATGGAATTTTATCTTTTCAAAAGAGACGAGGAGGGCGAGCCCACAAAGGAGCCCTACGACAAGGCGGGATATGGACATCGCCCCCCGAGGACAAGGGCGAAAACGTCAGAAGAGAAATTTGCCTGACCCTCGAGCAGATGGGCATAAAGCCCGAAAGCTCCCACCACGAGGAGGGACCCGGTCAGAACGAAATTGACTTTCGCTATTCCGAACCCCTTCGTGCGGCCGACCACGCCGTCACCTTCCGCGCCGTGGTCAACACCATTTCGGCGCGCAACGGTCTTTACGCCGACTTTTCGCCGAAGCCCAAAAAGGACAAGCCGGGCAACGGAATGCACATCAACATTTCGGCAAGAGAAAGCTCGAAAAAGGACGTACTTCCCTTTGTCATTGCGGGAATCATGAACCGCATTTGCGACATGACGGTTTTTCTCAACACCTCAAAGGAGTCATATGAGCGGCTGGGCTTTAACAAGGCGCCCAAATATGTTTCCTGGTCAACCGAAAATCGTTCCGAGCTTATAAGAATCCCCGCCGCGTCAAAAAAAGTATCGCCGCGCCGAGCTGCGTTCCCCGACCCGCTGTGCAATCCCTACATCGCCTTTGCGCTCATAATTTATGCGGGGCTTGAGGGTATTAAAAACGAGACCGAGCTGCCTGAGGCCTCCGACTTCAACCTTTCAAAGGCGCCGAGAGGCGGTGGAGGGGCTTAAAACCCTGCCGACAACCCTTGAAAGCGCCAAAAAGCTGGCAAAGAGCAGCGAATTTATCGCGTCGGTTCTGCCCGCGGGGCTTTGCGAATGCTATTTTGAATAAAGAAAACAAAAATCCGACAAAGGAGGGAAGCAAAAATGGAGCTGAGGGAACAGGTCTACAGCCTGCTCATTGTGTCGGCGGCCGAAAAATTCAACCGCTCCTTCCGAATTGCTTCCCGAAACATATATTTTCCCGTTAAAACCGTGGCCGACGTCGGCTCGGCAAAGCGGGAGCTTCTTGAGCGAGGCTACGACCTTGTCATAATCAACACTCCCTTCCCGACGATTTCGGAACGCGGCTTGCCGTCGACATCTGTCAAGACTCGTCCACGGGAGTGCTTCTTTTCGTCAAGGCCGAGCACTATCCCGACGTCAATGCCAAGGTCATGCCCTACGGGGTTCTGACCCTTTCAAAGCCCACCTCGGCTCAGATGATTTTACAGACCCTCGTGCTGCTTTGCGGCACAAAGAGAGCGGCTTAAATTCATGGAAAAAAGGCGGCCACCTTAGAGGGACAAAATGGAGGAGATCCGCATTGTCAACAGGGCAAAATGGCTGCTTATTTCCGAGCTTAAAATGAGCGGGAGGACGCCCACAGATACATAGAAAAACAGGCCATGGACAGGTGCATAACAAGAAGGGCCATGGCCGAAAGCATAATTCGCACATATAAACAGTAACGGAGGAGAACAGCATGACCAAATATATTTTTGTGACCGGCGGAGTGGTTTCGGGACTCGGAAGGGAATCACCGCGGCTTCCCTCGGACGGCTTTTAAAGTCGAGAGGGCTTAAGGTTGCCGCTCAAAAGCTCGACCCCTATATAAATGTCGACCCCGGCACAATGAGCCCCTATCAGCACGGCGAGGTTTATGTCACCGAGGACGGCGCCGAAACCGACCTTGACCTCGGACACTATGAGCGATTTATCGACGAGGACCTCAACCGTTTTCCAACCTCACCACCGGAAAGGTATACTGGAACGTGCTCAACAAGGAGCGCAGGGGCGAATATCTCGGCTCCACCGTTCAGGTCATTCCTCACATTACAAACGAAATCAAGGAATTTGTCTACCGCGTCGGCAAGCAGACCGACGCCGACGTGGTTATAACCGAAATAGGCGGCACCATCGGCGACATCGAGTCCCAGCCCTTCCTCGAGGCGGTCAGACAGATTTCCCTCGAAGTGGGCAGAGAAAACAGCCTCTTTATTCACGTCACCTCGTTCCTTCTTAAGCGGCTCCGACGAGCACAAGACAAAGCCCACCCAGCACTCCGTCAAGGAGCTTCAGGGCATGGGCGTCAGCCCGAATATCGTCGTTCTGCGCTGCGATGAGCCGCTTGAGGAGTCGATTTTTTTCAAGAAAATTTCCCTTTTTCTGCAACGTCAAGCCCGACTGCGTTATCGAAAAACATCACGCTGCCCATTCTTTATGAGGCGCCGCTTATGCTTGAAAAGGCGAACTTCTCCTCGGTGGTGTGCAGAGAGTTTAACATCGAGGCAAAGGACCCCGACATGGCCGAATGGACGGCTCTTGTCGAGCGCATCAAAAACCGCAAAAAAAAGAGGTTCACATCGGCCTTGTGGGCAATATATTCAGCTGCACGACGCCTATCTGTCGGTGGCCGAGGCCATGCGCCACGCAGGCTATGCTCTCGACACCCACATCCGTATTCATTGGATAGATTCCGAGAATTTAAGCGAGCAGAACATCGGAGAACAGCTTTGCGGGCTTGACGGCATAATCGTCCCCGGCGGCTTCGGAAACAGAGGAATCGAGGGCATGATTCTTTCGGCAAAATACGCAAGAGAGACGGGACTTCCCTATTTCGGGATTTGTCTCGGAATGCAGATCGCCGTCATGGAATATGCACGCAACGTCTGCGGCATTGCCGACGCAAATTCCGGCGAATTCGACGAGCTTTGCAAAAACAAGGTCATCGCCTTTATGCCGGGTCAGTCAAACGACATCGACAAGGGCGGAACACTTCGACTCGGCAGCTATCCCTGCGACATAAAGAGCGGCACCACCATGGAGCGGTGCTATAAATCGGCTCACATAAACGAGCGCCACCGCCACCGCTATGAATTCAATAACGACTACCGCGAGGTCCTGGAAAATGCCGGGCTGACCCTTTCGGGTCTTTCCCCCGACGGCACCTTGTGGAAACGGTCGAGCTTACCGACCGTCCCTTCTATGTGGGCGTTCAGTTCCACCCCGAATTCAAGTCCCGTCCCAACCGTCCTCATCCCCTTTTCCACGGATTTATCGAGGCGGCGCTCTCCCACGCGGAAGAATAAGCTTAAAGGCAGAGAAAATCTCTGCTTTTTTTTATTGTTTTTTGCAAAAGGACTTTCCCAAAGCCGCGAAATGTGGTATTATAGGGTGAAAAAGAAAATCTGCTTAAACGGCAGCAACGAGTGAAAACAGGGGTGCATGGATTTGAAAGAATTTGACAGAAAAATCATACTGGAGGACGGAAGCGAATATTTGGGCTATGGCTTCGGAAGCGATGCGACCGAGTGTGCGAAATCGTTTTCAACACCTCCATTGGGCTATCAGGGAAATCGTTTCCGACCCGTCATACACCTATCAGGCGGTGGATGACCTATCCGCTCATAGGAAATACGGCATTACCGACGACGATTTCGAAAGCAAAACATGACCATCGGCGGGCATATCGTCAGGGACTATAACGATATGCCCTCCAACTTCAGATATACAAAGACCCCTCCGAGCTTCTTGAGGAAAAACAACATTCCCGGCATTTCGGGGTGGACACAAGAAAGCTCACGAGAAGTATCCGCGACAAGGGCTCGAGACGGGTGCTCATCACCGACGTTTCCACCTCCCTTTGAGGAAGGCCTTAAAATCATAAGCGACACCGCCGTTCCCCACGACGCGGTGGAAAAGGTCAGCTGCAAAAAGCGTTGGTATTCCCGCACTTCAAACCCGAAATTCAATGTTGTGGCCGTCGACTGCGGCATTAAGCTCAACATAATCCGCTGTCTCAACAAATTCGGCTGCAACGTCACCATTGTCCCTTCGACACCTCGGCCGAGGAAATCGAGTTCATGAATCCCGACGGAATTTTTTCTTTCAAACGGCCCGGAGACCCCGAGGACGTCACCCCCGTTATCGACATGATAAAGAAAATGAGAGGAAAGCACCCCATTTTCGGCATATGCCTCGGGCATCAGATGATTTCCCTTGCCTACGGCGCCAAGACCTACAAGCTTAAATTCGGCCACCGCGGCGGAAACCACCCGGTCAAAAATCTCGAGACCGGCAAAATCGAAATCACCTCCCAAAACCACAGCTACGCCGTCGACGACAAGTCCTTTGAAAACACCGACCTTTTCTCTCTCACATAAACCTGCTCGACAACACCGTCGAGGGGGTCGAGTGCAAAAAGGACAGGGTTTTCAGCGTTCAGTATCACCCGAAAGCGCTCCCGGACCTCAGGACAGCACTTATCTTTTCGAAAAATTCATCAACATCATGAAGGAGGAACGGAAAATGCCTAAGAGAACAGATATTAAAAAGGTGCTTGTCATCGGCTCGGCCCTATTGTCATCGGACAGGCCGCCGAGTTTGACTATGCCGGAACACAGGCCTGCCTCGCCCTTAAGGAAGAGGGCTATGAGGTCATTCTCGCAAACTCCAACCCCGCGACCATCATGACCGACACCTCCATCGCCGACAAGGTCTACATGGAGCCGCTGACCCTTGAATATGTCGCCCGAATCTGCCGCTATGAGCGCCCCTGACGCAATCGTCCCCGGAATAGGCGGCCAGACGGGACTCAACCTCGCCATGCAGCTTGCCAAAAAGGGCGTGCTTGAGGAATGTGAAATTGAGCTGCTCGGCACCGACGCAAAAGTATCGGGTGCGCCGAGGACCGCGAGCTTTTCAAGGAGCTTTGCGAAAGAATCGGCGAGCCGGTGGTGCCCTCTCAGATAACATACAGCATTGAAGAGGCGGTTGAGGCCGCAAACACAATAGGCTATCCGTCATTCTCCGTCCCGCCTTCACCCTGGGCGGAACCGGCGGCGGCTTTGCCAACGACGAGCCCGAGCTTGGGAAATGATGAAAACGCCCTTGCCCTCTCCCCCGTTCACCAGGTGCTTGTGGAAAAGAGCATAAAGGGCTATAAGGAAATCGAATATGAGGTAATGAGGGACGCAAACGACACCGCCATTACCGTTTGTAATATGGAAAACCTCGACCCGGTGGGAATTCACACCGGCGACTCGATAGTCGTCGCCCCGAGCCAGACCCTCACCAACAAGGAATATCACATGCTCCGCGACAGCGCCCTTAAAATCATCCGCGCGCTCGACGTCAAGGGCGGCTGCAACGTTCAGTTTGCCCTCGACCCCCAGTCCTTTAAATATTACGTTATCGAAGTCAACCCCCGCGTTTCCCGCTCCTCCGCCCTCGCCTCAAAGGCAAGCGGATACCCCATTGCAAGGGTTTCGGCCAAAATCGCCGTGGGCATGAATCTCGACGAAATTCAGCTTGCCAACACCCCCGCCTGCTTCGAGCCCACCCTTGACTATGTGGTCACCAAAATGCCCCGTTTCCCCCTTTGACAAGTTCACCACCGCCTCAATCGCCTTTCCACCCAGATGAAGGCCACCGGTGAAGTCATGAGCGTGGGAAGAACCCTTGAGGAAAGCCTGCTTAAGGCCATTCGCTCTCTCGAAAACAGCAAAACCACATCCACATGGAGAAATTCGACAGCGACCACATGACCGCCGAGCAGCTGCTCGACTATATCAAGGAGGGCACCGACGACCGTATCTATGCCATTTCTCAGCTTATGTGGATGGGCGTCGACCATTCGAGAATATGCAACATCACGCAAATCGATATGTTCTTCCTTGACAAAATCAAGAACATTGTGGATTTTGAAAAGGAAATGGAGGCAAATCCCGACTCGCCCGAGCTTATGAAGGCGGCCAAGAAAATGGGATTCTCCGATTCCTACATTGCCGAGCTGTGGCACACCGCCGAGGACGACATTTACGAGCGCCGCATTAAAAGGGCTTTTCCCCATTTATAAGATGATCGACACCTGCGCCAGCGAGTTCGACAGCTATGTTCCTTACTTCTACTCCACCTATGAGGAGGAAAACGAGTCGATAGTTTCCGACAAAAAGAAGATTATCGTGCTGGGCTCGGGACCCATTCGCATCGGTCAGGGCGTGGAATTCGACTATTCCACCGTTCATGCCGTGCGCGCCATTCGCGAGGCGGGCTATGAAGCCATTGTCATAAATAACAACCCCGAGACCGTTTCCACCGACTATACCACCGCCGACAAGCTCTATTTCGAGCCGCTGACGGTGGAAGACGTTATGAACATCGTTCACCTTGAAAAAGCCGGTTGGGGTTATCGCCACCCTCGGCGGACAGACCGCCGTCAACCTTGCCGACCCGCTGACAAAACGCGGGGTCAAAATAATCGGCACCGACTGCGAGGCAATTGGGCGTGCCGAAAACCGCGACGCCTTTGACGAGGTCATCAAGTCCCTCGGAATTCCCAACCCCAAGGGCGAGGCCGTTACCGACATCGAAAGCGGCGTGGCTGCGGCCGAGAAAATCGGCTATCCCGTCCTTGTCAGACCCTCCTTTGTGCTGGGCGGACGCGCCATGGAGATAGTTGCCAACGAAAAAATGCTTCGCCACTACCTTAAAAACGCCGTTGAGGTTGACGTTGACAAGCCCGTGCTGGTCGACAAATACCTTGTGGGCAAGGAGGTTGAGGTCGACGCCATTTGCGACGGAAAGCAGGTTTTCATTCCCGGAATCATGGAGCTTGTGGAGCGCACCGGCGTTCACTCGGGCGACAGCACAAGCGTCTATCCCCCCTTCAGCATTTCGCAAAAGTTAAAGACACCATTGCCGATTATACCACACGTCTGGGGCTCGGCATCGGCATTGTGGGACTTTTCAACATTCAGTTTATCGTTGACAAGGACGAAAACGTATTCGTAATCGAGGTCAACCCCGCGCCTCCCGCTCGGTTCCCTTCCTTTCCAAATCCACCGGCTTCGGTCTTGTCAGAATCGCCACCAAAGCCATGCTGGGCAGCGACTTTGCCGCCCAGGGAATCACCGAAATGAGACCGAAAGACAAGGAGCGGTGGTATGTCAAGGCTCCCGCATTTTCCTTCGAAAAGCTGACCGGAATGGACGCCTACCTCTCCCCGGAGATGAAGTCCACGGGCGAGGCCATCGGCTATGACGACAGGCTCAACCGCGCGCTGTACAAGGCGCTTCAGGCCTCGGGCGTTAAAATAAAGGAATACGGCACCGTGCTTGTCACCCTCGCCGACGAGGACAAGGAGGAGGCTCTGCCGCTGGTGAGAAGATTCTATCAGCTGGGCTTTAACATCGAGGCCACCGTGGGCACGGCAAACTTCCTTAAAAAGCACGGCATACGCACAAGGGTGAGAGGAAAGCTCAGCGAAGGAAGCGAGGAAATTCTCGATTCCATCCGCGCCGGATATGTCAGCTATATAATCAACACCCGCGCCATTCTGTCGGGCGTTCATTATGAGGACGGCGTGGCCATTCGCCGCTGCGCCGTGCAAAACGGCGTCACCATTTTCACCTCCCTCGACACGGTGAAAATCCTTCTCGACGTGCTGGACGAGATGATTCCCGCCATTTCCACAATCTGATTTCAAAATTTAAACGGACTGCGAGGTTTTTGCTTCACAGTCCGTTTTTTATTTGTTGAGAATATAAATGAAAAGGTTGAGATAGCCGGCAAAGACAAGCCAAAGCACATAGGGAATCTGAAGATACGCCGCCAAGTTATCCACCCTTTTATAGAAAAATGACGGTTATGACGACAAGGGCGAGCAGCATAAGGAGCCACAAAAAGGAAAACAGAAAGGCGCCGCTGTTAAAAAGAATATGCTCCAGAAAAGTTGAAAATCAGGCTGACGGCGAAAGCCTCAAGAGAGACTTTGCCGCCGAGATATTTATTTCTCTATTGTCATAAATCCGCGCCGCCGAAAGACCCATAAGGATATAAAGCGCCGTCCACACGATCGGAAAAACCGCAGCGGGCGGAGAAAGCGGCGGCTTTTCAATGCCGTCGAAAAGCTTCATGTTTCCCGCCGTACAAAGGGCCGACAGCCCACCCACGCAAAGGCAGATGACCGGGAACAAAATATAAGTAAGCTTTCTTTTGAATTTCCGCTCAAAAAATCACCTCCGCTTTATCTTATGAAAAGCGGAGGTTTTATTTTAAAAGATTTAAAAGCTGCAGCAGATTTTGATTATATCGAGAGCCTCAAGCAGGGTCGGGACGGGAATGTTAAGCGCGGGAAGCAGTCTCACCTTGTCCTTTGCGGTGAGGCAAAGCACGCCCTTTTCCATGCACTCTCTGACCACGTCGGCGGCGGGTTTTGTGGTTTTTATGCCGATCATAAGACCCATGCCGGTGACCGATTCGACGCCCTTTGCACCCTCAAGGGTGTCGAAAATCAGCTTGCTTTTTTCTTTGACTTCCGACAGCAGCTCGTCGTCGATTCGAGAGACAATGTTGACCGCTCCGGCGCAGCAGACGGATTTCCTCCGAAGGTGGAGCCGTGGTCGCCGAAACCGAAAACCTTCGACACCTTCTCCGAAAGCAGCGTCGCGCCTATGGGAAGTCCGCCGCCAAGCCCCTTTGCCGTGGTGACAATGTCGGGGGTTATGCCGAAATTCATATAGGCGAAATATTTGCCCGTTCTGCCGTTTCCGGTCTGAACCTCGTCGACGATAAGCAGCACGTCCTTTGAGCCGTCAGCTCTCTTACCGCCTTAACATACTCGCCGTCAAGGGAACAACGCCGCCCTCGCCCTGTATGCACTCGATCATGACCGCGGCAACGTCGGGATTTTCAAGCTTTTTGCGAAAGCTCCTTTGTATCTCCCGCGGCAATGTAGTCAAAGCCGGGGGTCAGCGGGGCGAAAAGCTCGTGATAATGGTCCTGACCCGTGGCGGCAAGGGTGGTCAGCGTTCTGCCGTGGAAGCTGTTTTTGAGGGTCAGAATCACGGGATTTTTGACATTTTTGCTGTCGCTTGCGTATTTTCTCGCAGCCTTAACGGCGCACTCGTTGCTCTCCGCCCCGGAATTCGAAAAGAAAAACCTTGCTCATTCCGGGATTTTTCGCAAAGAAGCTCGGCAAGCCTTGCGCAGGGCTCGGTGTAATAGAGGTTTGACATATGCTGAACCATGGAAAGCTGGTCGGTGACGGCGTTTTTCCACTCGTCGTCGGAAATGCCGAATGCGGTTACTCCGATTCCCGAGCCCATGTCGATATATCTTTTGCCCTCTTTGTCGAAAAAACCACCGAGCCCTTTCCGTTGAGAATGTCAGCAGGGAAAGCGGTTGTAGGTCGGGGCAATATACTGTTTATCAAGTTTTTCAAGCTCTGTCATTTTCTTTCTCCCATCACCATTGTACCGGCGCCTTCGTCGGTCAGAATTTCCATAAGAATCGAATGGGGCACACGCCCGTCCATGATAACCACGTTTTCCACGCCCTTTTTAAGAGCCTGCACGCAGCAGTCGACCTTGGGCACCATGCCGCCCGAAACCACGCCCTCGGCCTTAAGCTTTTCGGCCTCCTCGATGGTCACGTCGGGAATGAGGGTAGAAGGGTCGTCCCTATCCCGCAGAATTCCCGCAATGTCGGTCATCATGATAAGTCGCTCGGCCTTTAAGGCGCCCGCGATAAAAGCGGCGGCGGTGTCTCCGTTTATGTTAAAGCTGTTGCCCTGTCGGTCGCAGCCGACGGTGGAAACCACGGGAATATATCCCTTTTCCAGCAAGTCGTTTATGGGGGGTTATGTTGACGTTGGTGATTTTTTCCCACATAGCCGAGCCGCTCGTCCTTGATTTCGGCCTCGATAAGACGTCCGTCCATGCCGGAAATTCCCATTGCGCGGCCGCCCTTCATTTCAAGAAGATTGACAAGGGTTTTGTTGACCTTTCCGGCAAGCACCATTTGAACGATGTCCACCGTTTCCTTGTCGGTCACACGAAGTCCGTCGACAAATTCGGCCTTTTTGCCGAGCCGCGTCATAAGGTCGCTGATTTCCGGGGCCGCCGCCGTGAACAAGCACGATTTTGACTCCGATAAGCCACAGCAGCACAATATCCTCCATTACCTGCTGCTTAAGCTTTTCGTTTATCATGGCGTTGCCGCCGTATTTTACCACGACGATTTTGCCGTTGTATCTTTTAATATAAGGAAGGGCCTGGGTCAGCACCTCGGCCCGCTGAGCGTTTGAAAATTCGCTGTTCATACCTTTCCCTCTTTCAGGTTCTGTAGTCGCCGTTTATTTTGACGTAGTCATAGGTCAAGTCGCAGCCCCATGCCGTTGACGAGGCTTCCCCGCCGCAAAGGTCGACGAGAATTTCTATTTCCTTTTCGCTTAAAAATCCTTTGGCGTCCTCTTCGGAAAATTCCACGCCGGCGCCGTTTTTACAGACAAGGATTTCCCCTGCCGCCGATTTAAAGGAAACGTCGATTTTGTTAACGTCAACGTCGGCTCCGCTGTATCCGATGGCGCAAAGCACCCTGCCCCAGTTGGCGTCGGCGCCGAACATTGCCGCCTTCAAAAGGGAGGAGCATATGACGCTTTTGGCAACGGTCTTGGCCGTCTGCTTGTCCTTAGCGCCGCTCACCTTGCATTCCAGCAGCTTGGTGGCTCCCTCGCCGTCCCCCGCTATCATGCGGCAAAGGGCGATGTTTACCGTGTTTAAAGCCTTCATGAAAATGTCGAAATCCTCGCCCTCGGCGGTGATTTTATTTCCCGCCATGCCGTTTGCAAGAACGGTGACCATGTCGTTGGTGGAGGTGTCGCCGTCGATGCTTATCATGTTGAAGGTGTCGGCAATGTCGCCCGAAAGAGCCTTTTTGCAGCATCTCGGGAGAAACAGCCGCGTCGGTGGTTATGAAAACAAGCATGGTAGCCATGTTGGGATGAATCATGCCGCTGCCCTTGGCCATTCCGCCCAGACGGCATTTTTGCCCGAAAGGGTGAATTCAACAGCCACCTCTTTTTTGACCGTGTCGGTGGTCATAATGCCCTCGGCGGCAAACTCGTTGCCCTTTTCCGAAAGACCGGCAAAAAGCTCGGGAATTCCGTTTTTATGGGGGTTATGTCAAGGGGCTGGCCGATGACGCCGGTGGAGGCGACGACCACGTCGCTTGCCGAAATGCCGAGAGTTTCGGCCAAAATATCGCTCATGCGCTCGGCTATTTCTATGCCGTTTGCGTTGCAGGTGTTGGCGTTGCCGCTGTTGCATATAACCGCTCTCGCCTTGCCGTTTGAAATGTGATTTTTGTGACCTTGAGAGGAGCGCCCTTTACAAGGTTCGTGGTGTAAACGGCGGCGGCCGAAGCCTCCTTTTTCGCTCACAACAAGGGCAAGATCCCTTTTGGTGCGGTTTTTGCGTATGCCGCAATGTATACCGTTTGCCTTAAATCCTTTGCGGCGCAAACGCCGCCCGAAATCAAATCCATATATATCCTCCTAAATCTCAAGGCCGACCGTCTCGCCGACCCCCAAAACAATGTTCATATTCTGAATGGCCGCTCCCGAGGCGCCCTTGCCGAGATTGTCAAACCTCGACACAAGTATGACCCGCTCGTCGTTTCCGAAAAACCGAAACGGTCATGCCGTCCTTGCCCGAAAGAGCCGAGGCCGACAAAATCCGTCCTCCGACTCGGCCGAATATTTAACCACCGGGCCTGTATAAAATTGCTTATACACATTTTCAATGTCGCCGACATTGCCCTCAAAATCCTTTGAAGTCAGCGTGACGGTGACCTCCATGCCGCTGAAGAAATTTCCCACGACGGGGCAAAAGACCGGGGACTTGAAAGGCCCGAAACGGCGGCCATTTCCTTTAAATGCTTGTGACTTTGGGAAAGGGCATATTGCCGCGGCCCCGCCAAAAGGGGCGAAGGATTTTCACCCTCATATTCGGCGATCATCTTTTGCCGCCCCCCGAATAGCCGGTCAGCGAAAAGCAGGAAAGCAGCGCGTCCTTTTTGATTATCCCCGCCTTAACAAGGGGGAAAACAAGAGCCAAAAAGCCGCTTGCATGGCAGCCGGGATTGGCGATTCGCTTTGACTTCGCGATTTTTTCCCTTCCCGAAAGCTCGGGAAAACCGTAGGTGAAATCGGGGTCGGTTCGGTGGGCGGTGGAGGTGTCGATTATGACGGTTTCGGGGTTTTCAACCATGGAAACCGCCTCGACGGCCGCCGCGTCGGGAAGGCAGAGAAAGCTGATGTCGGAGGAATTTATCGCCTGCTTTCGCGCGGCGAAATCGCTTTCGGACATTATCGTCGAGAATTATAAGTTCGATGTCGCTTCTCTCTTTAAGCCGCTCGTATATTTTAAGCCCTGTTGTTCCGGCGCTGCCGTCGATGAATATTTTCTTCATATTTATCCTCACAAATGTATAAAAATTCATTAGCCCTATCAAATATACAAGTATTATACGCTCATCTCCCTAAAATGTCAAGGGGATTTATGTATAAAATTAAGGTTTGACAAATGCGGGTTTTCTATTGAAAGCGCAGAGAAAAAAAGGTATAATATAAGTTGACAAGGTTTGCCGCCCCAAAACTTTTTACGGTCGGTTTTTACCACCTGCCGCTTAAATTTCGGTACGGCTCTTTTTCGGCTTAAGGAGCGTGAAAGAATTGACCCTGCTTGAACAGGAAATAATCGAAACAAGAAAGAAAATAATCGAAAAAGATTTCAGCCGCATGAACGATATGCAGAAAAAGGCTGTTTTTCATACCGAAGGGCCGGTGCTCATTCTCGCGGGAGCGGGAAGCGGAAAAACCACCGTGCTCATAAACCGAATCGGAAATTTGGTCAAATACGGCAGCGCCTATGAAAGCGAAAAGCTGCCCGAGGGTGTTTGCGACGGCGATCTTGCCCTTTTAAAGGACTGTCTTGGGGGAAAGGCTGCCGACAGCCCCCGACTTTATTCCCTTTAACCGTCGACCCTCCCCGCCCCTATGAAATTCTCGCCATAACCTTCACAAACAAGGCCGCAGGCGAGCTTTAGGAGCGGCTTTCGGGAATGCTGGGCGAACAGAGCAAGGACATTTGGGCCTTCACATTTCACTCGGCCTGCCTGAGAATGCTGCGCCGCTTTGCCGACCGCATCGGCTTTTCCTCCCACTTCACCATATACGATTCCGACGATTCAAAGCGGGTCATGAAGGAGTGCCAAAAGGAGCTTGGCATTGAGGACAAAATGCTGTCATACAAAACCCTGCTTTCCCACATAAGCAAGGCCAAGGACATGCTCATCACCCCCGAGGAATACGAAAGAGAAAATGCCGGCGACGTCCGCCTTTCCTCCATTGCAAAGGCCTATAAGCTTTATCAGCAAAGCTTAAAAAGGCCGACGCCATGGATTTTGACGACATAATCGTGTGGACGGTGCGGCTTTTCGAGCAAAGCCCCGATGTGCTGTCCTTTTATCAGCATAAATTCAAATACATAATGGTGGACGAGTATCAGGACACGAACCACGCCCAGTATATGCTCGTAAAGCTGCTTTCCTCGGCGCACCGCAACATCTGCGTGGTGGGCGACGACAATCAGAGTATCTATCGCTTCAGAGGCGCCACCATTGAGAACATTCTCTCCTTTGAGCAGCAGTATAAGGACGCCTTCACCGTCCGTCTCGAGCAAAACTACCGCTCGACGGGCAATATTCTCGACGCCGCCAATGCCGTTATCAAGCACAACGCCAACCAAAAGGAAAAAATCTTTGGACGCAATACGGAGAGGGCGACAAAATCGAGGTTTTCACCGCCGCCGACGAATTCGGCGAGGCACGATATGTTGCCGAGACAATTCTCGACGGGGTCAAAAACGGCGGAAAAATTTTCCGACAATGCCGTGCTCTATCGCATGAACGCCATGTCAAACAACCTGGAAAGTGCCTTTATGCGTTCGGCCATTCCCTATCGCATTATCGGCGGCACAAAGTTTTACGACCGAAAAGGAAATCAAGGACGCCCTTGCATATCTCCACCTTGCGGCCAATCCCGACGACAATCTGCGTTTCCGCCGCATTATAAACGAGCCCAAAAGAGGAATCGGCGCCACTTCGCTCGGAAAACTTTCCGACATTGCCGACACCCTCGGAATAAGTATGTTCGAGGCGGCAAGCCGCGCCGACGAGTTTGAATCGCTTTCCAGAGCGGCCGACAAGCTCATTAAATTCACAAAGTTCATGCAGCCCATAATCGACTCGGTTCCCGAAAAGGCGCCAAACCTCATTTTGACCGAGCTGCTTGAAAAGAGCGGATATATCGCGGCGTTGACCGCCGAGGGCGAGGAGGGCAAGGACCGCCTTGAAAACGTCAAGGAGCTGACCACCTCGGTGCTGCAATACGAGGAGGAGTCGGACGAGCCGAGCCTTGTGGAATATCTCGACGGCATAGCCCTCATCACCGACCTCGACAATTTCAACGCCGACGCCGACGCCGTTGTGCTCATGACAATACACACGGCAAAGGGACTTGAATTTACCAATGTTTTCGTGGTGGGCATGGAGGAAAGCATCTTCCCGGCACCCAGTCGATATATGCGGGAGAAAGCGAAATCGAGGGGAGGAACGGCGGCTTGCCTATGTGGCAATCACAAGGGCGAAAAGAAAACTTTATCTCACCAATTCCTTTCAGCCGTATGCTCTTCGGCATGACCAACCGCAATTCTCCTTCAAGATTTTTGAACGAAATTCGAAAGCCTGACAAACCGCACAGCGGCCTCCTCCCCCCTTCGAGGCGAGGGAGTTTTCCGGCGGCGGATTTTCCCAAAAGGGCGGCCGCTCGGGATTCGGCTCGACGGGATTTACCGGCACCTCCTTCGGCGGAGGATATGTCAAATCGGAAAAACCCTCCTTCGGCTTTAAAAAGACCGAGGCGGGCGGGGTGGATTTCGCCGTGGGCGACAGGGTTTCTCACAAGGCCTTCGGCGGCGGACTTGTGGTGGACGCCTCCCCGTCGGCGGCGACGTGCTGCTGACCATCGCCTTTGACAAGGCGGGAACCAAAAAGCTCATGGCCAAATTCGCAAAGCTCACAAAGGAATAATTTAAAGCGGCTTTTGACCGAATGTTAAAAAGACGCTTAAGAAAAAGACCCGACTGCGGGGCCTTGGCAAATTGCCGGGCTGCGGTCGGGTCATATTTTTATTTAATTATCGTGGGTTTCGGATTTTGTCACAAGGTCGGACTGGGGGATTTTACCCACCGAAACCTGCAAAATCAGCAGCGCATCCTTAACGGTGACCGACTCCTTATCGCCGATGTCGGCGGCATAGAAATTGACATAATCAAGCTCGATTTTGCCCACCGCCGCCTGAAGTGCGATCAGCGCGTCCTCTACCTTGATTTCGCCGTCAAGGTTGACGTCGCCCTTCACCGTCTCGGCAAGCAGGTTATATCGGTCGGTTGCGCGGTCGAGAAAATCGCAATATGACTCGAACAAAGCGGTCTCGACGTTTATGAATTTTTCGGCCTCCGTTCTCATGGCGTTTGCATAAGAAATGTCGTCGATGGAGTTTACGGTGACGTTGCCGATTGAATCGACGGCGGCGTAGAAATTATAAAGCGCATTTTGGCGGGCGTTTGCATATTCCTTGGTTATAAGAGCCATGTTTTTATAGCTCACGGCCCCTTTTCGGTCTGGCCGAAGTGCAGCAGGTTAACATTGTCAAGCCCGATTTCGGCGTCGCCCTGAACGGCCGTCTTTTCGATGTCGGATATGAGAATTTCCACACGGTCCCATTTTCCCTCCATGACTTCCGTCGAGCTTTTGAATTGCCATTCCATATTGTTTTGCTCGTTTCCGTGGGTGATGACGAGGGTGTTGTTGGTTTCGGGCTTTACGAGCACCTCAAACTGATAATATCTTGTATAGTCAAAGCTTCTTGTATAGTCGGCGTCGCCGTAGTTTCTGCCCACCCTTGCATAGAAGGAGCTGACGAGATTTTCGTTTCGGGGAAGGTGCCGCCGGCGGTTTGGCCGTCGACGGTGAGGGCTCCGTCGGCCGAGGAATGGGCGTTTCCGCAAAAGTCAAAGACGTCCTCGGTGTCCTTTTCGCAGGAGCAAAGCAGCGCCGGGTCGGGAGCCGAGTAGCAATAAACGTCGTCGATGTTGAACTCCACACGGTCGCCGTTTGAATTGTTGAACCAGGTAAAGCGCAGACGGTGAATTTTGGTTTTGTCGGCCGTTTCCACCGCGGGAGCAAGCTTTTCAAGGTCGACAACACAGTCGTTCCAGCCCTTTTGATGTTCCATGCGTTTATGATAATGTTATAGCCGTCCTGCTCGATTCCCGCGCCGTCGTCGGTTCGGGTGACGAGATTAAGCTGGAAAACGTCGATACCGCGCTCGTCATCGTTTGCATAGTCAAAGCTGCTCCACAGCGAGAAATGCAGCTTGTTATAGGCCGAAATGTCGGCGGCGCAGCCGGGGTCAAAGTCGAGGAAGGCCATGGCGCCCACCCCCGCGGGATGATCCTTATAGGAGGTGAAATTTCTCATGTGAATACTTTTGCGGCCGTTCTCGTCTTGGACATATACCTCGGTGCCGTTTGCCGTCCAAAAGCCGTCTGTTGAATCGCAGTCGGTAAGATGAAGGTCGCCGTCCTTTTCATAAGGCTTGACGGCATTCGACACCTTTCCGCCGCCGGCACATTCGGAAATTGCCGAAGCAAGGGCGGTCACCATGGCGTCGAAATTTTCGTCAAAAACGGCATTGTCGCCGTCGTTGCTTATAAATCAAGCTCGATAAGAGCCCCCGCAATACCTCTTTCCCAAAATTTCTCGTAATTCTCAGACCGATGTCGCCGGCATTCGGGTCGCCGTCGGCCTTTGTGCCGCGGTTGGCATAGCCGGTAACGCCAAGAACTCCCTGCTGAAGAGCGCTTGCAAGCTTATATGCAGCCGAATCGGTGTTTTCCTTGAAATGATAATAGGTTTCAAGCCCCGTTGCGGCGGGGGTGGCGGAATTTCGGTGGAAGCTTATGACAAAATCGGCGCCGAAATCGCTTGCCATGGGAACACGGTCGCCCAGCTCCACGGCGACGTCGGTTTTCTCGTATATCCACCTCAAAGCCGATTGCCTCAAGCTTTGCGCCGACGGCAATTGCAACCCGCAGGTTGTCGTCGGCCTCGTGGCGGTCGCCGTTTGTGGCGCGGATCGCTGCCTCCGTGGCCGGCGTCGAGCCAGATTTTAGGCAGGCTTTCGGCCGAGGCGGAAAATCCCGCCGCGGAAAGGCCGCAAAAAGCACGCAAAGGGACAAAAACAGCGCAGTTAATTTTGCAGATAATTTTTGTTTTTCATACCTTCTCCTCCTAAAAGCATTTTGCAAACCTCCAATCGGCCTGCGGTTTTGCTTTTTCTTAATTATGACATATTTGCAACAAAAAATCAATATTAAATTTAATGTTATTTATTTTTATTTAAAATGCACAAGGCATCGGCAAGAATATGTTTCAACCGCAAAAAAATCCCCTTCACGGCCGTGAAAGGGTTAAATGTCAAATTTAAGATTTTCAAATTTCGGAAGGGGCTCAGCTCGTCGGCCAAATTTATGACCTTGACTCCCCTGCTTTTTGCAAAAGCGAACGGTGTATGCCGTGCCTCCCGCCTTGGTTTTAAGATAGGCAAGGCAGACCGACGACGCATTTACAAGCATTTGATTGCGCTTTCCCATGCAAAAGTCTGTGTAGTGCCCGCAGGCATATTTCACCTCGTTTGCGCTTTTCTTTGATTTGCTCGTAGGTCTCTGTATTTTCTCTCGACCAACGGGCGGCCTGCTCGGGGCAGGGCAAAAAGCCGCAATTTAACGTCGGGGTGGCTTTCGCGGAATTTTAAGACCCTTTTTGCGGCGAGGGTGTCAAAGCCGAGGCCCCGCCGGCGCAAAAGTCGGTCACTCCGCACATATAATGCAGCTCTATCTGACGGTCGAGCTGTTCGGTCAACGGCTCAAGGTCGCCGCCGTCAATGGCTCGGTGTCCGGTAAAGCAACAGGTATTTTCCTTCATTTTTCACCGCCAAGTCTAAAAAAGCCCGTTTCGCCAAAGGAAAACGGGCTTTATAAGCTTTAAATCAGTCGCTGATATAAGGCAGAAGAGCAACGTGACGGGCGCGCTTGATAGCGGTGGTCAGAGCTCTCTGGTGACGGGCACAGGTGCCGGTCACACGGCGGGGGAAGAATCTTTGCACGCTCGGAAGTATACTTGCGGAGCTTTGCAACGTCCTTATAATCTATGGTCTCGACCTTGTCAACGCAGAAGCTGCAAACTTTTCTGCGGCCCTTGCGGTTTCCGCGCATGGGGCGTTCGGGACGCTCGGGGCGCTCGGGACGCTTATTTTCAGCGGAGCGGCGGCAGTCTCGGTAGCTTCGGCAGCCACGGTCTCTACGACATTCTCGTTTTCCATTTCTGTTTCAGTCCTTACTTTATAAAATTGGCTCCCGTAAATCAGAACGGGAGATCGTCGTCACCGTCGTCAATTTCGCGGAAATCGTCACGGCCGTTGTTTTCAAAGGCGGACGCGCCCTGAGACTGATTGTCATAAGCGGGAGCGGTCTGGCCGCCGCCGGCATGGGAATCTCTCTTGGGCTCGGCAAAATGGACATTTTCGGCGACTATATTGAACGCCTTGCGGCGCACGCCGTTTCGGTCCTCATAGGAACGGGTCTCCATGCGGCCCTGAACCGCCACAAGCTGTCCCTTAACGAAATATTTCGAGACAAAATCAGCGGTGGAACCCCATGCCACAACGTCAAAGAAATCAGTCTGACGCTCGCCGTTTTGGCTTTTGAAAGCACGGTCGACGGCAATGGTGAAGGAGCAAAACCGAACGGCCGGAGGAGTCTGGCGAAGCTCAGGATTGTCGGTGAGCCTGCCCATCATAATTACGGAATTAAGCATAAATTCCCCTCCTTAGTCGATGTTGGTGATCATGGTGCGAAGCACGCCGTCGGTGATCTTGAACACACGGTCAAGCTCGGCCGGAAGGCGGGTTCGGAAGTGAACTTCACGACAGCATAGAAGCCTTCGGGCTCATCGTCGATAAGGTATGCAAGTCTGCGTTTACCCCCATACATCGACGCTGTCAATTGTGCCGTTCTTTTCGATCATTGCCTTGAATTTCTCAAGCAATGCGTTGGTATCCTCTCCGTTCTTGACGGAAAATACCATCATTACCTCGTATTTGGACATTTGTCAGCACCTCCTTTTTGGACTTTTGGCTCGAATTTCGGAGCAAGGAGCAGGCGTTAAAGTGAAATTCACCTGCGTACAAATTATGTTATCACAAAGGGTGAAAAAAGTCAAGATTTTTTTTGCTTTTAAAGGAAATTTTCAAATGCTTAAACAATTTCCACCGTCATGCCCTCGGGCGCCGAATATTCCGTGGAAAATCCGTTTCCCGACCGCCTTATTTCGGCCTTTAAAATGCCGGAGGGGTGGGATAGGACACCTTAATAAAATCAGGCCGCACATTTTCGGGGAGATTCTGATTTTTTACAGCCGGCTCGGCAATTTCGATTCCCGCGACACACTCGGCAAGAAGGGCGGCGCCCGACGCTTAATAACCGTGGCAAAGGCTGTGGCGAAGCCCTTATAGCAATAGTCGCCCCTGTCGCCGTGTATGTCCTCGTTTTTTGAAAGAAAGAATATCCCCGCGTTTTGCTCCCAGGAAACGTCATAATCTTCGAAAAATGTCGTCGCTCCCCGTCGAGCTGGCGGCACTCATAATCTTTAAGCAGCGAAAGAGCATTCGGGGTCGGTTTTCGAAAGCTCCTTTAAGGTATAGAAAGCAGATATGACGAAAGTCCCTTCACCCTGCCGCTATGACCTTTGCGGCCTCATTGTCGGAAAAGAAGGCCGGCGGAGAGCCGCAACGGCCGCCGTCTGCTTTTTGATTTTTTTTGGTGCTCGGGAGGAAGTTTTTTGAGAGCCTCGGCCTTTTCGCCGCAAAGAGCCGACAGCTCCCTTATCACCGAGAGCGGAACACAGCTTTTGCCCCTTTGAAAAGGGCGATTTTAAGCAGCGCCTGCACCCCCCTTTTTCGGAAATCGGCTTGGGTGGGTGGGCCAATCGACAAAAATAGCTTTCAAGGCAGTCGCCGCCGTCCTCCCCACCTTGCCGCACAGCTGCTTCAAAAGGGACCTTGCGTATTCACCCCTCGCTTTTGAGGAAATCAATATCCCCTGTGTAGAAATACCAGTCCCACACGATTATGAGCCACCAAAGGGAGTAGGGGATGCCATGCCGTTCATGTAAGGGGCAGCGGCGCCTGATCCTCCTTGCGAAATCAGAGGCTTTTTTGCTATTATGTCAAGTGGGGGCCGAAAACCAAGCGGACGGTGAGCATTTCGGGGGTGCATATCCCCAATCCACAAGACGGTCGCGCTTTTATGCCGTCCCCACCATGTGCTGAAGATTGAGGTGGCAGGTGTAGGCAGCGGTGTCGTATATTTTTGTTGATTTTTTCGTCGCTGCAGCTGAAAGGCCTCCCTTATATTCAAGGTCCTTTCGTATATGAAAACGGCAAGGGCGGATTTAAAGGAAATGCCCGCGTCCTGCTCGCAAAGTTCGATTTAACAAACCGAAACCGGTCTGACCCCATTCCTGGTCGCTGTAGGACGGAAGGGGGATTTCAAAATCCCGCACCGAATGGTCGTTGCAGGCGCCCTTTTGACCGACGGCGGACATTGCCTCGGACAGCGATTCGCCGAAGGTCAGCCGCACGCACGGGGATAGGCGGTTTTTCCGAAACAAAATTAAGAAGTCTTATACCTCCGTGAATTTCCCGCCCGAAATCCAGCACCAAAAGGCGTTTTCTCCCCGTCGTTCGAAAGGGTGCAAAGGTCGTTTTCATTAAGGCCGATTTGGAGGGGTTTTGCCCTTAAAAGGGCGTCGGTATTTTTCACGTTTCCGCCCGTTTTGACGATTTTTTCGGGCAGCAGAAATTTTCTCACCCCTTTCGTCGGAGGCGACAAAGGGCATATTTTCCATAATACTCATAAAACCTCATCTAACAAAAACCGCCGCGGAGAGAAAGACTGACCACGGCGGTTTTGTGTTTTAACTTAAATTATTTAAGCTCGGAGAAATACTTAATGGTACGGACCATCTGGCTGGTGTAGGAGTTCTCGTTATCATACCAAGAAACAACCTGAACTTAGGTGTTGCCGTCCTCCATGGGAGCAACCATGGTCTGGGTGGCATCGAAGATGGAGCCGTAGGTGGAGCCTACGATGTCGCTGGAAACGATTTCATCGGTGTTGTAGCCGAAGGACTCGGTGGAAGCGGCCTTCATGGCGTCGTTGATCTGCTCCTTGGTTACCTGACCCTTAACAACGGCAACGAGAATGGTGGTCGAGCCGGTGGGGGTGGGAACGCGCTGAGCAGAACCGACGAGCTTACCGTTGAGCTCGGGGATAACAAGGCCGATAGCCTTGGCGGCACCGGTGGAGTTGGGAACGATGTTCACGGCGCCTGCGCGGGAACGGCGGAGATCGCCTTTGCGCTGGGGACCGTCGAGGATCATCTGATCGCCGGTGTAGGCATGGATGGTGCTCATGATACCGCTCATGATGGGAGCGAGATCGTTAAGAGCCTTTGCCATGGGAGCGAGGCAGTTGGTGGTGCAGGAAGCGGCCGAAATAACGGTGTCCTCTGCCTTAAGGATCTTATGGTTAACATTGTAAACAACGGTGGGAAGATCGTTGCCTGCGGGGGCGGAAATAACAACCTTGCGTGCGCCCGCCTTGATATGAGCCGAAGCCTTTTTCCTTGGAGGTGTAGAAACCGGTGCACTCGAGAACCACGTCTACGCCAAGCTCGCCCCCAAGGGAGATTTTCGGCCTTGGGCTCTGCATAAATGGTGATCTCCTTACCGTCAACGGTGATGGAGCCGCCTGCAGCGCCTTCGTTTTCTTTGTAGCTTACGGTGTCGGCAAGGGCATATTTACCTTGCGAAGAATCGTATTTGAGAAGGTGAGCCAGCATTTTGGGGCTGGTGAGATCGTTGATGGCAACAACCTCATAACCTTCTGCACCGAACATCTGACGGAAAGCCAGACGGCCGATACGACCGAAACCGTTAATAGCAACTTTTACCATTTTAAATTCCTCCTAAAATGTTTTACACTTGTATTTTAATACCGAAGCGCGAAAAATGCAACCCCTTTGTTAAAATATTAACGGTTAATTTGCATTTTCTACGGAACTGACGGTATTTTTAACATCAAAGATACTTTTTATAACCTCTACCACCTTATTTCCCACTTCCCTGACGCCGTATTTATTAAGATGCACGCGGTCGTCGGAAATATACTCGAAAACGTGGGGTTTCAAAAGGAATAAAGGTCGTTTATTTCAACATCTTTGTCCGAAAGCCAATCGGTCATCGCCCTGTTGTATTCCGCAATGTCCTCCTGGCGGCGGTCGCCGTCATAAGGCGACGTGGGGGTGGAGGTGGCGAAAATAATTTTTGCTCCGGTGGCTTTCATGCGGGCATAGACCCGCTTCATGTCGGCAAGATAATCGTCGAGGGGGGTGAGAATGTGCTCCCCGTCATAGCGGAAAACGTCCCACAGGCCGTTGTTCCAATGGATGATGTCGGGGTTGCCGAACTGCTCCACCCAGTGCCCGAATTCGCAAAGGGTGTATTTTGCAAAGCGGCTGTTTTCCTCGGGATAGACCACCTCGCACAGCCCCGACAGCTTCATATAAACCACGGGACAGTAGTTCATGCGGATGGAATCGCCCACAAGCATTACCCTTTTCAACGGTCATTCTCCTCTTTTCTCGATTTCGGCCATGATGTTTTCCACCGAAAAATCGGCGAAGGGGTCGGGCTCGGCAGCCTTTTCCTCCTGCGGCTGCTCGGGCGCCTTTTGCGCCGTCTTTGAAGGCTCGGCGGGGACTTGCGTTTCACTTGAAACGGGGTTTGATTTTGAGTTTCGGGAGCTTTACCCGAGGTCACGTCCTTAACGGGAATTCCGTAAATCTGGGTCTCCTCGGCGGGGAGAATTTTCCGATTTTCGAAACCATGGGGACATATTCCGGCTCGGCGTCGGCCTCCTCCTCGTCAAAATCGGGGCCGATGCTGTCCTTGCCAGACATGGCAAAAAAGAAGAACCATAACGAATATCCCGAAAAAGAGGTTGCAGTATCCCATGGAGGACGAATGACTGAGCAGCTCGGTGCGGCCGATCAGCCGAGGAAAATTCTCGGAACCGACGAAACCACCGAGAAAAAGGCGGCGCAAAGGCCGAAGGCAAAGAGCTTTCCGTGCTCTTTTTAACGCCCACGCGGTAGTAAACATGGGCAAGGTAAAGCAGCGTCATCATAACCGAACACAGAGCGAAAATGTCGAGCACGTTTTCGGAAATGAGCGCCTTGCCGTTGAACTCGAGGGTATAGCGCACAAACAGGCGAAAAATCGACCACACCGAAATAAAGGCATAAACAGCGGCCGAGGGGCCGTTTCCCTGACGAAGCCTATTCCCTGAATAACAAAGCAAACCGCCGCAGCCGCGCCGAACAGGGCGAGAAGATAAATAATCGTCGTGTTCTCGGCCTTGCCGTAGAGGGTGATATAATCCAGCACGTCGCTCTTGATTTTAATTGCAATGTCGGCAAAAGACCTATACCTGTCAGCACCGAGAAAATCCCAAGCAAAAGGCCGTTTTTGGGCGGGAGGTAAAGGGTCTTTCTGTCCTTTGCGAGGAAAGAAAAAAAACAAAGGCAAGCAGGGCGGCGACGGCGACAAAGGCCATGCTGATATACATGACGTCCCCCGCCGAAAGCCAAACCTCCTTACCCGTTGCCGAGTCCTTGGAAAGCAGCAACGTCAAAAAGCTGTCGCCCGAGGAGGCCGAGTAGAAAAATCCGTTTTGGGGGTCGATACATTTGAGCATTTCGACAATGCGGAGCACGGCCGCAACAGGAATAAGGGCGGCGAAAATCGAGACAAGGGTTCTTCTTTTCATAAAAAGGCTCCTTTTATCTATCGTTTATGGGAATATACTTTTCTTTTTCATAAACTGCGCGGTAGGCGGGACGGATGATTTTTTCCGCCCGAGATGAATTCCTCCACTCTGTGAGCCGACCAACCGGCAATACGGGCGACGGCAAAAAGCGGGGGTGAACAAATCGTCGGAAACGCCGAGGGTGCGGTAGACAAGGCCGGAATAAAGGTCGACGTTGGCGCACATGGGCTTGTCGACGCCCTTTTCCTTAAGGAAAATGCCGGGGGTGAGCCGCTCGACGGCGCGGAGCAGGTCGAAATCCTCGCCGAAGCCCTTTTCGTGGGCAAGCTTGTCGGCGTTGTCGCGGAGAATGGTGGCGCGGGGGTCGGAAATGGTGTAGATTGCGTGACCCATGCCGTAGATAAGCCCGCTCCTGTCCCCCGCCTCCTTGCGGATAAGCTTGGTCAAAAAGGCGGCTATCTCCTCGTCGTCCTTATAATCCTTGACGTTTTCCTTTATGTGGCCCAGCATCTCCATGGTCTTGATGTTGGCGCCGCCGTGGCGGGGACCCTTAAGCGAACCGATTGCGGCGGCAATGGCCGAATAGGTGTCGGTTCCCGAGCTTGACAGCACTCGGCAGGCAAAGGAGGAGTTGTTTCCGCCGCCGTGCTCGGCGTGGAGAATGAGGCAGGTGTCGAGCAGACGTGCCTCCTCTGCGGTGAATTTTCTGTCGGCACGCATGGAGGACAGAATAAATTCGGCGGTGGAGTGAGACTTGTCGATGGGGTGGAAATACATGCTCTTGTGGTCATACTGACGTCTCTTGACCTGATAAGCATAGACCATAATGGTGGGGATTCGGGCGATGAGCTCGATGGACTGGCGTATTATGTTTGTTATTGAGGTGTTGTCGGGGTTCATGTCATAGGAATAAAGAGCCAGCACCGAGCGGGCAAGCTTGTTCATGACGTTGGGAGAGGGCGCCTTTATTATCATGTCCTCGGCAAAATATTCGGGCAGCTCTCTGCATTCGCCGAGGATTTCTCTGAATCCGTCAAGCTTTTCCCTTGTGGGCAGCTCGCCGAAAAGCAGCAGCCAGGCAACCTCCTCAAAGCCGAAATGGCCCGCGGCGGTGCAGCCCTCGATAATCTCGGCAACGTCGATTCCCCGATAGGTAAGCTTGCCCTTGTCGGGAATACGCGCCCCGTCGGAAAAATAATATCCGTGGACGTTGCATATGCGGGTCAGACCCGCCACAACGCCCGAGCCGTCGGCATTGCGAAGCCCTCTTTTTGACGTCATAGGTCTTATAATCATCGGGGCTTATATAGTTATTTTTTCTTATACTCTTCACATAAATTTGAAAGTGAGCGCATTGAGATTTTTGATTCATACTGAGGCATAGATGTCCTCCCTTTCAATTGTGTTTGTTTTTGAATATTTATTTTACTACAAAAGGACTTTCAAGTCAATAAGGAGAGTACATGAAAAAGGCATATTTAATATTTTTTGCGGTATTTTTCGCCCTTATCGGCCTTATTCCTCCATAAACCTAAAGGGCAAGGGACAAAAGGGCGGCGGCTTATCGGGACTTTCGGGAGAGGCTTCCTTTTCGGTTCTCTGCCCCGACGGAAATGTAAAAATATTATTGGCAAAGGAATATTTATTCGGTGTGCTTTGCGCCGAAATGTCTCCCGAAAGCCCGGATGAGGCCTTAAAGGCACAGGCCGTCGCCGCCTTTTCCTTTGCGAAATATAAGGCTTCCGAGCGCAGGAAAAACCCGCCCGCCGACCTTTGCGGCGCCGATTTATACGCCGATTCCTCCAAAGATCAGGGCTATATTCCAAAGGAGGAAGCCGTAAAAAATGGGGTCAAAAGGCCGATGAATATACAAAAAGCTAAACCGCGTTTTGGAGCAAACGGTTGGGGTATACCTTTCCTTTGAGGGCGAATGCGCCCTGACGCTCTATCACGGCATTTCGGCGGGGCGAACCGACTCGGCCGAAACGGTTTTCGGCACGGCTCTGCCCTATCTTGTGCCGGTGCAAAGCGCCTCCGACCTGCTCGAGCCCGACTACTGCACCGAAAGCACCGTCTCTTTTGAGGAATTTTTCAACCGTTTAAACGGCCTTTTGCGGCGGTACCCTTGAATTTTCGGAGGATTTCTACGGCGGCAAGGACTGCTCCGACAGCGGAACGGTCAAAACCATGAACCTTTTTCCCGTGACTTTTCGGGCAAGGAGATAAGAGAGGCCTTTAAGCTTCGGTCGGCAAATTTCGACATCGAGGTTGACGACGGCAAAACCGAGGTGAGATTTGTGGTTCGGGGCTACGGCCACCTTGTGGGCATGAGCCAGGCGGGGGCGGTGTCCATGGCAAAAAACGGCGACGATTTCAAGGAAATTTTGCTTCACTATTACCCCGGCTGTCAAATTGTCGGTTGACAAAATCGACGTTTTGCATTTTAATAAACATAGAAAATATCGGGAAGTGAAAAATGGACGAAAAGGAAGCGGCGCTGCTTAAAAAGCGGCTTTGCGAGCTGGATAATCGGTCGCGGCAGGGCGGCTTTGCCCTCTATTCCGACTTTCTCGACCTCTACGGCCAGGATATTTTTGGTCGCTGAAATTACGGGACGCGCATCTTTTGGGCGGATATGACGGGGCCGAGCGCAAGGTGGCCTGCTTTTGCGGGGACAGCCCTCCCCTTTGCTTTGTGAAAATCGCTCCCAAAAACAAAAATTTGCGGCCGCCATGTCTCATCGGGACATTCTCGGCTCCCTTATGGGGCTGGGGCTTCGGCGGGAAACGCTCGGGGATATTATCGTCGGGAGCGAAAGCGGAACGGTCGTTTGTCTTAAAAAGGTGGCGGATTTTATCGTCGAAAACCTCACAAGCGTCGGCAGGACGTCGGTGGTCTGTTCCTTTTTGACGGAGAAGATTTTTACGTCGGAAAGAGAGCCGGAGCAGAAAACGGTTTTCACCTCCTCCCTTCGCGCCGACGCCGTTATCGCCGCCGTTTACAGGCTGTCGAGGAGCGAGGCGGCGGGGCTTATTGCGGCGCAAAAGGTTTTTGTTTCGGGGCGCATGGTGACCTCCCCTTCAAAGGAAATACCCATAAACGAGCCGATTTCGGTTCGGGGCTTCGGGGCGGTTCAAGCTTGTCGACGTTCGAAAGACCAAAAGGACAGGCTGCGCTGCACGGCGGAAATTTAAAATTTGCATAAAAAACAGGAGCGGACACGGGAAACCCCGAAATCCGCTCCTGTTTTTATTTTGTCAGCCGCCGAAGTCCACGGCGCCCAGCTTCATCAAAATCGAAAGGAGAGCATATTCGTCAAAGGAGGAGGTCCACTCCTCATAATCTGTGGTATCTCCCTTTTCGGGAATTTCAAAGGAGCTCCCTGGTCGTTTTCGATACCCTTTGCCGTGAATAAATCCATGCCCGCCACCGAAGCCGACATCTCGATTCCGTTGCCCTGAGCGGTGAGTTTGAAAGAAATGGTCTTAATAAGGCTTAAGGACGCACGGTCGACCGAACTGCCGAAAACCGAGGCAATGTCGGCCCCCGCAGAAAATGTCAGGCTGCCGTTAAAATCTCCGTCATTTACCGTAACATCCTCGAGGGCAATTGCCATGACTTCCTTGTTCTGTATATTCACAGAAAAGTTACCGCTCGAACGGCCGCCGTTTACCGCGCCGTTTCCGAGCAGCGCAAAAAATTTTGCTCGCCGTCCGAATATCCCGCAAATTCATAGCCCCAATTTGCTCCGTCGTTCGCCGCCATGTATCTGACCGAGTCGCCGTCGGCGATGAATTCGGCTCCGCAGGCGTTTTTACCGTCGGCGGTATAGAGCTTAAAGGTGAATGCCTCGTCGTTTGACGGGTCGGAATCCTCAAGCTCGGCAATTGCCTTGTCGACGGCCGCGGCATAGTCGTCGTCGCTTGACACGATGTCAAAAAGCCTTGCTATTCTTTCGGCCTTGTCGTCGTTTTTGGCCTTTTCGAGGATTTTCACGGCTATGTCGGTTATTTCCTTTTCGGAAACAACAGCGGTCAGAACGGTGCAATCCCTTGTCACGCCGCCCACCGAAACCGACTCATTATCCTTTTTCAACGTCGCTCATTCCGTCGACAAAATGCCGTAATAATCGGTCAAAAGCTTTTCCACCGCGTCGGGGTCGGTGAAAACCGCCAAAAAGCTCCTGTTCGGAAATTTCGGCCTTGTTTACCGGATCCGAATCGGCCGAGCTGTCGGGGTCGATCTCGAGAACCTTGCTTGAAAGCTCGGGAACCGAAACAAAGGTCTTTCCGCTCTTTTTATCGGCAATAACGTCGGCCGAAAGCATCGAATTAACCCCGTCGGTGAGGGCGGCCTTGAAATGAATTCCGTCGTCGCTTTGCACGGTGTTTGCCTTTATGCCAGGTTTTCGGGAAGGCTGCAGCCCGATGACGAAAGGAGAGAATAAAGCCGTCGCCGGGAACGATTTCCATGTTGACCGCATTGGTGCCGTCGGAAACGGAGGTGAGCTGCTTCACGGCCGAAGTGAAGGAGGTTATATAATTCGTACCGATGTTTTTAAGCTGTTTTTTGGCCGAACCGCCGAAAAGGCCGGGAACCACAAAAACTCCGAGAGCAATGGCGATAGCGGCAACAATTGCGATTATCGCGGCGACAAAATTTTTGGATTTTTTTAACAGGTGTTTCGGGGACCGTCGGCGGCGGCATATTCCATGCCGAGGGTTGAGTAGCCTGCGGCGGGCTGAGCCGTCGGCTGAACCTGCTGCGGGGCGGGCTGCTCGGGCTGAGTCTGTGTAACTGCCGGCTGCTCGGGCTGTGCATTAACATTCTGCTCGGCCGCAATATTTTCGGCAGCATTATTTTCTGCCGTCGGCTGCGCGGCGGGATTTACCTGCTCGGCAGCCTTGCTGTCGACCGTGTTATTTACGGCGGCATTACTTTCGGCGGCGGGCTGCTCTGCCGTCACATTTTTCCGCTCGGCAGGAGCCCCCACCGGGGTTCCGCACTTTTGGCAGAATTTACTTCCTCATTTAGGGGATTTCCGCAATTTTACAAAACATATCTTCCTCATTTCCGCGCCGACACATTTCGGCGCTCTTTATACCCTAAGCATACAATTTATAAATTTTTTTGTCAAGAATTTTTTTTTTCAAAAAAAGGACGGGCCCGAATCGAGCCCGTTAAAAGTCGGATTAAATTTTAAAGCCTTCAGGCGTTTTCCTTATGTCTGCCGTATTTGAGAATGGGAGACAGGGGCTTATAGATGAAAAAAGGCAATGAGAGAAACGATAAGTCCCTTGCAAATCGTAAAGGGCAGATTAAAAACGCAAAGAGCGGCGAAAATGCTGTCCACCGAGGGCAAAATTGCCTTATACATTCCGAGAATTGCCTCCTTGGCAAGACCAAGCTTGTAGTAGAGCGGATAAATCAGGAAATTGTTGAAGGGAACGCCTCAAAATTCCCATGGCAAAGGCGGCCGAAACCGAGGAAATCACCGCGCCGCCGCGGGTTTTGTGATATTTATAAATCGTTCCGGCCGTGAATGCAAAAATCGCGCCCATAATGAAGTTGGCAAGCTCGCCCACGCCCGCCGTCTGGCTTGCGAAAAGGTGAAGCAGATTTTTAAGCAGGCAAACGAGCACACCGTAAAGAGGGCCGAATGCAAAGGAGCACACGAGAGCCGGAAGATCGGAAAAGTCGAATTTGATAAAGCTCGGCACAATGGGAATTGAAATTTCAAGATACATAAGCACCACCGAAATTGCCGAAAAACGGCGGTGAAAAACGAGATAGCGAACCTTAATGTTTTTTTTGTACTCAATTTTGACACTTCTTTCATAAAAATGTGAGCCTTGCGCCATTAAAATCCCGACCGAGCGCAGGGGGAAAAACTGCTCGGCACAAATTTTTGCCAAAGGGCAAGCGGCGCTTGAGTAACAAATATTAAAACGCAAAGAAAGGAAAAAGGACTCCGCAAAATCTTACGGAGCCCTTTTAAAGGTTTTAATAAGTGTTTCTCTCATCCGGACTGTACCGTCGGCTTTGGAATCTCACCAAATCGGCTTTCGCTCACGGGCTTGTCGGCGCACTACCGCATTACCGTCGGTGGGGAATTTCACCCCGCCCCGAAACATATTAAATTTGGAATAAAGAATTATTCGCAGATCTTGGTAACAACGCCCGAACCGACGGTGTGGCCGCCTTCACGGATAGCGAAGCGGAGGCCTTCCTCGATAGCGATAGGAGTGATGAGCTCAACATTGATCTCAACGTTATCTCCGGGCATGCACATTTCTACACCCTCGTCAAGAGTGATGGTACCGGTAACGTCGGTGGTGCGGAAATAGAACTGGGGACGATAGTTGGTGAAGAAGGAGTGTGACGTCCGCCCTCTTCCTTTGACAGAACGTAAACCTGGCCGCGGAATTTGGTGTGGGGATGAATGGAATCGGGTTTGGCAAGAACCTGGCCGCGCTCGACCTCGTTGCGCTGGATGCCGCGCAGAAGCACGCCGATGTTGTCACCGGCCATAGCCTCGTCAAAGGGACTTACGGAACATTTCGAGACCGGTGCAAACGACCTTTCTCTTTTTCCTCGGTAAGACCGACAATTTCAACTTCCTCGCCGACCTTGAGGGTGCCGCGCTCCACACGACCGGTGGCAACAGTACCACGGCCGGAGATGGAGAACACGTCCTCAACAGGCATCAGGAAGGGCTGATCGGCTTTACGATCGGGAGTGGGGATGAACTCGTCAACAGCCTTCATGAGCTCAATGATGCGCTCGAGTCTCGGGGGCATTTGCGGGGTCGTCTCCGTTGTACTCGAGAGCCTTAAGAGCGGAACCGCGGATGATGGGGGTATCATCGCCGGGGAAGTCATACTCGTTGAGGGTCTCGCGGATCTCCATCTCTACGAGATCGAGAAGCTCGGGATCGTCAACCTGATCGCACTTGTTCATGAAAAACAACGATCGACGGAACACCGACCTGACGGGCAAGAAGGATGTGCTCACGGGTCTGAGGCATAGGACCGTCGGTAGCGGCGATAACAAGGATAGCGCCGTCCATCTGAGCAGCACCGGTGATCATGTTCTTGATATAGTCGGCATGGCCGGGGCAGTCAACGTGAGCATAGTGACGGTTAGCGGTCTGATACTCAACGTGAGCGGTGTTGATGGTGATTCCGCGCTCTCTCTTCGGGAGCCTTATCAATGTTTTCAAAATCTACCTTCTCAGCAAGACCGAGTTTGGAAAGGGTCTTGGTGATAGCGGCTGTAAGGGTTGTCTTACCATGGTCAACGTGACCGATTGTGCCAACGTTTACATGGGGTTTGGATCTGTCAAATTTTTTTTTTTGCCATTGGGATTTCCTCCTTTTATTAAAACGAACTGATGTTCAATTAGTTACAGCAACGCTGTTTTTAATTATTTTACCAACAATCGCGAAAAATGCAAGTGGTTTTCAACAAAAAGTTGAAAATTCACGCCGACGCTCAGTCGTCTTTCTTGGCGGAATTGCTGATGATTTGTTCCGCAATGCTCTTGGGAACTTCCTTATACTCGTCGGGCTCCATGCTGTACTGACCGCGGCCCTGGGTCTTGGAACGCATGGCGGTGGCATATCCGAACATTTCGGACAGCGGAACCTGAGCGTGGACCTCGGTGGTGCCGTTTTCGGTGTCGGTACCCATGATCATGCCGCGGCGGGCATTCAGGTCGCCGATGACGTCTCCCATATACTCGTCGGGGATAACAACGGTAACCTTCATGATGGGCTCCATAAATGCGGGGCTTGCCTTTTTTGCAGGCGTCCTTAAATGCCATGGAACCGGCCATCTTAAAGGCCATTTCGGAAGAGTCGACCTCGTGATAAGATCCGTCGTAAAGAGTAACCTTAACGTCAACTACCGGATAGCCTGCAAGCACGCCGGACTGCATAGCGCCCTGGATACCTGCGTCGACTGCGGGGATATATTCCTTGGGAATAACACCGCCGGTGATGGCGTTGACAAATTCATAGCCCTTGCCGGGGTTGGGCTCGACCTTGATCTTAACGTGACCGTACTGGCCGTGACCGCCGCTCTGACGGGCGAATTTGGTGTCGGAATTGGCTTCCTGACGGATGGTTTCTTTATAAGCAACCTGGGGCTTACCTACGTTTGCCTCGACGTGGAACTCACGCATCATTCTGTCGACGATGATTTCAAGGTGAAGCTCACCCATGCCGGCGATGATGGTTTGTCCGGTCTCTTCGTCGGTGTAGCACTTAAAGGTAGGATCTTCTTCGGCAAGCTTCTGAAGAGCGATACCCATTTTCTCCTGACCTGCTTTGGTCTTGGGCTCGATTGCTACGCGGATAACCGGATCGGGGAATTCCATGGATTCGAGGATAACAGGGATGATTCTGATTGCAGAGAGTATCGCCGGTGGTGGTGTTCTTGAGGCCTACGGCTGCGGCGATGTCGCCTGCATAGCACTCCTCAATATCCTGACGGTGATTACTGTGCATCTGAAGAATACGGCCGATACGCTCGCTGCCTCTCTTGCAGGAGTTGTAAACGGTCGAGCCTGCCTTTAAGAGTTCCCGAATATACGCGGAAGAAGCAGAGCTTTCCGACAAAGGGATCGGCCGCAATCTTAAAGGCAAGAGCAGCGAAAGGCTCGCTGTCCGAGCTGTGACGCTCAACTTCCTCGTCGGTGCGGGGGTCGACGCCCTTGATTGAGGGAACGTCGGTGGGGCGGGGCATAAAGTCAACAATAGCGTCGAGAAGCTTCTGAACGCCCTTGTTGCGGTAAGAAGTTCCGCACACAACGGGAACCATTTGGTTGGCGATTGTGGACTTGCGGATGCATTTCTTGATTTCGGGGATGGTGATTTCCTCACCGTTGAGATATTTCTCAAGCAGTTCCTCGTCCTGCTCGGCGACGTGCTCCATCATTTCCTCGTGATATTTCTGAGCAAGCTCCTTCATATCGTCGGGGATTTCGGTGACGTCAATATCGGTACCGAGATCGTTGGTGTAGATGTAGGCCTTCATTTCAACAAGGTCGATGAGACCCTTGAAATCGTCTTCGGCGCCGATGGGCAGCTGAATGGGCACCTGCATTGCACTTAAGTCTCGTGTGCATCATGTCGAGAACATGATAGAAGTTGGCACCCATAATGTCCATCTTATTAACATAGACCATACGGGGAACCTTATATTTATCGGCCTGGCGCCATACGGTTTCCGACTGGGGCTCAACACCGCCCTTTGCGCAGAGAACCGTAACCGAACCGTCCAGCACGCGGAGCGAACGCTCAACTTCAGCGGTGAAGTCAACGTGGCCGGGGTGTCGATGATGTTGATGCGGTACTTGTCCTTGGCATAGCTGGGTTTCCAGAAACAGGTGGTAGCAGCCGAGGTAATGGTTATACCTCTCTCCTGCTCCTGCTCCATCCAGTCAATGGTGGCGGCACCGTCATGAGTCTCACCGATCTTGTGGTTGATTCCGGTATAGTAAAGAATACGCTCTGTGGTGGTGGTTTTACCGGCGTCGATATGGGCCATAATGCCAATATTTCTGGTCATTTCAAGTGATACTTGTCTTGGCATAATTTTTCCTCCCTGCTCGACTTCGAGCAAAATAAAAATACAATTATCAAGCAAAAACCGCTTGACACGAAACTACCAGCGGTAGTGTGCAAAAGCCTTGTTGGCTTCGGCCATCTTGTGAGTGTCTTCGCGCTTTTGGCTGCTCCGCCGGTGCCGTTTAAAGCATCGAGAATTTCGCCTGCAAGACGCTCCTTCATGGTCTTTTCCGAACGGGTGCGGGAATAGGTTGTGATCCAGCGCAGTCCTAAGGTCTGACGTCTCTCGGGACGAACCTCCATAGGAACCTGATAGGTGGCGCCGCCTACACGGCGAGCCTTAACCTCCAGCTGGGGCATAACGTTCTCCATAGCCTCTTCGAAAACCTCAATGGGTTCTTTTCCGGTCTTTTCCTTCACGATATCGAACGCATCGTAGACGATCTTCTGCGCGACACCCTTCTTACCGTCGTACATGATATTGTTGATAAGACGGGTAACAAGTTTGGAATTGTAAAGCGGATCGGGCAATACGTCACGCTTTGCGATTTGACCTCTTCTTGGCATTTCGCTTCCCTCCTTCACATAATGATATCATAGGTACTCGAGTGACAAAATCCCGTGGCACCAAGCAGAAGCGAATATATATAAACGCATCTGCGACGCAAAAAGCGTCGGCCTGCAAGAAGATTTCGTCTTAAAAATTTCCGAATTATTTCTTCGGACGCTTTGCACCGTATTTGGAACGGGCCTGCATTCTTCCGTTAACGCCCTGGGCATCGAGAGTACCGCGGACGATATGGTAACGTACACCTGGGAGATCCTTAACACGTCCGCCGCGGATGAGCACGATGCTGTGCTCCTGAAGATTGTGACCGACGCCGGGAATGTAGGTCGAAACCTCGATTCCGTTGGAAAGGCGCACACGGGCAATTTTACGGAGTGCAGAGTTCGGCTTCTTGGGGGTAGTGGTCTTAACTGCGGTGCAAACGCCGCGCTTTTGGGGGAATTCGTGTCGGTCATGATCTGACGCTTGGAATTGAAGCCCTTAAGAAGCGCAGGGTCTTGGACTTTTTGTTAACGGTCTCTCTACCCTTACGGACGAGCTGATTAAAAGTTGGCATATCATTTCTCCTTTCTTCAAAGCTGAGCTGTTTTTTCGGGATTTTCACGGCAAAAACACTTTGCCACAGAAACCCACCATACAACAAATACCGAGTTTATCATAAAAACTCGGCATTTGTCAATAGCTTTGGATTAAATTTTAACTTTAATCGGCTTTTTTTCCGATTATTCGTCCTGATATTTTTCGGCTTCAAGCTCCTCGGCCTCGATCTGAGCGGCAAAGGCGTCGCCTATGGTTGCGTGAAGGCCGTCGCCCTCTTCGTCCACATAAGCGCCTCTCATGCCGGTACCCGAAGGAACGAGGTTACCGATGATGACGTTCTCCTTAAGTCCCTCCAGCGGGTCGATCTTGCCCTTGATGGCGGCGTCGGTCAGCACCTTGGCGGTCTCCTGGAAGGAGGCGGCGGACAGGAAGGAGTCGGAAGCCAGAGCGGCCTTGCAGATACCAAGAAGTACCGGGTCATACTGAGCCTCGCGCAGCGGTTCGCCGAAGGCGTTCTTCTCGCCTCTTTCGTTGCGCTCTCTGATTTCGTCGTTGGCGATGTAGACCTTGTTGCGCTCGGTGAGCACACCGGCAAGAAGTCCGGTGTCGCCCGCGTCGGTGACCCGCAGCTTCTTCATCATCTGACGGACGATGACCTCGATGTGCTTGTCGTTGATGTCAACGCCCTGGAGACGGTAGACGCTCTGAACCTGAGCTATGATGTAGTCCTGAACGGCCTCGACGCCGTTGACGGCCAGCACGTCGTGGGGGTTGAGCACACCCTCGGTTATGGGTGTTCCTTTTCGATGAAATCGCCCTCGTTGACGATTATGCGATAGCCGTAGGGGAATTGTATATTTGCGCTCGTCGGCGGACTTTTCGTCGGTGACGACCACCTCGCGGTTGCGCTTGACGTCCTCAATTCGGACGCGGCCGGCGATTTCGCTGATAATACCGGTGCGCTTGGGCTTTCTCGCCTCGAAAAGCTCTTCAACACGGGAAGACCCTGGTGATGTCCTCGGCGCTGGCAATACCGCCGGTGTGGAAGGTACGCATGGTGAGCTGGGTACCGGGCTCGCCTATCGACTGGGCGGCGACGATACCGACGGCCTCACCGGTGGAAACCTGCTTGCCGTTGGCAAGGTTGGCGCCGTAGCACTTTTGCAGACGCCGTGTTTGGCGCGGCAGTTGAGCACCGAACGGATCTTGACCCTTTCGATTCCGGCCTTGACGATTCTGTCGGCGTCCTCGTCGGTCATCATGTGCTGATTGTCCATAAGGAGGTTGCCGTCCTTGTCGTAGAGATCCTCGATGAGGTATCTGCCCACAAGGCGCTCGGACAGCGGCTCGATAACGTGCTTGCCTTCCTTGATGTCATAGACCTCGATACCGACCTTGAGCCGCAGTCGTCCTCACGGATGATAACATCCTGAGAAACGTCGACCAGACGGCGGGTCAGATAACCCGAGTCGGCGGTACGAAGGGCGGTGTCGGCAAGTCCCTTTACGGGCGCCGCGGGAGGAAATGAAGTATTCGAGAATGTTAAGACCCTCGCGGTAGTTTGCACGGATAGGAGTTTCGATCGTACGTCCCGAGGTGTTGGCGATAAGTCCGCGCATACCGGCAAGCTGACGAATCTGGTTCATGGAGCCTCGGGCTCCCGAATCGGCCATCATGTAGATGGGGTTGTATTCGTCAAGATTGTCCTTAAGGCCGGTCATAACGTCGTTGGTGGTCTTATCCCAAATTTCGATGACAAGACGGTGACGCTCGTCGTCGCTTATGAGACCTCTTAAAGTCCTTGGAGATTTTGTCGATGTTTTCCTCGGCATCGGCAATGAGCTGCTTCTTGGCGGGAGGAATAAGTGCGTCGCAGACGGCGACGGTTATGGGAACCGATGGTGGAATAATGATAACCGGTGGCCTTGATTTTATCGAGCACCTCGGAGGTGACGGTGGTGCCGTGAACCTTGATGCAGCGGTCGATGATCTTGCCGAGCATACCCTTGCTTATCTTCTTGGCGACGGATTGCCCTGTTCGTCGAAGGAAAAGCTGATTTCAAGGTCAAGCTCGTGACCCTCGACGGTTCTGTCCACAAAACCGAGGTCCTGAGGAATGGAATCGTTGAAGATTATATAGCCGACGGTGGTGTCCACAAGGGAAATGCTCTCGCCCTCGGCGTTTTTGCCGAAATAGCGCACCTTAATGGGGCGTGCAGCTCGATTGCGCCGTCGTCATAGGCCATCATGGCCTCGTTTCTGTCGCGGAATACCTTGCCGGTACCCTTTTCCTCGGGCTTGACAAGAGTCAGATAGTAGGAGCCGAGAACCATGTCCTGGGTGGGCACGCAGACCGGCTTTCCGTCGGAGGGCTTGAGCAGGTTGTTGGCGGCGAGCATGAGCAGTCTTGCCCTCGGCCTGAGCCTCTGCCGAAAGGGGAACGTGAACGGCCATCTGGTCGCCGTCGAAGTCGGCGTTGTAAGCGGTGCAGACCAGGGGTGGAGCTTAAGCGCGCGGCCTTCCACAAGCACCGGTTCAAATGCCTGAATACCGAGACGGTGAAGCGTCGGAGCACGGTTGAGCAGCACGGGGTGTTCCTTGATAACGGTTTCGAGAGCGTCCCAGACCTCGTCCTTTGCGCGCTCGATCATCTTTCTTGCCTGCTTAATGTTGGTGGTGGCGCCGATTTCCACAAGTCTCTTCATGACAAAAGGCTTAAAGAGCTCGAGAGCCATCTCTTTGGGCAGGCCGCACTGGTACATTTTAAGTTCAGGACCGACGACGATAACCGAACGGCCGGAATAGTCGACGCGTTTACCGAGCAGGTTCTGACGGAAACGACCCTGCTTACCCTTAAGCATATCGGAAAGGGATTTAAGCGGACGGTTGTTGGGTCCGGTGACCGGGCGGCCTCTTCTGCCGTTTTCGATGAGGGCGTCGACGGCCTCCTGGAGCATTCTCTTTTCGTTTCGAACGATTATGTCGGGAGCGTTGAGCTCGAGAAGTCTTTTAAGACGGTTGTTGCGGTTGATAACGCGGCGGTAGAGGTCGTTCAAATCCGAGGTGGCAAAACGGCCGCCGTCCAGCTGGAACCATGGGGCGAAGATCGGGGGAATGACCGGCACAACGTCAAGAATCATCCACTCGGGGCGGTTACCCGACAGGCGGAAGGACTCGACAACGTCAAGGCGCTTTAACACCTTTACCCTCTTTTGGCCGGTGGCGGTTTCCATTTCCTTGTGTATCTCGGCCGAAAGCTGGTCAAGGTCGATTTCGCAGAGCAGCTTTTTAATGGCCTCTGCGCCCATCATGGCCTCGAAATCGTCCTCGTATTTCTCCTTCATGTCCTGATACTGCTTTTCGTTCAAAAGCTGTTTCTTGACAAGGGGGTGTTGCCGGGGTCGGTAACGATATACTGGGAGAAATAAAGCACGTTTTCAAGGAGCTTTGGGGAAATGTCGAGCATAAGGCCGATACGGGAGGGAATTCCTTGAAATACCAAATGTGGGACACGGGGGCGGCAAGCTCGATGGAGCCCATTCTCTCGCGGCGAACCTTTGCGCGGGTTATTTCAACACCGCACTTGTCGCATATTTTACCCTTATAGCGAATTCTCTTGTATTTTCCGCAATGGCACTCCCAGTCCTTTGTGGGTCCGAAGATCCTTTCGCAGAAAAGACCGTCGGTTTCGGGCTTTAAGGAGCGATAGTTTATGGTTTCGGGCTTGGTGACCTCGCCGTAGGACCAGCTTCTGATCTGTTCGGGCGAAGCAAGACCGATTTTTATGGATTCGAATTCGAGTTCCTTTTGAGGTTCTGTCATCATAAATTTTCCTCCTTACATTTCTTCGTTTTCGGACGATTCGTCATCGTCGAAAAGCATGGTGTCGTCGTCGGCTCTGTCCTCGATAACATTGCCCTCGTCGTCCTCAAGGGTATAGCCCTCAAAGCCGTCGGCAACATGGTCCATTTCAAGAGTCTCGCCGTCGTCGGCGGGTTTTTTGACCGGAATGTCGTCGTCGTCGAAGTTCTGTTTAAGGTCGACGGCCTCGCCGTTCTGATCGAGAACCTCCACGTCAAGACCCAGCGACTGGAGCTCCTTCATCATAACCTTGAAGGATTCGGGGATACCGGGCTTCGGTACATTCTGACCCTTGACAATGGCCTCATAGGTCTTTACGCGGCCGTTAAGGTCGTCCGACTTGATGGTGAGGATTTCCTGAAGGGTATAGGCGGCGCCGTAGGCTTCCAGCGCCCAAACCTCCATTTCACCGAAACGCTGTCCGCCGAACTGAGCCTTACCTCCGAGAGGCTGCTGAGTAACGAGGGAGTAGGGGCCGGTGGAACGGGCGTGAATTTTATCGTCAACAAGATGGTGAAGCTTTTAAGAAGTACATAATTCCGACGGTTACGCGGTTGTCGAACTTTCTTCCGGTGCGGCCGTCGTAGAGCTCGGTTTTGCCGTCCTCGGCAAGACCCGCCTCCTTAAGAGCCTCGCGGATGGCCTCCTCGTGAGCGCCGTCGAAAACGGGGGTGCAGACCTTCCAGCCGAGGGCTCTTGCGGCATAGCCGAGATGCACCTCAAGCACCTGTCCGATGTTCATTCGGGAAGGAACGCCGAGGGGATTGAGCACGATGTCGAGGGGGTGCCGTCGGGCAGGAAGGGCATATCCTCGACGGGGAGAATTCTCGATACGACGCCCTTGTTTCCGTGGCGGCCGGCCATCTTATCTCCCACCGAGATTTTTCTCTTCTGGGCTATATAGCAGCGGACGACCATGTTAACTCAGGGTTGAGCTCCGGAGGAATTGTGGCGGTCGAAAACCTTGACGTCGACAATGGTGCCGTATTCGCCGTGGGGAACGCGCAGCGAGGTGTCTCTCACCTCTCTGGCCTTTTCACCGAAAATGGCGCGCAGCAACCGCTCCTCGGCGGTCATTTCGGTCTCGCCCTTGGGGGTGACCTTACCCACAAGAATGTCGCCGGCGCGAACCTCGGCGCCGATGCGGATGATTCCGCGCTCGTCAAGGTCCTTAAGGGCGTCCTCGCCCACGTTCGGGATGTCTCTTGTTATCTCTTCGGCTCCGAGCTTTGTGTCTCTGGCCTCGAGCTCGTATTCTTCAATATGAATTGATGTGAAAACGTCGTCTCTGACGACCTTTTCGTTTATAAGCACGGCGTCCTCATAGTTATAGCCCTCCCAGGTCATAAAGCCGATGAGAGCGTTCTTTCCGAGGGCAACCTCGCCGTTGCTTTTGTGGCGGGGCCGTCGGCGATAACGTCGTGGGGCTCGACGTGCTGACCCTCCGACACCACGGGGCGCTGATTTATGCAGGTGCCCTGGTTCGAACGGAGGATTTGATGATTTCGTATTTGTCGACCTCGCCCGACTCGGTGGTGACCTCCACGCTGTCGGCGTCGACCTTGGTGACGGTTCCGGCGCGTTCGCAAAGCACGCAAACGCCCGAGTCGACCGCAGCCTTATATTCCATACCGGTTCCGACAATGGGGGAATCGGTCTTGAGCAGCGGAACGGCCTGACGCTGCATGTTGGCGCCCATGAGGGCACGGTTGGCGTCGTCGTTCTCGAGGAAGGGGATCATGGAGGTGGCCACCGAAATAACCATCTTAGGCGAAACGTCCATGAAATCGGCCATTTCTCTTTTCCACTTCTATAAACTCGTCTCTGCGACGGGCCGAAACCTTGGCTCTGGCGAAACGTCCCTGCTCGTCGAGGGGCTCGTTGGCCTGGGCCACGACGTAATCGTCCTCAACGTCGGCGGTCATGTAAAACCACCTCGTCAAGCACCACGCCGGTTTCTTTATCCACGCGGCGGTAGGGCGCCTCAACAAAGCCGTATTCGTTAATTCTCGCAAAGGTGGCGAGGTAGGAAATAAGTCCGATGTTGGGTCCTTCGGGCGTCTCTATAGGACACATGCGGCCGTAGTGGGTATAGTGAACGTCACGAACCTCGAATCCGGCGCGGTCACGGGAAAGTCCTCCGGGGCCGAGAGCCGACAGACGGCGCTTGTGGGTGAGCTCGGCGAGGGGTTGGTCTGATCCATGAACTGGGACAGCGGCGAAGAGCCGAAGAACTCGCGTATGGCGGCCACAACGGGACGGATATTGATAAGGCTTATGGGGGTGACGGCCTCGGCGTCCTGAGCCTGAACGCCCATTTTCTCGCGAACCACGCGCTCCATACGGGTGATACCGATACGGAACTGATTTTGCAGCAGCTCGCCTACCGAACGGATTCGGCGGTTGCCGAGATGGTCGATGTCGTCGACGCTGCCCACGTCATAGGTCAGCCCGAGAATGTAGCTGACGGTGGCAAAAAAATGTCGTCGAGGATGTGCTTGGGGATGAGCTTATCCTTGTTTGCGCGAAGAGCGGCCTTAAGCTCCTCCTCGTCGTCATAAGCCTCTAAAAGCTTTACAAGCTCGTCAAAGCAGACGCGCTCGTTGATTCCGCACTCGGCCTCGGCGTCGAAATTAACATAGTCCTTTATGTCGACGGTATGGTTGGCAATGACCTTGTGCTCGCTCTTGCCTTCCTCGGTCTCGACCTCGATGTATGCTTCCTTAACGCCCTTTTTGTCGAACAGCTCGGCAAGCTCGCGGGAAACGGTAACGCCGGGTTCCGCAAGCAGCTCGCCGGTCAGCGGGTCGGCCACGGGTCTTGTCAGCGTGCGGCCGAGCACACGTCCCACAATGTTGAGCTTTTTGTTGTATTTAAAGCGTCCGACTCTCGAGAGGTTGTATCTCTGGGGGTCGAAGAAAAAAGATTATTGATATGAGTGGTGGCGCCGTCGACGGTAAAGGGCTCGCCGGGGCGCAGCTTTTGTAAACCTCGAGGAGAGCCTCCTCGCTGTTTTTGGTAACATCCTTTTCGATGGTTGCAAGAAGGCGCTCGCTTTCGCCGAAATATTCCTTTATCTCCTCGTCCTTGCCAATCCCGAGGGGCGCGGATGAAGGTGGTCAGCGGCAGCTTGCGGTTTTGTCTATGCGGACATAGATGATCTCGTTCTGGTCGGTCTCATATTCGAGCCATGCGCCGCGGATAGGGATGATTGTGGCGCTGAAAAGCTTGCGGCCGGATTTGTCCACCGCAACGTCAAAATATGCGCCTGGGGAACGGACGAGCTGGGAAACAATGACGCGCTCGGCGCCGTTTATGACAAAGGTGCCCGAGGGGGTCATGAGGGGAAGTCTCCATAAAGACTTCGCTTTCCTTGATTTCACCGGTTTCTTTGTTGAGCAGGCGCGCGGTAACACGCAGGGGGCGCCGCATAGGTCGCGTCGCGCTCTTACACTCTAAAATAGTGTATTTGGGCTGCTCGTCAAAGCGGTATCCGAGGAAGGTCAGCTCGAGATTGTTGCTGTAATCCCGAATGGGCTGCATCTCGTCGAAGACCTCTTTAAGCCCCTGCTCCACAAACCATCTGTAGGAGCTCTTCTGAACCTCGATAAGGTTTGGCATTTCAAGGACCTCGTTGATCTTTGAAAAGCTGTAACGTTCGTTGGTTCTGAGTCTTACCTTCTTAACATTTACCATCGACTTTACCACTCCGTTTTATTAGGATTTTGAAAAACATCCGTCAGCCGCACCCTTTTTCCGAAAAGGACGGCCGAAAAAATCGGCTGCCCGCGTCTTTTCCGCCTCGGAGCAAAGGTGCAAACTAACCTATATTAGTACAAAGTAGCATTTTAACTCAAGTGGGGTCAAATGTCAAGAGATTTTTAAAAATTTGTTTACAAACGGCTTTTTGAGCAAAATCGGGGCTTGCAAAGAACAAAAAGAAACACTCGGCACGGTTGTCTGTTTTTACTCAGGCTTTCGAATATAATCGCCGAATCTCCTTTTAAGATATTCATCAAGGTCATAACACGGTTCGTGTTCTTCGATTTCGCTCTCGGGCACGTCCTCAAACCTTCGGTCGAGAAGGAAATTGGCGGGCGAAGGTATATATCTTCCCCTCCTTCTGCCAGTTTTCGCTTTTTTTGAAATGCCTAACGCTCTGCATTATTTTTCGAAGGTATCCCCGTCGGGGCGAGAAACTCAAAGGCCTTTCTTGCCCTGACAACATTCTGTTTTTTTCGGATACTCTCTCCAAAACTCCTCAAACCGTCCGCCGCCCGAATTTTTCTGCGGCTCTTTTTCATTATCATTGTCTGTGTCATTGTCATTGTCATTATCATTATCATTATCTTTATCATTATCATTATCGGTTTTTTGGGTTTTTCGAAAAAGCCCTCGCTTTTTTCGCTTTCTCCCGGTTTTTCGGATTTTTTGTTTTCTTCCCCCCGCCCGCTCTTTTGGGACGTCCGCCCTTTTTGCCGTTTTCGGCATTTTTGGCGGCCACCGCCTCATATTTTTTCGGCGTCCTGCTTGATTTGGCTTTTCATGAAGGAAAAGCACATGGCGGTGACGTCGTCGAGCTCGTCCGAGAGGTCCCTCCCCTTATTCCGTAGGCCATGACAGCCGCAAACAGCTTTCCCCTTTGCTCGTCGGAAAGCCGCATACAATTTTGCTCCTAATCGGCATAAATTAAAAATGATTTTTAAGTTTCATAAATTCGCCTCCTAAAAAGGGGTCCGAAAACAAAGAAAGGTTGCACTTTTGAATGCAACCTTTTAAAAAATTTTTCTTTTATTTATTGAATATAATGCTGTAAACGGCCGCGACGACAAGAGCGGGCAGGAAATTTCCACCTTTATCTTTTGCCGAACACGAGATTTATGCCCACGCAGAATATAAGAGCCGAGCCCACAAAGGAAATGTCGCTTATGACGCTTTGGGGCACAAAGGAGCCGAAAAAGGCCGCCGCAGCGGTTATCAGCCCCTCATAAACAAGAATGGCCGCCGCCGAAAAATCGTTCCGATACCGTAGGAGGAGGCAAAACGAGGGAGATGATAAAGTCGAGCACCGACTTTGAAACAAGGGTGGTGCAGTTTCCCGTTGTGCCGTCCTCAATGGCGCCCCACAACGGCCATGGCTCCCACGCACACCACAAGGGACAGCCCCACAAAGCCTTCCACAAAGCCGCCGTCGCCCTGCGCTCCCACCGCCGACTTGATTTTCTCGCCGAGGCAGTCCATTCGCCGCTCAATTCCGCAAAGCTGACCGAGCAGCCCGCCGAGCACGAGGCTTATGATAAGCAGCATACCGCCCGCCGTTTCAAAGCCATTTTCCGACGGGACAAGCATTGCGGCAAAGACCCCGCCCGCGCCGATAAACATTGTTGCCACTCCGCAGGCCGACATGAGAATGTTCTGAACCTGCTCGCTTATTCCTTTTTAAAGAGCATACCCAAAAAGGCAGCCGACGGCCACCGCCGCGGTGTTTATAAAGGGTGCCGAGCCTATCATAAAATCACTTCCGTTCGACAAAATATTCTAAATGACTCAGGGGAAATTGTCAACGCGAATTTTCGGAAATTTTAAACCATAAACTTTTATTCAACGAAAAAGGCACGGCCAAACGCCATGCCTTAAAATCGTCGTATTTAAGCCTCCACAACCGAAACCTTGACCGTTCCGGTGAGGTCGGGCAGCTTGCGTCCCGAAAGCTTTATCTTTTCCATTTTCCCGGGAAGAACCCTTTCGCGGTATTCGAGGCAAGCTCGGTGCCGTTTGATTCCACCGTTATCTGACCTTTTCCATGGGCTTTTTGACACGGAAAAGCATGATCATGTCCCGTCCGAGGTCGACGCAGATTCGGTGAGGAATTATATATGACACGTTCTCGCCCCTTTCGGTGGAGACGAAATTTTCCCCGAAGGTGGGATTTTGAGATATTCGGCGGCCGAACGCCCGGCAAGCTCGGATTCGTTTGACACGAAATCCACAAGGTCGTGAACGTGAAGCACGTTGCCGCAGGCGAAAATGCCCTCCACAAGGGTCTGGCGGAACTGGTCGACGATGGGTCCCTTGGTGACGGGGCTTATGGGAATTCCGCAAGCTCCGGTCAGCTCGTTTTCGGGGATAAGGCCCACCGAAAGCAGCAGGGTGTCGCACTCATAGAATTTTTTCGGTTCCGGGGACGGGGCGTCTTGCTTTGTCAACCTCGGCGACGGTGACCCCCTCCACCCTGTTTTTGCCGTGAATTTCGGTGACGGTGTGGGAAAGCAGCAACGGAATGTTGTTGGCGACAAGGCATTCGTCCATATTTTTTCTTGGTGCCGTTTGAATATGGCATAAGCTCGCAGACGGCAAGCACGTCGGCGCCGGTTCTCTCAAGACGGTCGGCCATTATGAGGCCTATATCCCCAGAGCCGAGCACAAAACCTTTTTGCCGAGGGTATAGCCCTCGCAGTTTACAAGCTTTTGGGCGATACCCGCCGTGTAAACTCCGCAGGGCGGCTACCGGGTATGGCAACGGCTCCCCTGCTGCGCTCGCGGCAGCCCATGGCGAAATTATGGCTCCCGCCTTTATTGTGAAAAAGCCGTTTTGATTTTGATAGGTGACCTCCCGCTCCTTTGTTATGGAGGTGACCATGGACGAGCTGTATATTTTAATTCCCAGCTCCTCAAGCTTTTGCTCGAAAACGGCGGCGTATTCGGGGCCTGACATTTCCTTTCCGAACCGCTCGAAGCCGAAGCCGGTATGGACGCGCTGAAGCAGTATTCCGCCGGGTCTGACCTCGCGGTCTATCATGACGATGTCGCTGACTCCGCGTCGTAGGCGGCGGCCGCGGCGGCCATTCCCGCAGGGCCGGTTCCGATTATGACAAGATCGTGCTTTTCCATTATTTCACCGTCCGTTCCATAAGAATTTCCGAGCCCTTGCCCTTTTGGTGACCCGCTCCATGGGGGTCTCGTTGACCGCGGCGATAAGGTGCATGACGTGGGGGTGCAAAAAGCCTCCCTGACATCTGCCCATGCCCGACCTTTGTGCGGCGCTTGACGCCGTCCATGTCGAGGGCAGGGGATTGCGCTTTAATGCGTCGATTATCTCCCCTTCGCTTATAAGCTCGCAGCGGCAGACAATGTGGCCGTAGGAGGGTGTTCCCTTATATAGTCGTTTTTGTCCTTCGGCGACATTTTGCGGAAGGCGTGAATGTCGGTCGGGTGGGGTCGAAATCCCGCCGCTCTCTGAATTCGATGGGCATGGTTTTGAGGATTTCCACCACATATTCGGCAATGGCGGGCGCCGAGGTAAGGCCGGGAGAGTCTATACCGGCGCAATGAATGAGGTTTTTGACCTTATTTGAGGGTCTTATTATGAAATCTCCGCCGGGCACCGAGGCGCGCACCCCGGCAAAGGCGGTTATGGTCTTGGAAAAGTCAACCGACGGCAGCGTGGTTTTGGCGCTCTTTCTCACCCTGTCAAGCCCCTCGGCGGTGGTTTCGGTGCTTTCGCAGGTCTCCACCCTGCTTGCGGTGGGGCCGGTGAGCAGATTGCCGTCGACGGTGGGGGTGACGAGAATGCCCTTGCCGTTTTCGTCGGGCATACGGAAAATGGTGTGCCTTGCCTTTTGTCCCTCCGACTTGTCAAGCAGCAGGTATTCCCCCGCTCGCGGAATGACGCCGAAGATGTCGTCCCCGAAAGCCTTGCGATTTCGTCAACGCCGCCTCCGGCGCAGTTTATGAGATATTTACAGTCCATCTGCTGACCGTTTTTGCCTTGACGGTGAAATACTCGCCGCGGATTATTTCACACACGTCGAAATTGCGCTTGAAGGTGACGCCGTTGTCCATGGCGTTGCCCACGGCGGCAATGGCAAGCTCATAGGGGAAATTATGGCGGCGCGGCGGCAGAGCATGGCCGCAACCACATTTTCCGACAAAAGGGCTCGATACGTCTTGCGTCGCTGCCGGTCAGTATTTCAAGACCGGGCACGCCGTTTTCCCGCCCTCTGAGCACAAGCTCGGAAAGGCCGCTTTTCCTTTTCGGAAAAGGCAGTCACCATGGAGCCGTTTTCTATATAAGGGACGTTAAGCTCTTTCGCCGCCTTTTCCATAAGACCGATGCCCCGCGCGTTGAGCGAGGCCTTAAGAGTGCCGGGAATGGGGTCGAAGGCGCCGTGAATTATGGCGCTGTTGGCCTTTGTGGCTCCGCAGGCAACGTCGTTTCCCTTTTCGACTATGCAGATTTTAAGCTCATATCTGGCAAGCTCGCGGGCGATGAGGCTTCCCACCGCTCCGGCGCCGATTATACCTATGTCAAAAAGCATATTTTATCTCCGTTTTCGGGTCTCCCCGTTTTTTTAAACTATTATATCTCAATTATATATCAAAAGAGCCGAAAGTCAAGAAAAGACTTTCGGCAAAGGCATTTGAAAAAAAGCTGTCAGCGGGCAGCGGAGGTTTTCGGCTTCGAAAGCGCCGACACAAAAAGGCCGAGCAAAAGTCCCGCGGCCGACGGCAAAATCCAGCCCATTCCCACGCCGTAGAGCAGCAGCACCCTTCCGATTGCCGAGACCGTTCCCGACAGCGCCTCAATACCGCTCACGCGGATAAGGTCGCAAAGGGCGGCGGCACCCGTGAACAGCATGGTCGTGACAAAGACGCACTGACGATTTTTAAAAAATTTTCCGAAAAGATTGAGCAGCACAAGCACGATGGCGAGAGGATAGAGTAAATAGAGCACCGGCGCCGAAAAGCTAATGATATTCGAAAGGCCGATGTTGGAAACGGCAAAGGAAAAACCGAAAATCCCACGGCATAGGTCTTATATTTCGGCCCCTTCGGGAACATTTCAACAAAAGGTCTCCGAGCATGAGGTCACAAGCCCCACGGCAGTCTTAAGGCAGCAGAAGGTGACCGTCAGGGCGAGAATGACAAGCCCCGCCCTGCCGAAATAGTGCTCGGCGATAACCGAAAAGGCGTCGCCTCCGGTGAAGTCGGGATTTGAAAGGCGGTCTGCGTAAAGGCTGTAGCACTCGGTTCCCGCAAAGGGCGATGACGGCGTATATAACCGCCATGAAGGTCATGCTGAATACGCCGGATTTCACCGTACTTTTGGCAATGTCCGAGGGGTTTTCGACCCCATAGCCCCTTATGACGTTTATGACAATAATTCCGAAGGCAAGAGAGGCCAGCACGTCGAGGGGTGTCATAGCCCTGCAAAAAAAGCCCGAAAAAACGGCGCCGCGTGCATAGTCCTCCGAAACCGGCACCTGCGAGACGCCGTTTGCGGGGCGAAGCAGCACGGCGAAAACAAGCACCGAAAGCAGCAAAAGGAAAATAGGATTGAGCCATTTTCCCACCGTATCGGTGATTTTGACGGCCGCAGCGAAAAATCAGCACCGCAGCAAAAAGAGCAGCGTGAAAATCAGTTGAAAAAAGAGCCCTGTGCTCACCCGAAAAGGGGCGCAAATCCCACCGCAAAGGAGGTGGCTCCGCAGCGGGGAATGGCAAAAAACGGCCCTATGGTCAGATAAAGGGCGCAGGTGAAAAAAATAGGCAAAGCCCTTTGACACCCTTCCCGCCATGTCGAGAAGTCCCTCGCTTTTGGAAATTCCCATGGATATTATGCCGAGCAGCGGAAAGCCCACCGCCGAAACAAGCATTCCCAAAAGTGCGAGCGGCATATCCTTTCCCGCCTTTGCGCCGAGAATGAGCGGGAAAATAAGGTTGCCGCCCCGAAAAACATACCGAAAAGCATGGACGAAATCAGGGGTATAGTCCTTACCCGAATTTTTTTCTTTCATTTTTTCTCCTCCGAAGCCGCCGCAAAGGTTTCGCGGCCGTTTTTGCCATTATAACACAAAGGAATATAAATTTAAAGAGCAATTTGCAAATTGAGAAAAATATTTGCTTTTTTCGTTCCGCCTTGCCGCTTGCGAGACTTGTAAAATCCCATTTTCGGTATATAATAAATGCTATAATGGGTATATGAAACAGATCTTGAATATCAAGCCTCCCTTGTGTAAAAAGGGAGCCTATGTTACGCAAAAACTTTTTTATTTTCCACAAGGGAGCCGGCACCGAGCATGTAAATTACGGTTAAAGGAGGAACAGCATGGAACGCTCTTACATTTGTATTGACCTTAAATCCTTTTATGCCTCGGTGGAGTGCGTCGAACGGGGCTCGACCCCCATGACGACCAATCTCGTTGTCGCCGACCCCCCGAGCGGTCGGACAAGACCGTCTGCCTTGCCATAACCCCCGCCATGAAGGCCTTGGGAATACGCAATCGGTGCAGGGTTTTCGAAATTCCGAAAAAACGTCGAATACATCATGGCTCCCCCGCGAATGAAGCGGTATATCGAATATTCGGCCGACATCTACGGCATTTATCTTGAATTTTTCTGCAAGGACGACATTTTTGTATATTCGGTGGACGAGGTTTTCATCGATGTTTCGCCCTATCTCAAAAAATATAAAATGACGGCAAAGCAGCTCGCCGTCACCGTTTGCGAGGAGGTTTTCGGGCGGACGGGCATACGGGCGACCTGCGGAATCGGGACGAATTTATATCTTGCCAAAATTGCCCTTGACATCACCGCCAAGCACTCCCCGGATTTTATCGGAATTCTTGACGAGCAAAGCTTTAAAAACACCCTTTGGGACCACCGTCCCATAACCGATTTTGGCGCATGGGAGGGCACGGCGAAAAAGCTTGCCTCAGGGGGATATACACAATGGATCAGGTGGCGGCGGCCGACGAAGATATGCTCTACGATATGTTCGGAATCGACGCCGAGCTGCTCATTGACCATTCAAAAGGAATCGAGCCGGTGACCATGGCCGACATAAAAGCTATGTTCCCAAGACCTCCTGTATTTCCTCAGGGCAGGTGCTCATGCGGGACTATGAATTTTACGAGGGCAAGCTGATTGTCAGGGAAATGGCCGACCTCATGTGTCTCGACATGGTGGAAAAGGGCGTGGTGACGGGCTCGGTCTCCATGACCGTCGGGTATTCAAACGCCCTGCGTCTCCCTCCCGCGAGAGGCACCGAAAAAATCGACCCCGCCGCAAGCTCGGACAGCGTCATAATCCCCGCCGTCGCGCGGCTGTACGAGCGCATTGTTTTCAAAGGACGTTCCCATAAGGCGGGTGACAATCACCTGCAACAATCTTTATGCAAACGACGGTTTTACCAGACCGACCTTTTTCCGACCGAACCGACTCGCTTCTTCGGGACAACAAGCGGCAAAAGGCGATTGTGGAAATTCGCAAAAATTCGGAAAAAACGCCCTGCTCAAGGCCATGAATTTTGAAAAAAGGCGCCACAACGATAGAGCGAAATGCTCAGATAGGAGGTCAAAAGCGGTGAGTAAGCAACACGCCAAAATGTCCATGTCACAGCGGGCAAAACAGTTTTCCCCTTTGCCGCCGTCAAGGGGCTTTCGGAGAAATCGAAAAAAGAGAAAGGCTTTTCGAAAGCCGCGCCCTGCTCTCCCCGACCGATTTTCCGAGCTTGATTT
>VOFG01003202.1_pt1 | contig 55986 bp, 92 predicted proteins | sample 5384171 | NCBI WGS metagenome assembly VOFG01 (sample SAMN12384726, study PRJNA508395) | human gut metagenome | isolation source: healthy gut F | host: Homo sapiens
TTTTCCATTATTCAGCACGCAAGAGGCGGTCAGAGCCGTATTCACCTTGCCCTGCTCATCCTGGGCAATGCGGAAAATTCTTCCAGCGGAACGGGAATCCGTATCATCCGCTCTGAAGAGGAATTACTTTCCCCACCGGCTGCCCGGCGACCACGCGGGCACCGGCTCCCCACAGAGCATTCCACCACCTGGCAGGTAAGGGAGCTTCCAGCACCGTATCCCGGAGGGCCTGTTCTGCTTCCGCCACATACGCCTCCGCGGCGTTCAGCCTGGCGTTTACGGCTCTGCGCTGCGGCACCCGGAGCACCAGTTCGGATTCCTTTCCGCTTTTGGAGACGGAGCTGTATGTCTTTTGATGGCTTTCAGGGCTTCCGCCTGCTCCGTAGAGAAACATCCAGGCGGGCCTGTTCCAGTTCCGCCTGAGCGTTCGCCAGCCGGGCGCGGTATTCAAATTTTTCCAATTCCATCAGGGGGTTCCCTTCAGGACAATTTCCCCACATTAAACAGGGGATGCACTTTGTCCACCTTTCCGGAAACGCTGGGAGAAAGCATCGTCAGGTAGGAGGCCTTCACGATGCCGGGCGCGGAAATAAAAAGAGTGTTCGTCTGCAGCCGGAGGGGTGTCTCCGTTCCTGCGGGCGCGCAGCCCCTGTTTCCGGAGGAGGGAAAAGAGACGGACGGCTCCGTTACAATAGCCGTGCCTATCAGAAGCGCCACAATCCCCAGGCCGATGCCTATGGACCAGGACGTTCCCTTTTTTGAGGGGCCTCGCTCATCAACAGCTCCGGGGGAAACGCGTCCCGTTATTTGGGATATTCCGTCTCCATGATGTGGGAATAGGCCTCCGCCGTTTCCACAGCCACGGTTTCAATATTCTTCATCAACTGGGCAAACTGGGCTTCCGTGAGGTCCATGCCTTCCAGAACGAAGGACTGGCGGTAATAAACATACCCGCTGTTGGGGTCCAGCTGAAAGGCGCCGGCCGTCTGGTCCGCGTTCAGTTCGCTGAGGATAATGCTGACTTCCACACGGCGGTTTTCAGGAACCTTGGCGGCAAAAAGCACGTCAATGACCAGCGTCTCCGGACGTTCAATCATGGTGTACAGGAGGCTCACCGGGGTGAACGTATCACCGGGGACGAATGCGATGCCTGTCTTAATGTTGTGGTCATCAGCGGAAGTGATCCATTCCGTCTCTTCCCCTCTCTTTCTGAGAACGGTGTACACACGGTCCAAAAAAAGGCTGAGATGCTGGTTTTCCATATTGAAAATTGTTTAACAGGGGGTGCTTGCAAAGGCGCATGCAACGTACGCGCCCGTTTACTGAATTCAAGCTTACTGGCATCCTTCTGATTCGTCAAGCTCTCCTGACGTAAAGAAATTGAAAAACACGTATGCGGACGGCATAAAAATACAGACGCCGTCCGAAAGGGCGGCGTCTGGAAACGCGTGCGCCGGAAGTTCCGGCTTTTTCTGAGGTTCTTTTTACAGGATATCCCCGGGCTGGTAGCCCGCCCCGTCGGAAACCTGTCCGTCACTTCCTTCACCATGGAGCGGAATGCTTCCACCTGGGCGTCAGCCATGCCCGTAGCGGAGGAATTGGAATCAAAAATGCGCTGAAGGTCCGCCCGGTCTATTCCCAGGCGCCCGTCTTCCGCCAGGCGGTCCAGCAAATTGTTTTCCATGATTTTCCCGGCGCGCAGGTCATTGGAGACAGCCACGGCATGTTCCTTGATCACCTCATGGGCGGTCTCCCGGCCAATGCCGCGCTTGACGGCCTCCATCAGGATGGTGGTTGTCATCAGGAAAGGCAGGTAGCGGCGCAATTCCGCAGCCACCACGGCCTCATACACGCCCATCTGGTTCAACACGGTCAGGAAGGTTTCAAACAGGCCGTCCGCAGCGTAAAAGGAATCAGGCATGACGACACGACGCACCACGGAGCAGGAACGTCCCCCTCATTCCACTGATCCCCGGCCAGACCGGAAATCATCATCAGGAACCCCTTCAAGATGACGTGGAAGCCGTTGACGCTCGCAGGAGCGGGCGTTCATCTTGTGCGGCATGGCGCTGGAGCCAGTCTGCCCCTTGGCGAACCCCCTCCGTGGCCAGTTCATGGCCGGCCATCAGGCGCAGGGTTTTGGCGAAGGAGGAGCAGCCGGAGGTGAGTTCCACCAGTCCGGAAACTACGGAAAAGTCCAGAGAACGCGGATATACCTGCCCTACATTCATCCACTTGGCGGGAATACCCAGGTGGGCGCACACGCGGTCTTCCAGTTCCAGCACGCGGCCGGCATCCTGTCCGAAGAGGGAAAGCTGGTCAAGCTGGGTTCCAACGGCGCCCTTCAGCCCGCGTACGCTGTAACGGTCCATGAGGGAAATCCATGTCCCCAGGCCGTGCACGATGTCTTCCCCGAACATGGCGACGCGTTTGCCCATGGTCGTGGTCTGCGCGGCTACATTGTGCGTGCGTCCGGCAATGGTCACGTGCTTCCATTGTTCGGCCAGGGCGCTCATGCGGTTCAACACGGCCACGGCCTTGTCCCGGATGATTTGCATGGATTTCCAGATCTGGAGCTGTTCCACATTTTCCGTCAGGTCCCGGAGGTCATGCCCTTGTGGATATGCTCGCATCCAGCCAGTTCGCCCAAATTTTTCTATGCGCGCCTTCACATCGTGGCGCGTCACGCGTTCACGCGCGTCAATGGAAGGAAGATTTACCTGGTCTTTCACCCGTTCATAGGCCTCAATGACTCCGTCCGGAATATCCAGCCCCAGATCCTTCTGGGCTTTCATCACGGCAATCCAGAATTCGCGTTCCAGAATGATGCGGCCCTCTGCGGACCAGATGGATTTCATGGCGGCGGAGGCGTACCTTTCAGCCAGGACATTGGGAATCACGCTCATATCAAAATATGTCTATGCGGGGGTTATCAACAACGGTAAGCCGCCATGATCATGACGGAAGGAAAAAAAGCAAGCACTTTCCCACAGCTTCACGGATTAGGGGCGCCGGGGAATTCAAAGCCATTCCTTTTATGAACTTGATTCAGTATTGCGCCTCCCTCCCAATAAAAGTTTCAGGAACAGGCAAAAATTTTTATTGCCGAATGCCGGAATCGCAACATTTCCGCTTATCGCCATGTTCCCTCACTCCCCCGGCGGCGGCTCCAGGCCGTACCGGGCATAACCGGAAACGATTTCCTGAAGGATGGCGGAAATTTTTTTCCAGGGAACGGACAGGAACGTATTCATACTTTCCATGGAAGTTGTGGCCTCCGGCGCACAGGTTGGGACACGGCAGCCCCATGAAAGAGAGGCGTGCTCCGTCCGTGCCACCGCGCACAGGGATGATTTCCGGCCTCACTCCCACGGCTTCCATGGCCCTGCGGGCATGTTCCACCAGGTGCATGTGCGGGAGTATCTTCTCCTTCATGTTGTAATAGGAATCCGTAATTTCCACCTTTATTGTCCCCTCTCCGTATTTACGGTTCAGCAGGGCCGCGCATTCCTGCATGAATTCCTTCTTGCGCTCAAAGGCCTCCCTGTCATGATCCCTGATGAGATACTCCGCAGCCGCCTGTTCCACGTCTCCCCGGAGAGAATCCAGATGATAAAAGCCCTCGTATCCTTCCGTGAAAGCGGGATTCTGGAACGCGGGCAGCATGCCCTGGAATTCCATGAGAACCAGGCAGGCATTCAACATCCTGCCCTTGGCGCTTCCGGGATGAATAGAAGAGCCCTGCACCGTCACCACCGCGGAAGCCGCATTGAAATTTTCGTATTCAATTTCCCCCAGGGCGCCTCCGTCCACGGTATAGGCGAAATCCGCACCAAATCGCGCCACGTCAAAGGCATCCGTTCCGCGTCCTATTTCCTCATCCGGCGTGAAGGCAATCCGTATCTCGCCGTGAGGCCGTTCAGGGTTCAGCAGGAAGGAGGCGGCCATATCCATGATTTCCGCCACACCGGCCTTGTCGTCCGCGCCAAGCAGGGTAGTTCCGTCCGTCACGACCAGGTCCTGGCCCAAATAATCCGCCAGCTCGGGAAAACGGCGGGGGAAAGCACCATTCCCTGCTCCGGGTTGAGCAGGATGTCCCCGCCGTCGTACGAGCGTATGATGCGGGGGGTGACGCCGCTGCCGGAGACTCCCGGAGCCGTATCCACATGGGCCACCCAGCCGATGACGGGGAACATTCCCTTCCACGTTGGAAGGAATGGAGGCGTAAACAATGCCGGAATCCTCATCCAGTTCCGCCTGCGCTCCCATGTCCTTCAATTCCCCGGCCAACAGCCGGGCCAGCTCCGTCTGGCCGGGGGGGTGGATGGCACGGTGGCGGAATCCGCGTCCGACTGGGGAGCCCACGGAGACATACTTCAAAAAAAACGGTCTAAAACGGAGATGTTCATGGGAAAAATCAAGGATTGGCAAGAGTCTACCACCCGCCCCCCGCGAACACAAGCACAAGACACGGTTTATTCTTTGCGATTCAGGACGGTGTGCCGTATGTAAACAAAGCTTCTCCCCATGATGACTCCTCTCCCCCTTGGCATTACCCTTGCTTTGTCCCTGACCTGCGGCTCCATGCCCCTTCTGGCCCAGGGGACGTATATGCCCGGCCCCATGCCCGCCACCTCCGGAACAAAGCAGGATCCAACGGACATGTACCTGGAGGCGTTGAGGCTGGTGACCCAAGCCGCAGGACTGGTGGAAAAACGGGATTTATAGGAGCCATCCGCCTGACGCAGCAGGCGGAAGACAAGTTCGGACGCCTGGCTAAGTCTTATCCCCAATGGCGTCCCAACCTGCTGCAAACGCGCCGCCAGCTCAACAGGGAAAATCTGGACCAGTGGCAGAAGCTGGCCCAGCAGCAGGCCGCCGCCTCTTCTTCATCCGGCCCAGGCCTGGAGATGGAACGCCCGGCCTCCGTGCCGAAGCGCCCCAGGCCAAAACCCAACATAGCCCTCCCGCCCGGCTACAAGGGCGTGGGAATTCCCTACCCGGCCCGGAGAATCCCTGATCAATACCATCCCGTCCCCTTCCGTTTCTCCCGGGCGGCTCCGGAGGTGGTGGAGAGCAATTACGAACGCATCCGCAGACTGCTGGATAAAACCACCATGGAGAACAAGGCTCTGATCCAGGCTCTCAAGCGCACCCGCCGGGAGCAGGAGGAGATTCTGGCAAAACTGGCCGTGGCATCCGCCGGAGAATCCGTTTACCGGGATGAATTGCTCAAGGTCAAAAAGCAGATGGAGGATGAAAGAAAGACCAGCAACAAGCTTATTCAGACTCTCACCAGGAGAGTGGAGGAACTGGAACAAAATGTCACCTCCCTCAGCCAGGACAAAGCCCCGTTATCTGGCGCAGATCGCCGATCTTCAGCTGCAGCTCAAGGAGTACCAGGACAAGCTGGACAAAGTGACGGATGAGAAAACGCCCTTCAGAAAGACCGGGACCAATTGGCGGCCCTGGTGGAGCTCAACAGCCGGACAAAACAAAAACCTGTTGGACCGCAACCTGACGCTGGCGGCCCAGCTCAAGGATGCCCAGGACAAAATCGCCGCTCTGGAAACAGCCAAGTCCGACTCCGAAGAACAGCGGAAGGCCAACCTGAAAGCCCTGGAAGATGCGCGGGAGGAATCCGCGGACCTGAAGCAGAAACTGATTGCCATCCGGGATGAAAACATCGGCTACCGCAAACGCATCACAGAGTTGAATACCAAGCTCATCAATGCGGATGTGGAACTGTCCAAGCTGGAGGCCAATCCGGAAAAAGCCCGCTTCTTCTGGAAGAAAACCAGCTGCTGCGCTCCACCACCGCCAAGCAGCTCCGCATACTTTCCGTGCAGGACCAGAGCCGCTCCCTGCTCATCAGCACTTACAAGCGCCTGCTCCAGGAAAACGCGGACACTTCGGAAATCGCCTCCCTGATGGACAATGAAGAAGCCATCAAGCTCACCCCGGCGGAAAAGCAGATTGTCAACGCCATTGCCAGGGATAACAATATCAATGTTCCCCTGACGGATCAGCAGAAGGAAAAATCAACAAGCTGGCGCAGGCCCTCTCTGCGGAACGCGGTAAGGCCGCCCAGCTTGCCCGGGATTTGGAACTGGCGCGCAGCCAGATGAAGACCAAAGCGGACAAATCCGCCAGAAACGACAAGAAACAGGCGGAAGCCCTGGCGCGGACCCAGAAGGCCCTGGAACAGAAAAACATTCAGGTGGAGGAACTCACCCGGCAGATGGAAGAACTGAAAAGCCGTTCCGCCGAACAGGCCCGCCTGGCCGCCATCTCCGCCGGAACCATTACTCCGACCAGGAAAAAGCGCTGAACCGGAGCATGGAAGCCACGGTACGCCGGAAGCTGGAGGCGGAAGCCCTGGGGCAAGGCGCCGCAGAAGCCTTCGCCAAAAAACGCTATGCCGCCGCGGAACAACTGTACCGGACTTTGCTGGACTTCCAGCCGGCCCACGTTCCAGCCCTGGTCAATCTGGGGACCATTCTGCTTCAGCGCAACAAGGCGGAGGAAGCCATTAAATTTCCAAAAAAGCCACGGAACTGACGCCTCCTCCTCCCCGCATGGTTCATGATGGGGTGGCCCAATACCGCGCCGGGGAAGACCACCACGCCATCGCCTCCCTGACGGAAACGGTCAGGCTGGATCCGGCCAACGCTCCCGCCCTGCTTTTACTTGGGCAACCTGGAAACCAGCGCCGGAACTATGAAAAAGCGGTGGCCCACTTTGAAAACGCCCTGAAAATCCAGCCGGAATCACCGGACGCGCACTTCAACCTGGCCTGACCTATTCCCGGCTGGGCCGCACGACGCAGGCACGCAAAGCTATGATGCAGCCATCCGCTGCGGAGGCTTGCCGGATTCCGACCTGGAGCTTGCCATTACCGGAACCACCACCCTTCCCCGCAAAAAACAGGCTGCGGACCAGAATCCCGCATCCGCCGCAAAAGAGGACGGCCCCCAGCTGGCTGCGGCAATAAGCGATCCGTCTGCCATTCCCCACGATGCCAATGAAGTGCCTGCTCATGTGGCGGAGGACCCAAATGCGCAGGAAAAGCCGTCCGCCGGTCCCAAACAGGTCGTCGTCAGCCACCATCCGGAAACCGACCCCGTCTCTTTGGCGGCCCAAATGAGGGAAACTGCCCCTGCGGCGGCATCCGCACAACCTCCGGCAGAAGCCGCAACTGCCGCAACGGAAACGCCCAAGCCAGAAAAGCAGGAACCTCCGCGCAGGAAAAGCCGTTTCCGAATCGGTTCCTGATGGAATTCTTCCCTTTCCCAGTAAATAAAGCCATGTATCACGTTTCCATTTTAGGACTGGGCCTCATTGGCTCACGGATTGCACGCCATATGGCCGGAATGGGCGACAAGGTCACCGTCTGGAACAGAACCCGCGGGAAGATTTTCCGGAAGCGGTTCCTACCCCGGCGGATGCGGCACGCGCTTCCAAAGTTATCCAGCTCTACCTGAAAGACAGGAATGCCTGTCTGGAAGTGTTTGAACAAATGAGAGGGGCTCTGACACCGGAGCATATCATTCTGAACCATTCAACCATTGACTTGGCGACCGTCGGCAAACTCTCCCCTGATGAGTTCCGCCATCGGCTGCACGTATGTGGATTGCCCGTTCACCGGCTCCCGTTTGCCCGCGGAAAAAGGGGAACTGGTTTACTACGTTGGCACGGATTCCACCACACTGGACCGCATACGCCCCGTGCTGGAGCACAGTTCCGGGACATCCTGCACCTGGGCGGCATCGGAGCCGGCACCGTCGTCAAACTGGTCACCAACATGGTCTCCGCCACCATGGTGCAGAGTTTGAGCGAAGCCCTGGCCATCTCCCAGGCGTACGGCATTTCCCAGGAAATGCTGGGCCAGGCCATTTCCCGGAACGTCATCGCCTCCCCTCTGGCTGCATTTAAGCTGCCCCTGATGGCAAAGCGTGACTTTTTCCACCCATTTCTCCCTGGACAACATGAGGAAAGACAGTATTTACGCTCAGGAACTTGCCGCAGAAAAAGGAATCCACCCGCCTGTTGCCGCCCTGGTTTCCTCCATCATGGGGAAGCTGTGCCGGGAAGGTCGCGCGGAAGAGGATTTCAGCTGTCTGGCGGAACAATTCGACTAACTTTTTCCGTTGATGAAATTCAGGGGAACATGCGTCTTTCTGTTGACGGCTCTTCTTCTGCTCCCTGCCGGCCGGGTACAGGAACGAAAGGAGCCTGGCAATGATTCTTCCGCGGAAGTGCGGCAGACGGAAGAAGAATCAGCATCCGTCCAGAATGCTGATTTTATTGATGACGCCTCGGACCGTCCAGTATTGCAGGGCAGTTCCAATGTAAACCCCTGTCGTTCCCCTTCACCTTCGGCAAGGATCGCCGCCGGAACGGAGGAACAGCCCGCCAAAGGCAGCCGTTCACCAGCGTTTCCACCTCCAAGCAATTCCACGTCACCGGGATGGACTCCTGCTGGCCGGGGCCATCGCCACCCGGGCGGATGCCATACGCACCGCGCTGCTAAAGTCCTCAAGCAGCCTGACGAATGGAAAAACGGCATCAACATCCGCCTGGTAGGAGAGCCGGGAAGCCCCGTTCCGGCCAACCCCGTCCTCATGCAAACCGTCATTGTAGGCAATACCCTCTCCTATAGCATTTTCATTCATCTGGGCCACGGCATCAACCAGGACAGTCTGCGCCGCGCCATCGTCTCCACCCTGCTTTATGAAATGATGCTGCGCACGGTGGACCCGGAAGGCCTGCCGGACAACGTCACGCTGCCCCCCTGGCTGATTGCCGGGTTGGAACAGGCTGTTCTGTGGCACAATAATGAAGCTGACCGTGCCATGTATTCCACCCTGTTCCAGCAGTCCGGAATTATGACTCCGGAAGAAATCCTGAATTGCCGGGAACCGGAAAAGGAACTGGATGCGACCTCTTACGCGGCCTATCAAACTTCCTGTGGAGCCCTGGTGCTTTGCCTGCTGAACCAGGAAAACGGTCCGGAAGGATGAAACAGCTTCTGGACCAGGCTATTCTGGGCAATGACGATCCCAGAAACCTCATCAAACGCCATTTTCCGCAGCTCAGCCTGACCCCACTTCCCTCCATAAATGGTGGACGCTTCACTTTCCCGCATGGCGACGCCTCCCTGACGGAAACTCTCACGATTACGGAAACGGAACGTCATCTCCAGGAAGCCCTTACCCTGGTCAAGTATGATCCGGATACCCGCACCACCGTCACATTTCCCCTGGATGACCTGGAACAGGCCCGTTCCCTGCCGGATCTGAACAGGCAGCTTTCCAACGTGGCTGGCAGCCTGCTCAACCTCAGCAGGCGTTCCTTTCCTTCATACCGGCCCGTCATTGTAGAATATGCCAAGCTGGTGGCCCTGATGCAAACAGGGAAAGCCAACAGCCGGGAAGCCGTCCCCAAAATCAGCCAGCTTCGGGAAATAAGAAACCTTTCCATGAAAACCGCCCGCCGCGTCCGGGACTATATGGACTGGTATGAAATCAACACGCGGTCCGGAACCGGCAAGACATTCGCTTCCTACGCGGCAGCCGTGAAAATCCTCCGGGAACAGGAACAGCCGGCCACCCCTGTTTCCCGCTACCTGGACGACATTGAAAAACTGTACACCCTCCCGGCCAGGGCTCCCGTGCCCTCCCTGCATGGGAAGGATTAAGGAATTAAGGAAAGGCGTTCTGCGGCGGAGCCATCCTGCCGTCCCTATCAAGAGCGCCGCACTTCTAAAAAACGGCTTCCCGTGCCGTGCAATGTTCTATCTTCACGGCATCACAAAATGCCGATGAGTTCTCCCCGGAAGCCGGATGGTGCGGAAATCTGGTGCTATGAAGAGAATTGCTTGCCGGAACATGCCAAATCACCGGCAGAAACCATGCATCACGTCATGAACCAATAGACTGTCCGTCAGCGTTTTGAATCATTCTCTGCATCAGCGCTCATCCCCGCCGCAGAAACGCGCATTTTTTATGTGGTCTTTTTTATTCAGAAAGATTCAGGGATTGTCTTTCCCAAGATGATTTGCAATCATCACCCCTGAATTATTTTCATATCACTACATAATATGGACACGTCATTGAAACTCCACGGCCTGGTGGCCGCCGTACACACTCCGTTCAAGGCGGACGGTTCCCTGAACCCTTCCAGCGTTGACGCCCAGGCCAAGCTGCTTGCCTCCCAGGGCATCAAGCTTGCTTTCATTACCGGCAGCACCGGGGAATCCTCCTCCATGCAGCTTGAAGAACGCAAGGGAAATCTATTCCGCCTGGAAGGAAGCCTCCGCCAAGCATGGCGTGGAAGTTATCGCCCATACCGGTTCCAACAGCGTCTGGGACGCCCGGGAACTGGCCTCTTTGCCCAGGAATGCGGATTCGTGGCCACCAGTTCCCTGGCCCCGTCCTACTACAAGCCCGGCACTGTTCAGCGCCTGGTGGAATGCTGCGCCTTCGCCGCCTCCGGCGCCCCGACCTGCCCTATTATTACTATGATATCCCCGTGCTGACGGGCGTACGCTTCAATCCGGTGGATTTCATCAGGCTGGCCAAGGAACAGATTCCGAATTTCGCAGGCATCAAATTCACCAATCCGGATCTGGCCCTGTACCAGACCACGCTGAATTACGACGAAACCGTGGATATTCCCTGGGGTGTGGACGAATGGTTTACGGGCGCCCTTTCCGTGGGGGCCAAAAGGGTGCTGTGGGGAGCTCCTTCAATTTTGCTCCGGCCCTGTACCAGAAACTCATGAAAGCCTTTGCGGAAGGCGATGTGGAAACGGCGCGCGACTGCCAGTGGAAATCCGTTCAGATGATCAATATCCTGGCCTCCAAGGCCTATATGGGCTGCGCCAAGGCTCTGATGGGCTGGCTGGGCGTCGATCTTGGCCCCGCCCGGCTTCCGCAGGGCAACCCGACCGCAGATCAGCTGAAGGAACTCCGTTCCGAACTGGAAGGCATCGGCTTCTTCCAGTGGGCTTTAAACTGAACCCCGGAACCTGACTGACATGGCTGCAACTCTTGATATGCCCTCTTTGGGCAAGTTCTACCGCCGCCAGCTTCTGGAAGACGTTCTGCCGTTCTGGTTCCCCCGCGCCTACGACGAAAAAAACGGTGGTCTTTACCACTGCTTTGACGCAGACGGCACGCTGGTGGACTCCGACAAATCCGTCTGGGCCCAGGGCCGCATGGCATGGATGCTGCTGACAATGTACAACAGCATCGAAAAGAATACGGACTGGCTCAAATGGGCGGAAAGCGCCTTGGAATTCCTGAAAACCAAGTGCGTTGACCCGGCGGACGGCCGCATGTTCTTTCATGTGGCTGCCGACGGCACCCCCATCCGCAAACGCCGCTACGCCTACAGCGAATCTTTCGCCGCCATCGCCTTTGCAGCGCACGCCAGGGCGACCGGCAGCACGGGATTCTGCCCGTGAAGCCCGCCACTGGTTCGACATCTTCACGGACAACTGCTTCACTCCCGGCAAAATGGTTCCCAAATTCACCGGGGGAACGTCCTACGACCGGTCTGGGCACCCGCATGATTACCCTGAACACAGCTCAGGAAATGCGCAAGTACCTGGGAGATGACGACGGCTTCTATACCGGCTGGACAGACCGCTGCATCAACGACCTCCGCACCCTATTCATGAAACCTGACATCCAGGCAGTCATGGAAGTGGTGGGAACGGACGGCTCCATCATCGACCACTTCGACGAACGCACCGTGAACCCCGGCCATACTACGGAGGGTGGGTGGTTCGTGCTGGAAGAAGCCCGCCATCGCGGCAATGACCCCTGAACTCATCAAGGTGGGCTGCGACATGATCGACTGGGCATTCGCCCGCGGCTGGGACAAGGAAAAACGGCGGCATGCTGTACTACACGGACGTGTACAACAAGCCCGTTCAGGAATACTGGCACAACATGAAGTTCTGGTGGCCGCATGATGAAGCGCTCATCGCCATGACGCTCGCCTACAAGCTCACAGGGGAAGAACGCTATGCCATCCGTCACGACATGGTGCGCAACTGGGCTTTCTCCCACTTCCAGGACGTTCAGCATGGCGACTGGTTCGGCTATCTGAACAAGGACGGTTCCAGGGCCAACACCCCTCAAGGGAAGCCTCTGGAAATCCTTCTTCCACCATCCCCGCGCCATGTGGTGCTGCGCCCACTACTGCGGCGCCATTTAAGAAGGCGTCAGGCTTTTTTCCCGTCAGGCGGTCATTCCATATCCATGGAACGGCCGCTTTTTATGCCCTCAATACCAAAATTCAGAGGGTTCCGGATAAAACAATCTATCCGTTTTTCCACCCTCAACGCAGGATGATATCCTCCGTCCGCACCACCACATCGCCAGGATCCAGCATGGCGTTAATCAGGGAACAGAAGGAATTTGCCTATATCTTCCGCTCTTACGGAACATTCCTGAATGTCTCCGCGGGACAGCAGGAAGGCGCGCTTGGTTCCCGGGAGCAGGAAAGTTTCCGGAGTAATCCAGGAGGACCCGTCCCCGAACACCACGTTGCTGTACCGCGTATCCGTCACCATCCTGTTCCGGAGAATCAGCGCTTCTTCGTCACAGCCCAAGGCCGCCCCTGCCGCCAGAAGCCCTGTCCGATCCTCCCACTTGCATGAGTAATCCAGCCCGGGCATTTCCACACACGTCAGCGTCTGCACCTGCCGGGGACGGTAGGGTCTCAAAGCGAGGTGCGGCGCACCCTTCCCCGCGTATCATACGTGATATGGCATTTGTAAACTCCACGGCTCTCCGGGCCAGGACAGGCCGAAAGAACGGAAGCCAGATCGGGAACGGGAGCTCCGTCCGAACCATGAACGCCGATGGAGGCTTCCACCCTCCGCTGGTGCCAGGGAAGCAGGCAGGGAGCGCCATTCTCCCATTTAACGGTTTCAAAAAATCAAACGGCACATAAACTTTGGCCACAGCTTCCCGGTATTCTCTTCCATCCGGCTCATGACGGTAATCCCTCCACCGCTCTTGTATACCATTCCCCGCTCATCCTCCTCCATGAAGCGGATGGAGACGGCGGAATCCAAATCCCGCCCGTTGAAAAAGCCGAAAATCCGGTATAAAAACCCCCTCTCCATATCCTCCGCTTCCGCGATGGCCCGGCAGGTGGCTTCCTTGGGTGCTCCGGTCACGCTCCCGGCGGAAGCAGCTTCAGAAGGATTTCCCCAGGCGGGAACGCCAGTTTTCCGGCAACAACCCTGAAATTTCGGAACTGCATTGAAGAATAGAGCCTTTGGACGTTTCTACAGGGCTGATATAGCGGTAGCGTTTTACCTTCACGCCGGTTGCCACCATGGAAAGATCATTGCGCATCAGATCCACAATGGTGGCGGATTCCCTATTCTCCTTTTCATCCGTTTCCAGCCAGCGGCGCGCTTCCTGCGTAGCGGACGGCGCCGTTCCCTTCATGGGAAACGTGGAAATGGAGCGCCCGCGCACCGTGACAAACGGTTCCGGAGAAAAGCAGACGCAGCCGCGGCCGTGCACTCCGGAAATCCGCGCGTCCGGCCCCAGCAGCATCCGGTAAGGCGCGCGGGCAAACCGGAACAGATGGCGCAGCGTCAGGTTGGTTTCCACGGGGGTGGACACGCATAATTCAGCAGGTAGGAATCCCCTCATCAGATGGTTCCGGACGGAGGCGAAGGATGCCGCATACCGGGACATGGGCTGGGGGATGGAATGAACCGCAGCCGTTCCGGAAGCGGAGGGCCGCCGTCCTGACTTCCCATCGCGCCCAGCGGCAGGGAAAAAGCAGCCATGCGCTCCCCCTCCGTTTCCGAAGGTTCAAACAGCAGGTTATGGCCCATATCATGGAAATGACAAAAAGAACGGACATTCCGCACGGCCCAGGGCGTTCATGCGGCTGATGGTCTGTTCCCGTGTGTACATTGTCGGGAATTACTCTATCATGTGCGCGCCATGAGTCAACCGAACGTCTGGATCATCGACCACCGGGATTCTTTCACCTGGAATCTTGCAGAACTCGTCAGAAGGACGGGAATGGCCGTTCCGCGCGTGGTTTCCAATGAATCCCCGGAACTGGAACAGGCGGTTCAGGCGGGGGAAAAGCTTATCCTGTCTCCCCCGGTCCGGGAACGGTGGAGGATGCCTGCCACCGGGCCACCTTCCGTCTTCTGGACCGCCTGCCCCGCTTTACCCCCGGTGCTAGGCGTATGCCTGGGGCATCAGATCCTGGGCGTGCGCTTCGGAGCCCGTCTGGAACACCTTTCCCGGCCCCTTCACGGAGCGCGGGGAATTCATACGCAGGACGGAGCAGTGTCCCCCTTCTGGAAGGATTGCCGGAACAATTTCCTGCAGCGCTTTACCATTCCTGGCGCCTTGCCGCTTTTCCCTGGCCGGCTGAGCTGATGGTCACGGCGAGGGATTCCGGGAAAAATGTGCAGGCCATCCGCCACAGGCACCTCCCCTTTACGGCATTCAGTTCCATCCGGAATCCATCCTGACGCCGGACGGAGAAGCGCTGCTCGGAACTTCCTGTCCCTTCCGGCAGGCAGCCGGGAAAAACGGCGCATCAAATGATTCCATCCCAGCCCCCGGCATCAGGGATGAACGGGACAAGGCCGAAAATGTCTCACTCCCGTGCGGTTCCGGCTCCCATACCCGGCCGCTTCAGAGATAACGTTTTTCACCTTTATGAATGCACAGGACGAACTCAAGATCAGGGACATGGAAATCCTGTTCCAGCCTTTTCACTCACGCAAGCTCAGCACTCCCACCCGTATCGTCCTTCCGGCCATGACCCGGGGATTTTCTCCCAACGGGGTTCCCACGGACCAGGTAGCCGCTTATTATAAAAAGGCGGGCCGGGCATGAAGTAGGGCTCATCATCACGGAGGGCACTTTCATTGACGAGCCCAGCGCCTCGCCTTCCTCCAACTATCCCAATTTCTTCGGGGGCGCTTCCCTGCGGGGGATGGAAAAAGGTGCTGGAAGCCGTCCACACCACGGATTGCAAAATAGCCCCGCAACTCTGGCATGTGGGCATGGCCCGGCCCTTCAAGGAGAAGACCTGCCCAATCCGGAGCTGCCGCCCATCGGGCCTTCCGGAATTGACGTAAACACGCTGGAACAGACGGCGGAACCGATGAGCATCGCTAAAATTGAGGAGGTTATCAATGCTTTTGCGAGGGCGGCTGCGGACGCCAAGCGGCTGGGTTTTGACGGTGTGGAACTGCATGGAGCGCACGGCTACCTGATTGACCAGTTTTTCTGGAAGGAGACCAACAGGCGCACGGACGAATACGGAGGCGACCTGACAGGCCGGACCCGTTTTGCCAGCCGCATCATCCATGCCGTCCGCAAGGCAGTGGGCAGCCGGTTCCCCATCATCTTCCGCTTCTCCCAATGGAAAACGGGCCATTATGACGCCAAGCTGGCGTATACCCCCCATGGAACTGGAAGCTTTTCTGGCTCCGCTGACGGATGCGGGCGTGGATATCTTTGACTGTTCCACACGCCGGTTTTGGGAACCGGAGTTTGAAGGTTCCCGCCTCAACCTAGCCGGGTGGACCAGGAAACTTACCGGAAAAACCCACGATTTCCGTCGGCTCCGTGGGGCTTAAGGGAGATTTTACGAATGGCTTTGACGGAGGGCCGGAAGCGGAGACCGCCAGTGTGGAACCTCTGGTGGAACGGCTGAAAAGCAGGGGAATTTGACCTGATTGCCGTAGGTCGCGCCCTGCTGGCGGATGCGGAATGGGCGGAAAAAATACGCCATGCGCGGGAAAAAGATATCCACCTGTTTACGAAGGAAGACCTGAAAACGCTGAAATAACGGATTTGCCTGACTGGAAGGATGATGGGGAACTCCACTCCGCAAAGCCGGGAGGTAGAAAAACGCCAGGCCGCCCCAAAACGGAGGGGCCGGATTTTTACCCCATTTCCGCAGCAATCATCGTTCCCGCAGAGGAGGTTCTTTTTATTTCTTCCTGACGCGGACAGTCAGGTACAACAGCCGCAGAAGAGCCAGTGCCGGAATCTGAAGCGTCAGCAAATACCACGGGCGGACCCGAAATATTCCAGTACGGTTCCTGCCGGGGCATACCGGGTAAAACCGTAATTCGTATCCAGCCAGATATTCACCGGAATAATCAAAACCAGGTAGGCGTCACACAAACCCAGCGCCCGCATGTCGTCCCACGGCCGCGCGCCATTGCAGGACGGCGGGAAGGTAAAGGGCGGAAATCAATAAAAGCCCGTGCCCGACGAAAAAAAGGCGAAAAAGGCGGCGGAGGGAAAACCGTCGTGAAGCATGGGTGTAATCAGTCCCTGGACGCTCGCCGTCAGCACGCCGAAATACGCCACGGCGCATGCCCAGGGCGTACGGAACCACAGGGCAATAAAACAGACCAGAGCCATCAGACTGCAAAAATGCAGCGGAAGCCTGTCCTGCCAGGGCTCCCAATGTTCTCTGACGATGCGGCCGAATGTTTCCATCAGGAAAGTCAGCAGGAAAAAGCTTCCCAGAACCTTTCCCACAAGCAAACGGCTCTCCATCCGGAGCCGCCGGCATCCCCACAGGAGCCCCTCCTGCTGCCAGAGCCACGATGCCCAGGGCAGCCCAGTGCGGCAGGCTCCAACGGACAAACAGGGGTGCCATTTCTCCGGTCATAAAAATCCATCAACGAGAAGGAGGAGGTTCCGGGCACGCATGAAGTTTGGCGCTGATAGCCTCCACCTTAAGACACAGAACACATACGGAATGGACCATGCCGGGGTAAAATCCGCATCCCTGCCCGTCTGGTGCAGCATGATGCGGCGCAAGGCATGCATCTTTTTCCTCATCCTCCCGGAGAAAATTCGACGACGCCACGCCCCATGACGCAGCCGTAGGCGTAACTGTACCGGCACGGGGCATCCCCCTCCAGCAACACATGATCCCCATCCATTTCAAAAGAAACCTCCGGACGGTTTTGCAGGATATCCAGCTTCCTCCCTTCCCTGGCACAGTGGAAAAACAGGCTCAGGGAACCATTTTTTCTTCATATCCGAAGTTGAGGGGAACTACATACACCTCCCTGCCGTCCCACAGTCCCAGGCGGCACACCTTGAACCGGGCGACCATTTCCATCAAATCCCCGTGCCGGGTCACCTCCCTGTCTTTTTCTTCTCATAAGCCGGCGCCTTCCATCCATTCACTCATGCAAAGGGCGGCACGTCCGGCCAGCAGGGAGCCATTCCGTACGGAAGCCGCCCGAAGTCCGCAAATATCCGTTCCCGCCTGCATCAATTCACAGGCATGGCCGGTCAGCCACTCCTCCATCCGGGAAACATCCGCCTCCACATGGAACTGGAAAGCCAGGGCATGCCTCCCTACGCAAAAAGCCTGATGGGGAGTCACCTCCGTGGATGCCAGCAGGCGCGCTCCGGAAGGGACATCGAACGTATCCCCGTGCCAATGCAGGACGGGTACCCCCTCCAGATAACGAAGTGGTGACAAACGCCCATCCACCGTCAGGGATACGGTTCCCACCCTATTTCCTTGGCCTTTCCGGGATAAACGCGGCTGCCGAGGGCATGGGCCATCATTTGAGCTCCGAGGCATACGCCCAGCAAAGGCTGCCGACTTTCCAGACGCATGCGGACCAAATCCAGTTCCGTCTTCAAATAGGGATACGATTCCGTATCCCCCACCCCTACGGGACCGCCCAGCACCACGCACAAATCAGCCTCCAGCCATTCCCGGACGGAAGGACAGGGAGCGCCCGCCCGGATGTACCGTATTCGGAAGCCCCTGTCCCTGAAAAGGGGTTCCAGCGTACCCAGATCTTCAAAAGCCACATGGCGCAGGGCCAAGCAGGTGCGGGAGGCAGAACGGCTACTCATGGCGACGGAGGATGAACTTCAACAAGAAATATAGAAAAAAATCCTCCGGGAAAAGCTTTTTTGCCCTCTTCCTCCGCATTTCCGAAACCAGGATATCCATCATGAAACGGGAATATCCGCCACATCCGCAAAAACCCTCCGCCGCACGGCATAAACCACAGGATTCAATTCAATCTGGCACCCCAGACGTCCGCCGCTCACCACCATTTCCGGCAGGGCTTCCGCGCTGGCATCAACTACAGTAGGGTATTTCCTTTTCATCCCCAAAGCCGTGCAGCCGCCGCGCACGTACCCCGTCACGGCGGTAATATCCTTCACCGGAAGCATGGAAAGAGCCTTTTCTCCCACGGTGCGGGCAGCCTTTTTCAAGGAAAGCTCCGCGCCTATGGGTATCACGAACACGTAATACTGCCGCGGAGCTCCCTCCGTTACCAGTGTCTTGTACATCTTCTCCTCCGCCAGGTTCAATGCTTCCGCCGTATGCCGCGCATCCACAAACTCGCGGCATTCATAGGAATAATGCCTGTACGGGATATGCAGAGCATCCAGCAGGCGCATGGCATTTGTCTTTGCCTCCTTCTTTTGGACATAAACTTGAAAAGGGAACGTCCCGGTAACATAGGAAAAAAGCCTTCCTTTGACAAGGCCGAGCCCCCAACGGACCCATGAAAAATTGGAATGGAAACGGAGATTTCTCTGAAAAAAGCGGTAAGGCCAGTAACACCGTTTCCCCAGGACAACCCGTTCACAGCGGAGAATTTCAGAAACAGCGGACGGAGAAAAAAAAAGGAAAAGGAAAAAACGCCTCATTTCCTCACAACCCTTGACTTGCCGCTGGCAGAAAAGATAACATCCGGTATCATGGAAGATTATCATGTCCGGAGAAGCCTTTGGAGAACATGTCCTGCGATGCTTCGTCCTGATTGTTGCGCTCTTCATCATGTCTCTGGGCATCGCTCTGTCCACCAAGGCAGACCTGGGAGTCTCCCCATCTCCTGCACGCCCTATGTGCTCAGCCTGGCATTCCCTCTAACCATGGGGACCGTCACCATCCTCATGCACCTGAGCTTTGTGGCCGTGCAGGCGGCCCTGCTGAAAAGGCAATTCCGTCCGGCGCATCTGCTCCAGATTCCCATAGTTTTTATTTTCGGCCTTCTGACGGATTTTTCCATGTGGATCATGGCGCCTCTGGAACCGGACGGATACCTGTGGTCCGTTATTCTCTGCCTGTTCAGCTGCGTGGTAATCGGATTCGGCGTCTTTCTTCAGGTTAAGGCGGATTCCGTTCTTCTGGCGGGGAAGGCATGAGCCTGGCCTTCGTCAAACTCTTCAAATGGGAATTCGGAGCCGTAAAAACCGGGATGGACTGCACGCTCGTCTGCATCGGCCTGGCCTGTTCCTCATCTTCCTGCCTGGACTGACAGGCATACGGGAAGGAACCGTGGTGGCCGCCGTCCTGGTGGGAATGATCGTCCGTTTTTTCAACAGGCACGTCTTCTGGCCGGACAGGCTCCTGGAACGGATGGCGCGCCCCGGAGCAGCAAGTGAGCTTCCTCCGCTGGCACAAACGGCCGCTTATGCTCCGGACGCCCCTCTGGTCATTTCCATTGACCGGGAATACGGTTCCGGCGGCCATGCCATCGGGAAAATGCTGGCGGAAAAGCTGGGCATCCGATTCTACGACTCGGAACTGGTGTCCCTCACGGCCTCCCGGAGCGGCCTCACTCCAGACTACATCCGCAAGCACGAACAATAGCTTTCCAGCCGCTTCCTGCATGAACTCTACGCCCAGAACTACGCCTACACAGCGGAGGAACTGCCTCCGGAAGACGCCGCCTTCCTGGCCCAGAGCAAAGTTATCCGGGACATTACGGCCGGTCAGGCGTGCGTCATTGTGGGCCGCTGCGCCAACTTCATCCTAAAAGGGAGGCCCAACCTGTTCAGTGTTTTCCTTCATGCGGACAGGAACACGCGCATGCAGCGCGTTATTGAAAACTACGGGGGGTAAAACCTGGCGGCGCAGCCCTGAGCCATGGATATCATGGACGCCCGCCGCCGCACCCACTGCCTGCACTACACCGGGCAGGAACTGGGCAATGCACGCCTCTACAACTTGTGCGTCAACACGTCCGACTATGGCCTGGAGCGCACGGTGGAACTGATTCTGGAAGCCATCAACACCAGAACCGAACAATCTTCCTCTGTAGAAACGGTTCCCGTCCGCTCCGCATCTTTTCCCGAACCGGAGGCCGGCAGCATTCCCGGAGAAATATCCCTGGCCTGACCGGGGCAAATGTCTCAAACAGGCAATACTTATGTAAAAACTGCCTGATCGGTAAATAAGAAAACCCGGCAGGAAAGCAGATGGCTCCTTCCCTATAAAAGCAGCCCCATCCCTCCAAACTTCCCCGGCTTTTTTCCGGCTGCGCAATTCAAAGCAACAAGATACGGCCTTTCTGAGTCCAAAAAGCATGAGACTCTGGTCACTCCACCCCTCTTACCTGGATGCTGTCGGCCTGGTTGCCCTGTGGAGAGAAGGCCTCCTGGCACGCAAAGTTTTGCAGGGGCAGACAAAAGGCTATATCCATCATCCCCAGCTCTTCCGCTTCCGGGAGACGGGAACCCCATTCATGTCCTGGATTTCTACCTGAAAACCGTCCATGACGAATCCATCCGCAGAGGCTACCATTTTGATTTAAGCAAAATTTCTCCCTGTGAAGTCCGGCCTCCTTCCCTTCTACTTCCGGAGAAACAGCTCGAATACAGAATCTTCTTTCATCTTCTGGACAAGCTCAAGGAAAGGTCCCCGCGGCAATATTCCCTGTTGCGGCAAACGGCCGTTATCCTTCCCCATCCGCTTTTTTTCAAATAACGCCAGGAGATATTTGCTCCTGGGAGAAAAAAGCCTGTTTCGTCATTAACATGACTTCATTCCCTTTTCCGGAAACTATTGATCTTTTTAATAGTGACGGCGATCAAACCACAGACATACGCCATTCCCATCTCATCACCCGGCAATTACTGCAGCGAACAGAATTACTGTAAACCTTTCCAACCTTTTTGCTTTTTCAGGCTCATACAGTGAAAAAACATGCCTGGCAAAGGAAAAGGCCTTAAAGCGTTAACCGCTTTAAGGCCTTTATTTGGTGGAGCATAGCGGGTTCGAACCGCTGACCTCTTCAATGCCATTGAAGCGCTCTACCAACTGAGCTAATACCCCTTTGACTTTCGTCTTGGTGCGTCCTGTTGAAGACGGGGAAATCTATCATTTCCAAAGCGGGCATGCAAGCTTTTTCTACAAAAAATTGTTCCGGGATGATTTTTCCGGAAAATACTGAATCTGGGAAGGGGTGCAAATCCCATGCAGACGAAAAACAGGGACAGTCTGAACAAATGTGTTTGAATAAGACTCATTCCTGTTTTACCATTCCATAAATGATGAAACGCCCTCTTTTTACTCATCGCATGATATTCGCCTGCGCTCTGGCAATTTTGTTTCTGGCCGGTTCCGTTCATGCCCAGGAGACTTCTGCTGCAGAAAGGCCGCCGGCCCAGACGGAGGACAGCGGCATCTCCACACCCCGCAGAGTCGCCGGACTGGGCGTTCTGGCGTTCCTGATCGGCTGGATGATTTGGAGAAGCAGTTCCAGCCGCCAAAAGGACAGAGGCCATGAACAGGAGAATCCCCGGTAATGACGCCGTTTTTGAAAGGTTGCCCTGCTTCCTGGCGTAGTCGTTGCAGGAAAGTGTCTCCGGCCATGAACATGATTCTACCCATCCTGAGCTTTCTGTGCGGCGTCATGCTGACGGAAGCGGCTTCCGGCTCTTCCGGGGAGGAAAGCCTTCTCCGGCGTAGTTCAGGAATTATGGTTCGGCATTCCGGGAGCATCCGTAAAGGATTTGACCCACAGGAAGATTTTTGAAACGGCGGCCCCGGATATCCGCACGATCAGCAATCTGGATGTGGAAAACCAGGGGACAGGTACGGGGCCCGTTACACAGCCCTTCTGAAAGTCCCGGCAAGCGGGAAGTACCGCCTTTACCTGTCTTCCGATGATTCCGCAGAATTATGGCTGGGCAAGGATGCTACCCAGAAGGACATGACCTGCATCGCCACCGTCAAAGGATATTCCGACATCCATAATTGGGGCAATCAGCCCAACCAGGCTTCGAACCTATCCAACTGGAAGCTGACCGGTTTTATTTTCTTCAGGTGATTCACAAAGGAGGATGGAGGCCCGGACCCATGTCCGTCGCCTGGTCCGGGCCGGGCATCCCCTCGCCCGTCATCATTCCTGCCACGGCGCTGTTCATACCGCCCGGTATCCTGCCGGAAGAAAAAAGCAATCCCCGGCCAAAGCGGACTGAAAAGCCCTTTGATTACCTTCCCTCCGGCCCTTCCCTGCTTTCAGGAGATAGTATCTATTTGCCGATGAGAAAATGAATATTTTTCATCAAACTCTATCCATCAATTATTTCCAATACGAAAAAACCGGACCTCCCCTATGGGAGAAGTCCGGTCTTTTCTCGTCGTTTATCATGTAGTTAATTGAAGCGGCCTGACACAGAAAAATGCCAAAACACCTTCTGAATCCAAATCTAGCGGATTTTAGAATCCCGCAGTCAAGTTCCTACCTTGAAAGGAAAAGATTTGAGAAAAATCCCGATGTTCTTCGAGGATATTCATCTTGGATACAAAAAACTCTCAACTTTTTCATGTGAAGGATAAAATTTCAAGAGAATGAAGAAGGCATTTTTGTTATTCATATCTTTTTTAAATCCAAGAATCATTTATTTTCAATAATCTATCTTTCTTGTTGTCCATAAGGAACGGACATTGCCGTTCAGAAAAAATGCTTCTCCCCTCCTGAAATTTTTTTTTATCATTAATGAAACTGCGGATTCTAAAATCCGTGTTACGAGGAGAATACCTGAATGAGTGATTTCGAATAAAACGCCACCTGTCCCAAAGAGCCAAGAGATAAGCGTTTTCACGTGAAAAGAGCCGCACGACAACTCCTTTTTCAGAAGAAAGCAAGTTTGAAATCATTTTTCAGTACGATTAAAAAATAAGAAATGATGTAGAATAGTCCTGCCGCGAGATTCTCAAAAGATTCCATCTGTTGATATTCAGCAAATTCATTCTATAAAAAACATAGAAAATCAATAAAATATTCTGAAAGAAAGGGGGATATATTCAGTATCTCATAACCCTCTGACCGTATAAATGATGTTGAATATACGGAAAAAATACGGGAACGCGGGAAAGTTTCAACAGACGGAAGAAGCAGCGATTTTAATAGACCTGGGTTGCTGGACAAAAGCAGATGCGTTTGCCACCTTTCCAGATGTTGCCGAGGAAGGTAAAAACAATCAGACATTAATGTCTGCGGCGCCTTGCCAGAAGGCCTCCCAGTCCCAGGAACGCCAGAGAGGATATCGCCGGTTCCGGAATCTGGCTGATGGAAAGGGAACCGATGGGTCATGGAACAGCCGTTGCCGGATGTGCTGGGCCCAGCCTCCCAAGGTGAGACCGTTCAAGTAGAGAACTGACTTTTCATAGTTGATTTCCGTTTTGTTGACTAATGCCGTGTCTCCAAGGAATGCCTCCACATAGGTAGAGCCGTTTTCCGCCAGGAAATTGACGGTGAGCATGCCGGAATAGATGTCGGAAACAGGAGCCGCTTTTCCGGAAACATTCATGTTATTTCCATTATTGGAAAAAGCCCAGGTATTTGGTGGTGGAAAAACCGAAGGCCGTCGTTTGCGTGTTGTATGCTCCAAAGCCCAAAGAGAACACGGGGCCATTTCCAAGCTGGAGGCCGGACTTCATTTCTGAGGGGATTTTTATTCATCAAGTGTAGCTAAGAACGCCTGCCAACAAATCATTTTACTGGAAAAGTACACTTTCATCCCCTGCTCCGCTATCCGGCATGAATGATTATCATTTTATTCACACCTCTTCCCTCTTTTTTCAGGACCCGCATTCTTTTTCTCAGGAAAAACATGAAACAGGAAAGACCGCATGGAAAGGGAAGAAAACAGAGAACGCTCCTTATGCCATCGAAAAATCCAGAACGAAACATACGATTTTTCACAGGCGTTTTTTACTTTCCGTAAATCATCCCCATGTCTTTTCCACCCCTTGAAACCATTTCCCCGGAACGGAACGAGGAAAACGTGACGACAATTGTCCTTGTTCCAATGACGGGCGGGCGGTAGATTTTCCGCGCCATATGAGCAGATCATCCAGAACAGAACGCCTTGATTACCTGAAAGACCAGTTACGTAAAAGGGTTGTCATCCTGGATGGCGCCATGGGCACCAATATCCAAAAATTCAGACTGGAAGAGAAGGATTACCGCGGAGAACGTTTCGCGGACGCGGCACGCTATCCCAACGATTTAAAGAATAATAACGACCTTCTGGTTCTGACCAGGCCGGATATTATTCTGGATATTCACCGCCGCTTTCTGGACACGGGACGGGCGGATATTCTGGAAACCTGCACATTCGGAGCCACCAACATCGGCCAGCATGATTATTTCTGGCGCCGTCCGGAAGAAGGCAGACACAAGAACCAGCAGTATTTCCAAGAGGTGGTGGACGCCCCTGAACTGAAAGCCCTTGTCCGGGAATTGAACCTGTCTGCTGCCGCGCTCGCCCGGCAGGCGTGCGACGAAGCGGAAGCCGCAGACGGCAAACCCCGTCTGGTGGCCGGCTCCATCGGTCCCATGCCCGTCACCTGTTCCCTGTCTCCCGATGTGAATGATCCCGGCTTCCGCGCCGTGAATTTCCGCCAGCTCAGGCAGGCGTACCGGGATCAGGCGCTGGCTTTGCTGGAAGGGGGAGTGGACATGATGCTGGTGGAGACGATTTTCGACACGCTGAACGCCAAGGCTGCCCTGTTCGCCATTGAAGAAATTTTTGAGGAACAACCGGAAAGCTCTGTTCCGGTCATGGTGTCCGTCACGCTGACGGACAAAGCCGGACGCACGCTGTCCGGCCAGACCATTGAAGCATTCTGGAACTCCATCCGCCACGTGCGCCCCTTCTCCGTAGGCATTAATTGCGCCCTGGGGCCGGACCTGATGCGCCCCTTTGCGGAAGAACTGTCCGGACTGGCGGATTGCCACATGTCCGTTTACGCGAATGCCGGGCTTCCCAACCCGCTCAGCCCTACCGGCTACGACCTTCTGCCGGCGGATATGGCCCGGTTCATGAAGGAATATGCGGACCATGGCCTGCTGAACATCGTGGGCGGCTGCTGCGGAACCACCCGGAGCACATCGGCACCATTGCGGCTGCCGTGGAAGGAATGCCTCCGCGCGTTCCGGCTCCCCAAACGCCTGCGCTTCGCCTGTCCGGATATGAAGCGTATAACCACACGCGGGAAAAAAACACCCTCTTTGTCGGGGAACGCTGCAACGTGGCGGGCTCTCCCAAATTCGCCCGCCTGATTCGTGAAGGAAACTACGAGGAAGCGGTATCCATTGCCCGGCAGCAGGTGGAAAATGGCGCGCTAGTATTGGATTTCTGTTTTGACGACGGCCTGATCGACGGGCAGCAGGCCATGGTCCGCTTCCTGAACCTTGTTTCCGCAGAGCCGGATATCGCCCGCGTTCCTTTCATGGTGGATTCCTCCAAATGGGAAGTGCTGGAAGCGGGGCTCCAATGCATGCAGGGCAAGGGAATCGTGAATTCCATCTCCCTGAAGGAGGGGGAAGAAGAATTCCTGAAGAAAGCGGCGCTGATTAAAAAGTACGGCGCAGCGGTCGTGGTCATGGCGTTTGACGAACAGGGACAGGCCGCCAATTACGAGGACCGCGTCCGCATCTCCAGACGGGCCTATGACTTGCTGGTAAACCGGGTGCAGTTTCCTCCGGAAGACATCATTTTTGACCCGAACGTCCTGACCGTAGGCACCGGCATTGCGGAACACGCCGATTACGCTCTTGATTTCTTCAAGGCCGCAGGCTGGATTTCCCGGAACCTGCCGCATGCCCACATTTCCGGCGGCATTTCCAATGTCTCCTTTGCCTTCCGCGGCAACAACCCGGTGCGGGAAGCCATGCATTCCGCTTTCCTGTACCATGCTACGCAGCAGGGGCTGGACATGTGCATCGTGAACGCCGGGATGCTGGAGGTGTACGACAATATTCCCAAGGACAGGCTGGAGCTGATTGAAGACGTTCTGCTGAACCGGAGGACGGACGCCACGGAACGCCTGACGGACTACGCGGAAAAACTGGCAGCGGAAAAAACCGGAGACGGAAAGGAGAAAAAAAACCGTACTGGCCTGGAGGGAACAGGATGTCTCCAAACGCCTGGAATATTCTCTTATCAAGGGCATTACCGAATTTGTTGACGCGGATACGGAGGAGGCTTTTTCTGGAGCAGGGTTCCCCGCTGAACGTGATTGAAGGCCCTCTGATGGCCGGCATGAAGGTTGTGGGACAACTGTTTGGGGACGGCAAAATGTTCCTGCCGCAGGTGGTGAAAAGCGCCCGCGTCATGAAACAGGCTGTAGCCTGGCTCACCCCCTATATAGAAGCGGACAGCAAAGGTGCCGCCAAGGCGGGAAAAGCCGTGATCGCCACCGTGAAGGGGGACGTGCATGACATCGGCAAAAATATCGTCGGCGTGGTGTTGGGCTGCAACGGTTTTGAAATGATTGACCTGGGCGTCATGGTGCATTGCGATACCATTCTGGACCGGGCGGAAGCGGAACAGGCGGATCTGGTGATGCTTTCCGGGCTGATCACCCCTTCCCTGGAAGAGATGTCCCATGTAGCCGCGGAAATGGAACGCCGGGGATGACCATTCCCCTGATGGTGGGGGGAGCTACGACGTCAGCCCTGCACACGGCCCTGAAAAATAGCCCCCATTATCAAGGAGCCGTGGTGCATACGGAGGATGCCTCCCAGGTGGTGCCCGCAGCAGCCTCCCTGGTGGGGAAAAAAAGGATTCCTACATTGCCGCCGTGAAGGCCCGGCAGGAGGAATTGCGCAACAATCATGAAAACAAACTAGTCCGCGACCTCCTGCCTCTGGAGAAAGCCAGGGAATTGCGGTGGAAGGGGGCGGAAGGCGGCTATCTCCCCCCGTTCCCGCCCGTCTTGGCCCGGTTTCCATCGGCAGCCTGCACAGCTCTATAAGCTGCGGCTGCTGCAGTGACGACCCACGTTATTACGTAACTGTTCAGGAGCTTATCGAGCGCATGGACTGGACGCCTTTTTCCACGCCTGGGAGCTGCACGGCACATGGGACCGCGTCCGCCGGGAGTTCCGCACCAAGGACCCGTCCAAGGCTGAGGCGGCCGCGGCTCTGCATCAGGACGCCCTCCGCCTGCGGGAACAGGCCGTGAAGGAAAACCGCTACCAGGCGCGCGGCGTCATAGGCATTTTCCCAGCCAATTCAACGGCCAGCCATGACGACATCACCGTCTGGGCGGATGAATCCAGAACCATTCCCTGGCTACGCTGCTGACGCAGCGCCAGCAACTGGACAAACAGGGGAAACCCGGCTGGCGCTGGCGGACTTCATCGCTCCCGAAGGCGTCAGGGATTACGTAGGGGCCATGGCGGTCAGCATCCACGGCTCCCGCCGCTGGGCAAAGGAATGGGAAGCCAGAAACGACTCCTACCGCGCCCTGCTGGTCAGCTCTCTGGCGGACCGCCTGGTGGAGGCTTTCGCGGCCATCGCCCATGATAAGCTGCGCCTTTTGTGGAATATTCCGGAAGGGTCCGGCGTGCGTCCCGCCTGCGGGTACCCCAGCCAGCCGGACCACCAGGAAAAAGGAAACCGTCTTCACCCTGCTCCACGCCCGGGAGGAAGCGGGCATGAGCCTGACGGAAACATGGATGATGCAGCCCGTTTCTTCCGTCTGCGCCCTCGTCTTCTCCCATCCGGAAAGCACTTATTTCTCCGTGGGCGTCACCGGGGAAGACCAGCAGGAGGATTACGCCTCCAGAAAGCGGGCCTCCCGGCCCTGACCTCCCCTTTCCCTTTGATGCAGCATACCGACCAGATACAGGCCCTTTCGGAATTCCTGCTGGAATACGCCACCACCCTCATGGGCGCGGGAGTGCATACCAACCGCGCCGTGCGCAATATTTCCCGCATTGCTGCCGCGTATGGATACAGCGCGGACATGACCATTTTCCAGCGCAATATCACCATGAGCCTGATCTGCAAGGATGACGAGACGCTGCGCCGCACCTCCGTCCGGAAACTGAAACCTCTGGCGTTCAACCTGAACCTGATCCAGCAGCTCAGTGAATTGAGCTGGCTCCCGGTGGACAACAACGTCAGCATTGCGGAAATGGAACAGGCATTCCGCTCCATGGTGCGCACCAAAAGATTTTCCCGCTGGACGGACCTGCTCCTGGTCAGCGTGGGCAACGCCGCCTTCTGCCGCCTGTTTAACGGAGACCTGTGGGCCATGCTGACCGTGTTCGCCGCCACCATGCTGGGCTTTCTGGCCAAGCAGCAGCTTACCCGGCTGAAATACAATCCGCTGGGGGTCATCATCCTTTCCGCCTTCACCGCTTCCATGGCGGCCGCGTGCGCCGTCATCTTCCAGCTCGGCTCCACGCCTCAGATCGCCCTGGCCACCAGCGTCCTGTTCCTGGTTCCCGGCGTTCAGATGATCAATTCCATCATGGACCTGATGCACGGCCACATCCTGATGGGCATCTCACGCGGCGTCCATTCCATCATGATGATTTCCTGCATCACCATCGGCCTTTCCGCAACCATGCTCATCGTGGGGGTAAACAGCTTATGAGTCCGGATTTTCTTTCATCCATCCTTCTGGACGGACTGATGGCCGCCATCGCCGCCACGGGATTTGCGGTCATCTCCAATCCGCCCAAGCGCGCCATTGCCGTTTCCGCCGTTCTGGCGGCCGTCGGCCACGCTTTCCGCTTTTACATGCAGCATTCCTGGACCATTGACATTTCCAGCGCCACCTTCATTGCCGCCTTCACCATAGGCATGCTGGGCGTCATGACGGCCAAGCTGGTAAAATGCCCGGCGGAAATATTTGCTTTCCCTTCCCTGCTTCCCATGATTCCCGGCGTGTACGCCTATAAGACCATCCTAGCCCTGATGCAGTTCATGCAGGAGAACCAGGACGCGGCCGTCATGAACCGGCTGATCGTGGACATCTGCAAAAACGGCATCACCGCCTTCTTCATCATCTTTTCCCTGGTCATCGGCGTAGCCATACCCATGCTGATGTTCAAACGGTTGAGCTATACACGCGTCATCAAGCCGGGGCATTGACCTTCAAACAAGGGAGACAGGGCATTTTTCTCTTGCCAGACTGCGCCCCGTGTGGTTTACTACGCCCCGCAACGGCAGAAACGCCTGAGCAGACAGCCCCATAGTGTAATTGGTAACACACCTGATTTTGGTTCAGTATTTCTAGGTTCGAGTCCTGGTGGGGCTGCCAATCCAACCCTCCTTCAAGGAGGATTTTTTGTTGCCTTTTTTCAGGATTCATCCTCTCCCGGAGCGCACTTGAACGCCATTTCCCATCATCTGCGCAAAATTCTTTTGAAAATCCAACAGCCGTACTGCCGCGCATGAAGCATGCGGAAGTGAAGGAGAAGGCTGGAAAGAGAGGTACTCCATGAACGGCTCGCATACGGCATTCCGGGACGGTAAAAGCTCTTGCGTTACAGGGATTTTTTTTTGCATAATCCCCCGGCAGGAATGACGGAAAAACCTATACAACTGGGGCTTGCCGGGCTGGGAACGGTCGGTTCCGGCGTTTATGAAACGCTGTGCCGCAATCACGCCCTGCTGGAAGCCCGGAGCAAGATTCCTTTCAGGCTCAAGCGCATCGCCGTGCGCAACCTGGAAAAGCCCAGGGAAACCGTCGTTCCCGGGAACTGCTGACGGACGATTGGCAGGATTTGGTCAATGACCCGGAAATAGACATCATTATTGAGCTGATTGGAGGGACGCGCCAGGCTTACGACCTGGTGACGCTGGCCCTCCCGTGCCGGCAAGCCCGTCGTTACGGGGAACAAGGCTCTTCTGGCCGAGTACGGGCGGAGATTTTCAAGCTTTCCGCGGAAATGGGCACCCCATTTATTTCGAAGCGTCCGCCGGCGGCGGCATCCCCATTATCCAGAGCTTGCAGAACCCCCTGATTTGCAACCACATCAATTCCATTGTGGGAATTATCAACGGAACGTCCAACTATATTCTCTCCGCCATGGGGAACACGGGGCCGATTACGCGGACGCCCTGGCCCAGGCCCAGAAGCTGGGCTTCGCGGAAGAAGACCCCTCCCTGGACGTCAACGGCTGGGACGCCGCCCATAAGGCGCTCATCCTGGCGATGCTGGCCTACGGAACAACCATTTCCCCGGATAAAATTTACGTCAGAGGCATTGAGAATATCACCAGCCGGGATTTCGAATTTGCCAAAAAACTGGGCTATACCATCAAGCTCCTTGTCGTCATCCGCTACCATGAGGGGGCAGGAAGACGCTCTGGAACTGCGTGTCCAGCCCTGTTTTGTCCATGACGGGCATATCCTGGCTTCCGTGAACGGCGTGTTCAACGCCATTTCCGTTAACGGGGACATTGTGGGGTGAACGCTGTTTTTACGGCCGCGGAGCGGGCAAGAACCCCACCGCTTCCGCCGTCATCAGCGACATCATCACCGCCATGCGCGAAAGCCGCTATCCGGAATACCATACGGGCTTCAATCCCTATGCCAAGGCCTGCGGGATCATGCACATTAATGATACGGTCACTCCGTATTACGTCCGCTTCCAGGTGGTGGACCAGCCGGGCGTCATTGCGGAAATAGCCCGCATTCTGGCCACCTTCGGCATCGGCATTTCCGCCACCTCTTCCCTCCCCAGCCATATTGATGAGGGCGGAGCCCCTGGAACGACCTCGTTTTCATCCTCCATTCCTGCCCGTGGGGCCAGCTCCAGATGGCGCTGGAGGAAATTGCCCAGATCTCCTGCGTGGCGGCGGAAGCCCGCGTGCTGCGCATAGAACACCTTCTTCCTCAATCCTAACCTACATATCATCCTGTTACATGGCTCTTATCGTTCAAAATCGGGGGCAGCTCCGTCGGCACCATTGACCGCATCCGCAATGTAGCGCGCCGCATCCATGAAACCGCCAGGGAAGGCAACCAGGTAGTGGCCGTCGTCTCCGCCATGAGCGGCGTGACGGACAAGCTGATCGGCCTGGCCAGGGAATTATCTGAAACCCCTTGCGAACGCGAACTTGACGTGCTGATGGCCACCGGCGAACAGCAGTCCATCGCCCTGCTCTGCATGGCTCTGCATGAACTGGGGGAAAAAGCCGTGTCCTTCACGGGGGCGCAGGCCGGGATCACCACCTGCGGCAGCCACACGCGGGGGCGCATCCACAACATTGACCCAACGCTGATGAACAAGTACCTGCTGGAAGGCAACATCCTGAACTGCGCCGGCTTCCAGGGGGTTACGGAAGAAGGAATGGTCAGACGCTGGGCCGCGGCGGTTCCGATCTCTCCGCCATCGCCATCGCGGCCGCCCTGAAAGCGGACGTGTGCCAGATTTTCACAGATGTGGACGGCGTCTATACCTGCGACCCCCGCGTGGTCAAGGACGCCAAAGAAAATACAAACCCTTTCATATGACGAAATGCTGGAAATGGCTTCCAACGGGTCCAAGGTGATGCAGTCGCGTTCCGTGGAATTCGCCAAAAAAATTCGGTGTCGTCTTTGAAGTTCGCAACTCCATGAACAACAACCCCGGTACAATCGTGCAAGAAGAAACCCCTCCATGGAAGCCGTCGTCATCCGCGGCATTTCCATTGACCGCAACCAGGCCCGCGTCACCATTACCGGCATTCCGGACCAAATCGGCTACACGGCCCAGATACTGGGCGCTCTGGCAGAAGCGGAAATCAACCTGGATATGATTCTGGCCAATACTGCTCATGACGGCTATGTCCGCCAGTCCTTTACAATGCCCTCCAACGAACTGGGCCGCGCCCAGGCCGCCCTCAAACCGGTTATGGCCGCCCTCGGCTCCACCGTCAAGGTGGAAACGGAAGCGGGACTGGCCAAGCTTTCCCTGGTCGGCATCGGCATGCGTTCCCATTCAGGCGTGGGAGCCACCGCTTTCAAGGCCCTGGCGGACGCCAATATCAAGATCGGCATGATTTCCACCTCGGAAATCAAGATTGCCGTGATGGTGGACGAATCCGATATTGAGGAAGCGGCCCGGGTAGTGCATAAGGCGTTCAACCTGGGAGCCTGATTTTTTCAGTATTTATCAACTCTTTTTTTTCCGCGCCGGTTCACGTTCCCGTGAACCGACTTTTTCATGCGGCAAGAAAAGCAGCCCCTTCCCGGAAGAGGAACGCCATCCCCCGTTTCCTTCCAATTCCCGAATGAAGGAAGGGCGTCTCTCTCCGCATGCTGTTGCGGGCGGAATGGCCGTCACAGGAACACAGGAGGAATGACGCCCCCTTTCCCTGTTCCGGTTTTACCGGCTTGCCGCCCAGGTTTTTTTCAGCGTTCACATAAGATCCATGCCTCCAGGAACGGAATTCTCCGGGGGAAAGGGAAGTCCTTTCAGGTACGGAGCAAAAAAGCACAACAAACAGAAGGTTCATCTACAGGGGATCAACCGTCCTCCGCACCGCGCAGAGGCTGCCGCAGCCAATCCCTTCTATTGCACCCGTATCGTCTGCTCAATCAGTTCGTTCAGGCGCGGCGCAGTAATGCCGCCAACCATATCCTTCAGCTTCATCCCTTCCAGATACAGAACCGTCAGAGGGACGGCTTCCAGGCCATATTTGCGAGCTATGTCCGGATAGGCGTCCACATCTATCAGCACGGCAAACGCCTTGCCGTCCTGCGATTCGGCATAAGATTTTACCGCCTGGACGTAATCCATGGCCGGGCGGCTCCACGAAGCGTAAAAAAAACAAGAAGCACCTTGCGGCCGGAAAGTTCCGTAAGCTGCCGCATGTCCTCTCCCTTGTAATCCATCCATACGGGGGCCTTTTTCTTGGGTTTTGCGGGCGGGAGGACTTTTTTGGGAGGGTCAAACGTCCTTTCCAGAGGGCGCGGAGCGGGCTTTTTTCCGCATAACGGGCGCGACGTTCACTGGAATCGTCGCACCCGGTCAGTCCGGCCGCCAGCAAACCGCAGACCAATATGAACAAGCCCTGTTTCATCCGCAGGCAAGTATGCCCGGAGAAGGCGAATTGGCAAAGCCTGAAACCCATCCCGCTTTTCGCATTGCCCCTCCCCCTCTTTCTGTTATGGTGAAGGTTGCATGAATGGCGTCCCTCCACTGGAATTCGCAGGTGTTTCCCACTGGGCTGCCCTGGCCGCACTCCTGGCGGCGGGAGCCTGCATCCTGGAGCTGGGGCAGTCCTACAAGAAAAACCGTCAGAAACCGCACTACCTTCTGGCTGGGGGCGGTCTGCCTGTTCAGCCTGGTTCCCGACCTGGCCGCCATGCTGGCCGATGAACCGGAAAAGAACTGGACATGGATGCTCCCCCTGCATTTCTGCTCCGTCATGCAGGTGGTGTGCGCCCTGAGCCTGTGGATACCCTCCCGTCGGCTGCGCTCCGTGGCCTATTACTGCGTGCTGTGCGCCACCCTCCAGGGGCTGGTGACTCCTTCCGTGGCCCATGATTTCCCCTCATGGACGTATTTTGCCTTTTTCCTGTCCCACGGCGTGACAGTCATCACGGCGCTTTACCTGCCTCTGGCTCTGGAATGGAAGCCGGCGCGCTGGGATTTCCTGTGGGCTTTTTTGCTGGCGAATGCGTACCTGGTGGCCATTCATCCCGTCAACATGCTTCTGGGAACCAATTACGGGTTTACCGTGGCCACTCCCGCCGGAGGGTCCGTGCTGGACTTTCTCGGGCCATGGCCCTGGTACCTGCTGTGGATGCAGGTTCCGGCGCTGGCGCTGATGTATCTGCTCACGCTCCCCTTCCGCCGTTATCCCAAGGGCCGCACGGGCAGTTCCCTGTTCCGCCATTGAAAGGGAATCTTTCTTCCCTGCCCCGCCGCTTCCGACGGAATCCCCGCAAAACGGCCCGCCCGTTTCCGGAAAAAAAGAGCCCCGGAAAGTTCTTTATTGTATAATCGGCTTGAGGATGCCGATGTAGGTGTCCGATGTCCCTGTTCCGCGATAAATGGAATTAATCCTGATTTTGATGGTGTGCACAGGCTGCCTGTAATACGGAGGCACGACGATCTGCGGAGTCCAGTCATCCCGCAGCGTGGCGTCAAAAAGTATAAGTTCCGTTCAGCGTCACCTGAATGCCTTTGGGGCGGCTGAACATGGAGTAGGCAATATTCGGGTGCCTCCGGGCTTCCGAATCCTTTTCCGGGTCGGTCACCGGGGAAATGCCGGTCTCCAGCATGATTCCCAGCAGCCGGCCGGGTTTCCTGAGCTTGATTTCCAGGGTTTCCCCCTGGCCGTCCCGGAAACGCTTTCCGCCCAATAGCCGGAACTTTTTCAGGTTGTCCGGTGAACATGGAGCCCCGTAAGGGTCCCTGTCCAGTGTGGAGCTGGCCGTTACATCGTACTGGTCCGTCAAAACGCCTTTTTCTCCGCGGACGGTAATCCGCCCATCCTTGTCCAGCACCCAACCGGGGCCCGGGTAAGCACCAAGGAGGGAGCGTAAGGCCTGCCGTCCGCTCCCAGCAGAGACCAGGTATAAACGCCTTTGGGCGTCGTCACAATGGATTTGGCATCCGCAGAGGGATCCAGCTTGACGGACTGGTTGGTCATCTCCGAGCTGTACACATTGACCACCGCCCTGGGGGTGCCCCCGTCCAGGTCATTACCGGAGAGGTAAGCAGCGTCAGGCGCGGTTCCCCCATGTAGACCTTCGGTTCCGGCGTAATGGCAACGTCCTGCGTATAAGGAACGGAGAACTGGAAGGCAAGAACATGGATTCCCGCCTTGTTGGGAACCTGGGCCACCAGCCAGTGAGTTATGCCGGCAATGGGAAACATGGAGGAGCGTCCGCCTGTAGATGCCGCCCCTCCACCAGGAAAAATCACATTTTAGATCATCCACGGATGTGACGACGTCCTGCACCGCTTTCGTAAAAGGGAGGCTGCGTATGGGTTCCTGCCTGGCGGCATTGGCCTGTTCATCAGGCGGTTCGTACTGGAACGGCACGCCTACGGAAATGGTTTTCCCCTGATTCCCCTGGGGATATCCAGCGCGCAGGTGTAAATCAGGAAAGCCTGGTGCTGCTTCAGGGAAACAGTAACGTCAAGCGCGTTCAGCCGGATTCCGTCCGCCTGCGTCAAATCCATGGGAACGGGCAAGCCGGGAACCGGAGCGATGCTTTGAAAGGATATCTCCTGCTGGCGGGGGCGATCCGCTTTTTCCGCGGCGGTCTGTTCCTTCTGCTGGGGTTCGGCGGCCATGCCCGGCACGCAGCATGCAATGCCGGCCAGCCAGATCAGGGTAGCCAATCTCATGGCCGTTAGATTAACGCGCTGCAGCCCGTTCATCAAGTCCATTTAGGGGAGGGGGAAAGGCCTCTTCCGTACCCGCTCTTTTCCCTGAACAAACAGGGGCGGCCCTCCTTTGAACCAGCGACGCCCGCAGCAGGAAAATATTCGTTCCAAACTCCGGAATTGGTCGCTTCATGCCCTTTGGAAACGGGCTCCGGGATTCCGCCTGGACGTCTTTCCGCTTCTCCGGCAGAAAGATGACATATGACAGGTAAAAACAAACTGAGGGGCATCGGAGGGCTTTTTTCCGCCACAAACCAGCATCATTTACTCATTAGCAACAATCGGCATCCATTGTTGCATATTTGCAGAAAGACTGTGTTCTTCCGCTTTCCCGGCGCCGTTAATGTACTCTTATTACCAGGGTTTTTCATGAAAAGCCCGTTTCGGGAGAGCCAAAACGCCCAGCCGCCCCCTTCGCTAAAAAAAAAGAAGCATGCGGAAGACAGAAAAAATCACGCAAGACAGGAGAAAATTTTTCTAGAAAACATGACAAACAACACAATATATAGCGTATATAAAAAAATACTGTACAATATTTCCTTTTCATCAGGATTATTTTTCAGTAGATAATGCACACGCTACGCGCCGCCGCCCCACGACGAAGCGCAAGCCTTACGGGATTGTTCCCAAATCTTTCTACTTCGCAAGCCAATGACCACAGACAACTCGCAAACCATACTCAAACTGCGCACAGGCCAGGAAATTATCCTCCCCAGAGGAAAGACCTGCTGGGCGGATTGAAATTCACCAGAAGATTTTCACACAATGAAGTCCACCCCTATGATGAAGTGGACTGGACGCGCCGCGACGTCCGCATTATGGATTGGAAAACCGGCAAGACCATTTACGAGCGTCTGCGTCTGGAAGCTCCCGCCCACTGGGATGACAACGCCGTCAAAATCACGGCGGACAAATACCTTTTCGGCAGCGAACCCGGCTCCCTGGAATATGAAGACAGCTTCCGCAATATTTACGACCGCATTTCCAATACCTATACCGTATGGGGATGGGAAGAAGGTTACTTCGCCACACTGGAAGACGCGGAAATTTTCAATGAGGAAATCAAGGCCATGCTGGTACAGCAGATATGGGCGCCCAATTCCCCCTGTCTGGTTCAACATCGGCCACTGGGAGCAGTGGCGCTGGGGACGCCCGGACCTGAGGGAAAGCTATACAGGCCACGGCAACAAGGCCTACCATACCAAGGGGACCAAGAACAATCTGAAAACCTTCACGGTCCAGTCCACGTATGAATATCCCCCAGTGTTCCGCCTGTTTCCTGACGGAAGTGGGAGACAGCATGGAGGATATTCTGGACCACCTGACGACGGAAGGCCGTATTTTCGCGTCCGGTTCCGGCGTGGGCATCAACCTGTCCACCCTCCGGTCCTCCAAGGAGCCCATCAGCGGCAAGGGCCGGTCCTCCGGCCCCATCTCCTTCGACCGCGGCTGGGACCGCATGGCCGGCGCCATCAAATCCGGAGGCAAGACGCGCCGCGCCGCACGCATGGTCCTGATGTTCAGCGACCATCCGGATATTTTCATTCATCAATACGAAGAACCGCCAGGAAGACATCGCCAAGGTTATCCTGCGCGAACACAACGTGCACGTGGAGCTCAAGCAGATTGCGGAGACCAGCTGGTTGCCGGCACCCGGCGGAAAAGGCCGCCGCCCGCGTCATTCTTTCCCTGCCCCTGGCCACCCGGAACAGTTTTGACCCGCACATGGATGCCCTGCTGTACGGGGAAACGCTCTCCCACCAGAACGCGAACCATTCCGTTTCCCTGAAGGGGGATTTCTGGCAGGCGCTCGCCAATAACGGCAATACCTACACGCGCTGGGTCACGAATCCGGCCCACATCGAACAGACATTCCGCGCCCAGGAACTTCTGGAAGCCATGGCCCAGTCCATCTGGGACAACGGGGAACCCGGCGTGCACAATAACGACGTAATCAACCTGTGGAACCCCGTCAAGTCCATCGGCACCATCACTACGTCCAATCCCTGCTCGGAATACGTCTTCCTGAACAATACGAGCTGCAACCTTTCCTCCTTCAACGCCTACCGCTTCCTGATCAAGGGAGAGGACGGCAAGCCCGTTTTTGATGCGGACGCCCTGACCCACGCCGCCCGCCTGGCCATGGTCTGCGCGGACCTGAACGTGGAACGCGGCGGCTTCCCGATTGAAGAAATCGCGGAAGGCACCTACAAGTACCGCACCACGGGCATCGGCTTCGCCAACGTGGGCGGCTCCCTGATGGCCCTGGGCGTGCCTTACGATTCCGACGAAGGCCGCTGGATTGCCTCCCAGCTTTGCAGCGCCCTGACGGCGGCCTGCTGGACGGCGTCCGCGGAGATGGGCGCGGAGCTGGGTTCCTACGTGGAATACCCCGCCAGCAAGAAAGACCTGCTCGCCGTGCTGCGCCTGCACAACGCAGCCCAGAACTGGCAAGCGCCCTGCCCTCCCAGAAGGATTCCAAGACGCTGGACGACCTGATTGAGAACATCATCGCCAATGCCGGAGGGATCCTGCCGGAAGCGCAGGGGCTCACCGCCTCCTATGCCCTGCATGCCTACCTCAAGAGCTTCAAGGCCCCCACCATGATGAACAGGAGCGCATCGCCCCCTGCGGCCAAACTGGCGGAAGCCGCTTCCGACATGTGGGCGAAGGTGATCAAGGCCACAGCGCACCGCAACGCGTTTGTTTCCGTAATGGCCCCCACGGGCACCATTTCCGCCCCGCTTGGCTGCTATGATGAAGGCACCACTTCCATTGAACCGGACTACACGCTGGTGAAATGGAAGCAGCTGGCGGGCGGAGGCTCCCTGAAGATGTTCAACCGCCTGGCCCTGGAAGGCCTCCGCCCCTGGGTTATCCGGAAGACTTCGTCAATGAAGCCGCTCTGGAAGTGGCGGGCCTGGACGGCCTGATTTCCGCGTTCCAGGGGAATATGGATTACGTCGTGAACCAGCTCATTGTGGACCCCTGCAATGACCAGGCCGGCCCCGTGCGCCTCGCGTGGCGCCGCCTGCTCTCCGGCACGGAATCCCGCAGTGAAATTCAGGAAAAAGTGGCTTATATCAGCAACCCGGCCAACATGGCCGTGCTGACGGCGGATGAACTCGCCGTAGTCAACGGAGCCGCCCATATTGAATCCATACCGTGGCTGAATAAAAAGGACCTGCCGGTCTTTGACTGCGCCGCCACCAACGGCAACGGCATCCGTGCCATTTCCCCCGCCGGCCATGTGCTGATGCTGGGCGCCCTCCAGCCCTTCATCTCCGGCGCGTGCTCCAAGACGGTCAACATGCCCGTCTCCGCCAGCGTGCAGGATATTTACGATTCCCTCATCATGTCCCACGAGCTGGGCGTGAAGTGCATCGCCATTTTCCGCGCCGGCTCCAAGGCGAACGCCGTTTACGTGGTGGACACCCGGAAACCCGCATGTTCAAGGCCAACCACGTCTGGGAACAGCTGGTGAACGCCGGAACGGAAGCCATTGACGAGATTATTGCGGAAGCGTCCAAGCCGCGCCAGCGCAAGCTGCCCGGCCGCCGCCTGGGCCAGACCGTAAGTTCTCCGTGGGCGGCCAGCTGACGGGCTATCTGACGGTGGGCGTGTATGCGGACGGCACCTGCGGGGAAGTTTTCGGACGCCTGGGACAAGTCGGCTCCTTCGCCTCCGGCATGTTTGAAGCTTACTGCAAGCTCCTCTCCACCGCCCTTCAGTTCGGCGTGCCTCTCAAGGAAGTGGTCAAGGGTTTCCGCAATTACTCCTTCGAGCCCTCCGGGTTCTGCCGCGTGGGGACGACACGGAGGGGACACCTGCACGGAAATCCGCTCCTGCGCTTCCGTGGTGGATTTGATTGCCAAGATTCTGGCGTGGCTTTTCCCGGAAAGCAACGGCTACCGCCTGCGGGACGTCTTCTCCATCCCCAGCGTCAGCCTTCCGGGCCAGGCTCCGGATACGACGGTAAGCGTGCTGCCCCCCGCATCATCACCGCTCCGGCGCATCCCGCTACTCCGGCCCTGCCGGAAATTCCCGCCGGAAAGGTTCCGGAAGGAACAATGCTCAACGGAGCCTCCCTCTGCCCGCAGTGCCACTCCCTGGCCTATGTCCAGGACGGCAAATGCAAATCCTGCCGCTCCTGCGGATACAAGGACGGCGGCTGCGGGGAATAAACGGTAACCAGATCATTCCAGCCCCGCTCTTTCCGGGCGGAATCCGGCTGTTGCCGGGTTCCGCCTGGTGAATTTACGGAGAAGGCATTCTTCCGGGAAAGACGGTTTTCCGGCCCTCCCGGCCCCCGCCCCGCATGAACTTTCCGGAAAGAAGCGAACAGAAACCGCCGCGCGGGGAAAAAGGAATGATAGGCGTTTGCCTTGAAATCCGGCAGCATTTCATTCATAGTCCGGAGCGTACGCCTGAAGCCGTTCCCACATTTTCCATGAAACCCTACTATACCCTGGCCGATCTTCTGGATGAAGAACATCCGTTTGACGCCGGGGAAACCGTTCCCGCCAGACTGGCCGTAATCGGTTTTCCCATTGCCCATTCCAAATCCCCCGCCATGCAGCAGGCCGCGCTGGACGCGGCGGGCATTCGCGCCCGTTATATCCGTATACAGGCTTCTCCGGAAGAATCGGGGAGGTGGTGCGGCCTCAGAAAAAGGGGATTCACGGGAGCCAACGTTACGGTTCCCCACAAGCAGGCGGCCTGTTCCCTGTGCAGTGACACGGACGCCCTTTCCCGCTCTACCGGCTCCGTCAATACTCTTGTTTTCCAACAGGACGGTTCCGTTTCCGGTTTCAATACGGACGGCCCGGGGTTCGCCCGCGCCATCCGGGAGGAATTTTCCGTGGATTTGCGCGATTTGAAAGTGGCCCTTCTGGGCTCCTGCGGCGGGGCCGGGCTTGCCCTGGCCTACACCTGCGCCATGCAGCGCTGCGAGCGGCTGACGCTGGCCGGAAGATCGGAAGAAAAGCTTCAGGAGCTTAAAAACAGGCTGAGTTCCTTTTTTCATTGACGAACACAGGCTGGAAGGGGCCTCCGACCGCCTGGCGGCCCACCAGAACAATACGCCCCTGTTTCAATGCCGCCGTGGAGGAAGCGGACCTGATCGTCAACGCCACCTCCCTCGGCCTGAAGCCCACGGACCCCCCCCGTCCCCCCCTTCACTGCTTTCCGCCCACCATCTGGTTTATGATTTACAGACGCATGACGATGCCTTCCAGATGGAAGCCCGCTTTCAGGGCGCCAGAGTTTCCAACGGCCTTTCCATGCTGGTTCACCAGGGGGCCCTTTCCTTTGAACGCTGGTTCGGCATCAAGCCGGATATTTCCGCCATGCGCCGGGCTCTTTGAACAAAAGCATGACTGACGGCACCCCCCATTTGAACATCCATGCTTTCCGGAACGCGCTGGTAGAATGGTTCAGGCGCGAAGGGAGGGATTACCCGTGGCGGCGGACAACGGATCCGTGGCACATCCTTGTTTCCGAGCTGATGCTGCAGCAGACTACCATTCCCACCGTTTTGGGAAGATATGACAGATGGATGCGCCAGTTCCCCACCCGGCGCATCTGGCTGCCGTGGACGAACAGACGGCCCTGCGCTCCTGGGAAGGGTTGGGCTATTACCGCCGCGTGCGTTCCCCTCCAGGCCATCGCCAGGGAAATCGTCAACGAATCTGGAGGGCGGTTCCCGGACAATGCGGAAGGGCTGAAACGCCTGCCGGGCATCGGCCCCTACACGTCGGGGAGCGCTCCTCTCCTTCGCCTTCAACAAGGCGGCTCCCATTGTAGACGCCAATGTCGCGCGCGTCCTGGCCCGCATTGACAATTATTCCGTCCCCGTGGATTCCACGGAAGGCCAAAATACCTGTGGAGCCGCGCGGAAAGCCTGGTGGATCCGGAACATGCCCGAATTCAATTCAGCCATCATGGAACTGGGGCAAACCTGCTGCAGCATCAGTTCTCCGGACTGCCTGCTGTGCCCCGTACGCCCCTTCTGCTCTGCGGAACGGCCGGAAACGCTTCCCGTCAAAAATCCCAAGCCTCAAGTCACCCGGGTGGAACACCACGATATTCTTTACATCCGCGGCAAATCCGTCCTGCTGGCCAAATGCCCGGAAGGCAAGCGCCATGCCGGCATGTACCGCTTCCCCCAGAGGGAGGACGAGCACACCCTTTCCCTGCCCCATGTCCTGAAACAGACCTACAGCATTACCCGCTACAGGGTGACCCGCTACATCCACCATGTGACGGATACGCCTCTCCTCAGGGAAGGAGAGGAATTCGTGCCGCTGGACAAAATCCACGGGCTGCCCATGGCCTCTCCGGACCGCAAGGCACTGAACTCCCCGCCCTCGGCAAACGGCTGGACCATATCAGATGAATGACAGATTGACGCCGGAACTTGTCCTCTCCGCCTATTGCCAGGGTGTTTCCCATGGCGGATCCGGAAACGGGAGAAATCTCCTTTTTACGAACCGGACCCGCGCGCCCTGATTCCGCTGGACGACCGCTTCCACATCCCCCACGGCCTCAAACGGGCTTTGAATAAAAACCCTTTGAACTCCGGATGGATACCGCTTTTCCGGAGGTGGTCCATGCCTGCGCCCGGACGGACCAGCCGGAAGAACAATGGATAGACGGACAGATTGAAGAAGCATACGGCAAGCTTCACGAGATGGGCTTCGCCCACAGTGTGGAATGCTGGGACGAGGAAGGGCTGCAGGGAGGACTGTACGGAGTAGCCCTGGGGAAGGCTTTTTTTCGGGGAAAGCATGTTCCACCGGAAAACGGACGCCAGCAAGATCGCCCTAGTGGCCCTGGTGCAATACCTGCGGGCGCATCGGTTCCTTTTTCTGGATACCCAGTGGACTACGCCGCATCTGCTGAAATTCGGAACCTATGAAGTGCCGGCGGAAGAATACCGGAAAATGCTGAAGCGAGCGCTGGCAGGATAATAAACCATGTTTTCATTGTCCGGAATAAACAGCCGGAATGGATTCTATGGCGTTTATTCCCAACTATGGAAAATCCGGCAGCGCACCGGATTGCAAGAACTGTTGGTCATTTTTCTTCAGCCTTTACCATCAATACTTGAATCATCAAGCCGAACCCTATGCTCGAATATCCAGAAAGCATGGTTCCGGCATAAAAACGCCGGAATTGAAATTGGCGGCCTCCGGGAAAGGCGAGAATTGTGAAGGTATGTCCACCCGCGCACATGGAACAATCGGCCCGCAGGTTCAAGCCATATCCGCCAAGGCTATTCCATCCGCTAAAAAGCCCGTGGTTCCGGAGAACCACGGGCTTGTCTATTAACCCTTAACAAAAAGGTTTATTCCTGTTCCAAAGCCGCCTGGGCCGCGGCCAGACGGGCGGTCGGGACACGGTAGGAGAGCAGCTCACGTAAGTCAGGCCCAGCGTGTTGCAGAACTTGACGGAAGCGGGTCGCCGCCGTGTTCGCCGCAGATGCCCAGCTTGATGTCCGGGCGGGTGGAGCGGCCGAGTTCCACGGCAATCTTCATCAGCTTGCCGACGCCGTTCTGGTCAATGGAAGCGAAGACGTTCTTCTTGATGATTTCCAGTTCCTGGTACTGCGGCAGGAAGGAGCCGGAGTCGTCGCGGCTCATGCCCAGGCCCGTCTGGGTCAGGTCATTGGTGCCGAAGGAGAAGAACTGGGCGGTTTCCGCGATTTCGTCAGCCGTAACGGCGGCGCGCGGAATTTCAATCATGGTGCCGACGAGGTAGTCCACTTTGGCGCCTTTTTCCTCAAATACCTGCTGGGCCACCTTGTCAATGATGGCTTTCTGGATGTCCAGCTCCTTCTTGAAGGCCACCAGGGGAACCATGATTTCAGGCACCACGGCAAAGCCTTCTTCCTGGGAGACTTCCACAGCGGCTTCAAAGATGGCGCGGGCCTGCATTTCCGTGATTTCCGGATAGGCAATGCCGAGACGGCAGCCGCGATGGCCGAGCATCGGGTTGAACTCATGGAGTTCAGATACGCGGCGCATGATGACTTCCACAGGCATGCCGATTTTCTGGGCCAGGTCAAGCTGCTGTTCCTTCGTCTGGGGAAGGAATTCGTGCAGGGGCGGGTCCAAAAGGCGGATGGTGCCCGGCAGGCCCTTGAGCGCCTTGAAGATGCCCTTGAAGTCCCCCCTTCTGGTAGGGAAGGAGCTTGGAAACGGCGGCTACGCGGTCGCTCTTCTTGGTGGAGAGGATCATTTCACGGACGAAGTCGATCCGGTCCCCTTCAAAGAACATGTGTTCCGTGCGGCAGAGGCCGATGCCGGTGGCGCCGAAGGCGATAGCGGTTTCCGTCTGCTTGGGAGAGTCCGCATTGGTGCGCACTTTCATTTTGGTGCAGTCGTCGCACCACTGCATGAGCTTGGCGAAGTTCTGGTAGGTGCGGCTGTCTTCCGGCTTCATGGTCTTGGAGATCAGAACCTGGATGATTTCAGAGGGGAAGTTTCCACCTTGCCGGCGTATACCAGGCCGCTCGTTCCGTCAATGGAGAGGTAGTCACCTTCGCTGACGGTTACGTCGCCAACGGAAACGGTGCGGTTGTTGTAGTCCACAATGATTTCATCTGCGCCGCAAACGCAGACTTTGCCCATCTGGCGGGCAACGAGGGCGGCATGGGAGGAAACGCCGCCGCGGGCGGTCAGGATGCCTTCAGCGGCAATCATGCCGCGCAGGTCTTCCGGAGAGGTTTCCAGACGGACCAGCAGAACCTTTTCACCTCTGTCCGCGGCTTCCACGCAGCGTTCCGCGTTCAGGTAGATGCGTCCGGTGGCGGCGCCGGGACCGGCGGGAAGACCGCGGGTCAGCACCTTGGCGCTCTTGATGGCTTCACGGTCAAAGATGGGGTCAGCAGCTGGTCCACCTGGTCCGCAGGAATGCGGCGCACGGCGGTTTTCCAGTCAATCAGGCCCTGTTCCACCATTTCGCAGGCAATGCGGAAAGCGGCCACGCCGGTGCGCTTCCCGTTGCGGGTCTGGAGCATGTAGACGGTGCGGTCCTGGATGGTGAATTCAAAGTCCTGCATGTCATGGAAGTGGTTTTCCAGCACTTCGCGAATGCGCACCAGTTCATTGAAGGCGGCGGGCATCACTTCATGAAGGGCAGCAACGGGGGCGGGCGTACGCACGCCGGCCACGACGTCTTCACCCTGGGCGTTCATCAGAATTCGCCATAAGAATTCGTTTTCGCCGGAGGCGGGGTTGCGGGTGAACGCCACGCCGGAACCGGATTCCTCACCCGTGTTGCCGAAGACCATGGCCTGCACGTTGACGGCGGTGCCCCATTCGGACGGAATGCCGTATTTCTGGCGGTACACGATGGCGCGGTCATTGTTCCAGGAACCGAACACGGCGCCAATGGCTCCCTGAAGCTGTTCCCAGGGGCATTCCGGGAATTCATGGCCGGTGCGTTCCAGCACCAGAGCCTTGAAGCGGGAGACAAGTTCCTTCAGGTCATCGGCGGAAAGCTTGGTGTCTTCCACATCCTCGCTGCCGAAGCGTTCTTTCTTGATGGCGGCGATGGCGGTTTCAAAAAGGTTCGTGGTCTTCATCCGGGGTTTTCTGCACGCCCAGCACCACGTCGCCGTACATCTGCACGAAGCGGCGGTAGCAGTCCCAGGCGAAACGGGGGTTGTTCGTAGCCTTCACCATGGCTTCCACGGATTTTTCATTCAGGCCGAGGTTCAAAATCGTGTCCATCATGCCGGGCATGGATTCACGGGCGCCGGAACGCACGGCCACCAGCAGGGGCATAGCTTCCGTATCGCCGAACTTGCGCCCCAGGATCTGCTCCATTCTGGCAATGCCTTCCTTGACCTGCGCGTCAAGCTGGGCGGGATAAGTGCAGCCGTGATCGTAGTAGTAAGTGCAAACCTCCGTCGTGATGGTGAATCCGGGAGGGACAGGAAGGCCGATGCGGGCCATTTCCGCAAGGTTGGCGCCCTTGCCGCCCAAAAGATTTTTCATGCTGCCATTGCCGTCGGCGGACCCTCCGCCGAAAGAATAGACGAATTTGTCAGTAGATGCGCTGCACGCGCAGGAATTGGTGGACATATCGATTATTGTAGTCGAATTAATGATTCTGCCCAAACACCGACCAAAGGAGCCAACAGAAGACCCAATAGCGAGTTAGGGTCGAACGAGGATGCCTTCGGCCCCTTGCTTTGTCAATCCGAAATTGTACGGAAAACAAAAATATTTTCAGAGTTTTCGGGAGAAAGAAAGCATGCCGAACCCCTGCTTTTCCAGCCTGTCCCGTCCGGAGCCGCTCTTCCTCCGGGCAACGCCGCTTCCTGTTTTCCGGCGGTCCCGGAATTACCTGGGAATAAAAGCGCAGCGAGTTTCTTTTTCATGGCTGCCCGGAAAGAGAAAAACGGCCGCTTATCAACCGGATAAGCGGCCGCCGGAAATAATATGCCCTGTTTTTTATGCCTTGCAGAAGGTGTCTTCATCCGCACAGTCAGCCTGCACCCACTTGACGGAGGAATCACCGGAGGCTATGTGCACGAGGCAATGGTACACGGCTTCCTGGTCCGCATCCAGCCGGGCAGCCATCTGGGCGGCTGTTTCCGGGGCGGTTCCCAGAGCGCTCCTCACCCTGCCCAGCAGGGCCAGGAAGGAACCCGCCGCTTTCTTGCCGGCTTCCACGCCCGGCTGATGATAGGCGTTGATATTGACCAGAGAAGCATAGAAGGAGACGGCGCGCTCAAACAGGGCGATCAGCATGCCGAGCGTTTTTGGCGTTCACCTCCGGGATGGAGATGGTAATGGAGGAACGGCCGGATTCCGCAAGCGCCTGGCGGGTGCCGCGCAGGAAGCCCTGCAGGAAGTCTCCGCAGGTGGCGCCCGCTTCCACTTCCACCGCATCCGCGGAACATTCGCGCACTTCAATGAAAGTGGCGAAGAAGTTGTTCACGCCGTCACGGAGCTGCTGCACATAGGCATGCTGGTCCGTGGAGCCCTTGTTGCCGTACACGGAAATGCCCTGGCAGACTTCGTTGCCCTCCAGATCCAGCCGTTTGCCGAGGGATTCCATAATGAGCTGCTGGAGGTATTTGGAAAAGAGCACCAGGGCATCCCTTGTGGGAAGAACCACCATGTCCTTTTCCCCCTTGCCGCCGGCGGCCTTGGTGTACCAGGCCAGCGCCAGCTTCATGGAGGCGTTGCATTTCACGCAGTCCCGGCGCGTCTTTTCGTCCATCAGGCGCGCGCCTTCCAGCAGTTCATCCACGTTCACGCCCTGAAGCACGGCGGGAACCAGCCCCACCACGGACATGACGGAGGTGCGGCCGCCCCCCAGTCTTCCATCGGGAAGCGCTTGAGCCAGCCTTCCGCCTCAGCCGTTTTGTCCAGCCGGGAACCCGCTCCCGTGACGGCGACCGCCTGGGGAGCAATTCCAGCCCGTTCTTCCTGAAGAAATCCTGGGCCACCAGCATGCCGTTGCGGGTTTCCGGCGTGCCGCCGGATTTGGAAATAACGACGACAAGCGTTTCTTCCAGAGGGAGGGATTCCAGCACCCGGTACATGCCGTCCGGGTCCGTGTTGTCCAGAAAGAACATGTCCAGCCCCGCCGCAGGAATGGCGTCCGCCACCAGCTCCGGACCAAGAGCGGAACCGCCGATGCCAATGACGAGGGCCGCGGAATATTGTTCCGCGCGGGGAGGCGTTATTTTGCCGTCCAGAACGTCCCGTCCGAAGGCTTTTGACGTCCGCCAGGGGACCATCAATGGCAGCCTTCAATTCCGGCGTGGGAGCCAGGGAGGAATTGCGCAGCCAGTAGTGCCCCACCATGCGTTTTTCATCAGGATTAGCAATGGCGCCGGATTCCAGCGCCTTCATGTCGGCAAACGCCTTGTCTATCCGCCCCTGCATGGAAGACAGGAACGCATCGTCCAGCGGAAGTTTGGAAAAATCAAGGGAGATGCCCAGTTCTGGGTAGCGAACGAGTTGTTGTGCGTATAAGCTCATGATGGTCATGGATTGGAAAAAGAATTACCGGAGTTTTTTCAGGACGCTTTTAGCCTGCACGTCTCCCCTGATCCGCCGCTTTCTGGAACCATTCCCGGGCTTTGGCCATGTCCTTGGGCAGGCCGAAACCGGTCTGATACATCACGCCCAGGTTATATTGTTCCGAGGCATAGCCTTCCACAGCCGCCCGGCGACGCGTGCGGGCCTGCTCCTGGCTTCCGCAGCGGTTAGTCCCAGAACCCGCGCCGCATCCGGCCACGCAGCTCCGAATCTGGAGGCGGAAGGGGCATAGCCAGCGGCGGCTCCGGCCTTGCGGTGCATTTCCTCCGCTTTTTCTTATCCCTCTTCACGCCGTATTTGCCCTGGTCATACAGGAACGCCATGCCCCAGTAGCCACTGGGGCAGCCCAGTTCCGCCGCCTGCTGGAAACATTCAAAGGCATCTTTATGCTTTTTGGGACCCATGGCGAGCACAGCGTCGGAAATGTGGAGTTCCGCCTCCTTCAAACCGGGAAATTCCGGGATGGCCGCCCATTCCTTTTCAGTTCCTCCCTGTCCCTTTGGACTTGGGAGGCATGCCGGAGGGACCGGAAAAACGGAAAAGGGGGGAAGTAGCCCTCCATGGCTCCCATGTTGCCCAGGCCGGACATGAGGAAAACGCCGGGGAGATACCTTCCACATGTGCATGTACTGGATGCGGCCTTCCTGGAGGGATTCCCTGGCCACCCATTCCGGCATGTTCACCGGTTCCCCGAACTGTTCCGTCAGGCCCACCAGAAGGGCCTTATAGGCGGATTTCAGTTTGGTTTCATATTCGGAACCGCGGTGCTTGCCGGGAATAGAAGACAACGGCCCTCAAGCCGCCGGAGGGGTCATAGTCAAAGTTCAGGGCAAAGGTCTGACCGCCTATGGCCTGCCTGGTTTTAAACACGCCGTTGAGTCCGGTGCGTGCGAGGAGGGCATCCGTGGGCGGACCTTCAAGCTGCTTGCTCCGCCTCAGGGTTTTCAGCACCTGGTCCTTGTCCATTTCCCACCTCCAGCCCCTCATAGAGAGCGGCAAGAAGAGGGCACACGTGAGAGCGAAGAGTCCAGCAACATAGGCTAGTTTTTTCATAGAAAAAGTAATTGGGCGGCTTTCTATCAAAGCGGAAGCATTTTCAAAAGGACAAAATGCGTCAGCCACAGAGAGGGAAATTTTTCATAAAATATTCATTTTCAATCTATCCACAATCTTTTCAAATAATCCTCCCCGGAGAAATCCGGAGGCATGGGGTCACGGGTCAGGCGGAAACCGGGAACGGCACGGGCCACCATCCTGCGGAATTCCTCGTGGCTGAGCTTGCGGCAGTTGCTGGTGCACAGCATCCAGCCGCCCGGTTCCAGGCATTCGCGCGCCAGGGCCACCAGCTCCCCGTAGTGGGATTCCACCCGGAACACCTTTCCGCGGTCATCCCGGGAAAACGTGGGAGGGTCCAGAATAATGCCGTGAAAGGTTCGCCCCTGCCTGGAGAACCGTTCCAGCCAGCGGCGCGCGTCCCCCTTGCAAAAGTACTGGCCGGAGGGGTCAATGCCGTTCAGAACAAAATTTTTCCCTGGCCCAGTCCAGGCACGGCTGCGCCAGATCCAGCGTGGTTGTCTGCGCTCCCCCAGGGCGGCGTAAACGGAAAAGGCCCCCGTATAGGCAAAGGTATTCAGCACCCTCATGCCCGGAGCGCTTTTTTCCCTCACCCGGCGGCGGTGGTCGCGCTGGTCCAGAAAAATTCCCTGGGAATAACCGGCGGACATGTCTATTTTGAAACGCACTCCCTGCTCTAGGGCCGTAAATTGCAGGGGAAGGAGCGGCCCGGCGATCTGGACGGGCGCTTCTTTCTGGTTTTGTTCCAGTTTTTGTGGAATACGGGCAGGCCCGTATCCCGGAGTTCGCTTTCCAGGTCCGCAGGAATGGAACATCCGCGCGTGGAGACGAGAATACGATCCGCCATCTGATCCACAAAGACACCGGGAATTCCATCCCCCGCCCCGTCCATGACCCGGAACATATCCGTATCCGGCGGAATCAATTCCCTGTTGCGTTCCACGCAATAATGATAATTTCTCTCCACGGCGGAGCAAAGAGTAACGGATGAAGAACGTTCCCGCAATGTCAAAGAAGCAGGAGCCTCATTTCCTTCGGAGCAAGAGTTCCGCCAGGAAAACGGTCATCTGGACGGCCCTCCTTCATCAACAGAGACATTAAAAAATCGCCTGCAAGGCTGGACCTTGCAGGCAAAAAAACGCCTTTAACTGCTGGCAGGACAAGGTTTTCAGGCTTTCCGGCGGCGGCGAACCATCAGGCCGCCAGCCCCAGCAGACTCAGGGATGCCGTAGCCGGTTCCGGAACCTGCAAGCCAAAAGCGTTGAGAATGTCTGTATCCGTGGCTTCGGTATTAAACGTCGCCAGCTTAATGTCAGTGAATGTCTCCTTCGCCGCGTTCGTCCAGATACTGGATTGATCCCATTTCAGAGAGCTTGTACCGGAGGTGAAATTAAAAGAAACTGTTCCCAAGGTTTGAGTTCCGCTGTACAGGGTAGCTGAGGCAGAGCTTCCATCCTCGCTTTTTTCCGCATAATCAGCGTGAGAAGAAGACTGCCTCTTTCAGTTGTCGCCGTCATATCAAAACTCTGACCTGCATAGGAGAATAAACAGGTATACCCGCCGTCTGCGGAGGAGGAAGTCAGCTGTAGTGCATTACCAGACGCCCCCCGTTGGTACGTGAGGTCGAGAAAATATTTTGGGGAGAGGAAGTATTTCTTGTTTCCGTAAGCTGAAAAGAAATGGCGAAATTGTCCAAGGACGTTCCTGTTGTTCCTCCACTCCACGTCAATGACGAATTGCCAGAGGAAAGAACACTGTTCTGAGGCTTAGTAAGGCTCAGAAGCGTAACAAGATCAGGACTTTCTGCGTTGACCCACCCGGGCAGCAAAACCGCCGTCATAATAGACGATACAAATAATTTCTTCATCACGGACAGCTTATAGCCGGATTGACTATCCGCTGTCAACTTTTTCTAAAAAGAATTTATGCAGATAATAGGGAGGGAAAGCCTGATAAAAAATACAGAAGAACAAAAATGTCCGCAAGCATCTTGCTCCGCAACTCATTCATGAATTCAAGAAATGTTTGTGATTTCATTGAGAAGAAAGGAATTTTATGTTGTTTGAAAGTTATTGACATTTAACAACTTAATTATCTCATTATTGTTTCTGAATTTTTACAGCAGTGCTGAACTGCTTCAGCGGATAGTCAATCCGCCCGCAAAAAAAGAGGCCGGATTTTTCATCCGGCCTCTCGCAACAGGTATTTACCTGATAAACAGGAAATTCCTGTTTAGTCAGCGTACTGTTCGTTAAGAGCTTCCATTATTTCCCTGGAAGCTTCCGGAATGTTGGTGCCCGGGCCGAAGATGGCCACAGCTCCGTGTTCCTTCAGGAAGTCATAGTCCTGGGCGGGAATAACACCGCCGCAGAAGACCAGGATATCCGGACGGCCCTGCCTGGCAAGTTCTTCCACCAGGGCGGGAAGCAGCACCTTGTGGCCCGCGGCCAGAGAGAGCTCATGCCGATCATGTGCACGTCGTTTTCAATCGCCATTTTGGCAGTTTCCTCCGGCGTCTGGAAGAGCGGGCCCACGTCCACGTCAAAACCGAGGTCGGCATAGGCGGAGGAGACCACCTTGGCGCCGCGGTCATGGCCGTCCTGGCCCATTTTGGCGACGAGGATGCGGGGACGACGCCCCGTGCGTTCGGCGAAGTCATCCGTCATCGTGCGGACTTCCTCCACCAGCGGATCTTGACCATAGGATTGGGCGTACACGCCGGTAATGGAGTTTGATTGGTGCTTTATGACGCCCGGAAGTGTTTTTCCAGGGCGGAGGAGATTTCACCCAGGGGGAGGCGCGGGCCTTGGCCGCCTTGATGGCAAGGTCAAGGAGATTGCCTTCCCCCGTGCGGGCGCATTCGGACAGGGCTTCCAGCGCGGCTTCGCACGCGGCGGAGTCCCGTTCCGCGCGCGCAGTTTCTGCAGGCGGGCGATCTGGGCTTCCCGGACGGTGGTGTTGTCCACTTCCAGAATGTCGATTTGGGCTTCCTGTTCCAGGCGGTATTTGTTGACGCCGATGATGGGTTCCTTTCCGGAGTCAATGGCGGCCTGGCGGCGCGCTGCGGCTTCTTCAATGCGCATCTTGGGCAGCCCGGTTTCAATGGCCTTGGCCATGCCTCCGAGTTTTTCCACTTCCTGAAGGTGGGCCCAGCCCTTGCGGATGAGCTCATTGGTCAGGTATTCCACATAGTAGGAACCGCCCCACGGGTCGATTACCTTGCAGATGGTGGTTTCATCCTGAAGATGAAGCTGGGTGTTGGCGGGCGATGCGGGCGGAGAAGTCCGTCGGCAGGGCGATGGCTTCGTCCAGTGAGTTCGTGTGCAGGGACTGCGTATGGCCTGCAGGCGGCGGCCAGGGCCTCAATGCAGGTGCGGGTGACGTTGTTGAACGGGTCCTGTTCCGTGAGGGACCAGCCGGAAGTCTGGGGAGTGCGTGCGCAAGGCCAGTGACTTCGGGTTCTTGAAGATTGAACTGCTTGATGAGTTTGGCCCACAGCACGCGGGCGGCGCGCATTTTGGCCACTTCCATGAAGTAATTCTTGCCCTGGGCCCAGAAGAAGGAAAGACGCGGCGCGAAGGCGTCAATGTCAATGCCCGCCTTGATCCCGGTGCGGACATATTCAAGCCGTCCGCAAAGGTGTAGGCCATTTCCAGGTCCGCCGTAGCGCCGGCCTCCTGCATGTGGTAGCCGGAGATGGAAATGGAGTTAAACTTTGGGCATGTACTTGGAGGTGAACTCAAAGATGTCCGCAATAATCCTCATGGAGGGATCAGGCGGGTAAATGTAGGTGTTGCGCACCATGTATTCCTTGAATGTCATTCTGGATCGTGCCGGAGGCTGGTCCAGCGATGCAGCCCTGTTCCTGGGCGGCGACGATGTGAAGGCCAGCACGGCAGCACGGCGCCGTTCATGGTCATGAAACGGACATTTTGTCAAAGGGAATGCCCCTTGAAGAGGATTTCATGTCCAGGATGGAGTCCACGGCCACGCCGGCCTTGCCCACGTCACCCACCACGCGGGGGTGGTCAGTCATAGCCGCGGTGCGTCGCCAAGTCAAAGGCAATGGAAAGGCCTTCTGGCCCGCCGCCAGGTTGCGGCGGTAGAAGGCTTGGATTCCTCAGCCGTGGAAAAGCCGGCGTACTGGCGCACCGTCCAGGGGCGCGCCACATACATGGTGGCATACGGTCCGCGGAGGTTGGGGCCCACCGGCTGTAAAGTGTCAGGTGCAGGCAGTCGTCGTACACCTTTCCAGTAGGTGGGCGGCTTTTGAGGAATGGTTCATTGGTCATCCAGGTTTCCGTTTCGGAAGCCGGGGACGGGAGCACCAGCCTTGATTTCAGGATAGGAGGCGGATGCAAAATCAGGAATATTGCTCATTGGGTGGAATAGGTTGGTGGTTGTTAGACGATTTTGTTTTGAATAGCTTCAACGTGTTTGTAGCAGTTGGCCTTGACGTGGATGAAGATGTCCACGTCGGCTTCCTTGAATGCTTCCACATAGTCGGCCGGATAACCGGCAAGGGCCACCATCATGTCCGGTCTGGTCTCCCTGAGCCTTGCAGAAGGCGGGAACGATTTCCGGATAGGTGTCGTCCGTGGAGCAGATCACACACACGGCGCAGCCGCTTTCACCGCAGCCGCCCTGGCCGCGTCTTCCGGGGTCTGGAAGCCGGACGGATAAACCATCCAGAGACCACCGCCGGCGCGCAGGAAGTCGCAGGAGAAGTCTGCGCGGGCCTTGTGCTGGCGAAGGCCCCATGTTGGCGAAGACCATCGGCCGGGGAACCCTTTCCTCCACCCAGGCGCGTCGCCTTGGCAAGCAGGGATTCAAAGCGTTCCGCCAGGCGGCGCTTCGGCAGGGCTTCCATTTCAGCGGTTCGCCGCACTTGCAGTCAACCCCGGCCACCAGGGCCTTGTTGATGAGACAGGTGGAAAAAGCCCCTCCGGCGGGCCTTGCAGGTGGTCCACGCCATTTCCACTTCCGGGAGCTGGATATCCCGCATTCTTGCAGCAGCCGTGCCCCTTGTGGGCGGAGCAGCAGGAGCCTTCCGTCGCCTCCAGTTTCTTCTCTGCCAGGTTGACATACTGGTTGACGCCCACGATGGACCGCCGGCGCTGGTCCGCCAGTTCGTGTAACGTTTCGCAGGCGGTGGCGTTCACCTTTCTTCTGGATGCTGCCGGTTTTGAGAGCCTGACGATGCCGCCTTCCTTTCGATGCCCTGGAAGAATTCCCATATCTTCCCGGGAGGCTTCATCCGTCAGGTTTTCCAGGTACCAGGAACCGCCGGCGGGGGTCAACGACCTTGTCCAGATTGCATTCGCCCAGCAGAATCAGCGGGCAGTTGCGGGCAATGCGGCGGGGAGAATTCGTCCGGGCATGCGCACGGCAGCGTCAAGGCAGAACGCTACTGTCCACGCCGCCCATGATGGCGGAGAATGCCTGGGCGGAGCGCGCAGCAGGTTGACCCAGGGATCCACCTTGGAGGGTCCAGAAGGAGGTGCGGGCCTGGAGCCTGATTTTGGCAGCTTCTCGCTCTCCTCCGCATTCTTTTGACGATGATGGCCCAGAGTTCGCGCAAGGCGCGGATTTTGGCGATTTCCAGGAACAGGTTGGCGCCGATGGAGACCGTAAAGCGCATGTGCGCCGCAGTTTCATCCACGGAGAGGCCGCGTTCCTCCATGGCGCGCAGATAAAATACGGCAGTGGACAGCATGGCGCCCACTTCTTCAAAAAAAGCGGAAGCGCCGGAATCCGCGTAAGGCAGCCCGCTGACGCCGATGGTCTGGAAGCCGGGAGCGTTGGCGACGGCCCATTTGGTCATTACGGCCATCTGGTCATAGTAGGCGCAGATGCCTTTTCCCCGCAAAGGGAACCCTTCATCACAGCTTTCCCCACCGGTCATAGAAACGCCGCTCTCTTGAGATCCGCCGTCTTGACGCCGGCGGCCTTGCAGGTGTTCAGGAACATGGAGAGGGTTCCCAGGCCGCAGGAAACCGGGAGTGACATATACGGGAAGCCTGTCCAGCCGGACGCCCTTGAGAGCCGTATCCCAGTCAGCCTGCTTGTGCAGTTTCAGGCCGCATTTGCAGTTGAGCTGATGTTTACGGCGGTCAGGGCCGCGTTCCAGGTCATGCAGAAGCTTGGCGTTGAAATCTCTCAGGAGAGGAAGCGGGAATGCTCTGGGCGATTTTCGCAGGGCTTTTCCATAGCCCAAGGCGCGTTCCGCGGCGGTACGGAAATTGCCCGGCAGGCATTACCGGGGAATGTTCATCCCATTTGTTATAGATGGATGCAGGGTAATTCCCTCCACAAGCTTGGTAAAAAGCTCTTGTCAAAATCAGCCCCTTTCAGGGCAGCGACTGCTGCCTCGCGCCATTCGGCGTATGTGGCTGGTGCGAATTCTCCGAAATCAATTTCCGAGCCGTTGTTTTATTTCCTGTTGCATGGCGAAGTCAATGGGTAAGGCCTAATATGTTGGTTTTAACTATGCGCAAACCAGGCCAAGTTTAAAAGCGCAACATTATTTTAGGAAATCAAAGTGTAAAGTCCAGCGAGAAAAATCCTCCCGTCCGCCTGCAAATGCGAATTTGCTTCATCACGCGAGGCAACTTGCAAAAACGATGTCCATGGCGTAAATACGGGAATAAGCATGCCCCCTTCCACTACCGTCAAACTCCTCCCCAGCTGGTCAGGCAGTCCGAACTTTCCGGCGCCGCCTCAGAACGGTGAAGATGCTGGAAGCCGTATGCCTTGCAGGCATTGCCGTCATTCTTTCCTACGCGCTCCTGTACCTTTCCGACAGATTGTGGGAGACGCCTCCCGCCGTCGGCTGGCTCCTGTTTTCATCGCCGTGTCCGGCCTGGCGGTGTTTATTCCCGGTGGAGTTTCCGGTGGGTGAGGCGCACGGAAGCCCAGCTGGCGCGCTGATTTCCCGACGGACGCGGCCCTGGGGGATCGTCTTCTGGGCGTCATCGAACTGGGATTCAGAAAAGCACGGCCGCCAATACGGTTCCGAAAAGCTGAAAGAGGCGGCCATGAGCAGGTGGCTCCGCGAAGTGTCCGCCCGATCTGACAGTGAACATCCCCGGCCCAGCCATTGCGAGCTGTTCGTCCTGCTGGCGGTTCTCGCCGCATGCACGGCGGCCGTAAAGTGGTAAGCCCGGAAGCGGCAGGGAATGCCCTGAAACGCTGGGTCCGCCCGTTCAATCCTCCGGAACGCTATACATTCACCCAGCTGGCCCCCGCACCCCGGGATTCCTCTGGTCATTCCCATGGGAGAGCTGCCTGTATGAAACCGGCTGGCGGAGGGAACTAAAAACCCGCCCGCAGACGGCAGAGTATTTTTTCCGCAAATAGGTGAGCCAGCAAGTGCTAAAAGCAATACGTAACTGAACGAAGTATTAT
>VOFG01000535.1_pt1 | contig 55738 bp, 76 predicted proteins | sample 5384171 | NCBI WGS metagenome assembly VOFG01 (sample SAMN12384726, study PRJNA508395) | human gut metagenome | isolation source: healthy gut F | host: Homo sapiens
TCTCTCGTTGAAGGCACGGATGTCGTGGGAGGTACAGCGCGTAGCGATCAAGGCCTTGGTAGCCACGCTCATGTCTGGTGGACCGAAGGCGCGAAGCTGTCCCAGGGGCTGCATATCCTCGCGGGCTCTCCCAAGGTGGGTAAGTCGTGGCTGGCGCTGTGGCTGGCCGTCACGGTGGCAAAGGGCGAACAAGTCTACGCCAACGACTACCGTGATCTCTCCGCACTGAAGCACATCGCGGACGCCCACGGCATTGCCATTCTGCTGATCCACCATCTGCGAAAGGAGCTTGCCGACGATGTGTTCAGCCGCATCTCCGGCACAACGGCCATCAGCGGCGCGGTGGATTCCAGCTTCACGCTGGTGGAAGACAAGCGCGGCAGCGGCAAGGCGAAGCTCTCCTGCATCGGGCGCGACATCGAGTACCGGGAACTGACATTGGAACGCAATGGCGAAAATGTGTGGGAGCTGGTATCCGACAGCCGGACGCAGCCGGAGCTGTTGGGTGGCCGGATCGTCATTCTTCTCTCTGAGCTGATGCGTGACCGCACAGAATTTATCGGCACTCCCACGGAGCTGTCCGCGCAGATCGACCCTGTGGGCAGCGAGGGCATCACGCCGAAGAAGGTGTCTCGTCTGATCCTGCAAAGCGTTGCCGCACTAAGCAAAATCGGCATTTCCGCCGTGGTGCGCCGCAGCAATGAAACGGATGAATCAGCCGAGCAGCGCACCGCCGTCTGCGCCGCTGCCGCAGCCGATCCAGCCCATTGTGATCCAGTGCGATCTGCCGCAGACAATGAACAAGCTGGCAAAGCAGGTGGGCGAAATAAACTGGGAGCTGGAGGAAATTCGGAATACGTTGCCGGAATTGAAAACGCGCATCGACCTGACGCCGGTGCAGAAGTCGCTCACAGAGATGCAAAGATCGCTGACGGAAATGAACAAACTTCTGGAACGGGTTGGGAATTTGAGCGAGAAGTATTCCTGCAAATGGATTCGGTGGCTGCCGGACTTCAGCCTGCTGGTGGCCCTCAAGTGGATCGCGCTGGTGCTGATTCTTGGCACGGCGGCACTGGCGGGTTGGTATGGCGCGGCGGCGATCCGCGGCCTGTTCCCTTTGATCCCTGCCGTGGCCGGACTGGCTGCCGTGGGGACATTGATGGATGAGGATGAGGACGCCGAGGAAAAGCGGCGGCGCATGGAGGCGAAGATCGCCGCCGAAAACTTCGGCGCGGCGATTGGCTTCGCCGCGGGCGCGGCTATGGCTGTGAAAGAAAAATTGGATGAACACGCCGCGCGGGAAGAACAGAAAAAGCAACAGCATGAGCAAACGATGGGAGGGTTCTAAAAATGGCAAGCATCAAGCAACTGGACGAGCGGCGATATAAGATTACCGTCAGCAACGGCTACCGGCCCAACGGCAAAAAAATCAGCAAGGCGAAGACCATTCAGGTCCCGCCCGGTGTCCCCAAGCGCGGCATCGGGCAGTATGTTGCCCACGCCGCCGAAGAGCTGGAGCGCAGCTTCAAGACCGGCTACGCCGAGGACGGCGAGATGACCTTTGAGGAATTCGCCTCCCGCTGGCTGAAACGGCAGACGAAATACGCCCCCAGCACCATCGCTGCATACCGGCGGATGCTGGAGGTGGTGTATCCCATGATCGGCGGCATCCGCCTCAACAAGCTCCGACCGATGGCGCTGGAAAATATGCTCTCCGCGCTGCGCAAGCGCAAGCACCACGGAAGGCTCATCAACGAATCAACCGCGCAGCGGTACCTCTCCGTAGTCTCCGCCGTGCTCAGCGACGCCAAGCGCAATGAGATCATCGAGAAGAATCCCGCGCGAATGTTAGACCTGCCCACACCGCAGCGCACGGTGCAGCGCATTCCCACGCGAGGCGAGGTGGAAAAGCTGCTGGACGCGCTGGCAATGGAACCGCGGCACTACCGACTGTTCTATCTGCTCTCCATGTACACCGGCTGCCGCCGGGGCGAGCTGTGCGCCCTGCAATGGTCAGACTTCACCGGCACGCAAAACGGTCTGCTGCTCACCGTCAGCCGCTCCCGCAGCAGCGTTCCCGGCAAGGGCATTGTGGAGGGCGCTACCAAAAACGGCAAGAGCCGCGAAGTCTATCTCTCCTCCGACCTGCGGGGCATCCTCCTCGCCTACAAGCGCCGCAAGCAGATGGAGGCGGACAAGCAGCGCCGCAGGCTCAGTCCCTATCTCTTCACCGACGAGCAGGGGCGGCTCATCCACCCGGACACCTTCACCAAGCGGCTGCGGAAGATCTATGACGCCATCGGCCTTCCGAGGGAGTACCACCTCCACACCCTGCGGCACTACTTCGTGACCTCGCTGCTGCACTGCGACGTGGACAAACAGACGGTGGCAGACCTCGTGGGTCACGCGGACACCGGCTTCTTAGAGCGCACCTACTGCCACCCCCAGCAAGCGCAGAAGGAGCAGGCGGCTGACTCCATGCGCACCATGCTCCGCCCGGACGGCGAGCAGCTTTTCAATCTCGCCGCCTGTTCTCCGAAGCAGCGCAGCGCATGATTGTTGCTTTCGTAGAAATTCATTTTTCAAGAAAATTGTAATAGCTTTACCGCCGTGCTTGCGGTATGTTGTGCTTGCAAAATAAGCCTCAACTGTACCGAGGTCAAATGAAAGAGAGGTCATTTTTATGGCAAGCATCCGCAAGCGCGGCAGCAGCTATCTCATCGTGGTCTCCATGGGCTATGACTATAACGGCAAGCGCATCAACCCCCGACAGAAAACCGTCCATCCTCCCGCAGAGCTGACGCCCAGGCAGGTCGAAAAGTGGCTCAACGAGCAGGCAGTCCTCTTTGAGCGGGACTGCCGACACACGCCGCAGCCCGTCCAGCAGATCACGCTGGCAAAATACATCGACCTGTGGCTGACGGACATCGCTCCCGGCAAGCTGGCGAAGTCCACCATCCGCCGTGACCGGCAGGACATCGAGCGCATCCTCCCGGCATTGGGTCACTACAAGCTCACCGAGCTGCGGCCGGAGCACTTCCGGAATTTCTACGCAGAACTGCGAAAAGTCATCCGTCCCGACACAAAAAAGCCACTCTCCGAGTACACCATTGAGGGCGTGCACGCAACGCTGTGCAGCATCCTCTCTGATGCCGTGGAGGGTGGCTTTCTTTCGCATAACCCGGCTTGGCGCACCTACCGCTACACTGGGCGCAAGTGCGAAAAAAAGATCGCGGACGAGGAAACGGCGCAGAAGATCATCGCCGCGCTGGAGGGCGAGAGCATCAAGTACGAAACCTACTTCAAGCTCCTCATCGCCACGGGAATGCGGCGGGGCGAGTGCTGTGGTTTGAAGTGGTGCGACATTGATTGGGAGCAGCGTTCCATCCACATCTGCCGCAGCGCTGTAAAAATTACCGGCGATGAGATATTCGTCAAGGAACCCAAGACCCGCGCAGGTGACCGCTATGTGTACTTCTCTGCTGAGATGGAAAGTCTCCTGCGGGAGTACCGGCAGGAATGTGCATACATCACCGAAAGCTATGACCAGCGGCAGCTGACCACCGATGACTTCCTGTTCCGCCGTCAGGGAGCGCAGCTCCCCATGACGCCCACCACCTTCACCTACCGCTTCAAGCTGATCCTCAAGAAGAACGGCCTTCCGCAGGAGCTGAACGTCCATTCCCTCCGGCACACCGCCGCCAGTCTGATGATCGTACTTGAAACAATAAACCTGTTGAAGGGTTGGTCCTCAGAATTAGCAGATGAGGAGACTTCCGGGTCTCTTTGGAATTATATTTTCCTTCAATACGGATTTAATCCGGAAAATTCTGAGGCCGCAGCCAATAGATTATATAATTATTTCAGAGGTGCAATCAAAGGTACACTGGCACACTACAAGCGTTTTTTTCGCACCTGAGGGAACGCAGCGATATTACACCTCTCTGCTGCTCCATGCTCTGGCACCAAAGCAAAGCATAGAATCTCTCTACTCCATTCTATTTGATTTTTATGTGAAAAACTTAGATTTCCAATATGTAACGGAGGATATCAGCTACAAAGTATTTACGAAAGGCATGCGTGCGCGTTGGGATTCCCGCGTTGCCAAGAATGATGAACTGCAATTAAGGGCAGATGCCATATTTTCCGGTTTGCAGACATTGTTTAAGGAACGTCCCGGATATATGGCAGTTCTCTGTGACTCCATCGTAAAAAAAGATGGACGCAATTCTCCGGAATGAAAACACTGACCTAATTGACCCCTTGGCCGAAATTATTGGGACACTATCCTCGTCGAATGGTATCAAAGGAAAAGCAGCACCGAACGGGTACAGGCACAAGGGGAGCAGCGGCAGCGGAAAACAGAATATGTTGCAACAACGACAGACCGCATCTATGCTCAATATACGATGGAGCATTCCTCCGTTGGCATAGCAATACCTAAAATCCGCTTGTCTAAGGTGGCGCAGCAACGCCCTGTAATTAAAATCTACCAAAGTGAAATTTGTATCTATAACGCCGAACTTTCGGTCACTGGGGATGAATTGTGCTTAACAACAAGAAGTTGCTTCATTCCGTTTGAAGAAATGTCGTATGATTTTTCAAACACACCGGCTATACGGGTAGAGATCCACTATGACGGAGAACTTCTCTATAATTCGGCTGAAAAGCTATATCGCCAATATATCTTGTTGGATGCATCGGGGGCTGAAAGAACTCCCCACTGTGGAACAATTTACTTGTTTGCCAGCAACTTGCAGGAAGTAACCTTTCCCGATGATACAGACGGAATATATAGCTACCCATATCCGGGGCAGCTGTACCGCATAAATTTGGACGAGGTGTCATCAGCTGCCATTGATGGCCGAGAGATCTTCGTATGCGCATCGACTGCGGCACAGTTCCGCCATCATACCTCCCTGCGTAAAGCGGTCTCTGCCCAAGTAATCCATCAGGGTGTATCCTTCGATATTTTTCCTGCCCCCTTCCAGCTTTTTTATCGTTCTCCCCGAGGGAGAAAAAAGCATACGATACCAATTCTCCATCGACGGAGTGCGTCACAATGCAGATGCTTTCTGTGATGGCGGAAATGAATTGGAAATTCCATCAGAAAATGATGGCCTTTGCCACTGTGTCCGTATAATCGACCTTGCTACTGACTTGGTAAAATATGAATTCAATTACATAGTTCTTGCAGATTTCAATGTTACTTTAAACGCACCCATCTACTATGCAGACGGATCACAAGCAACTGCCAATATTTCCTTTGCCGCCAAGCAGTTCCATTATTCCCTGGTCTTAGAAGATAACTCTGACAGTATAATCGTCCCTGTTTCCGGAATGGCTTGGCAGCTTGAACTGTACATTCCTTTGGTTCACTGCGCGTTGATGGGGCATAATGCATTCAAGATTCCGGGTATGATTTGGCACAAATCCATTCTGCACGACGAATTCGTAAAGCTGGAGTTGCCAGAGGGATGGAGTGGGCAGCTCATGCTTGGTATAAGCCCTGTTCCAGAGGTGAGTCCTTCCTATTTCGAACTTGGCAATACGCTCCGTGCGATAAACGGCGCCGCAGGCAGAGTATGATCTGTGGATTTCTCTGGAGAATATAGCAGGAAATCATATAAACCGAAAAATTACCACCATCGCCTGTAAGCCCACCTTTGCTGCTCCACCAATCGAAGTAATTGACAGCACCCTGCACTGGCAACCGGAGGGCAACTATGTTGGCGATCCCGAAAGCACCTTTCAAGTCGAAGTCCAACGCCCCGGCGGAAGTATCGACACTTATGCGACATCAACAGAAAGCACCGCCCTTGCCAACACCAGTTCCTACGCCTTGGGAAACTATTCTTATCAAGTTTTCCTAAAAAAGAAAAGCCTGTTTTCCGGCGGAATGAATGAACTTATTTTCAAGGGTTCATATTGCGTTGGAAATCCACTCGAATGGCTTTATGACGGGAAAGAGCTTATTATAGGAGATGCGCTCTACTGGGATTTTGAGACAGAGACCCTGAAAGCGTTGCTTATGAAGTACGGATGCGGAATCCTGACAAATTTGGACTACCAAGGGACAACTGTCGCATCTGGTGAAATAATGCCCGCACCGTGCTATTCGGCAACGCTATCCTTTATTAGCAGTACAGGGCGACGCATCCCGTTTAACTCCAAGCCGTCAAATGACTTTGAATTGGTCAACCCTGTTAAGGTTTGGATTGTCAACGAATACTTGCTGATCCTACGGTGTACAACGGAGGATGCAGTATATGTTGATAAGGATTTTTCCACAATAGTCAACCGTAATCCGGTCACTTATATGAGCAAAGCTGAACAGCATCATCGATTAAAGACACCCGACTATTTCAAGTACAGCATTAGAGAGGGCTACCAATATGTTTGATCCCATCAAGGCTTCTAAGGAAATCAAAGATAGTTATATTGATTATATCACGACCACTTTTGATATGGCTGACACCGACTATGAGCGAGAATTTCGGAAAGAGTTGCAGACGGACGGTATGGTAGCCAGCGGGCCCTTTCTTGATATTGGCGGCTCCTATGAAACAGGGCATACATTGCGGGAATTGATCCAAGCACAAAAAGCGAGTGTCTTGTTTGAAAGCCTGGAGCCTGTTGCAGAAAAAAGAGCGTGAGCTAAAGCTGGACAGACCTCTTTATCAGCATCAGGAAACTGCCATGCTGAAAGCGGACAAAGGGGAAAATCTGGTCGTTACGACGGGAACAGGTTCTGGTAAAACGGAGAGTTTTCTGCTGCCCATTATCAATCATCTATTGCGAGAGCAGGAAGCCGGAACTCTATACGCCGGTGTCCGTGCGATCATCATCTATCCGATGAACGCGCTGGCCAATGACCAGATGAAACGTATGCGCGCTCTTTTCAAGAATTACCCTCAAATATGCTACGGTGTTTACAATGGCAATACCGAGCATACACAGTCCAAGGCGCTGGCAGAGTATCACCGCACCTACCACGATGAAGCCGGGGAACCGATAGACCCTGCTCCCAATGAAATCATCTCCCGTGAGGTCATGCAGGAAAAACCACCCCACATTCTTATCACCAACTATTCCATGCTGGAATACATGATGCTACGGCCAAAAGATGACGCAGTATTCTCCGGTGCCAAGTTAAAGTTTATTGTTTTGGACGAAGCACACATCTACAAAGGTGCAACAGGCATGGAGACCTCCCTGCTGATGCGCCGACTCCGAGCGAGGATCAGCGAGCCCGATAGCGTTCAATACATTCTGACAAGTGCAACGCTTGGCGGACCTGGTGCAGATGGTGATATCCTGAGCTTTGCTGAAAAGCTATGTGGTGTTGCATTCCAACGCTCTGGAATTATTCGTTCCACAGAAAAGCGACCTGCCATGGAAGATTTTTTGGACTTTACACCAGCACTTTTGAGGAACTGCAAAGAAGTCCTGATATTTCCTCCGTGTTAGCCCGCTATCACGCTGACTTCTGCCCGGGAGGGAGCGAGGGCGAAAAAGCTCTATGCGCTTTTCTTGCATTCCCGGCTGTTTGCTTTGCTTCGGAAGGTCGCACACCAGCCAGTTACGGTCGCACAGCTACGTCAGGCCCTGTCCGAAATATGCCCTATGACAAATGAACAGGTCATATCCTTCATTGCAGTCTGTGCTCGCGCCGAAAAAGATGGCGCAAATCTGATCAAACCCCGCTATCACTTTTTGTGCGAGCCTTAGAGGGGGCATATATCACACTCGCTTCTCCGAAGCACCTGTTTTTACATCGGAAGCACTCGTTTACAAGCGAAAACAGCAAAACCGATGCCGCGGTATTCGAGGCCGCTGTCTGCACAGATTGTGGAAGAATGGCTATTGTCGGCAGAGAAGAAGGCGGAGCTTTACGCCCATCAGCGCGGAAGGGGCTGGACGACCCTTCCGACTTCTACTACCTTAAGGACAACGCAGAAGATGTACTGATTGACGAGGAAGGTTGTGCAGATGACGCCACAAACGATTTTGTCATTTGCTCGGTTTGCGGGGCTATCTCTACGGAAGCAGACACAAAATTTAAGCCACTATGTGAACACAGCGAATCCAACTATCGCAAGCTTCGCAAAATAGAACAACACAAAAACCATGTTGCCAGATGCCCTGCCTGCGGCTTTGGTTCGTTCCGCCGCTTCTATTTGGGAAGCGAAGCAGCCACCGCTGTATTGGGAACCGAGCTTTTCGAGCAACTTCCCAACGAGGAAGTCACCATAACATCAGCACTAAAGGAAAATCAAAATTTTGGTCGGCGCAGCATCTTCGCTGGCACAGCGCAACCACAGCAAATACGTAAAAAGCTGATGCGGCAGTTTCTTTGCTTCTCTGACAGCCGAAGTGAAGCGGCGTTTTTCGCCTCCTACATGGAGCGTTCCTATGATGAATTTTTGCGTAGACGAGGTATTTGGCACATTGCGGAGAAATATCGCAATAGCGGCATAGAAAAAGTAAGCGTATTTCAATTCGTCGATGAACTCAGCCGCTATTTTGAAAACAACAGATCTTTTGCCGAGTGGGATGCTGGCGAAAATCAAGATGTGGGTAAGTTATCTGCTGCGAGCCGCAGTAATGCGTGGGTGGCGATTCTGAATGAAATGTTCAATGCCCGCCGCGGCACCAGCCTTGTGTCAATGGGTGTACTTTCTTTTTGCATACAGGCGAAACGCTCAGGTAGCTACGGCGTTTCAGGGCGACCCGTATAACCTCTCACCACAGGACGCCATTGCCCTGCTCGAACTTCTGACACAGGACGCAGTATTCTCCGGTGCCATCGATGCAGGAAAGGAGTATACGCTGACAGCCGCTGAACGCGAGTATATTTTCTTTACGCCCTCGGCAAAGAAGTTGGTATTGCTGCGTACAGGAGACTCCGCAAAGCAAAGCTGGATCTCCGGGTGGCGTGGTCGAAAGCGTCCCAACGGGAATTATTATCCCAACAGTCGACTCGTGCGGCTGACGCGGGCATTGGGTATTTCCGATGATGAAGCGGACGCCATTTTGGAAGATTATTGGACTAATGTGTTCAAAGCGGAAACGGAGGAATTTGTACTCGATGCGAACGATTTTGATATTTGCATCGGCGGAACGGAGGGCGCGAAATTTTACCGTTGCAAGAAATGTGGTCGGGTCACACCGTATAACGTAAAAAACATTGTGCTTCCGTAAAATGCGCAGGAATGTTGGAACCCTGTGATCCTCTAAAGGATTCTGCCATGAACCACTACGCCCGTCTTTATAGCAGCAGTCACTCTGAACCGTTATATATCAAGGAGCATACGGCGCAACTTGCAAAGGATCAGCAAACACGGTATCAAGAAGCCTTCGTACAAAAAGAAGATCAATGCGCTCAGCTGCTCTACGACTTTCGAAATGGGTGTTGATGTGGGCAGTCTGGAAACCGTGTATATGCGTGATGTCCCGCCCAGCCCATCCAATTATGTGCAGAGGGCAGGCCGTGCCGGTCGAGCAAAGCATTCTGCGGCATTTGTTATGACCTATGCGAAATTATCCTCTCACGACTTTACATATTATGACGACCCGACGGCCATGATCAGCGGAAAGATCAAAGCCCCAATTTTCGAAATTGAGAACGAAAAGATACTAAATCGCCATATTTTTGCTGTAGCTCTGAGTTCCTTCTTCGCACAGCATAAGGAAGTCTATGCGGGTGATAACCAAACTGTCTTGTTGAATGAAGGCGGCTATGAACTGCTGAAGGAGTACTTGAATGCACAGCCGGAAAATCTCCGACAACTCTTACTGCGATCGATTCCAACAAAAATGCATCAGCCACTTGGGATTGCTGATTTCGGTTGGATAAATCGACTTTGCGGAGAGAATGGTGTTCTTGAAATCGCCGTACAGGATTTCCGCGGAACAGTAGCGGAAATGGAAAAGGAACTGTTGGCTTGCCGCCGCAGGCACGACGATGAAGCTGCCGGTGTCTGGAGCCGCACCCTTAGAAATTTCAGGTGCAGCAAGGATGACAACGCTGGGAAAAAGAGTCTTATCGGTTTTTGGTTCGCAATAATGTACTTCCCAAGTACGGTTTCCCCGTGGATACCGTTGAGTTGATTCCGGATATCAACGCTGTGGGGCGAGGAAAGGCTCTGCAATTAGCCAGAGATCTACAAATGGCCATCGCAGAGTACGCTCCCGGTGCAGAGGTCGTGGCATATTCACTTTCGACTCAAAGGATTATAACAGGTTTTTCCCGAATTGTAAAGGAAAATTTTAAAAAAAGATTGTTAAAAAAGTTGACAAGTATAGGCGTTTGTTGTACAATACCCATAGGCTATGTGGAGAGGACCCGGCGGAGGGGATAAACCGCCGGTTGTTCCGGTATGAAGAGGAAGATTCTATGAAAAAGCAAAAAATTTCTGACGCAGTCATCCACCGGCTGCCCCGGTATTACCGGTATCTGGATGACCTGTACAACAAGGGCGTGGTGCGCATCTCGTCCAGCTCCCTGGGGGACAAGATGGACATCACTGCCTCCCAGATCCGCCAGGATCTCAGCTGCTTCGGCGAGTTCGGCCAACAGGGGTATGGCTACAACGTGGCGGAGCTGCGGGCCGAGATCGGCCACATTCTGGGCATCGACAACGGCCACCGGCTTATCATCATCGGCGTGGGCCATCTGGGCCATGCGCTGCTGCAGAACTTCGATTTCGAAAAGGTGGGCTTCCAGGTGGACTCCGCCTTCGACGTGTCCCCTGCGTTGGTGGACACCCAGATCCGGGGCGTTACCATCCGCCCCATGGACCAGCTGGCGGAGTATGTGGCCCGCTACCGGCCCAACGTGGCGGTGCTGACGGTGCCCCAGAACGTGGCCCAGCCCCTGGCGGACCAGCTTATCGACCTGGGCATCCGGGGCTTCTGGAACTTCACCAACGTGGAGCTGTCCACGGAGGTTCCCGGCGTGTTCTTTGAGGACGTCCACTTTGTGGACACCCTGCTGACCCTGAGCTACCGCATTTCCCGCGGCTGACCGCACCTTTCCCCGGCCCTGGCATACTATGGGAATGAGACCCCACCACGGGTCCACATTCTTCGCCTTGTTACGCTTGAGGATCTCATGGACGGCCTTTCGCAGAGCGCCGGTGCCCTTTCCGTGGATGATGGTGACGGTGCCCAGCTTGGCCATGACAGCACTGTCCAGATAGTTTTCCACCACGCTCTCGGCCTCCAGCGTCTCATAGCCCCGGAGATCCAGCTCCGAGGAGGCACGGGACACGGTGTTCAGGGTGGCGGCGGAGGGACTGGGTGCGGGCTTGGACTTCTTTGGGAGCACCCTCCAGCAGGCGCACCTGCTGGGGCCTTGACGGTCATCTTCATGCGGCCTGCCTGCAGCAGCAGGGTGCCGTCGCCGTTGACGGCCAGCACCGTGGCGGCCATCTTCACGCCGGGCAGCTCCACCTGATCGTCCACGGCGATGGGCCGGGGCGGCGTATAGGCAGGCTCCTGCTCCTCGTCCCGCAGGTGCAGCTGCTCCTCCGCCGTTTTCAGATGGTGGCGCACGGCGGCCTTGGCGTCGTTGAGGGCCTGCACGTTGGCCTGCTTCTGCTGCTCCTTCCGCAGCTGATCCAGCTGGGCGAAGATCTCCTCCGCCTGCTGCTGGGCCTGCCGGACGATGCGCTTGGCCTCAGCCTCTCCCTTGGCCCGTGCGCTTTCCTTGCCCTTTTCCATCTGCTCCCGGAAGGTCCGAGCCTTCCGGGCGTCCTCCTCCCGCTGCCGCCACAGTCGGTCGGCCTCGTTCTGGGCCTTCTCCAGCCGCTGGCGCTTCTCCTCCAGCTGGGTCAGCACATCCTCGAAGCGAACGGAGTCGCTGTCCATCTGGGCCTGTGCCGCCTGAATGACGGACTCATCCAGCCCCAGCCGCCGGGAGATGGCGAAGGCGTTGGATTTACCGGGGATGCCGATGAGGAGCCGGTAGGTGGGCCGCAGGGTCTGTACGTCGAACTCGCAGCTGGCGTTTTCCACACCGGCGGTGGTCATGGCGAAGGTTTTCAGCTCGGCATAGTGGGTGGTGGCGGCGATGAGAGCCCCTGATTCCGGGCCTCCTGAATGATGGCGATGGCCAGAGCCGCACCCTCCACCGGGTCTGTGCCGGCGCCCAACTCGTCGAACAGCAGCAGACTGTGGTCGTCCACTTCCTTCAGGATCCGGACGATGTTGGACATATGGGCCGAGAAGGTAGACAGGCTCTGCTCGATGCTCTGCTCGTCTCCTACGTCCGCCAGCACCCGACGGAACACCCGCACGGCGCTGCCGCCGTCGGCGGGGATGTGCAGGCCGCACTGGGCCATAAGGCTCAGCAGGCCAATGGTTTTCAGGGTCACGGTTTTGCCGCCGGTGTTGGGGCCGGTGATGACCAGGGTGTCGAACTGCTCACCCAGCTCCACGGTGATCGGCACCGCCTTGGCCTGATCCAGCAGAGGGTGCCGGGCCCGGCGCAGGGTGATGCCGCCCCGGCGGCGCACCTCCGGACGGCTGGCGTTGAGCTGATAGCTCAGCTGCGCCCGTGCAAAGATTACATCCAGCTGCACCAGAATATCGTAGTCCCAGAGGATGTTCTCCATCTGGCCGGCACACTCAGCAGAGAGCTGGCGCAGGATACGGTCGATCTCCTTCTGCTCACGGGCCTCCAGCTCCTTGAGTTCGTTGTTGGCCTGCACCACGCCCATAGGCTCCACGAACAGCGTGGCACCGGAGAAGGAGATGTCGTGGACCAGACCCGGCAGACTGCCCTTGCACTCGGCCTTCACCGGCACCACGAAGGGCCGTCCCGCTGGGTGATGAGGGCCTCCTGCAGGACCTTGGCATAGGGGGGGAGGAGATGATGCGCTGCAGAATCTGCCGGCCCTTGGTGGCCGCCAGCCGCATTTTCCGGCGGATATCCGCCAGCTCGCTGCTGGCGGTGTCAGCGATGGTCTCCTCGTCCAGAATGGCGGAGCGTATCTTATCCTCCAGATAGCGGTTGGTGTGCAGAGAGGAGAACAGCCGGTCCAGCACCGTGGCCTCCCCTGCCGCTGGGCGTCGTATTCGCTGACCCGGCGGCTGGCGGTCAGTACGCCTGCCACATCCAGCAGTTCACGGGTGTTCAGCATACCGCCGTGGTCGGCACGGGTCAGGGCGGCGGATACATCCTTGACCCCGGAGAAGGAGGGGCTGCCGTGGAGGCCCAGCCTCTCCTTGGCGGCGTCGGTCTCATCCAGCAGATGCAGCACCTCCTGCGTGTCCGTGGCGGGAGTCAGGCGCAGGCACCGCTCCTTGGCGGCGTCGCTGACCGCCTTGGCCGCCAGCTTTTCCAGCACCGCCGGGAGCTCCAGTGTGCGGATGGATTTTTCAAACAAATCAGTCATATGTAGGTTCCTCTTGCGGCAAAATGGATTTATAGTAGTCCAGCGTCCGGAAGCTGCGCTCCAGCTGGGCGGTGACATAGACCTCCGCCGCCTGCCCCAGCTGGCGCAGGGCGGGGGGTATCCAGCGTGAAGCTGTAAAGCTTCTTATCCGGGCAGTACAGCACGTGGCGCAGGGCCGCCAGAGCGGCGGGGGATAGGGGCATGGCCAGCCCGCCCTTTTCCCGGCAGGCGGCGCAGCACACCACCCCGTGGACGGCGTCCAGCACCGGCTTCTCCGGCTCCGGCCGCCCGCACACGGCGCAGCCGTCAGCCAGAGGCTCGAAGCCCGACAGCGCCATGAGCCGCAGCTCGAAGGCGGGCTTTACCAGCTGGGGCGGCTTATGCAGGACACTGAGGGCGTACAGGGCATTCAGCAGCAGCCGCAGCAGCTGCGACGTGTCCTCCGTCTGTGCCGTGGCGTCCGTCAGATCGGCCAGATAGGAGGCAAGGCTCAGAGCCACGAAGTCCGTCCGCAGGCCGGTGAACAGCTCCAGCGTCTCCGCCTCGTCCAGCATGAACCACTGACCCTTTTCGTAGATGGTCAGTTCCGAATAGGCCAGCAACTGACACGCCGCCGCCAGACGGCTGTTTTTCCGCCGGGCGCCCCGTGCAATGAGGGAGATCTTCCCCCGATCCGGGGTCAGCACCGTCAGAATTTTGTCCGTCTCCCTGGTCACGGTCTCCCGCAGCACCAGTCCGGCGGTGACGATGGGTTGGTTTGGCATGATTCCTCCTCCCACCGGTGCAGCAGATACAGCTCCGGCGCTCCGGTCTCCAGAAAAAGATTCCAGTAATCGCACATGATCTCCACCCCCGGCATTAGCTTGCCGCCGCCGGGGCGAAACATAAGTGGTAAGTTTTAGGGTCGGCTCATGTTTCTAACGGGAATTACTGTTCGTTGTAGCCCTGTGAACGAATGAAATTCACATTGTCCCGCCAGTTTTCCTTGACCTTCACCCACGTTTCCAGATAGACCTTGGTACCCATGAACTTTTCGATATCCTGCCGGGCCAGCGTGCTGATACGCTTGAGCATATCCCCGTGCTTGCCGATGATGATGCCCTTGTGGCTGGCATTTTCGCAGTAGATGGTCACGTCCAGGTCGATGATGCCGGAGTCCTCCCGTTCGGTGAAGCGGGTCACCTCCACTGCCGTGCCGTGGGGATCTCCTTATCCAGACACAGCAGCATTTTCTCCCGAATGATCTCGGCGCAGACCTGCTGATCCGGCTGGTCGGTGGTCATGCCGTCGGGGAACAGCTGCGGTCCTTCCACGGCGTACCGCTGCATCTGGGCCAGCAGCTCCTCCAGACCGTCGCCGGTGCGGGCGGAGATGGGGATGATGGCGTCGAAATCCGGGTAGACCTCGCTGTATGCGGCGATGACCGCCAGCAGATCGTCCTTGCGCTCCACGGTGTCGATCTTGTTGATGCACAGTACGCAGGGCAGCTTCTCCTCCCGGATGCGCTGGAGAAGGATTTTCTCCGGCTCTCCCACGTGGGGGATGGGCTCCACCAGCAGCAGGGCGGCCTCCACACTGGCCAGACTCTCCCGCACCACCTTCACCATGTAGTCCCCCAGCCGGGAGCGGGCCTTGTGCAGGCCCGGCGTATCCAGCAGGATGAACTGGGTGTCGCCCCGGTTCACTACACCGTAGATGCGGTTTCTGGTGGTCTGGGGCTTGTTGGAGACGATGGCGATCTTCTCACCCACCAGGGCGTTGGTGAGACTGGACTTGCCCACGTTGGGCCGTCCGCACACGGTGAGCATAGCGGTTTTGGTGATGTTGTTTTTCTCGTTCATAAGGTGATCCTCAGCTTTCTGTGAGCAATTTTGTTATGTTACTTTTGATGGTAGTGTAAACTGGTAAGTGACAGAGTTCTGCCAGCGTTCCTCGTTTGTCAGGTTCTCCCCGATCACCTCGCCGCCCATGCGCTCATAGAAGCTTCGGGCATTGAAATTTTCCGGAACACAGTGGCAAATGAAGGCGGTGGCATGGTGTTCCCGGCAATATGCACTCATGAAATCAAAGGCTTGCCGTCCGATCCCCTGCCGCTGGTATTCAGAGACAATATAAAGAGATTGCAGGGTGATCACGTCGGCTTTATTTATCGTCAGATAGCCGATATTTTGCCGACCCTTTCGGATAAGGTACACGGAATATGCCGGGTGATGGACCCTCAGCAGTTCCATTTCCCTGTGCCGGTCCCAGTCAAATTCATCTATCATGGAATCGGGGTAGATGCCTCGGTATGTGGTGCTCCAGATCCTTTGCCGCAGGCCGATGATAGACGGTACGTCCTCTTCGGTTGCCTCGACAAACAGCTTATCCTCGGCCATGATGCAGCTCCTTCCGCAATTTCCGGTGATCCTCAGCTTTCTGTGAGCAATTTGAATAGGGACAGGGAGAAATTTACTTCTCGCTTCATTCATCCAGCAGCTGCATGGTGTCATACCGCACGCCGCAAGCCGTGCAGACCCAGCCGCAGCTGCTTTTTTTGGCTTTTTATGGAAATAGTCCAGCGGCCCGCCGCACAGCGGACAGAGCTGCGGCGTCTCCTGCCAGAGACTTTTCAGAAGGGACACGGCGTCCTCCCGGCGCCCCGGCCGGAGCTTGGCCAGAGCGGCCTTTCTCACCGCTCCAGACCCAGTAGGGCCATGATGGCCTCCTCTCTGGCTCGCATCTGGGCCTTCATAGGCCCTTCGTCCAGATGGTCGTAGCCCAGCAGATGCAGCACCGAGTGAGTTACCAGATAGGAGAGTTCCCGCCGCTTGGAGTGGCCGTACTCCCTGGCCTGCGCCGCCACCCGCTCCATGGAGAGCACCATGTCCCCCAGTGGGATGAGGCCCGTGCCGGGGTCGGCATCCTCCGGGCCGGGCAGCTGGCCGGGGGCCAGCTCAAACTCCGGGAAGCTGAGTACGTCTGTGGGGCGGTCCACCTGCCGCAGCTCTCGGTTGATCTCGTGGATGCCGTCGTCATCCGTCAGAAGCACGTCCACCTCGCAGGGGGCCGTGAGGCCCTCCGCCGCCAGCGCTGTGCGGATGGTCCGGCGGATCAGGGCGCAGTTGGCATCGTTGGCGGCGCCGGGTACATCGGCGGTGATGGGGGTGTAGTGTGTCTTTCTCATTTGCGCTTCTCCTCGAATCGGGCGTAGGCCTCGATGATCCGCTGCACCATCACATGGCGCACCACGTCCTGCTGGGTCAGCTGGCAGATGCTGACGCCCTCCACACCCTTGAGAATTTTCATGGCGTCCTTCAGGCCGCTGGGCTTGTCCCCCGGCAGGTCGATCTGGGTGATGTCGCCGGTGATGACCATTTTGGAGCCGAAGCCCATGCGGGTCAGGAACATTTTCATCTGCTCCCGGCTGGTGTTCTGAGCCTCGTCGAGAATGATAAAGCTGTCATCCAGCGTCCGGCCACGCATATAGGCCAGCGGGGCCACCTCGATGTTGCCACGCTCCAGATATTTCTGGTACGTCTCCGCCCCCAGCATATCGAACAGGGCGTCGTATAGAGGCCGCAGGTAGGGGTCCACCTTGCTCTGGAGGTCGCCGGGCAGGAAGCCCAGCCGCTCTCCGGCCTCCACGGCGGGGCGGGTCAGGATGATGCGGTTGACCTGCTTGGCCCGGAAGGCGGCCACGGCCGCCGCCACCGCCAGATACGTCTTGCCGGTGCCGGCGGGCCCCACCCCGATGGTGACGGGGCTGTGGAGCACCGCCTGCACATACTGCTTCTGGCCGATGGTCTTGGGCTTGACGGGCCGGCCCTTGGAGGTGATGCAGATCGTCCTGCGTCAGCTCTCCGATGCGCTCGGACTGGCCGCTGCGGCACAGGCCGATGACGTAGCGGACGTGCTGCTCGGTAATGGACTCCCCCTTGCCGGAGAGGGTCAGCAGCGCCTCCACTGCCTTGGCAGCCATCATCACCTCCTCTGGCTCCCCGGGAGATCCGCAGCTCCCCGTCACGGTTCACCACCGTCACATGGAATTCCGCCTCCAGAAGCCGGATATTTTCATCAAACGAGCCGAACAGATTGATGGCCTCCTCCATTCGCTCGATGCTTACACGCTGTTCCATACGGGACAAGCCCCTTATCTCTGTGTAGTCTCCGTTTCCGGCAGTGTCACGGTCTGGCCGATCTGCTCCAGACACTCCGCCTTCAGCACCACCGTCAGCCGGTCCCCCTGCCGCACAGCGGCGAAGCGGGTGTCGGTGACGGTGCTGCCCTCCGGTAGCCGGGCCGACAGCAGGGCCAGCAGCTGCTGCTCTCCCTCCTGACGGGCGCTCTGCTCCGTGCGCTCTGCGGCGGCGCCCTCCCATGCGGTGATGCGCTCCTGCACCAGCGTCAGGGGCAGGCGAAGCCCTCCGGGCAGGGTAAACGGTTTATAATATGTTATTTTATCACAATCCACCCCGGTGATGCTACCCTTTCCGTAGAATTTTATCCGGTGTTTTCCGATATCCAGCGCCCAGCGGCTGTGGCTGCGGCTTCCGGCGGCGGGCTGCGTGATCTGCAGCGGTACGCTGACCGACAGCTCATACCACGTTCTGGCCCACACGGCCCCCATGCTGTGGACAAACCGTGCGCCGATATGTTCTGTTTCTGACACTCCGGAGATCAGCAGTTGTCCCTCCGTGACGGTGGTCCCCGGCAGTACCATGGCCTGCCCCTCCAGCGCCTCCACCTTGGTGATAAGGCCCGCCCTCCGGGCCACGATGTTGGTGACGGCGCTCCCGATCTGCCGCCTCCGGCGGACGGTGCCGCTCCACCACCTGCACATGGGCCACGCAGCCCCGGACGTTCACCGCCAGCCACGATACCTCCGGCAGGGCCAGCAGCACATGGTTGCGCATGGTCTCCTGATCGATGTGCAGACCCGGCGACCCCACGGTGATGCCGTAGTCCTCCAGCGCCCGGAGAATGGTCTCCGTGGGGACGGTGTCGTTGCCGCTGACCTGAAAGTCCCAGATGACGAGGTTGCCGCCGAACATCAGCACCAGCGCCAGCACCGCTCCGGCCAGCAGCACGTACCGCCGGCGCAGACGCCGCCAGAACACCGGTACGCCGCCGCTGCGACACAGGTGCAGGCTGCCGCCGGCGTCCTCCGCCGCCTGCCGCAGACGGGGAAGGTCCCGGCCTACGGCCCGCAAGTCAGGCACACCGGCGACTCCCATGTCAGCTCCCAGAAGGGGATGCCCCGTGCGCCGCAGAGGTTCAACATCCGCTCCGGACAGCCGCACTCGATCCGCACCAGCACCTGCCCCTGTAAAAATGGACGATCTGACGATACATGGCCCCTCCTATGTCAGCAGCTCAATGGCAGCGATGGTGCCGCTGATCCGCAGCTCCCGGTCCGTCATGGCCAGCAGTTGCAGCTCCCGGCCCGTAATCCGTACCATCATGTTTGCGGCGGCGATGTCGATGACCTCCGTGCTGTACCGCAGTACGCCCCGGTGCTGCTCCATATAGAACTGGCGGTCCCCACCAGCTCCATGCGGCCCACCCCCGCCGCCAGCTCCCCTGGCAGATCCAGCCGGTCCATGACCTCCAGACCGGCACGGGCCAGCCGCTTTTTGTCTCCCATGAGGCATCCCTCCCACGGTGGACTGTATGCGTACCGCCGGAAAAACTTGCCTGTCCGTGGCATGGACCTCTGTCCGCCGTCATAAGCTGGCAGGGTAAAGGGAGGTGAGGGGAGCATGGGCTTGGCACTGGGACTGCTGGCGGTCATGGCGGGGCTGCTGGCGGCATCGGAGACGGCGGCACAGGCGGTGCGGGAGGGACTGGCCCTCTGCGGCGGCTCGGTGATCCCGGCGCTGTTTCCCTTCCTCGTGGTGTCCCGACTGTTTGTGGCCACCGGCAGCGCAGCGGCGCTGGGGCAGCTGCTGGCGCCCCTGACCCGCCGGATGCTGGGAGTCTCCGGCCCCGGCGGTACGGCGGTGCTGCTGGGTCTGCTGGGAGGCTATCCGGTGGGCGCCCAGACGGCGGGGGGAGCTGGCACGCACCGGGGCAGTCTCCCGACAGGAGGGACAGCGGCTGCTGCTGTTCTGCAACAACTGCGGCCCGGCCTTTGCCTTGGGCGTGGCGGGGGCGGGCTGCTTCGGCAGTCTCCGGGCCGGGGTATGGCTTTGGCTGATCCATGTGTCGGCCGCCGTGCTGACGGCTTTGCTGACCCGCAGCACCTCGTCCCCGGAGGGACGGACTTCGCCGTCTGCGCCGCAGGCTCTGGGTTCCGCTTTTCCGGGGGCCGTCCGGGGAGCGGGGGAGGGATGCTCCACGTCTGCGGCTTCGTGGTGTTCTTTCTGGTGCTGACCCGGCTGCTGACAGCCCCTGACGGGGCTGGAGCACCCTCTTCCGCTGGGACTGCTGGAGCTTACCGGCGGCATCCTGCGGCTCTCCGGCACACGGGGGGACTTCGTGCTGGCGGCGGCACTGATGGGCTGGGGCGGCGTGTGCGTCCACTGTCAGACGGCGGCGGTGCTGGAGGGGAGTGGACTCCACATGAGGGGCTATCTGCCGGCAAAGGCAGCGCAGGCGGTTCTATCGGCGGCATTGGCTGTTCCCATAAGCCGCTGGGTGCGGTAAAGGGTTGCTGCTTTCCCCTATGGCGGACAAAAAATGACACCCGCATTAGACACAGACGGATAACGAAGTTTTTATGCAGAATACGGTGCAGTCTCTGAAAAGGGGCTGCACCGTGTTCTGCTTTATGCAGAAAAATTTGAACTGCTGCGGGTTTTGGCGGGTCTCCCCCATTGCTGACAGCATCTCTTTTCCCGTAGGGACAGAGAATAGCCCAACGGCTGTGAAGTAAATGTCCCCCTTAACCTTCTTGGTTTCCTTATCCTTACTGTGAACCTCGATGCGCCGGATCAGCGCATTGACGATCTCCGGCGTAAGCTGTCGAATGTCCGTATAATCCCACAGCGCTTTCATCAGCAGCCTCAAATCCACCTTCGTTTGCCCTGCATCCTGCAGCTTTTTTTGCCGTCAGCTACGAGCTTCAGCAGCTCTTTCTGCTCTTTTTTTCGTAGTTGGCGGTCATTGAGTAATGGAAGAAGCCAGCGTTTGCGGAAAAGTCACAATTTACGGAGGTAAAGCTTCAAATATCACTTGCCTTTTTGTTCTTGTTATGATATTATTGGGATACATACTAAAACGCTTGAGGGGAGGTGATATATTTGCGGAGAGACAGCAGTGAAACAAAGAGGAAAATACTGACCGTGTGCGTCCGTCTCTTTTTGGAGCAAGGGTATAAAAACACCTCTGTCAGTCAGATCGTGGACGAAGCGGGCGTAGCAAGGGGAAGCTATTTGAATCTGTTTCCGACCAAGGACAGAATTTTGCTGGAATTGACCGAAACGATGTTCGGCGGACAGTTCGGCGTGGCAAGAAGCATTGCAGACACCAAGCTGCCGCCGGTTTACGCCTATGCGGTGGAAACGGCGATCCAGCTGACCCTGACCGAGCTGAACGAGAACCTGCGGGAAATCTACATCGAAGCCTACTCCCTGCCTGAAACATCGGAGTATATCTACCTGCATACCACGGCAGAGCTGAAGCAGATCTTCAGCGCAAATTTCCCGGATTACAGCGACAGCGACTTTTACGAGATGGAAATCGGCACGGCGGGACTGATGCGCAGTTATATGGCACGAAAATGCGACATCCATTTCCCGTTGGAACGCAAGCTCAGCCGCTTTTTGACGGCGGCGATGCGGGTGTACCGGGTGCCGGAGGACGAGCTGGAGCAGACGGTTCGCTTCGTCGAGCGTCTGGACATCCGCTCGATTGCCGAGCGCGTGATGCATTCCTTGTTCCAAACGCTGGCGATGCACTACGATTTTTCACTGCAGGAAATTGAAGCCCCCTTGATTTCAGAAACGGAGGCAACCACATGAAAAAACGACTGTTCGCCATTCTGCTGACGCTCTGCCTGCTTGCGCAGCTCTTCCCGCTCACGGCAAGCGCGGTTCGCCTTGATTGGCCGCATCCGTCCGCGCATTGCGTCTGCGGAGGAGGAATCAGCAATCACAAAGCCATGAACGGACACACGACCTATGAAGGGGTCTACTTCACCAAGGACGGGAAGGAAAATACCTCCGGCAACGACATTTCAAAGATGAACGTGATCCGATCGGAAGCGGACCTTATGGAGATCCACCATAACGCAGCGAACAACAAGGGAAAAACGTTCTACTATTACCTTGCCAATGATGTCACCCTCACGAAACGGATCTATGTTTGGGAGGGCTGCACGTTTGTGATCTGTTTGCACGGTCATACCCTTACCTGCAATGTGCCGGATGCACAAAGCGCCTTCCTTGTGATGAATAACGCGCGTCTGGTATTTACGGATTGCCAGTTCTCCGGCGACCGCGGCCTCATCATCGGCGACAGCTGCGCCGCTGTTTCTGTTGCAGAAAATGCCACCTTTGATCTTTACGGCGTGAGCATCTGCATGACCAGCTCGGAAACGGACGGCATCCGCGATGTTTACAACGACCCCGTTTGCGGCGTTTATAACTGCGGCACCTTCAATATGTACGGCGGTTGCTACTATCAAAAAAGCTCCGACTATCCCACGGATCGCCCGGTCATCAGCAACATCCGCAACACCAAGTACGGCCCCGGTGTAATTAACAGGGGAACCTTCAACATGTACGACGGCATCATCTCCGGCAACGAGCGGAACGGCGTGATGTCCACCATCACCACCACAGATGATACCATTAACATCTACGGTGGTACGATCACCGGTAACACCGGCGCGGGTATTGCGGCCACCCACTGGCCCATGCCCTCCATCGCGACAAGCGACTATTATACCAACGTCAACCTCTACGGCGGCACGATCTCGGAAAATACCGGTGCGGGCATCGACGCGGCCTACGGCAGAGTGACAATGGCGCAGCAGAGCAGCGCCATTCCCGTCGAAATCAAGAACAACAAGGGCGGCGCGATCTCGCTGACGCGGGACGGCTCGACCGCCAACCTCGGCACCGGCCGGATCACCGGCAACTCCGGCGGCAAGGGCGCGGTCGCGCTGAGCGCAGGCTCGCTGACCCTTACCGGCGACGTGAAGATCACCGGAAACACCGGCGCGAATCTCTATCTTGCCAGCGGAAAAACCGTCACACTGGATAAGCTCGGCAGCGCCGCGGAGATCGGCCTGACCACCGAGAGAACGGCGGTCCCGTGGTGTTCGCCGAGGCCAACGGCACGGATTACGCCAGCCGCTTTACCCCGGACAGCGCGGGCTACAGCATTGGCTATAACGCCGCGCAGCAGCTCCAGCTGCAAACCATGACCTATCCGTGACCTACGCCCCCGGCGCAAACGGCACGGGCGACAGCAAGACGGTGAACAAGGAGCACGACAAAGCGCTGGAGCTGGAGAGCGCGCTCTTTACCCGCCTCGGCTATACGCAGGTCGGCTGGTCGAAGCACGACGGCGGCGAGATGGACTATTCCCTGAACGCGATTTATGAGCAAAACGAGGCGCTTACGCTCTACCCCGTCTGGGAGGAGCGCAGCGACTATACCGTCCACATCGTCAACCGGGACGGCACAACGCTTGCGAACTTTGAGAACGTCAAGTGGACGGATGAAATTTGGAATCTCCTGACGCCAAGGCCGACAAGAGAAAATGATGAAAGGCTGCAAGCACTGCTGATCGGCAATAAGAGAGTCATGGGCGGAGATACCTACGGCACATTTGCCACGGGCGGCGAGGACAGCCTTACCTTCGTTGCTTTTTGGAGCGGCGTTTTCATTGATTACAGCACCATTTCCGTGGGCGATTCCCAGTGGACCGGCTTCCGCTCCGAAGGTACGGAACACTTCTTCAACGAAGATCAGATCGTACAGATCAATACCGCCCATCCGGAGGAACTGTCGTATTTTGAGTACGCCGTCGGCGATCAGTTCTACTCGAATGGCTTAGCTGCGGATGATGTCCTTTTCAGCCGCGGACACGATCATTTTACTTATACCGGCGCCTTCAATACGGCATCTCTGAATCTGGAGGAGGAAAGCCCTATGTGATCTATGCACAGTTGGGGACGAAGCTCCTTGCTCGCTATGGCGTTGTATGCACGGAGAAAATCATCATCGACAAGACTGCCCCGGCGATCACCGGCGCGAAGAACGGCGAGGTTTTCTGCGGCGAGGGCGATAAGACCCTCACCGTGACCGATCGGTATCTGAACACCGTGGCCGTCAACGGCGTGGCCGTAACGCCCAACGACAAGGGCGAGATCACCCTCACCGATGCGAGAACCCCGCAGACCGTCGTCGCCACAGACAAGGCGGGCAATTCCACGACGCTCACCGTGACTGTCCATTCGTCCCATTCCTACAAATGGCAGACAGGAAACGGCCAGTATTGGGGCGAATGCGAATTCTGTGGCGACAAGGTCGAAAAGACGAATGTTCCCTCCCTGACCATCACTGCGCCGGATGCCGTCTGCCGCACGCAGGATTTCGAGTTCTCTTTCAACCTGCCGGAGGGCTGCACGGATCCCGCCTACCGCTATGAGTTCACCTTCTCGGGCGACGGCGAACCCATCACCCCGGTCGACGGCCTCTGCGCAGGGACGATCCCGGCCAAGTACTACAATGCGGAGGAAACCGGCTTCCGGTTTATCGCCTCTGCCACGACGGCGGAGGGCTATCGGTTCAGCGTTTCCAAGAATATCACCCTCCGCGAGCACTCCGGCGGCACGGCGACCTGCGCGAAGCAGGCCGTGTGCGACCACTGCGGTCAGCCCTACGGCGCGCTGAAGGCGCATAGCTTCACGGCGGAAAAGGCCGAGGAGCAATATCTGAAATCTGGCGCGACCTGCACCGAGAAGTCGGTGTATTACAAATCCTGCGCCGTCTGCGGAGCCAGCTCCAAGGGAACGGCCGACGAGGCGACCTTCGTGTCCGGCAAGCCGCTCGGCCATGACTGGGGCGCGTGGACGCCCGACGGGGAGGGCACGCACAAGCGCGTCTGCGCACATGATGCCGGCCATGTCGAAACGGCCGACTGCACCTACGGCGACTGGAACACGAACCAAGACAGTCACTGGAAGACCTGCACCGTCTGCGGCGGAGAAACTGAGCGGCTCAACCACTCCGACCCGGACTGCGACCATTTCTGCGATACCTGCGGCATCAAAATGACCGAGCATGACTTCACGGGAGAGCTCCCGATCACGGCGCTTCTGTACAGGGAAGCGAACTGCCTCTCTCCTGCGCTCTACTACAAGTCCTGCAAGATCTGTATGCTGTCCTCCAAGGGAACGGACAGCGAGGCGACCTTTGCAAGCGGGGACAAGAATCCGAACCGGCACGCCGAAGATCCGGGCGCTTGGCAGACCGATGCCGACAGCCACTGGAGATTCTACACCTGCTGCCATTTGGAGGTGGATCGCGGCGCGCATCAGGGCGGCACGGCCGACTGCCTTGCCCCAGCCCTCTGCGAGGTCTGTTTCCATTCGTATGGTGAGCTTGGCCCGCACCATTTCGTCAATCAGGTGAACGAGTACCGGCTGAAATCCGCCGCCACCTGCACAAGCCCGGCGGTATATTATCAGTCCTGCTCCACCTGCGGCGCACAGGGCACGGAAACCTTTACCAATGGCAATCCGCTCGGCCATGACTATGGCGCTTGGACATCCAACGAAGACGGCACCCATACCCGCATCTGCAAGCACGATGCCTCGCACACCGAGACTAATAACTGCCACGGCGGCACGGCAGACTGCACGCACAAGGCTGTCTGTACGGTCTGCGGCGGCGAATACGGCGAGATGGCGGCACACAGCTTCACTGCCGAAAAAGCAGAGGCGCAGTATTTGAAGTCTGCTGCAACCTGTACCGAAAAGGCGGTCTACTACAAGTCCTGCGCCGTCTGCGGTCTGAGTTCCGAGGGCACGGCGGATGAAGCGACCTTCTTCTCCGGCAATGCGCTGGACCACGACTGGGGCGCTTGGACGCAGAACAGCGATGAAAAGACCCACACCCGAATCTGTGAGCGTGACGCCAGCCATACGGAAACCGAGAATTGCCACGGCGGCACGGCGGACTGCACGCACAAGGCTGTCTGTACGGTCTGCGGCGGCGAATACGGCGAGCTTGATCCGAAGAACCACACCAACTTAAAGCACTTCCGGCAACTGCGGCGACCAAGACTTCCGAGGGCAATATCGAATACTGGTATTGCGACGGCTGCAAGAAGTATTACAAGGACGCCAAAGCAACACAGGAAATCAAGCAGGTCGATACCGTAACGGCGAAGCTGTCCGGCGGCACCTGTCAAACCCGGCGCCGACAAGTCTCCGCAGACGGGAGATAACTCCAATCTTTTGTTGTGGATCGCACTGCTGTTCATCAGCGGCGGTGCAGCCATTGGTACAACGGTTGTCAGCAGAAAGAAAAAGTATAGCGTAAAGTAAAATCAAATGTTTAACCCAAGGGCGGCTGTCGGAAACGGCAGCCGCCGCAATCTTTTGGCTCATCCACGGCATCTGCATACCGTCCGGCTGCAATCAGCTTGTTGCGAAAACGGTTCAAGCCGTTGAGAGCAAGTCGCCACTCTTGCCGATTTAGCTCAACAGAGTGTTTTCGTTTCATTACGATCCCGCCTTAATGTTCTGTAATTATTGCAGCAAAGGCACGGCTGGAATCGAATATGCGGAAAAAGAAATCACCGAGAAAAGCCCGTACGAGGCTTTCTCGGTGATTTTTCTTGCCATTGCTACGCCGCCTGAAAATACAGGCAGCTGCCGCTCTTATCTGCGAGCCTTGTCGTAGGGGATACCCTCCGCCTTGGGGGGGCACGGGACTTCTTGGAGGTGAAGGCCAGCACCAGCAGGGTGATGATGTACGGAAGCATCCGGTACAGGTGGGAGCTGATGCCGATCTCTGCCAGCCAGTACACACCGTCGCCGTTGATATCGATGCTGGAGTAGGCGGCGGCGATGCATTTGAACAGACCAAACAGGAGGGAGGCCCCGGCGATGTTCAGAGGCCGCCAGTTACCGAAAATCATCACGGCCAGCGCCAGAAAGCCGAAGCCCGCCACGTCGCCGTTGGAGGAGCAGTTGGCGGTGGTCAGGGCGTACACAAAACCGCCCATGCCCGCCAGCGCACCGGAAATGGTGGTGCCGGCATAGCGCATCTTCTTTACATTGATGCCCAGCGAATCCGCCGCCTGGGGGTTCTCACCGCAGGCCCGCAGCCGCAGGCCAAAGCGGGTCTTATACAGAATAATGGCCAGGATGACGAACAGGATGATGCAGACGTAGGTAGCCAGATAGACCTTCACCAGAAACGTCTCGCCGAAGAAGCCAAGATCGGTGTTTTTTTGTCGATGCCGAAGGTGGACTTCCTGATCATGAACCACGTAGCGGAGTCGCCGGTAGCCAGCTGCAGGGTGTTCTGGTTGGCAATGATACGCACCAGAAACAGCACCAGAGCCGGAGCCATCAGGTTCAGGGCCGTACCGCCGATGGTCTGGTCGGCCCGCAGGTTGATGGAGGCGAAGCTCAGCAACAGGGAGAACACGGCGCCCATGGCTGCCGCCACCAGCATAGCCAGAAGCTCCAGCCCCTGCATAGCCACCCAGTTCCCGGTCTGTTGAGCGGCCAGCACGGCGGCTGCCCTGCATCAGGCGCACGAACAGCACGCCGATGAAAGCACCGAAGATCATAATACCTTCCAATGCCAGGTTGATGATACCGCTGCGCTCCGCAAACACGCCGGCCAGCGCCACGATCATCAGGGGTACTGCGTAGATCAGGGTCTGTTGGATCAGAAATGTCATGCCTGATCGCCTCCTTCTGCGTTATCGCTGTCTGTGACAGCGGCCTCTACGGGTGCTTTCTCCTCCTCCGGCAGCAGGGAGGTCTGATCCTCCACGGCGGCGCCCTGAGGGATGGGAGCCGTGTCTGCCACGGCGATCTTTTTCTTCTTCCGTGCCGCTGAGCATCATGCGGATCACCAGAGAGAAAGCGCTTAGATACACGATGACGGCGATGATGACGTCGGTGATGTACTCGTTGTAGGCGGTGAGGTTGGTCAGCTGCTGGCCAACGATCTTCAGCATGGCCATGAAGATGCCGGCGAAGATGACGGCGATGGGGTTATTGACCGCCAGCAGCGCCACGGGGATGCCGTTAAAGCCCACGGCGGGCAGAGACTGATAGGTGGACCAGTAGAACTCCGTGTTGCCGGACAGGTAGTACAGTGCCGCACCGGCTCCGGCCAGCGCACCGGCGATGGCCATGGACAGCACGATGTTGCGCTTATCGTGGATGCCGGCATACCGGGCGGCGTGCCGGTTGGCGCCGCAGGCCTTCAGCTCGTAGCCCAGCGTGGTCTTGGTCATGAGGATGTACATGGCGATGGCCAGCAGAATGGCCACCAGAATACCGGCGTTGACCTGAGAGCCGGGGAACAGCTTATCCAGCCCCATCTTGGGGTCGCCACGCCGTTGAAGCTGGTCTTATAGATGTAGCCGGACTTGGTGTTCTCCACGGTGTTCTTGAAGTTGCTGATGTCGAACATCCACGTCACAAGGTTGGCGGCGATCCAGTTGGTCATGATGCAGGCCAGCACCTCATTGATGTTGAGACACGCCTTGGCCAGACCCGGCAGAGCGCCCCACAGAGCACCTGCCAGACAGCCGCCCAAAAAGGCCAGGATCCAGATGATCCAGGTGGGGACGGAGGAAGAGGGGATGCTCAGGGCGATCATCAGCGTCGCCATGGTGGAGATCAGATACTGACCGGGAGCGCCGATGTTGAACAGGCCCGTCTTGAAGGCCACGGCCACGGAGAGACCCGTCATGATCAGGGGCGTGGCCCGGAACAACATATCGCCGGTGTTGACGGCGTTGAAGCCCCAGGTCAGCTCACCGGCGGCATTGCGGCGGTGCTGAAGATGCCGGCGAAGATGATTCGGAAGCCGTCCCATGCGCCGGAGAGGGAGATCTTTTCATTGAAGCAGCCCACCAGAATGACGGCGATGCCGCCCACCAGCAGACCCACCAAAATGGAGATCAGGGACGCCAGCACCTTTTGGTGCCTTCCTTTGGTACAGAGTGGCTGCGGAATGCTTCACGCTTCATCGCCTCCTTTGTTGTCACGCTTTGCGCCGGACATATACAGGCCCAGCTCGGATACGGTGGTCTTTTTGGGGTCCAGCTGGCCCACGATCTCCCCCTCGTACATGACGAGGATGCGGTCGGAGAGGCTCATGACCTCATCCAGCTCCAGAGACACCAGCAGCACCGCCTTGCCACGATCCCGCTCGGCCACCAGCTGGCTGTGGATATACTCGATGGCGCCCACGTCCAGACCACGGGTGGGCTGAACGGCCACGATCAGGGGCTTATCCCGATCCAGCTCACGGGCGATGATGGCCTTCTGCTGGTTGCCGCCGGACATACTGCGGACCACGGTGATGGGGCCCTGACCGCTGCGGACGTCGAATTTCTCGATCAGCTGCTGGGCGTAGCTGCGGACGGCGTCCCGCTTGATGAAGCCCGCCTTCTCGAACTGGGGCTCCTTGTACCGCTGGAGCACCAGATTCTGCTCCAGCGTGAAATCCAGCACCAGACCGTGCTTGTGGCGGTCCTCCGGGATGTGGCTGATGTACTCGCCCCGGTGGTGGATGGAATAGTGGGAGATGTCGTGGCCGCAGACGGTGATGCTGCCGCCGGAGCTCTTGTCAAGGCCCGTCAGACCGTGGATGAACCCCGTCTGGCCGTTGCCGTCGATACCGGCGATACAGACGATCTCACCGGCCCGCACGTCAAAGCTGACATTATGTACGGCATCCTTCTTGTGCAGATGGGAGGGGACGGTGAAGCCCTTTACGCTGAGCACCACATCGCCGGGATGGGCCTCGTCCTTGTTGACCTGCAGCTGTACGGGGCGGCCCACCATCATGTTGGACAGCTCCTGCTTGTTGGTGTCCTTGGTGTTGACAGTGCCGATGTATCTTGCCCTTGCGCAGCACCGTGACCCGGTCGGCTACCGACATGATCTCGTTGAGCTTGTGGGAGATAAAGAGGATGGACTTGCCCTCCCTGGTGAGATTCTTCATGATGAGCAGCAGCTCAGCGATTTCCTGCGGCGTCAGCACGGCGGTGGGCTCGTCGAATATGAGGATCTCGTTGTCCCGGTAGAGCATCTTCAGGATCTCCACACGCTGCTGCATACCGACAGTGATGTCCTCCACCTTGGCGTCCAGATCTACCGCCAGACCGTACCGCTCCGACAGCTCCTGTACCTTTTTCCGGGCCTCCTTCTTCTGCAGGAAGCCCATCTTCGTGGTCTCGGCCCCCAGAATGATATTGTCCAGCACCGTGAACACGTCCACCAGCTGGAAGTGCTGATGCACCATGCCGATCCCCAGCGCTGTTGCGTCGTTGGGGTCATTGATCTTTACTGTCTGTCCATTTTTCGGATCTCGCCTTCTTCCGGCTGGTACAGACCGAACAGGACGGACATCAGCGTGGATTTACCGGCGCCATTTTCCCCCAGAAGGGCGTGGATCTCGCCCTTCCGCAGCTGAAGGGTGATGTCGTCATTGGCCTTGATGCCGGGAAACTCCTTGGTGATGTGAAGCATTTCGATCACATACTGAGGAGAATTTTCCATGCCGCCACCTACTTTCTCAGGATTTACAGACCCATACAGGTTGTATATACAGACTATTATAACGGCTCACGCCGAGAATTGCAAGGTTAACCGAAGGATTTGATGGAACAAATGCATGAAACGTTCTGTATCTTAGGGTTGACATCTGGTGATTTTGCTTTACGATACATTTATATTGCATGATATATTTCCCGGTAGGTAAGGCTACCGTAGGGATATGGGCTGCTGCCGCAGAGTGGTGGAGACACCATGAGAGGGTTTGAACAGGCGATATCGAAACCAAGGTATCATCTAATGCAGCTTCACCGCCCCACGATGCTAAAGCTTGTTACGGTGCTCAGGTCACGGCGGTGACCCGATCGCAATGCGACCGCAGCAGGCAAACGCCGGCTGCGGGATTTTTTATGATGCGGGGAAGGAGGAGCCGATATGGTAGACTACGAGGAAGAGCTGGACCGGTATCTGGATGAGATCAAGGAGCTGGCCCGAAGTAAACAGTATGCCCGCCTGCGGGACCTCTTTCTCCCCATGGAGCCTGCCGACATCGCTCTGCTGCTGGAGGAGTCCGGCGGGGAGCTGATGCCCCTGCTGTACCGGCTGCTGCCCAAGGAGCTGGCGGCGGAGGTGTTCGTGGAGCTGGAGTCCGACTCCCAGGAGATGCTCATCAACGGCTTTTCCAACACCGAGCTGAAGGAGGTGCTGGACGAGCTGTATCTGGACGATGCCGTGGACATCGTGGAGGAGATGCCCGCCAGCGTGGTGATCCGAATTCTGGATAAGGCAACGCCGGAAATGCGGAAATCCATTAACGAGATCTTGAAGTACCCGGAGGACTCCGCCGGCTCCATCATGAACATGGAGTTCCTGTCCCTGAAAAAGGACATGACGGTGGAGGACGCCTTCAAGCGCATCCGCCGCATTGGCGGCGAGCTGGAGACCATCAACATCCTGTACGTCACCGATCCTACCCGCCGCCTGCTGGGGGTGCTGTCGGTGCGTGACCTGCTGCTGGCGGACGAGGACGACCGCATCGAGGACATTATGGATCCCAACGTGGTCTGGGTCAGCACCATGGACGACAAGGAGGACGCCGCACAGGCCCTGAGCAAATACGGCTTTCTGGCCATGCCCGTGGTGGATCTGGAGAACCGTCTGGTGGGCATCGTCACCGTGGACGACGCTATGGACGTTATCGAGGAGGAGACCACCGAGGACTTCGAGAAGATGGCCGCTATGCTGCCCGGCGACAAGCCCTATCTGAAGGCCGGCATCTTCGCCACGTGGCGGGCCCGCCTCCCCTGGCTGATGATCCTCATGCTGTCGGCTACCTTTACCGGCATGATCCTCAACCACTATGAGAGCGCTCTGGCGGCGTGTCTGGTGCTGAACTCCTATATCCCCATGCTCTCCGGCACCGGCGGTAACTCCGGTACGCAGGCCAGCGTGGCGGTCATCCGTGCCTTAAGTCTGGACGAGGTGGATTTCTCTGACATCCTGAAGGTCCTGTGGAAGGAGCTGCGGGTGTCACTGCTGTGCGGCTCGTGTCTGGCGGCGGCCAATTTCGTGAAAATGCAGCTGGTGGACCGTCTGCTGTTGGGCAATGCCGCCGTGACCCCCGTGGTGTGTCTGGTGGTGTGCCTGACCATCATGTTCGTAGTGGTATTCGCCAAGTGTGTGGGCTGCTCACTGCCGCTGCTGGCGGAGAAGATTGGCTTGGACCCGGCGGTGATGGCCAGTCCCTTCATCACCACCATCGTGGATGCCACCAGTCTGCTGATCTATTTCCGCTTCGCTTCGTGGCTGCTGGGCATATAGACGCATAAAAAATCCGTTTCAAGACAAAATAGAGTCAGGCTTTGCGCCTGACTCTATTTTTTCTGGAGGAACGTATTATGAGCAAGAACTGTACCAACGACGGCTGCAACTGCACCCCCAACTCCGCCATCAAATGCAGTGTCACCAACTGCGCCCACCACTGTCAGGATGTGGATCACTGCGGCCTCACCAGTATTCAGGTAGGCACCCACGAGGCCAACCCCACCATGGACCAGTGTACCGACTGCCAGAGCTACCGCAAGCTGTAACGGCACACCGCCCGGTACGCCGGGCGGCTACATAGGAAGGAGGGAGGGCCATGACGGATCGCATGAAATACGCCCTGTCCGGCGCTGCCGCCGGGGCGGTGAGCGGACTGTTCGGCGGGGGCGGCGGCATGGTGCTGGCCCCGGCCCTGACAGGCTGGTGCCATATGGAGCAGAAACGGGCGCTGGCCACCTGCGTGGCAGCCATCCTGCCTTTGTGCCTGCTGTCGGCGGCCATCAGTCTGTGGCGTCAGTCACTGGATTGGATGCAGGCCCTGCCCTATCTGCTGGGGGACTGGGCGGCGGCTTCGTGGGAGGCCGCCTGTTTCAGAAGGTATCCAACCTGTGGCTGCGGCGCATCTTCGCCTGCTTTCTGCTGTACGGCGGTGTGAGGTATCTCCTGTGACGGCGTGGCTGCTGCCGCTGGCGGTGGGCTTCGGCACGGGCATCCTCTCGGCGTGGGGCGTCGGTGGCGGGACGCTGCTGCTCCTGTGCATGACGTTGCTGCTGGGGTGGACCAGCGCACCGCCCAGACCATCAACCTGCTGTACTTCCTGCCCACCGCCGGTATGGGGCTGCTGTCCCACGGGAAGGGTGGCCTGCTGGAAAAGCCGGTGCTTCGCAGCGCCATCCCCGCCGGACTGATAGCGGCAGCGCTGGCGGCATGGCTGTCCTTCTCTGTGGATACAGAGCTGCTGCGCCGCCCCTTCGGCGTCTATCTGCTGGCGGCGGGCATCTATATCCTTCTGCAAAAGCCCACCAAGCCGTGACCGGCGATCTCCTTCCACGACAAAAGACAGGCAGTGCCGGAGGCACTGCCTGTCTTTTCTTTGGTTTTCTATGCAGCCGTCAGGCGTCGATGCCCCGGCTGGTCAGATACTTCTTGACCATAAGCGCCACCTTGAAGGTGATGGCGTGCTCAAACTCGCGCAGATCCAGCCCGGTCAGCTTGCGGATCTTCTCCAGCCGGTACACCAGCGTGTTGCGGTGTACAAACAGCTTGCGCGAGGTCTCGGAAACGTTGAGGTTGTTCTCAAAGAACTTGTAGATGGTGAACAGCGTCTCTTGGTCCAGTGCATCGATGGGGTTCTTCTTGAACACCTCCTGCAGGAACATCTCGCACAGGGTGGTGGGCAGCTGATAGATCAGCCGTCCAATACCCAGATTCTCGTAGTTGATGACGTAGCGCTCGGTGTCGAACACCTTGCCTACCTCGATGGCGATCTGGGCCTCCTTATAGGACTTGGCCAGATCCCGCAGATGCAGGGCCAGCGTACCGATGCCTACGAACACACGGCTCTCGCCGTCCTCCCGCAGGGCCTCCTCGATGGTGGTGGCCACCTTCTCCAGATCCTTGTTGGTGGTGCTCTCCGGCATCTGGTGGATCAGCGCCACGTCCGTCTCACCCACGCTGATGACGAAGTCATTCTGCCGGTCGGGGAAGAGATTCTGCACCACCTCCAGAGAGATGCCCTCGCTGCGGCCCTCCACAGGTCGGATGACGAACACGCCGCGGGCCACCTCGGCATCCACGTGCAGCTCCTTGGCCCGCATATAGATGTCACTGATGAGGATGTTATCGGAAATGATGTTCTTGATGAAGGAGCCCTTGTCGTGCTTCTCCTCATAGTAGTTTTTGGCGGCGTTCAGCGCCACGGCGGCCATAGAGCACACCGTGCGGCTCATGCTGTCATCGCCGGTGGCGAACACGGCATAGTCAAAATGTCCGCCCCAGCCGGGCAGCGCCTTGAAGGTCTTGCCCTCCAGCGCAATGCAGCCGCCCTCGGCGGAGTCGATGGCCTCCACATACTTGGCCCACTTCTTGCCGATACCCGTCAGCTCGCTGCAAGCGATGACGGTACCCTCGGCGTCAATGACGCCCACGGTGCGATCGGTGGTATCCTTGAACTGTAAAACGACGTTCTGAAAAATTCTCCCGGACATAGTCAGTCCCTCCTGATATAGAGCTGATGGATATTTTGTGCAAACTACTTAGTCTCACGCTCTATTATATCGTCAGAATCACGATTTTGCAAGTATTTTCTTGTATTTTTCACAAAAAAATTTTGGGGCATTTTTTGGCGTTATGTCGAGGCATTCAGTCCACATATGTCAAGAAGGGTGTGTATCTCCCCCGTCGGACAGGGGCCGGAAGGCCCCTGGCGCCAGCGCTTCATCCAGCCGCAGCGGCCCCATGGAAAGCCGCTTCAGGTACGTCACCGGTTTTCCGCAAGCGGCCAGCATCCGCTTCACCTGATGGAATTTCCCTCCCGCAGCGTCACCAGCGCCTCCTGCGGCGAGAGGAGCTTCAGCCCCGCCGGCAGGCACTCCAGCCCGTCGGCCAGCACCATCCCGCCGGCGAAGGCCGCCGTGTCCGCCGCCGTCAGCACGCCCTCCACACGGGCGTAGTACACCTTGTCCACGTGATAGCGGGGGCTCAGCAGCCGATGGGTCAGCTCCCCGTGGTTGGTCAGCAGCAGCAGTCCCTCCGTGTCCTTATCCAGCCGCCCCACTGGGGATAGATCCCTTTGCGCAGCTCCGGCGTGAGCAGGTCCAGCACCGTCTGCTGCCGTCCGTCCACCCGTGCCGACAGGACCCCGGCGGGCTTGTGGAGCATGAGATAGGTGTATCGGCGGCAGTCCAGTGCCTGACCGTCCACCAGCAGGCAGGCGGCGTCGGCGTCCACCTTTTCCTCTGGGGAGGAGGCCAACCGTCCGTCCACTATCACCCGGCCCTGCCGCACCAGCTCCTTTACCTCCCGCCGGGAGTATTTGCCCGTTCCGGCGATGATCTTGTCCAAGCGCTCCATAACCAGCCCTCCTGCCGCAGTTTTTCCATTATAGCATATCCCACCGGGAAACGGAATAAGCTGAGGACAAAGCGATGGAAAAAACGAAAGGAGCTGCGTGCCTGTGAAGCGCTGTCTTGCGGGGCTGTGCCTGCTGCTGATGCTGCTGACCGCCTGTACCGCCCGTCCCTCCCAGACCCCGGTGACCGCCAAGGACGATGCCGCCCGCCGGGCATGGTTGGAGCAGCAGGGCTGGCAGACGGAGGAGCAGCCGGTGCGCACCCTGACGGTGCAGCTGTCGCTGGCGGGGCAGGAGGACTATCTGGCCCTCCAGCAGGAAGCGGGCCTGCCCTTGGCGGACTACGACGGTCAGACCGTCACCCGCTGCACCTACACCGTCACCAATTACCCCGGCCGCACCGGAGATGTGCAGGTGAACCTCTATCTCTGCGGCGACGTCATCGTGGGTGGGGATATCATGGCATTGGGGAAAACGGCTTTCAGGCATCCCTCCTCTATCCGGCGGAGAACACATAGAAAAATGGGAGGAAGGGCCTCTGCCCCTTCCTCCCATTTTTCAGTACTCCCTCGCCCAGCGTAATGATCTGGGCCCACAGCACCGGCCCCACGGCGCCGGTGGTCGATGCCCAGCTGCCGCTGCAGGGCCAGCACCGCCTGCTGAGTGGCGGGGCCGAAGATACCGTCCACCACCAGACTGGGCAGAGTCTCGTCCTCCCGGCTGATCTGGTTGAGCCGCTCCTGCATCAGGGCCACCTGTTCGCCCCGGTCGCCCCGCACCAGAAACCGTCCCGGATAGACCTCCCCGGCGAATTGCCGGTAATCCTCCGGCAGTTCCGCCAGTACCTTCTGATAGGCCGTTTGCAGGGCGTTCCACGTCTCCCGGCCCACCACGCCGTCCACTGGCAGACCGTAGACCCGCTGGAAGGTGTACACCGCATCCAGCAGCTCCTGGATCGAAGTCGTCGGACAGAGAGATGGGCGGCAGTTCCGGCAGGAAATACCCCAGAAAAGCCAGGAAAAACCGCACCGTCCGCACCGCCAGGCCGCTGTCCCCCAGCCGCAGGGCCTCGGTATACTGCCTCTGCACCTCGGAGATGGTCAGCCCCTCGCCGGACAGCTCCGACAGGCCCTTGACGCCGTTATAGATCTGCTTGATCTTGTACCATGTGGCCTTGCCCACGATGCCGTCCGGGGTCAGGTTGAAGATCTGCTGAAAGACCCGCACCGCCTCCTCCATGTCCTCGTCAAAGACGAAGCTGTCGTCCAGCGCCGGGATGGCGGGGTAGTTCTTCCCGATGCGGTTGAGCTGCCGCTTGGAGAAGCAGCACGTCGTTGCCCACGTCCCCCCGGCGCAGAGGCCGCCCGGGATAGGAGGGCACGTTCCCCCCTACCGGCGCATTCATCACCAATTGATGTCGCCACCGTAGTAGTATTGCAGAATCTCGTAGGGGTTCATGCCCGTCCCGGGCCAGGTCCACACTGCCCCACTGAGACAGCCCCCCGCACTGGGTCCGCACTCCGTCGCAGAACTGGGCAAACATCGGCTCCACGCTGCCCTGCCGGACGATATAGTTGTTGAAGCTGTCGTCCACGATCTGGCTGATGTTCTCGAAAACGTCGCCGCCGTCCACATAGGCCTGGTCATACTGGGTGGTGGAGGTGATGTCATAGTCGTACCCCCGGGTGCGGTAATACTCGGTGTACACCCGGTTCAGGGCATAGGAGATCTGGGCCAGGATGTTGGCCCGGATGGCACTCTCCGGCCAGGTGGGGTAAATTTCGTGGGAGGCCACGTTCTTGATATAGGCGGCAAAGGGCACCTCCACGTTCCGGGCGGACTCCCCGGCGCCCCCAGATGCACCGTGATGGTCTCCGGCACCACGGGATAGGGATAGGGCATCACGCACGCTCCTTTCTCACACCACTGGCTCCAGCATCACCGGCAGGATGGTCTCCACCCCGTCGAATACCGTCGCCGTCCGGCCAGCCACCGGCTGGAACATGGGATGCTGTACCGACACCTGATAGTCCAGCCCGCTGAGGGCGGCGGTGTCAGGCTTGAGACCAGGCAAAGGGCGGGGCGGGCAGGCGGATGCCGGATGGGATACCGGAGCCGTCGGTGACGCCCCGGTAAAATATGTGCTCCTCCGTGCCGAAGGCTCGGCTGATGACCACCTGCGCCCCGGCCACGGGGAAGCGCCCGCCGCCGCAGGTGACCTGCACGCGCAGGCCGCCCCGGTCCGGGTGGGTCCTGAGGAAAACGTCCACAGGTGTTGGTTGTGCTGACTGCATAGGCAAAGACCTCCTTTTTCCTATCCTATGCACCTTGCTTCGTCCCGTGCCAAAAAATTCCCGGAACCGGGGAAGTCCGGTTCCGGGAAAGAAAAGCGTTATTTCTGGGGCAGATATATCCGCCGTGTAGGCCGAAGCCCCAGCATTTCCCCCACGGGGACGGCCACGTCGCCGGTGGCCTCCTCCGCCAGAGTAAAGACCATCACCATCAGCGCTGCATTGGGGAAGGGGCAGAACTCGCCTGGGTTGGTCAGGGAAATCAGCAGCATCCCCAGATAGCTCAGAGCCAGCGCCCGGACAAAGGGGTTTTTCCGGCCCGCAGCAGGGCGATACGATCCCGCATCAGCACGCCGTAGGCGGCAATGCCCACCAGACCCATGCTGCCCATGATCTGGGCGATGCTGTTGTGGTAGAACACCATGCTCCCCCTCCACACCGGTGAAGAGGTCACTGTTGCGCTGGCTGATGAGGCCGATGCCAAACACGGGGTTGTGCAAAAGTCCGTGATGCCCCGCAGGAACAGCTGCACCCGGACGGAGCCCCCTGATGGAACAGATGACCGTCCTCCATGCGGCTGTCCATCATCAGCGACAGCAGCTCCGGGCCCACCAGCACCGCCAGCACCGCACCGGCCACGCACAGAGGCAGCACGGCCTTCCGGGGAATGAGGCCCCACCGCACCAGATATACGAAGCCCAGTCCCAGCAGTGCCACACCGAACAGCAGAGCGCTGCGGCTGCCGGTAAGGGCCAGCCCTGCCGCCTGCACCGCCACACCCAGCAGATGGGCGGGCTTTTTCAGCGACAGATAAAAAGGACATGGGCAGGGTAGTCAGCAGCAGCGCCGTGGCAAAGTTGCGGTACTTGAGATAGAGGGTGGTATGTACCTGCAGAAATTCCTGCCACCGCGCGGCGTAATCCAGCATCAGCAGACACGCCATGCACACACCCAGCGCGCAGAAAATGGCGGCGAACCGCCGGTGCAGGTCGTAGCCCTTGGAATAGGTCAGGCACGACCGCAGCAGCACATAGAAAACCAGCATCCCGCCGCCGAGACACCCGGCGTAGTACAAACTCAGCGGCTGAAGCAGCTGCTGCATGGACAGGATCCCGCAGCCCCCCAACAGGGTGGCCGCCGACACCAGCAGCAGCCCCGTGGCGCTGCGTCCCACCCGGAAGGTGACGGGCCAGACCATCAGGTGCCAGATCAGCGCCGCAAAGAACGGCGCCGCCAGCACGGCGCAGGGGAGGAAATCCCCCAGACTTTCATATCGCTGGGTCGACAGCAGAAATACCAGCAGGAACGGCGTCACCGACGCCAGCAGATCCCGGCAGAACACCAGCAACCAAATACAAATCCCCAGCAGGGCCATGGCCCCATAGACCGGCTGACGCAGAGCGGCAAAGCCCAGCGTCACCCACAGCAAAAACGGAAAATAGGCACGGCTGAGCCAAAACCGCTGGCTTAGGCCGGACAGACGGCGGAAGCCCCCATAGCAGCGGCGCTGCAGACGGGGCCAAAAGCCGCTGTCCTGATTCAGTGCGCTGAAAGACAGATCCCACATAGAATTGTTTTACTCCTTTTTTCATCCAGACAGGTACATGGACGGCTTCCCTTCCCTCCATGCACATACCAAAACAAATGCTCCCTGAAAAATGTGAAATTTTTGTGAATAATAGGTTTTTTAGGGAACCTTTTTACCGAGGTATATACCGCCCTTCTCTGGGCGTAAGCGGTACTATACCACGTTCCGGCGGGAATGTCAACGGGAGAAGCAGTCGGTTTATGAGGAATGTCCGTCCGGCTGTACTAAGAAAAATCAACGTCTGCCGCAGACCGGCGGCAAAAGAGCCTGAAAATTCCCTGAAAGAAGGGAATTTTCAGGCTTTTCACAGAAAATCCACACGAAAATGGCTGGTTTGTATAGCTGACTAACATTTTTGTCACTTTTGGACGCCCTGTCTGGTATCGAAGTACCTATAGGACATCCAGCTCCGGCAGCCGGTCCAGGGCATAGGTGATGAACCGCTTGGCGGCGGGGGAGACGTGCTCCTCCTCCGGCAGGGCGATGCCCAGATGCACCGACTGGGGCGGGTCCAGCGGCAGCACCGCCACCCGTCCGCCAGATCGGCGGTGAGGATGTCGTTTAATAAGGTGATGCCCAGCCCCGCCCGCACCATGGCAATGGCGGCCCGGCTGTCGCTGGTGGCGAAGCGGACCTTGGGTCGGATCTGCAGCTGCTGGAGCATCCGGGAGTTATCTGTCTCCTGTCCCGGCAGAAACTCGATGAAGGGCTCCTGCCGCAGCCGCTCCACAGGGAAGCGGTCCGCCTCCACCAGCGGGTGGGTAGGGGAGAATGGCCATCAGCTGGTCGTCCTTCAGCGGCACCCACTCGTGCCGTCCCGGCCGCTGGCTGATGAGACAGAAGTCCGCCCGCCGGTGATCCACCAGCTCCCCCAGTTGGGTAGAGCTGCCCTCCCGCAGCTCCACCCGGATGCCGGGATAAGCGTGATGGAACCCGGCAATGACCTCCGACAGCCACGGGTAGAAGGCGGCGTAATTGGTGCCGGCCACCACCCGGCCCACATCCAGCCCCTGGATCCGGTGGGCCAGCTGCTGGTACTGCTCGTCCAGCTCCGCCATTCGCCGCATCAGCGGCAGCAGCTCCTGACAGGCCCGTGTGGCGGATACCCCGCCCCGCCCCCGGTGCAGCAGGGGAAAGCCCGTCTCCCGCTCCAGACTGTCCACCAGCCGGCTGATGCCGGAGGGGGGTATAGCCCAGCGCCTCGGCGGCAGCGGACAGACTTCTCTCATGGAGTACAGTGAGCAAAACCCGGCATTTTTCGGTGTCCATGAAATTTCGCCCCTTCTTTGACATTTTGTCAAACAAAATTTGAAATAGTATCGCTTTACGCAAGGATACACCAAGTGCTATACTCTGTCAAGGGTAGGAGAGAAACCCCGATTAAGAACGGACAGAAATCTTCGGAGGAACAGGCATCATGACTCAGAAAAGAGCGGAGATCCTTTTGGCGTCAGTTATCGCAGCACGGGCTACGTCCCTTCTGTTCAGCAAGATCGCCATGAACGGCATGGGGATCTTCAACCTGCTGGCGGCCCGGTTTTTGATGGCCTTTGTGCTGCTGGCGGTGGTGTTTTTCAAGCGCCTGCGCCACATCAAGCGCCATACGCTGGTGCGTGGCGCCATCATGGGCGGTCTGTTCTTCCTGATGCTCTCCACGGAGCTGACGGGGCTCAAGAGCACCCCTCCTCCACCGTCTCCCTGCTGGAGAATACCGCCATCATTCTGGTACCTATGACGGAGGCCGTGCTGCGGCATAAGCTGCCCAAGGCCGCCACCGCCGTCAGCGCACTGGTGGCCATCGGCGGCGTGGCACTGCTGACCGGCCAGTCCGGCGGCTTCACCCCCGGTATGGTGCTGGCGGTCATGGCCGCCGTGCTGTATGCCGCAGCCATCATCACCACCGACCGCTTCTCCCACGAGGACGATCCCTGACCCTTGGCATCGTTCAGGTGGGTACGCTGGGCCTGCTGGCGCTGGTGTCCTCCTTCGTGTTCGAGGCGCCCCACCTGCCCCAGTCCGGTACCCAGTGGCTGATGATCGCCGGCCTTGCCGTCATCTGCACCGGCTTCGGCTTCACCCTCCAGCCTGTGGCACAGAGCCACACCACCGCCCAGCGTGCAGGCTTGTTCTGCGCGCTGAGCCCCGCCTGCGCCACCCTGCTGGGTGCCGCCGTGCTGCGGGAGCACATCAGCGTCATGGGAATGTGCGGCATCGCCCTGATCCTGCTGAGCCTGCTGGTACCGCAGCTGTGGCAGCTGGCGGAGAAGAAGGGCATCACCCTGCTGCCCCGTCATGCCGTCCCCGCCGTGCGCCGGGCCTGAGATATCATAAGCTATATACCATTAGGTGTCCGTTCGTTGGAAGGAGCGCCGGAAAGAGCCTTTGCCTTTTCCGGCGCTCCTTCTTGCCGGGAAGATCCCCCTCGCGCTTTTTTACATGGACTTTACACAAGGAGACTTTTGTCCTTTACACCGCCCCCTTATCATGGGGACTGTAGCAAGAAAGCAAGTCCAAACATGAAAAACGAAAGGAGATCTTCATATGAAAAAAAGATCATCAGTATCCTGCTGGCCGCCGTTATGGTCATGGCCCTTCTGGCCGGTTGCGGCAGCAAAAACAGCGGCAGCGCCAACGACAACAACACCCCTAATAATAATCAGACCACCGAGCTCAGCGGCTCCGTGTCCACGAACGGCTCCACCTCCATGGACAAGGTCATCGGTGCTCTGCAGGGGAGCAGTTCATGGCGGACCACAAGAACGTCACCGTCACCTATGATCCCACCGGCTCCGGCTCCGGCATCGAGGCCGTGAAGAACGGCACGGCGGACATCGGTCTGGCCTCCCGCAGCCTGAAGGACGAGGAGAAGGCCGACGGCCTGACCGAGACGGTCATCGCACTGGACGGCATCGCCGTCATTGTCAATGCCCAGAGCAAGGTCGCAGACCTGACCGTGGAGCAGATCGCCAAGATCTTCACCGGTGAGATCACCGACTGGAGCGAGGTCGGCGGCGACCCCGGCGCCATCTCCCATCGGCCGTGAGTCCGGCAGCGGTACCCGTGACGGCTTTGAGTCCATCACCGGGACCAAGGATTCCTGCAAGCTCGATCAGGAGCTGACCTCCACCGGCGGCGTCATTGAGGCGGTCGCGGGCAACCCCAATGCCATCGGCTACGCCTCCCTCTCCGCTGTCGAGGGCAAGGACACCGTGAAGGCCGTTACCGTCGGGGGTGTGGCCGCCAGCGAGGCGACCGTGCTGGACGGCAGCTACGCCATTCAGCGGCCCTTCGTGCTGGTGACCAAGGACGGCACGGCCCTGTCCCCGGCGGCGCAGACCTTCTTCGACTTCGCCACCTCCAAGGACGCTGCCTCCCTCATTCAGAATGCGGGCGCCGTGCCTACCGCCAAGTAAAAACGAATCGGGGTACCCTCACCTGCTGCGGCGGATGAGGGGGCTTCCCCGTCATCGGGAAAGGAGAACTCTATGAGGCGGCCAGCAGGCAAAAAGTCTCCGCACCCGCAAAGCCATGGAGCAGGCCATCCACCTGATCTTCCTGCTGTGCGGCATCGTGGCGGTGGGCTTCGTGCTGTGCATCAGCGTGTATCTGGTGATCTCCGGCCTGCCGGCCATCCGGGAGATCGGACTGACCAAATTCATCTTCGGCAAGGTGTGGGCGCCTACCAACGCCACCACCGGCCCGCAATTCGGCATCCTGCCCTTCATCCTCACCTCTGTCTACGGCACGGCGGGAGCGCTGCTGCTGGGGGTGCCGGTGGGTCTGATGACCGCCATCTTTCTGGCCAAAGCGGCCCCGCCCCGTCTGGCGGCGATGATCCGCACGGCGGTGCAGCTGCTGGCAGGCATCCCGTCGGTGGTGTACGGTCTGGTGGGCATGATCGTACTGGTCCCCGCCATCCGCCGTGCCTTCGGTCTTGGCTCCGGGGCCTGCCTGCTGGCGGCCATTCTGGTGCTCACGGTCATGGTGCTGCCCTCCATCATCAACGTGGCGGAGACGGCCCTTCAGGCCGTGCCGAGGGAGTATGAGGAGGCCAGTCTGGCACTGGGCGCCACGGAGACGGAGACCTACTTCCGGGTGAGCCTGCCTGCCGCCCGCAGCGGCGTGGCGGCGGCGGTGGTGCTGGGCGTAGGCCGTGCCATCGGAGAGGCCATGGCCATCATCATGGTGGCCGGAAACGTGGCCAATATGCCGGGGCTTTTCACCTCGGTGCGCTTCCTCACCACCGGCATCATCTCCGGAATGTCCGATGCCGCCGTGGGGAGCCTGTATCAGCAGGCGCTGTTTTCCATCGGGCTGGTGCTGTTTCTGTTCATCATGCTCATCAACGTCCTGCTGAATGTCTGCATCAAACGCAAGAAGGAGGACTGAGCCATGAAGCAGCAATGGACGCTTCGCCGGAGACTGTATAACGGCGGGATGCGGGGCTGGTGTGGCTGTGCGCCGGACTGACCTGCGCCCTGCTGATCTTTCTCATCGGCTATATCTTTTACCGTGGCGTGCCGGGCCTCAGCTGGCAGCTGATCTCCGGCCAGACCAGCTATATCCGCAATACCGTGGGCATCCTGCCCAACCTATTGAATACCCTGTATATCATTCTCGTGGCCATGGTGGTGGTGCTGCCGCTGGGCGTGGGTGCCGCCATCTACCTGACGGAGTATGCCGCCAGCGGGCGGCTGGTCCGCATCATCGAGTTCGCCGCCGAGACCCTGACCGGTATTCCCTCCATCATCTTCGGACTGGTGGGCATGATGCTGTTCGTGCAGAAGCTGGGCCTTCAGGCGGGAATTCTGGCCGGCGGCCTGACGCTGGTGATGATGATCATGCCCACCATCATCCGTACCACTCAGGAGAGCCTGAAGACCGTCCCCCAGTCCTACCGGGAGGGGGCGCTGGCGCTGGGTGCCGGCAAATGGCACATGGTCCGCACCGTAGTGCTGCCGGGAGCGGTGGACGGCATCGTCACCGGCTGTATTCTGGCCATCGGCCGCATCGTGGGGAGAGCGCCGCCCTGCTGTATACGGCAGGCTTCGGCATGGCGCTGGTGAGTCTCTTCGACTCCCTGCACACCTCCTCCGCCACCCTGACGGTGGCTCTGTACGTCTACGCCACCGAGGGCGGGGAGACGGCGCTGGCCTTCTCCATTGCCACCATCCTCATGGTGCTGACCCTGCTCATCAACCTCACCGCCGGGATCATCGGGCGGAAGCTGAAAAGGAAGTGAACGACAATGGACCCTATTTTGCAAGTGAAGGATCTGGACCTGTGGTACGGCGCTCATCAGGCGCTGCACAGCGTCTCCATGGACGTCCCGGAGAAAAGCATCACCGCCTTTATCGGTCCCTCCGGCTGCGGCAAGTCCACATTTCTGAAAACCCTGAACCGCATGAACGAGCTGGTGCCGGGGTGAAGATCACCGGCGAGGTCCGCTATCGGGGCGAGGATATCTATGCGCCGGGGACGGACGTGTGCCGCCTGCGCCGTGAGATCGGCATGGTGTTTCAAAAGCCCAATCCCTTCCCCATGAGCATCTATGACAACATTGCCTACGGTCCCCGTACCCACGGCATCCGCAGCAAGGCCAGGCTGGACGAGCTGGTGGAGCGCTCCCTGCGGGGCGCCGCCATCTGGGACGAGGTAAAGGACCGGCTGAAGAAGAATGCACTGGGCCTTTCCGGCGGCCAGCAGCAGCGCCTGTGTATTGCGCGGGCGCTGGCGGTGGAGCCGGCGGTGCTGCTGATGGACGAACCCACCAGCGCACTGGACCCCATCTCCACCTCCCGCATCGAGGAGCTGACCATGGAACTGAAGGAGCGCTATACCATCGTCATCGTCACGCACAATATGCAGCAGGCCGTGCGCATCTCCGACCGGACGGCGTTCTTCCTGCTGGGCGAACTGGTGGAGTACGGCGCTACGGAGCAGGTGTTCTCCGCCCCGGCGGAGAAGCGGACAGAGGACTACATCACGGGGAGGTTCGGATAATGAGAAGCCGGTTTGATGAACAGCTGGCCCAGCTGGAGCGGGAGCTCATTGAAATGGGCGCACTGTGCGAGGAGAGCATCGCTCTGGCGGCCAAATCGCTGGGAGACGGCAGTCTGGCCCGTCAGGTGGCCCCGCTGGACACGGAGATCGACCGCAAGGAGCGGGACATCGAGTCCCTGTGCCTGAAGCTGCTTTTGCAGCAGCAGCCGGTGGCACGGGATCTGCGGCAGATCTCGGCGGCCCTGAAAATGATCACAGATCTGGAGCGCATCGGGGATCAGGCGGAGGATATTGCCGAGATCGTCATCAGCGGTCAGGTCAACGAGGGGAGGAGCTGCTGCGGGATATGGCCGCCTCCACCATAAAAATGGTGACGGAAAGTGTTGACGCCTACGTGAAACATGATACAATGTTGGCGGAAAAGTCATCGCAGAGGACGATATTGTGGATGACTGGTTCGACAGGGTGAAGCATACGCTGATCCGCCGCATGACCACAGACCCCGGTGAGGGGGAGCGGGCGGTGGACCTGCTGATGATTGCCAAATATTTTGAACGCATCGGCGATCACGCGGTGAACGTCGCGCAGTGGGTGATTTTCTCCGTCACCGGTACGCACAAGGAGGGATAGCATGATCTGGTGCGTAGAGGACGATGCCAGTATCCGGGATATCGAAGTATACGCCCTGCGTTCCACCGGCTTCGAGGCCTGTGGCTTTGCCGACGGTGCCGCCTTCTGGCAGGCCCTCCAGACGGAGGAGCAGCCGGAGCTGGTGGTGCTGGACGTGATGCTCCCCGGCATCGACGGCACGGAGCTGCTGGGCCGTATGCGCGCCTCGGCGGCCCTGCGCCGCATCCCGGTGGTGATGGCCACCGCCAAGGGCGCAGAGTACGACAAGATACAGGGTCTGGATCTGGGGGCGGACTACTATCTGGCCAAGCCCTTCGGGGTCATGGAGCTGGTGTCCTGCGTCAAGGCGGTGCTGCGGCGCTGCCGGACGGAACAGGAGTCGGTGCTGCGGGCCGGGGGCATCGTACTGCACCCGGAGGAGCGCATCGTCACGGTGGAGGGTCAGCGAGTGACGCTGACGTATAAGGAGTTTGAGTTGCTGCGGCTGTTTCTGTCCCATCCGGGGATGGCTTTTACTCGCGACCAGCTCTTCAGCGAGATCTGGGGCATGGATTACTGCGTGGAATCGCGCACGGTGGATATGCACATCCGCACCCTGCGCCAGAAGCTCGGCAGCTGCGGCAGCATGATCCAGACCGTGCGGAATGTGGGATACCGGCTGGAGGTAGGCGCATGACAAGAAAGATTTTCCGCTCCATTGTGCTCGTGGCGGACGTAGTGCTGGCGGCGGGTATGGTCATCATGACCGGCTGCCTGTACAGCTACTTCGGCGGTGTGCAGGAGCAGCAATTACAGGATGAGTTGAGCCACGCCGTCAGCGGCGTGGAAAACGGCGGTACGGCCTATCTGGAGCGCCTTCCGGCGGAGCGGTTCCGCCTGACGTGGATCGCCGCCGACGGTACCGGGTGCTGTATGATACGCAGGTGACGGACGTGGCCTCCATGGAGAACCACGCCGGTACCGTCAGGAGGTGCAGGAGGCACTGGAAAACGGCAGCGGCGAAAGTAGCCGCTACTCTGATACCCTTTTGCAGCAGACCCTGTACGTGGCCCGCCGCCTGACGGACGGCACGGTGCTGCGTATCTCCGTCAGCCGTGCCACCGCCGGGATGCTGGCGCTGGGAATGCTCCAGCCCATGCTGGTGGTGCTGGTGGCGGCGTTGATCTTCGCCGGACTCATGGCCGGGCGCCTGTCCCGCCGCATCGTGGATCCCTTGAACCGGCTGGACTTGGAGCATCCGCTGGAAAACGACGCCTACGAAGAGCTGGCTCCTCTCCTGAGCCGCATCAACTACCAGCATAAGGAGATCGACGCCCAACTGAGGACCCTGCGGCAAAAGACCGACGAGTTCACCCAGATCACCGGCAGTATGCAGGAGGGGCTGGTGCTGCTGGACGAGAAGGGGACGGTGCTCAGCATCAACCACGCCGCCTGTAAGCTCTTTCAGGCGGACGAGGGCTGTGTGGGCCGTGACTTCCTGACGGTGGACCGCAGCCATGAGTTGTGCCTTGCGATGGAGACAGCCCGGGAGAAGGGCCACAGCCAGCTGCGCTGCCAGCGTAATGGCCGGGAGTATCAGCTGGATATGAGCCGCATCCAATCCGACGGCGAGACGGTGGGTACAGTGCTGCTGGCCTTCGACGTGACAGAGCAGGAGTACGCCGAGCGCAACCGCCGGGAGTTCACCGCCAATGTCTCCCACGAACTGAAGACCCTCTGCAGGGCATCGTGGGCAGTGCCGAGCTCATCCAGAGCGGCATGGTGAAGCCGGAGGATATGCCCCGCTTTGTGGGCCATATCCACGACGAAGCCTCCCGGATGGTGACGCTGGTGGAGGATATCATCCGCCTGTCCCAGCTGGACGAGGGGGGATGCCATGCCCACGGAGACGGTGGACCTGCTGGCGCTGAGCCAGAAGCCGTGGCCAATCTACAGGATGCCGCCGCCAAGCGGCAGGTGTCCCTGTCGGTGGACGGGGATCACGCTCCGGTCACCGGCGTGCGACGGCTGCTGTATGAGGTGATCTTCAACCTCTGCGACAACGCCATCAAGTACAATGTCCCGGATGGCACCGTGAAGGTGCAGGTGTCCTCGGAGAACGGCACCTCCGTCACGGTGTCGGATACCGGCATCGGCATCGCCCTGGAGCACCAGAGCCGGGTGTTCGAGCGGTTTTATCGGGTGGATAAGAGCCACTCCAAGGCCTCCGGCGGCACGGGGCTGGGTCTTCCCATCGTGAAGCACGCCGTGCAGTATCACCACGGCGACATCCGCCTCACCAGTAAGCCCGGCGAGGGGACTGTCATTCGCATCACCTTCCCCGCAGCGGCCCGGTGACCCGCTGACCCAACCTATAAAAATCAAAAAGAAATGCGCCGCATCCGCCCCGGCGGAGCGGCAGCAGAGGAAAGTCATATGGAAAAGACCACACAGTGTATCGCAGGAGGCGGACTCTTTGCCGCCATCGCTGCGATGCTCCAGTTTGTGGGCAGCGCCATCCGTTTCGGCCCCTGTGCCGCCGGGAGGTTACCTACGACGAGGATCTGCTGCTGCGTGGCCTGTGGAAGATCTATATCCGCCACCGCCCAACGGCAGATGCACCCTGAAATATCCATCCAGATTCAAAAAGGAGGCTGGGGACTACGAGTCCCCAGCCTCCTTTTTTCTGCCCCGCCACCGGGAGAGCCGGCCTTACGGAAAGAACACCCGCACCGCCCATGCGGCGGCGATGAAGGCCGCCGCATCCGCCGCCAGCGCCGCGGGGGACGGTGTGGCGGGTGCGGCGGATGCCCGCAGCACCGTAGTAGACCGCCACGGTGTAAAAACGTCATCTCCGAGCATCCCAGCATCACCGCCGTCACTCGCCCGATGTAGGAGTCCGACCCGTACTGCTCCATCAGCTGGCTGCCCACCGCCAGCGCCCCGGAGCCGCTGACGGGCCGCACCAACAGCAGCACCGCCGTCTCCGGCGGGATGCCCAGCCCTTCCAGCACCGGTGACAGCAGCCCCGTCAGCAGCTCCAGCGCCCCGGAGGCCCGGAACATATACACCGCCGTCAGCAGTACCACCAGCGCCGGCAGGATGCGCCCCAGCACCCGCAGCCCCTCCGCCGCCCCGTCGGTGAGGGCGCCGTAGACATCGGTCCTCCGCCCCATGGCTGCCGCCGCCACCCCGCCAGCAGACAGGGGATCACCCAGTCCGTCATGTCCGCCGCCTTCCCAGCCGCTCCAGCAGCTTCGCCGCCGCCAGCCCCGCCGTTACCGACAGCAGGGAGCTGACCCACACCGCCGGCAGGATATCCAGCGGCGCGGCGCTGCCGCAGGCTGCCCGGACGCTGGCCACCGTGGTGGGCAGCAGCTGGATGGAGGCGGTGTTCAGCACCACCAACCGGCACAGCTCGTCGCTGGCCACGCCCCCCGTCCCCCGTGCCATACGGCAGGCCGCCCGGATACCCATGGGCGTGGCGGCGTTGCCCAGCCCCAGCAGATTGGCCGACACATTGGCCGTCACCGCCGCCAGCGTCTCCGGATCCCGGCTGGCCTGGGGCAGCAGCCGCCGCAGCACCGGACGGAACAGCCGTCCCAGCCGCCGGGACAGCCCGCACCGGTCCATGACCTCCATAAGTCCCGTCCACAGGCACAGCATCCCCGCCATGGAGAGACACAGCCGGACCGCCTGCCCGGCCCCCTCCAGCGCCGCCGCACTGACGGCCTCCATGCGCCCGTATACGGCGCCGCACACCACGCTGACCACAGCCATTCCCGTCCAGATCCACGCCATCGCCATCCTTGTCACCTCATGGATGTATACGCCGCACCGACATATTTTATTACATCTATCCAGACAGATTTTATCATTTGGTTGACAAATATGCAAATTTACGGCATAATATAAACGAATCCCACGTAGACGCTAAAATCGAGGGGCAAAAGAAGGGGAGATCACTGTGAAAGCAACCGGTATCGTCAGAAGAGTGGATGAGTTGGGACGCATCGTCCTGCCCGTAGAGCTGCGGCGCACGCTGGATATTTCCGAGCGTGATCCGCTGGAGATCTATGTGGACGGCGCATCCATTGTCCTGCGAAAATTCCGGCCCAACTGCATTTTCTGCAACAGCAGCCGGGGCGTATCGGAGTTTCGGGGGAAGAACGTGTGTCAGAAGTGCCTGAAAGAGCTTCAGTCCGTCACATTCTGACCCCGTGTACCGCACACGGTGAAGAAGGCCCGCCATCCGGTGGGCCTTCTTTCCTTTGATAAGAATGGCTCCTGCGCCATCCCGCAGATTGTCGAGAAAAGGGGTGGTATTTTTTGTCCGCCTGTGGTATGATGAAACGTACCCCTTCCAACAATACGGGGCCATACCCCTGATAGAACTTCAAATAAGGAGAAAACCTATGACCTTTCTGCAATCTATTCTTCTGGGCTTGATCCAGGGCGTGGCGGAATTTCTGCCCATCTCCAGCTCCGGCCATCTGGCCATCGCCCAGAATCTGCTGAACATCAACGCCGAGGTCCCAGCCTTCTACGACGTACTGCTGCATCTGGGTACGCTGGTGGCGGTGTTCGTGGCCTATTGGCAGGACATCTGCGACATGGTGCGGGAATTTTTCTGCGGCATCGGTGATCTGGTCCACCACAGCACCCCTACGCCGGTACCCCCGGCCCGCCGCCTGATCCTGCTGATCATTTTGGGTACGCTGCCCCTGTTTGCCATCCTGCCTATCAAGGACACGGTGGAGGGCCTGAAGAACAACATGATCTTCATCGGCGCCGCCCTGATCGTCACCGGCTTCCTGCTGTTTTTCAGCGACCGGGCCCGCAAGGGCCGCAAGGATGCCCGCAGCGCCACGGTGCTGGATGTGTTGGTGGTGGGCGTCAGTCAGGCCATCGCCACGGTCCCCGGCATCTCCCGCTCCGGCATGACCATCACCACCGGCTGCTTCGTGGGCTTCGAGCGGAGGTTTGCCGTGCGCTTTTCCTTCCTGCTTTCGATCCCCGCTGTGCTGGGCGCCAACATCCTCAGCATGAAGGATGCCCTCACCGGCGGCGTGGACTGGAGCCAGCTGCCGGTGTATCTGGCGGGCGTGGCGGTGGCTGCCGTCTCCGGCTACCTGTGCATCCGCCTGCTGAAGATGATCGCCGATAAGGGCCGCTTCGGGGCCTTTGCCTATTACTGCTGGGCCGCCGGTCTGGCTACCCTCATTCTGAACGCCGTCAAGTAACGCCCGTTCTCTTGCACGAAAGGAAGTCCGCATGGCTGCTGCACCCAAAAAAAGAAAACCTCGCAACCCGCAAAAAGAATACCCGCACGCCGCCCCCTCCTGCCCCTACCTACGGTACCGGGAGATCGCCGGCGGTGTCTGCCTGCTGCTGGCCCTGTGCGCCGTCGTGTCCTATTTTCAGGAGGAGGCCCTGTTCATCACCTTCTTCGGCGGCCTGCTGAAGGGGCTGCTGGGTTACGGCTACTGGCTGTCGGCCCCGGCCCTGCTGCTGACGGGCCTCCTGCTGCTGATCCACCGGGACCGCCCAGCCACCCCTGCGCTCCGTATGTACGCTGCTGGTGCCGGTGCTCACCGGCTGCGGCCTGCATCTGCTGCTGTGCGCCCGCTCCTATGAGCCGGGCCTCACCGGCCTGCGGGAGCTGTGGCTCTCCGGCCGGTCCCTGCAAAGCGGCGGCGCCCTGTCCGGCGGCTTGGCCGTGGGCTTCTCCGCCGTATTCGGTAAGGTGCTGTCTCTGATCCTGTTCCTCCTCATGCTGCTGGCGGCCCTGTGTCTGGCGCTGCACTTCTCCCCCAAGGACGCCGTCCGCCGGGCGCAGGAGCGCCGGGAGGCGGAGCGGGAGGACATCCCGGAGGAAGCACCCCCGCCCGTGAGAAGGAGAGACCGGCGGAGAAGCGGCCCCGCCGCCGTGCCGCCATCGATATCCCTCTGGACGACGAGCCACCCGCCAAGCAGCCGCAGCCCCAGCCGGAGGGACCCGCCTTTGCCCCCAAGGAGAAGAAGCCCTTCTTTTTCCCGTAAGAGCAGCACCGTCCGCACCCCGGATCAGGTGCTGCGGGGGGAGCCTGCGGAGGAAGCCGCCCCGTGGCCCCCGCCGCTCCCGTTACTTCCCCACCGGCAGCGTCTGCTGCCCCCGCCCCTAGTGGCTAAGCCCCGTGAAGCGGCCAAGCCCGCCGTCACGGCGCAGGAGGTGCAGGACGCCACCGAGGAGGTGACCGCTGCGGTGGAGCAGGAGCTGGCCCAGCCGGAGGAGGCGTACCAGTATCCCCCATCACGCTTCTGGATGAGAATACCGCCGACAACTATACGGAGGTGGGGGCTGAGCTGCGGAGTAACTCCCAGCGCTTGGCCCAGACCCTTCAGAGCTTCGGTGTGGACGCCCGCCCCGGCGCTGTGGTCCACGGCCCCAGCGTCACCCGCTATGAGTTCACGCTGGAGCAGGGGGTGAAGCTGTCCAAGATCACCAACCTCGCCGATGACATTGCGCTGGCACTGGGGGCCAGCGGCGTCCGCATCGCCCCCATCCCCAATAAAATTTCCGTGGTGGGCATCGAGGGTCCCTAACCGGGCCGTCACCCCCGTCCGCATCCGGGACGTGGTGGAGTCCCGCACCTTCACGGAGCATAAGTCCCCGGTGGCCTTCGCCGTGGGCAAGGACATCGGCGGCAGCTGCATCGTGGGGGGATATCGGCAAGCTTCCCCCATGTGCTCATCGCCGGTACCACCGGCTCCGGTAAGTCTGTGTGTACCAATTCCCTCATCGTCAGCATCCTCTATAAGTCCACCCCGGAGGAGGTCCGCTTCATCATGGTGGACCCCAAAATGGTGGAGCTGGCCCCTATAACGGCATCCCCCACCTGCTGATCCCCGTGGTCACGGACCCCAAAAAGGCCGCCGGAGCCCTGCAATGGGCGGTGTTCGAGATGATGAAGCGCTATAAGCTCTTCTCCGAGCACGGGGTCAAGGATCTGGCGGGCTATAATGCGCTGGCCCGGCAGGACGGGGAGCTCAAGACCATGCCCACGGTGGTGGTGGTCATCGACGAGCTGGCGGACCTGATGCTGGTGGCCGCCAAGGAGGTGGAGGAGTCCATCTGCCGGGTGGCCCAGATGGGCCGTGCCGCCGGGATGCATCTGGTCATCGCCACCCAGCGTCCCTCCTCCGACGTCATCACGGGCCTGATGAAGGCCAATATCCCCAGCCGGATTGCCTTCGCCGTGGCGTCCTCGCTGGAATCCCGTATCATTCTGGATACCACCGGCGCAGAAAAGCTGGTGGGCAAGGGCGATATGCTCTATGCCCCGCTGGGGCCGGAAAGCCCACCCGTGTGCAGGGCTGCTTCATCACTCTCCGGAGGAGATCGAGCGGGTGGTGGACTTCGTCAAGACCACCGGCGAGGCGGAGTACTCCCGTGAGGTCATGGACAAAATTGAGCAGGCGGTGAAGGAGAAGGAAAAGGGCGGCGGAGGAAAGACCTCTGCCGAACCCGCCGAGGCACAGGAGGACGGCGACGAGCTGCTGCCCGCTGCCGTGGAGGTGGTTCTGGAAACGGGACAGGCCTCTGTCTCCATGCTCCAACGCCGGCTGAAATTGGGATATTCCCGTGCCGCCCGTCTGGTGGATCAGATGGAGGAGCGGGGCATCGTCGGCCCCTACGAGGGCTCCAAGCCCCGCCAGCTGCTCATCGACAAGGCCAAGTGGCAGGAGCTGCAAATGAGCAAGCAGCCCCAGCCGGAGCCGGAGATCGACCGCAGCGGCTCCATTCGTGACGTGTTCGAGAGCCGTGACGCACTGGAGTAACACCCTTGTCATGAAAACCGTATATCCTTTACCCAACAGGAATCAGGAGGACAGGCAAACGCCTGTCCTCCTGATTCCTGCTTTGCGTTATCGGATTCACTTTCCAAGATAAATACATGGGGAGCATCTTCCTGCAAATAGGCCTCTTCACACGCCTGCTGTGCGGCGATCAGAATATTGATCGCTTGTTCAGCTGCCCGCATCATGGTCAAATACATCTCTTTATAATCAGCCAAAATAATCACCCTTTTCTATTCTACCATATTGTGGCTATATCCACAATATTGTTTTTCTGCTTTTCTTTCTATAATGATTTGAGAGGAAAGGTGGTGACCGTGATGTTTGATTACAGCCCCCGTGGGAAACTATGCAGCGCCGTGGCGTCTCCCAGTACCAGCTGCTGAAGAGCGGTGTGGATAACAAGACGCTGGACGCTTTGAAAAAGGGCCGCAACATCACCATGGTCACGCTGGAAAAGCTCTGCCGCATTATCGGCTGCACCCCCAATGACGTCATCCGCTTCTCTGATGAGCCCCGCTGACGGAGTTATCTTCTGACTTCAAAAGGAGGACAGGCAAACGCCTGTCCTCCTTTATTGTGCCAAAAGGTCAGGCGAACTTCGCTGTCATGCGCCGGTTTCCGCCAAAGGCTGGTTTTGCCGGTTTCCGTCCCGCCCCGCCCTTGACGGTGGGGCGTTTTTCCGTTAAAATAGGACATACTGGAGTAGAATACACATTTTCAGATAAACGAGGTAGCATTATGGCAAATGGATTCATCGATAAAGCCCGCATCACCGTCCGGGCCGGCAACGGCGGGAACGGGGCGGTGGCCTTTCACCGGGAGAAATACGTGGCCGCCGGCGGCCTGACGGCGGCGACGGCGGCGACGGCGGCAGCATCATCGTGCAGGTGGATGACAATATGTCCACCCTTATGGACTTCCGCTACAAGCGCAAATATGTGGCAGCCCCGGTGTAGACGGCCAGGGCGGCCGCAAGAGCGGCAAGGACGGCCAGAGCCTGACCATCCGGGTCCCCAGAGGCACGCTCATCCGGGATGCCGAGACCGGCGAGATCATCAAGGATATGTCCGACAGCGAGCCCTTCGTTCTTTGCAAGGGCGGCCGGGGCGGCTGGGGCAACCAGCACTTCGCCACCCCCACCCGTCAGGTACCCCGCTTCGCCAAGGCGGGCCTTCCCCGGCGAGAGCCACGACGTGGTGCTGGAGCTGAAGCTGCTGGCCGACGTGGGGCTGGTGGGCTTCCCCAACGTGGGCAAGTCCACGCTGCTCAGCGTGGTCAGCAAGGCCCATCCCAAGATCGCCAACTACCACTTCACCACCCTCTATCCCAATCTGGGCGTGGTGTACGTGGATGAGGGCGTGTCCTTCGTCATGGCGGACATCCCCGGCATCATCGAGGGCGCAAGCGAGGGCGCGGGTCTGGGTCACGACTTCCTGCGGCACATCGACCGGTGCCGTCTGCTGGTGCATCTGGTGGACGTTTCCGGCAGCGAGGGCCGCGACCCCATCGCGGACTTTGACGCCATCAACGCCGAGCTGAAGGAGTACAGCCCGGAGCTGGCCACACGGCCCCAGATCGTGGTGGCCAACAAGACGGATCTGTTGGCGGACCCTGACCAGCTGGAGACCTTCCGCTCCCATGTGCAGGAGGCGGGCTATGAGTTCATGGCCATGTCCGCCGCCACCCATCAGGGGACCCGTGAGCTGGTGCAGGCCATCGCCCGCCGCTTGGCGGAGCTGCCGCCGGTAACTGTCTATGAGCCGGAGTATGTACCCCGCCCGCCGGAGGTGGATACCACCGCCCCGCTGGATATCCACCGGGATGACCACACTTGGCTGGTGGAGGGCCGTGGCTCCAGCGGCTCATGGGCAACATCAATTTTTCCGACTATGAGAGCCGGATGTACTTCGATAAGGTCCTGCGCCAGTCGGGTCTGTTCGATCAGCTGGAGCAGATGGGGATCCAGGACGGGGATATCGTCTCCATGTACGATCTGGAATTTGAGTATCAGCGCTGAGAGCCTGGACATTTTTTGTTCGTCCACTCGCCCCATATCGGACCGGGATCTGACGTCCGAAGGAATACCGTTTTTGTCCCATGGGACACGCTGCCGTCTCCCAAACCGGGACTTGTTCCACATAGAAAGATTTGTCCCGCCGGTGAGCCATTTTCCCGCGGAGGATTTTTTCTGCGGTGGAAAATCCTCCGTTGGGAGAAAAAATTTCGTGGAAGAGAAAAAGCAGCATAAAAAACGAAAAGCAAACCCAAGGGAGGGAGGAGCAGCGCTCCTCCCTCCCTTGGGTTATCTGCAATGATTGGATGAACGCATCATCCATTTTCTTTCTCCTGATCCTTCTTTGCAAAAAAACAGGGTACAGTCTCTGAAAAAGGTGGCGGTCAAAAAGCCCATGTGCCGCT
>VOFG01001008.1_pt1 | contig 55572 bp, 48 predicted proteins | sample 5384171 | NCBI WGS metagenome assembly VOFG01 (sample SAMN12384726, study PRJNA508395) | human gut metagenome | isolation source: healthy gut F | host: Homo sapiens
AAGGGCTATGTTCCGGCGGCTGGATTCTGCGGTCGAGATGAAAAGCGCCTGCACGACGAGCGCAGTAATCCGAGACGCCCTATGATATCCTCGGACGAGTTTGCGAACTGTTTCACCTGACGCGGTTGGATAAGGCCGTCGGGCTTCCGGCACCGGCTGGGCCTGTGAAGGTGCGCATGGGCAAGTCGTCGCAACTGGAAGAGGCCCGCATCGGCGAGAAACACCAGGGTCACGGTTCGGCGTTTATAACAGGTCCCGGCCCCGTGAGCCCAATGGGCTCCGGACGACGCGGTCGTCGCGGCCTACGATTTTTCCGGTCGGCCTTGGATCTGCTCGGCGGAGCAGAGAATACTATGGCACTGAGAAAGATCGTGACGGTGGGCGACCCCATTCTGACGAAGGTCTGCCGTCCTGTCACAAGGTTTGACCAGAAGCTTGCGATTTTGATCGAGGACATGATCGAGACGATGCACAACGCGAACGGCGTGGGCCTTGCCGGGCCGCAGGTCGGCGTGATGCGCAGGCTCTGCGTCGTCGATACCGGCGAGGAAGACGTAGAGCTTGTGAACCCCGAGGTCGTCGAGGTCAGCGAGGAAACGCAGACCGGCGTGGAGGGCTGTCTGAGCCTGCCCGGCAAATACGGCATCGTCACCCGTCCCGAGCACGTTGTCGTCCGCGCACAGGACCGGAACGGCGACTGGTACGAATATGAGGGCGACGATATTGTCGCCCGCTGCTTCCTGCACGAGATCGACCATCTCGACGGCCATATGTACACCGAGATCGCCGAACGGATGCTCACGCCGGAGGAGCTGGAGGAGATGACCCGGCAGGAGGAAGAGGAGGACGGGGAATGAGACTCGTCTTCATGGGCACGCCCGAGTTTGCAAGGGCGTGTCTGGAAAAGCTGCATTCGGACGGCTTTGACATTGCTGCCGTCTATACCAAGATCGATACGCCGAAAAACCGCGGCATGAAGCTCATCCCGTCGCCCGTCAAGGAATATGCCCAGTCTGTGGGCCTGCCGGTGCATCAGCCGCAGTCCTTCCGGGACGAGCAGACGGTGCAGCAGCTGCGGGAGCTGAAGCCCGACCTGCTGGTCGTCGTCGCCTACGGCAAAATCCTGCCGCAGGCGGTGCTGGATATCCCGAAATACGGCGCGATCAATATGCACGGCAGCATCCTGCCGCAGCTTCGCGGCTCCGCGCCCGTGCAGCGCTCCATCCTGAACCACTGCGATGAGGCCGGCGTCACCGCCATGTACCTCTCCGCAGGCATGGACGAGGGCGATATCATTGAGATCCGCAAAACGGCAATCCAGCCGCTGGAAACCTCCGAGGAGCTGATGGCGCGCCTTGCGCAGCTCGCCGCGCCCCTCTGCGCCGATACCGTCCGCTCAATCGAGGCTGGGACGGCTCCGCGCATCCCGCAGGACAGCGCCCGCGCGACCTACGCGCCCATGCTGTCCAAGGAGGAAAGCCCCATCGACTGGAACCAGCCCGCGAGACTCATTGTCGACCACGTGCGCGGCCTTGTCCCGTGGCCCGTCGCTACGGCGGAGCTTGGCGGCACGGAATTTAAAATTTACCGCGTGGAATATGCCGATCAAAAAACGGAGAAAGCCCCAGGTTCGCTCGTCGCGCTGACGAAAAAGGGCCTGCTCGTCGCCTGTCACGACGGCAATACCGTTCTTGTCCGTGAGCTGCAGGCCAAGGGCGGCAAGCGTATGCCCGCCCCCGATTATTTCCGGGGACATCCGATCACCATCGAATAAGAGGTAGCTATGAACGCAAGAACGACGGCGCTGTCCGCGCTGATTGCCATGCGGCGGCAGAACGCCTGGGCCGACGGCGCGCTGAAGGACTATACGGCCCGCGACCGGCTCGACCGCCGCGACGCGGCGCTGGCTGCAAGGCTGTTATATGGCGTGGTGCAGAACCGGATGCTGCTGGACTTTTATCTTGCGCAGGCCGTAGCGGCCCCGCTGACAAAATTACAGCCGGTCGTGCTTGATATCCTGCGTCTCGGCGCGTATCAGATCTTATTTCTGGATAAGATCCCTGTCTCTGCCGCCGTCAATGAAGCGGTCGAGCAGACGAAGACCTATGCGAACAAACGCGCCGCCGGTCTGGTCAACGGTTCGCTGCGCACCCTTGCCCGCAGAAAGGACGAGCTGGAAAAGCCGCACGATCTGGCCACGAAATACTCTCACCCGCAGCCGCTCGTCGACTGCCTGCGTGCGTCCATGGACGAGGAAACGCTCGAAGCCTTCCTCGCCGCCGACAACGACATTCCCAAAACGGCGCTTCAGGCAAATCCCCTGAAGGCATCTGCAGAGCAGGTGGCTGCCGCGCTGGACGAAGCGGGGATCGCCTGTGAGCCGCACCCGTGGCTTCCCGGCTGCTTCCTCGTCTCCGGCACGGGCAATCTCGAATCGCTGCCGCTGTTCCAGTCCGGCGCGGTCTATGTGCAGGACGCCGCCGCAAAGCTGGCCGTGCTGGCCTCCGGCGCGGCGCCCGGCATGCGCGTGCTCGACTGCTGCGCGGCCCCCGGCGGCAAGAGCTTCGCCGCCGCCATGCAGATGGAAAATGCGGGCAGCATCCTGTCCTGCGACCTGCATGCGCATAAGATTTCCCTGATCGAAAAAAATGCCGCCCGGCTCGGCATTTCCATCCTGAAGGCCGAACAGCGCAGTGCGTCGGAGTTTGACCCCGCGCTCGAAGCGCAGTTTGACCTCGTCATCGCCGACGTGCCGTGCTCCGGCCTCGGCGTCATCCGCAAAAAGCCGGACATCCGCTATAAGCCGCTGGACGCCATCGAGCGCCTGCCGGAGGTGCAGCGCGCCATTCTGGAAACCGTCAGCCGCTATGTAAAGCCCGGCGGCGCACTCCTTTACAGCACCTGTACCGTCCGAAAAGAGGAAAACGAGGCTGTCGCCCTGCCGTTTTTGCAGGCACACCCGGAATTTTCACTGGAACCGTTCCCAGTCCCGGACGGACTTGACCTCCCCAACGAGGGCTATGCCGCGCTCCTGCCGCACAAACACGCGGCGGACGGCTTTTTCATCTGTAAGCTGAGGAAACACGCATGAAACAGGATATCAAATCCATGACGCTGGCCGAGCTGCAAGACGCGTTCGCGGCGCTTGGCGAACCGAAATTCCGCGCAAAGCAGGTCTTCGCGTGGCTGCACCGCGGCGCAGTCAGCTTCGAGGCCATGACGAACCTCTCCAAGCCCCTGCGCGAAACGCTGGACAGCCTCTATTTCATCAATAAGCCCACCGTCGCCCGCAAGCAGATCTCCAGGCTTGACGGGACGATCAAATATCTCTGGAGGCTGCGCGACGGCAACTGCGTCGAATCCGTCGTCATGCAGTATCACCACGGCAATACCGTCTGCATCTCCTCGGAGGTCGGCTGCCCGATGGGCTGCAAGTTCTGCGCGTCGACCATCGGCGGCCTTGTCCGCAGGCTTGAACCGTCGGAGCTTCTTGATCAGGTGCTCTTTTCCCAGCTGGATTCCGGCCTGCCGATCTCCAACATTGTCCTGATGGGCATCGGCGAACCATTGGATAACTTCGACAACGTCATGCGTTTTCTGGAGCTTGTCAACAGCCCGGACGGCATGAACATCGGCATGCGCCACATCAGCCTGTCCACCTGCGGTCTGGTCGACAAGATCGAAAAGCTTGCCGAACGGGACCTGCAGCTGACGCTTTCCGTGTCCCTGCACTCGCCGGACGACGAATCGCGCAGTAAGATCATGCCCGTCAACCGCCGCTGGCCGGTCGACACGCTGCTATCTGCCTGCCGCGACTACTTCGCGAAGACCGGGCGGCGCATTTCCTTTGAATATACCATGATAAGCGGCGTGAGCGACAGCCCGGAGCAGGCGCAGCTGCTGGCAAAGAAGCTGGCCGGAATGGGCGCGCACGTCAATATGATCCCACTCAACAACGTCACTGAAAGCGGCCTGCATACCTCATCCAGACAGGCCATCCGCCGCTTCCAGACCATTCTGGAGGAAAACGGCGTCACCGCGACGCTCCGCCGGACGCTTGGCAGCGATATCGACGCTTCCTGCGGCCAGCTGCGCCGCAAATATGAATCAAACTGACTGAAGGAGGAATCTCCATGCAGACCTGGGGTTTGACCGATCCGGGCAATATCCGGCAGCAGAATCAGGATTCCTACGCGATCGTGCCGTTTGGCCGCGACCGTGTGCTCATGATCGTCTGCGACGGCATGGGCGGCGCGAAATCCGGAAACGTTGCCAGCAGCCTCGCCGTCGAGGTCTTCACGGACGAAGTGCGCCGCACGCAGCGCCCCGGCATGACACCGGAAAAGGCCGCCGCCATGCTCCGCAGCGCACTGGAGCTGTCCAACAGCGCCGTCTATGAGCAGTCGCAGCTGAGCGATGATTTTACCGGCATGGGCACGACGCTCGTCGCCGCCTGGCTCAGCCGCGATCTGGCCGTCGTTATCAACGTCGGCGACAGCCGCGCCTACCACTTCACCCGGGAGGACGTGCGCCTCATCACGCGCGACCATTCCATGGTCGCCTACATGGTCGAGCGCGGCGAGCTGACGCAGGAGCAGGCCAAGCTCCACCCCGGCAAAAACGTCATCACCCGCGCCGTCGGCACCGAGCCGGAGGTCGAGGGCGATATCTTCACCTGCCGCCTGCGCCGCGACGAGTGCATTCTGCTCTGCTCTGACGGCCTTTCCAACGAAATGGCCGATCAGGAAATGCTCTTTGAGGTCGTCCACGGTCTGAGCAAAAGCGACTGTTGCCAGCGGCTGCTGCACATCGCCAAGAACCGCGGCGCACCCGACAACGTGACCGTCACGCTGGCGGCTGTCTGACGGGAGGGCGCATAGGATGAAATTTTTCGGAAAGGAGCGAGCCTGATGGACCGATACATCGGAAAGCTGTTGGATAACCGCTACGAGATCCTTGAAAAAATCGGCTCCGGCGGCATGGCGGACGTCTACAAGGCCCGCTGTCACCGCCTCAACCGGCTCGTGGCCATTAAAATATTAAAGGAAGACCTCTCGCAGGATGCAGAGTTCCGCCGCCGCTTCCACGCCGAATCGCAGGCCGTCGCCATGCTCTCGCACCCGAATATCGTGAGCGTCTACGATGTGTCGCGTTCAGACAACATCGACTACATCGTCATGGAGCTGATCGAGGGTATTACCCTCAAGCAGTATATGGAGCAGAAGGGCACGCTCAACTGGCGCGAGGCCCTGCACTTCTCCACGCAGATCTGCAAGGCACTTGAGCACGCGCACAGCCGCGGCATCGTCCACCGTGACATCAAGCCCCATAATATCATGATTTTGAAGGACGGCAGCGTCAAGGTCGCGGACTTCGGCATTGCCCGCGTCTCCTCCGCACAGAACACCCTCACGCGCGAGGCGCTCGGCTCCGTCCACTATATCTCGCCCGAGCAGGCCAAGGGCGCGCAGGTCGACTGCCGCGCCGACCTCTATTCTCTCGGCGTCGTCATGTACGAAATGCTGACGGGACGCCCGCCGTATGACGGCGATACGCCCGTTTCTGTCGCCATTCAACACATTAACGGCCATCCCACCATGCCGCGTGAGCTGAACCCCTCCATTCCGCTCGGCCTTGAGCAGATCACCATGCACGCCATGACGGCGGAGCTGTCGCACCGCTATCCCTCGGCGACCCGTATGCTCCACGATCTGGAGGAATTCCGCAAGGAGCCGAACATCGTCTTCGACTTTACCGCCGAGGCCGACAGCATCGATGTCCAGCGCCTTCTGAACGACCCCGATTATATGCCCAAGACGCTGGGCCGCACGAACGCGGTCAAGGGCGCGCTGGCCGACGCGGTCGCAAAGAAAAAGCAGCTCGAGCAGGACAAAAAGGCCCAGCAGGACGCCTCCCGGCGCGGCAGCCGCATCGCGGTCATCGCCGGCGTCGTCTGCATCGCGCTGGCCGTAATCGTCATCTGCTATTTCCTGTACAATTATTTCTTCTCCGGCCTGTTTGGAAAGACGGAGGAAACGGCTGTCCCGCGGCTCATTGGCTTGACCGCCGACCAGATCCGGGCCGAGGATTATCCGGACTTCGTCATTCAAATCGACGGCTATGTCGAAAGCAGCCAGTATGCGGCGGGCGTCGTCGTCGACCAGTCCCCGCTGCCCGAAAAGCAGGCGAAGGTCGGCAGCACCATCAAGCTGACCGTCTCTGCGGGCGTTAGCGAGACGAAAATGCCGCCGCTTGTCAATCTCACGCGGCAGAACGCCGAGCAGCAGCTGAACGCCCTCGGCCTGAACCTGAACATTCAGATCGAGGAGCGCAAGGACGATATCTATACCGAGGGCTATGTCATCCAGACAGACCCGGTCAGCGATACGCCGCTCACCAGCGGCCAGACCGTTACCCTCGTCGTCTCGCTCGGCCCGGATATCGAGCTGACCGAGGTTCCGACGCTCGTTGGCGAGGACGTGGACAAGGCGCTGCAGATGATCGCGGACGCCGGACTGCAAAACGGCAGCATCCGCAGCGACGACAGCGACCTGCCCGCGGGCACGGTCACGTTCCAGTCCATCGACGGCGGCCAGATGGTCAAAAAGGATACCGTCATCAATCTGCGCGTGTCCAAAGGCCCGGAGGAGGCCGCGACTCCGGTCGTGACCAATCTGACGCAGGATCAGGCTGTTCTGCAGGACGAGTCGGTCACGCTCTCCATCTCCGCCTATGCCTCCGACGACGGGACGCTCCGCTACGCCTGGTACATGAGCACCGACGGCGGCTATGAAAACGCCGCGCTCGTCTCGCGCAGCCGGGAAGGGAACACCACCTGCGCTGCCGATACCTCCGTCCCCGGTACGTATTACTATTTCTGCGTCGTGGAAAACTCCCTCGGCGACGATACGAAGACCACCAAGTCCAACATGATCGAGGTCGTCGTGCAGGAGAAGACCGTCGAGAAGACCATCGAGGTCAATCTCCCGAACAAGAACGGCCTGTATGAGATCACTGTCTATGTCGACGGCGTGCTGCAATACGGCCCGGCCTCCGTGTCGATCACAGACGACCGCTCTGTGATTGTCGAGGTCACGGTCAGGGGCAAGGGCACGCTCCCGGTCGACGTCTACCTCGACGGCGCGATCTACGATTCGCAGCTGATCCTGTTTGAGTAAGCGCATGGAAGAGTATCGCATCATCAAAGCCCTGAGCGGCTTCTATTATGTACAGACGGAGGACGGCGTTGTCGAGTGCCGCGCCAGAGGCCGCTTCCGGCGGCAGGACCAGTCGCCCCTCGTCGGCGATTTCGTCCGTATCACCCGGCAGGGGGACAAGGGTGTTCTGGAGGCGCTTCTGCCTCGGAAAAACGCGTTTATCCGCCCGGCGGTTGCCAATATCGACCAGCTCGTCGTGCTGGCTTCCTGCGCCATCCCGGTGACGGAGCCGTTTCTCATCGACCGCGTCCTCGCCATCGCCCAGCTGCAAAACGTCCCGGCCCTCGTCGTCGTCAACAAGGACGATCTGGCTCCGGCGCAGCCCCTTGCGGAGATCTACCGCAGAGCGGGCGTCCCCGTGCTCGTCACGAGCGCGGAAACAGGCGAGGGCATCGAGGCCCTGCGCGAAGCGCTTGCAGGAAAGCTCTCCTGCCTGACCGGAAATTCCGGCGTCGGCAAATCCAGCCTTCTGAACCGCGCCTGCCCGCAGCTTCAGCTGCCCGTCGGCGAGGTTTCGGAAAAGCTCGGCCGCGGCCGCCATACCACGCGCCACATTGAGCTTTACAGCCTGGGAAGCAATACGTTCGTCGCCGATACCCCCGGCTTTTCCGCGTTCGACACCGAGCGCATGGAGCTGGTGCACAAGGAGCAGCTGCAATATGCCTTCCCGGAGTTCGCTCCGTATCTCGGCCATTGCCAGTTTCCAGACTGCGCCCACCGGAAAGAGCCCGGCTGCGCCGTCCGTAAGGCCCTTGCCGAAGGAAAAATCGGCCAGACCCGCTATAGCAGCTACGAGCGCCTGTACGAGCTGGCCAGCCAGCTCAAGGAATGGGAGCTCAAATGAAAAAAACCCGCACCCGGACGCACAACAAGCCGTCCGGGTGCGGGTTTGTTCTATGATCAAGAGAGAAATGAGCTTGCCTGAGTGTATGTGGGCATCGCCCCCTACAGCTGCAGCCGGACAGGTGAGGATCACTCGTTCTGCGCGTTCTCTCCCGCCTTTGCTTTCTTAATGTACCGGTAAATGCTTGCCTGCGAACAGGACAGCTTGTGTACCGTGAACTGCACCGCGCCGCGCAGCTCGAACATGCCCTGCTCGTGCAGCTGGGCGATGATGCGGGTGCGCTCGGCCTGCGTCAGGCGGTCGAGCGGCACGTTGACGGACTTCGTGACCGTCTCGAACAGCTCCTCCATGAGGCTGTTCATGTCCGATTGGAAATGCTCCGCCGGGACGGCTGCCGCGTGCTGCGGCTGCATGGGCTGCTTGGCGGGCGCGTCGACAGGGAAGTAGTGGTGATGGACAAAATCGTCCGGGTGGATGAGCTTGAGAATGGCGTCGCTGATCTCGTGGAAGCGGCTGTCGTCAAAATTGATGCACAGCAGCCCCACGAGCTTGCCGCCGTCCTTGATGAACATCGTGCTCGAGCGGATGGTCTTGCCGTTGGCGAGCTGGCCGGTATAGTTCAGATTATAGTCGCTCGTCTCATACTGCTTCTGCATGATCATGCGCAGCGCCGCGTTCGTAATCGGCGCGCCGACGCTGCGGCCGCTGATGGTGCCGTTGGCAATGGCGGCCACGCGGCTGGTTTCCGGCAGGATCTCATGCAGTACGACCTCATAATCCGGCCCAAGCGTTGCGCCGAGGTATTCGACCAGCACGGTATACTGCCGAAGCATCTGTTCCGTCATAGGGCTTCCTCCTTATGATGTGTCCGTATTTCTCATACTAGCACAGTTTTTTCGCGAACGCAACGAAATCCGCCCGATTTTCTCACTGTATTTTCTCAAAACGAGAAATATTTTTTTTAACATACGAAAATTAACAGTAAAAAATTGTGCGAGATGCACAATTTTGAGTTTTTTATCTGGTAGTTTACAGTAATTATATTGACAACTGAATCGCGGAGTGATAAACTCTTATCATAATGAGGAGGTGAGGACAGTTTATGAAAACCGTCATTTCTACTGAAAAGGCCCCCGCGGCCATCGGCCCGTATTCGCAGGGCATCCAGGCCGGCAGCCTGATCATCACATCCGGCCAGCTGCCCATCGACCCCGCCACCGGCGCCTTCCCCGCCACCATCGAGGAGCAGACCCGGCAGTCTCTCGAAAACTGCAAGGCAGTTCTCGCAGCGGCAGGCGCAGCCATGGAAAACGTCATCAAGACGACCGTTTTCCTCAGCGATATGAATAACTTCGCAGCGATGAACGGCGTCTACGCCACCTTCTTCGAAGGCGCGTGCCCCGCGCGCAGCGCAGTTGAGGTCGCACGACTCCCGAAGGATGCGCTCGTCGAGATCGAGTGCATCGCCGTCCTGTAAGCAGGAAAAAACCGTGAATTGATACTGTCCGCCAGGCGCCGGCAGAAAACCTGTCTGCGACGACCGGGGTATCTCCAAAACAATCGGCGTAAAACGCCAATACTAATGGAGGTCAGTATTATTATGAGCAACGAATATCCGCTGAATGTCCCCGCGCCCCATCATTTTACCTTTGCCGTCCGCGATATTCCCGACGTTACCGTCGAGCAGCGCGAACGCGTCCTGAAAGCCACCCATTATAATGAGTTTGCATTCCCCGCCGGTATGCTGACGGTCGATATGCTCTCCGACTCCGGTACCACCGCCATGACCAACCACCAGTGGGCTTCCCTGTTCCTGGGCGACGAGGCCTACGGCCGCAACACCGGCTACTACGTCCTGCTCGACACCTTCCGCGACATCTTTGAGCGCGGCGGCGAGAAGAACTGGAAGAAGATCGTCGATCTTGTCCGCACCGACTGCCGCGACGTCGAGACCATGATGGAGAAGGTCTACCTGCCCGAATACGAGGGCGGCCTGTTTAACGGCGGCGCAGCCCAGATGGAGCGCCCCAACACCTTCATCATCCAGCAGGGCCGCGCAGCCGAATCCGTCCTGATGGAGATCGTCAAGAAGATCCTCGCCGCCCGCCATCCGGGTAAGGTCTTCACCATCCCCTCCAACGGCCACTTCGACACCACCGAGGGCAACATCAAGCAGATGGGTTCCATTCCCAGAAACCTCTATCATAAGGAACTCCTGTATCAGGTACCCGAAGGCGGCAAGTACGAGAAGAACCCGTTCAAGGGCAACATGGACATCGAAAAGCTCGAGCAGCTCATCACCGCTGTCGGCCCCGAGAATGTCCCGCTGATCTTCACCTGCATCACCAACAATCCCATCTGCGGCCAGCCGGTCTCCATGGGCAACATCCGTGAGATCAACCGCGTCGCGCATAAGTACAACATCCCCCTGATCTTCGACGTCGCTCGCTGGGCTGAAAACTGCTACTTCATCAAGATGAATGAAGAAGGCTATGCCGACAAGTCCATCGCCGAGATCGCCACCGAAATGTTCTCCTACTGCGACGGCTTCTGCATGTCCGCGAAGAAAGACGGCCACGCCAACATGGGCGGCATGGTCGCCTTCCGCGACAAGGGCCTGTTCTGGCAGAACTTCTCCGACTTCAATGCCGACGGCACCGTCAAGACCGATGTCGGCGTTCTGCTGAAGGTCAAACAGATCTCCTGCTACGGCAACGACTCCTACGGCGGCATGTCCGGCCGTGACATCATGGCGCTGGCTGTCGGTATGTACGAGAGCTGCGACTTCAACTACATGCACGAGCGTGTGTCCCAGTGCGAATACCTCGCACAGGGCTTCTACAAAGCAGGCGTCAAGGGCGTCGTCCTTCCCGCCGGCGGCCACGCCGTGTACATCAACATGGACGAGTTCTTCGACGGCAAGCGCGGCCACGAGACCTTCGCGGGCGAGGGCTTCTCGCTCGAGCTGATCCGCCGCTACGGCATCCGCGTCTCCGAGCTCGGCGACTACTCCATGGAATACGACCTCAAGACCCCTGAGCAGCAGGCGGAGCTTGCGAACGTCGTCCGTTTTGCCATCGACCGCAGCCGTCTCACCCAGGAACATCTGGACTACGTCATCGCCGCTGTCAAAGCGCTGTATGAAGACCGCGAATCCATCCCCAACATGCGCATCATTTGGGGCCACAATCTCCCGATGCGCCACTTCCACGCGTTCCTTGAGCCCTACCCCAACGAGGAGAAGTAAGCAATTCACAACAGAAGAAAGAGCAAGTAAACCTGGACGGCGCTGCGCCGGGGCTCCCGGCGCAGCGTGACAGTCGAATCCAACATTCTTATTGGAGGGAAAGAAATGGCTGACAAACAGGCAACCACACAGCGCGACGGCTTTAAATCCAAATGGGGCTTTATTCTGGCCTGCATCGGTTCCGCCGTCGGCATGGGCAACATCTGGCGCTTCCCCATCATGGTCTCCCTTTGGGGCGGCATGACATTCCTCATCCCGTATTTCATCTGCGTTATCCTCATCGGCTCCACCGGCGTCATCGGCGAGTTCGCGCTCGGCCGTGCCACCGGCGCAGGCCCCATCGGCGCGTTCGGTAAGTGCACCGAGCTGCGCGGCAACCGCAAGATCGGCGAAGCCATCGGCTTCATCCCGGTTCTCGGCTCCATGGCGCTGGCCATCGGCTATACCGTCGTCATGGGCTGGATCTTCAAGTACACTGCGATCGCCATCACCGGCGATATGCACGCCATGGGCCAGGATATGGCGGCCATCGGCGGCCACTTCGACATCGTTGCGATCAGCAACCTGCCGTGGATCATCGTTGCAATCGTTGCCTCGTTCGCCATCATGGCGATGGGTGTCTCCGGCGGCATTGAGAAGGCCAACAAGGTCATGATGCCGGTTCTGTTCTTCCTGTTCGTGGGCCTCGGCATCTACATTGCGTTCCTGCCCGGCGCAAGCGAAGGCTACAAGTACATCTTCACGCTCGACCCCAAGGGCCTTGCAAATCCGATGGTCTGGATCTTCGCTTTCGGTCAGGCGTTCTTCTCCCTGTCCGTCGCGGGCAACGGCTCCGTCATCTATGGCTCTTATCTGCCTAAGAATGAAAACCTGCCTGGCTCCGCCAGAAACGTTGCGATTTTCGACACGCTGGCTGCTCTGCTCGCCGCGTTCGTTATCATCCCCGCCATGGCAGCGGGCGGCGCTCCGCTGGAGAAGGGCGGCCCCGGCCTCATGTTCGTCTGGCTGGTCAACGTCCTCAACGGTATGCCCGCCGGCCGGATCATCGGCGTCATCTTCTTCGTCTGCGTCCTGTTCGCCGGCCTCAGCTCCATCATCAACCTGTATGAAGCACCGGTCGCTACCCTGCAGGATAACCTGAAGCTGAAGCGCGTTCCGGCTACTGCCATCATCCTTGTCATTGGCTGCGTGATTGCAATCCTCATCCAGAAGATCACCTCCGAGTGGATGGACGTCGTCTCGATCTACATCTGCCCGCTCGGCGCTCTGCTGGCTGGTATCATGTTCTTCTGGGTCGCCGGTAAGAAATTCGTCCTCGACGAAGTCAACGACGGCCTCCAGAAGCCCATCGGCGGCTGGTTCTATCCGCTTGCCAAGTATGTCTACTGCATCCTCTGCATCGTAGCGCTGGTTGCAGGCGCAGCCCTCGGCGGCATCGGCTGATATACCATTCCAATTTCCCAAAACGCGCGTACCGGCTCCCCGGTACGCGCGTTTGCACTTAGGGTGTATCTGAAAACTCCCAACGCACCCGGACAGCGGGCCTTTTTGCGGTGCGCCGCGTCATTTTTCCTTGAAATACGTCAGTATTCCTGCGAAAAAATGTCTTGCGCAACGCAAAAATCCCTCGCTGCCGGTCACATCATGAGTTTTCAGATACACCCTAGGACAAGACTGTGACGTTCGGTTTATACGAAAAAACCAAAACCGAACGCATCTGGTAGGGGCGGGGCTCTGCTCCGCCCAGCAGGATACGGTGGTTTTATGAAGCTTTACGGCGAACTCGTATGCACTTGCCTGCTTAACTGCCGGGGCGATGTGGGCATCGACCGCGACAACCAGCCGTGCGGACACTTACGGATTCGCCGCAGATTTCTGAAAAAAGCACTGCATCCCGCAGGCGGACAGAGTCGTCCGCTCCTACGAACCGACCTGCTGCAAAATAGGCCTTTTAACGAAACAACAGCCGCTCCCGGAGTGAACCGGGAACGGCTGGTTTTATGTCTTTATCGCAGTGTCACGCCGAGGTCGTTTTTGAGCTTTTCCAGAACGGCATTCGTGACGCCGGTGGTGTCCTCGTCGGTGAGCGTGCGGTCGTCCGCGCGCAGCTCAAGGCTGAACGCAACGCTCTTCTTGCCCGGTGCAATGCCGGGGCCGCGGTAGATATCAAACAGCTGGATGGAGCGCAGCAGCTTGCCGCCCGCCTTCTTGATGCAGGCTTCGAGCATACCGACGGTCATCGCCTCGTCGCACACCAGCGCCAGATCGCGGCTGACGGTCGGGAACTTGGGCAGGCTGTGGAACACACGTTCCGGTGCAAGCGCAGCCTGCAGGCCGGTGAAGTCCAGCTCCGCGACGTAGACCTCGCCGTCGATGCCGTAGCCCTCCGCGACCAGCGGGTGGATCTGACCGATCACGCCCATCTTTTTGCCGTCGATCACGATGTCGGCGCAGCGGCCCGGATGATAGCTCGGGTTCTTCGTGTCGGCGATATACGCCGCCGGATGCACGTTCAGCTGTTCGAGCAGCGCGTCGATCTCGCCCTTGAGCGTGAAGAAATTCTCATGCTCGCCATACGTGCCGAAGATCATGCGCTTCGGCTCGTCCGGCAGCTTCTGGCCCTCGACCGGCAGATAGATCTTGCCGATCTCATAGAGCTTGACGCCCTTGTTCTTGAACGCATAGTTGCGGGAGAGGATATCCAGCATACTCGGCAGAATGACCGTGCGCATGATGGAGGTATCCTCGCCGAGCGGATTGACGAGCTTGACTGTTTTGCGCAGCGGGCTGTCCGCCGGAAGGCGGATGGCGTCGAACGAGGACGGGGAGACGAAGGAATAGGTGATGATCTCGCTGTAGCCCAGCGCTCTTGCCGCCGCACCGGCGGCGTTTTCCAGCTTCTGCTCGTCGGAATAGCCGCCCATGGTGGTCGCGCCGCGCATGAGTGTGGTTTCAATGTTGTTGTAGCCATAATACCGGGCGACTTCCTCCGCGATATCGGCCATCACGCGCAGATCGGGCCGCCAGGACGGGACCTGGATCATGCCGTCCACGACGGGAACTTCCTCGCGGCGCAGATACTCGATCATATCCGCCTCGGAGATATCCGTGCCGAGCAGCGCGTTGATGCGCTCCGGCTCGAGCTTGACCGTGACGGGCTGCGGAACATAGTTCAGCACGTCGATCATGCCGTCCATGACCTCGCCTGCGCCAAGCAGCTCGACCAGCTCGCACGCACGGTTGACGGCGGGGACGGTCAGCATCGGGTCAATGTCCTTTTCAAACTTGGCCGAGGCGTCCGTGCGCATGCCGAGCGCCAGCGCCGTCTTGCGGATGGAGGAACCGAGGAAGTTGGCGGATTCGAAGACCACGTCGACCGTATCGTCCACGATCTCGCTGTTTTCGCCGCCCATCACGCCCGCCAGGCCGACCGGCTTCGTCTCGTCGGCGATGACGAGCATATCCGGCTGAAGCGTGCGCACATTGCCGTCCAGCGTCGTGAGCGTCTTGTCCTCGCCCGCACGGCGGACGACGATTTTGCCGCCCTTGACATAGCGGTAGTCAAATGCGTGCATCGGCTGGCCGTATTCGACCATGACGTAGTTCGTGATATCGACGATATTGTTGATCGGACGGATGCCCGCCGAGCGCAGACGCTGCCGCATCCACTTGGGGCTGGGCGCGATCTTGACATTGCGCACCATACGGGCCGTGTAGCGCGGGCACAGGTCGTCCGCCTGCACATCAACATCAAGCAAATCGCAGAGATTTCCTTCTGCGCCGCCCTTGACGACCGGCTCATGGTGCTTCATCGGCACGTTGAACGCGGCGGCCGTCTCACGGGCGAGTCCGATGAGCGAATAGCAGTCCGGGCGGTTGTTCGTGATCTCGAATTCGACGATGGAATCATCGTTGCCGATGACGACGTTCATATCCTCGCCGACCTCGCAGCCCTCGTCGTTCAGAATCCAGATGCCGTCGGCATACGCCTCCGGGCAGTCATGCTCGGTCAGGCCAAGCTCCTTGTAGGAGCACAGCATACCACAGGACTCCACGCCGCGCAGCTTGCCCTTCGTGATGTGGATGCCGCCGGGCAGATACGAGTTGTGCTGCGCGACCGGAACCAGATCGCCCTCGTGCACATTCTGTGCGCCCGTGACGATCTGCACCGGCTCGCCGGAGCCGCAGTCGACCATGCAGACCCACATATGGTCGGAGTTTTCATGCTTTTTCATCGACAGGACCTTGCCGACGACGACGTTTTTGATCTCCGCGTCCATGCGCTCGGTCGTCTCGACCTTCTGACCGGCGAGGGTCATGACGGAGTCGTATTCTTTATCCGTAGCCGTGATATCAACGAATTCACGGAGCCATTTTCTCGAAATATTCATGTCGTACCCTCCTTAGAACTGAGACAGGAAGCGAATGTCGTTTTCGAAGATCATGCGCATATCGCTGATCTTGAACCGGCGCATGGCCATACGCTCAAGGCCGATGCCGAAGGCAAAGCCGGAGTAGATTTCCGGGTCAATATCGCAGCCGGCCAGTACCTTCGGGTGCACCATACCGGCACCCAGCAGCTCGATCCAGCCCTCGCCCTTGCAGGTCGAGCAGCCCTTGCCGCGGCAGTTGAAGCACTGCACGTCGACCTCGCAGCTCGGCTCGGTGAACGGGAAGTGGTGCGGGCGGAAGCGGACGACGGAATCCTGGCCGTACATGGCCTTGATGAGCGTCTCAAGCGTGCCCTTGAGATCGGCCATCGTGATCCCCTTGTCGATGACCAGACCTTCGATCTGGTGGAACATCGGCGAGTGCGTCGCGTCGACCTCGTCCTTGCGGTACACGCGGCCGGGAGCCAGAATGCGGATGGGAGGCTGGCCGATGGCCTCCATGGCGCGGATCTGCATCGGGCTCGTCTGCGTGCGCAGGAGGACTTCCTCGTCGTCCGTCACGTAGAACGTGTCGCTGCGGTCGCGGGAAGGGTGGTTCTCGGCGATGTTGAGCTTGGTGAAGTTGTAGTCGGCAAGCTCGACCTCCGGGCCGTCAAGGATCTTGAAGCCCATGGAGATGAAGATATCCTTGGCCTCGTCGAGCGCCTTGTTCATCGGATGCCGGTGACCCAGCTGGACAGGGGTTCCGGGGATGGTCACGTCGATGGCCTCGGCCTCCAGTCTGGCCTCCATGGCCTTTTCTTTCAGTTCGGCGCGGACGGTTTCGATTTTTTCCTCAATGGCGGCGCGGACGTTGTTCGCGGCCTGACCCATGACGGGGCGCTCCTCTGCGGACAGCTTGCCCATCGTCTTCAAAACGCCGGTCAGCTCGCCCTTCTTGCCGAGAAAGCGCACGCGCAGCGCGTCCAGCTCCCCGGCGTCCTTGACGCTTTCCAGCGCGCCGAGCGCTTCCTGCCGGATTTTTTCGAGTTGTTCCTTCATAAACGAATGCTCCTTTTCGTGATAATACAAAAAAATAAGCCCTCCGCCCGGAATCGGGACGAAAGACCATGCTTCCGCGGTACCACCCGCTGTTCGCAGAAGAATCTGCGCTGCTTTCTGCCCGGTAACGGCGGCAATAACCGGCGCGTCCTAGTAGGGGAGCGACCCCGTTCAAACGGCAGCTCACGAGAGAAAGCCCTGCGGCCCAACCGGTAGGCGGCTTCCAGCAAAACCCGCCCTCTCTGTACCCGGCCCTATCGGACAGGACAGCTCGATCCTCGCTTTTTCCAGATATCAGATGCATTTTAGCACAACAACCGCCGTTTGGCAACAGCTTTTTCGGAAAAAGCACAGAAAACCCGGCGGCTGCGCGCCGCCGGGAGAAATTTCTTATTGCAGTCCCTTGCCCGCTTTGACCTTGTCGAATTCCGCCTCGATCTGTGCGTCAGGCTCTGCCGTGAGCAGGGAGACGGCGACGATCACGATCACGCTGAAGACGAACGCGGGCAGCAGCTCATAGATGCCGAACATCCCGCCGAGGGGCTTCAGAACGAGCTTCCAGAAGAAGACCATTGCGCCGCCCGCGACCATGCCGGCGATCGCGCCCTGATATGTCGTGCGCTTCCAGAACAGGCTCAGCAGCATCAGCGGGCCAAAGGCCGCGCCGAAGCCGGCCCAGGCAAACGAGGTGATGCCGAAGATGGTGGAATTGGAGTTCCAAGCGATCGCCATGGCGACGATGGTGATGAGCACCAGTGTGATGCGTGAGCACCACATGACCTGCTTCTCTGTCGCATCCTTCTTGAACACGCCGCGATAGAGGTTCTGGCTGACGGCGCTGGCCGAGATCAGCAGATACGAATCAGAGGACGAGATCGCCGCGGCCAGCACGCCCGCGCAGGCGAAGCCCGCGAGGATCGGCGGCAGATAGGACGTCGCTGCGTCGATGAAGATATTCTCCGCATCGTTGTTGGACAGATAATCAAGCCCCGCGACGCTGCGGCCGACGACGCCGATGAACACGGCGGCGGCCATGGAGATCACGACCCAGATGATCGCCACACGGCGGGAGCGGCCCAGCTCATGCTCGGAGCGGATGCCCATGAACCGCAGCAGCACTTGCGGCATGCCGAAATAGCCAAGCCCCCACGCAAGGCAGGACGCGATGGACAGCGCGCCGTAAGGACGGCCTGCACCAAAAACGTTGACCTCTGTGGTCGAGGGCGTCGCCGTGCGCACCATGGAGAAGAAGCCGTCAATGCTCTTTGCGTTTTCAATGACTGTGTTCAGACCGCCTGCGGACACGACAGACAGGACGAGAATCAGCACGAGGACCGTCACCATCACGACGCCCTGCATGAAATCGGACGCGCTCTCGGCCAGATACCCGCCGAGGAAGGTGTAGGCCAGCACGAACACCGCAGCCACGATCATCATGCCGCCGTAGGAGAAGCCGAACAGATTTGCGAACAGCTTGCCGCACGTGGACAGGCACTGCGCCGCGTAGACGCTGAAGAAAATGATGATAATGAGTGAGCAGATCGTCATGATGATCTTTTTCTTCTCATGGAAACGGTTCGAGAAGAAGTCCGGCAGCGTGAATGCGTTCACGGCGATGGAATACCGGCGCAGCCGCTTCGAAACGATCAGGAAGTTGAGGTACGTGCCGATGGCAAGCCCGATGCACGTCCAGCCCGCGTCGGCAAGGCCCGTCCAGTACGCGAGGCCGGGCAGGCCCATCAGCAGATAGCCAGACATATCGGACGCCTCCGCGCTGAACGCCGTGACCCACGGGCCGAGGCTGCGTCCGCCGAGAAAATACGACTCGGCGTCCTTATTCGCCCGTCCGGCAAAATAAATGCCGATGCCGACGACAGCGGCCATATACAAAATCATGGCCAGCAGATGCTGCAGATTTGCTCCACTCATAACGCATTTCTCCGTTTCTTTCTCTTGACACATTACAAATATTCATGTATAATATCAAGGAACTTCATAATATGCGCGTATGATAACACGTTAAAGTGAAAAAAGCAAGAGGTTTTTCAGTATGGATACGAAAAAATATGAGGCTTTTGAAAAAACAGTGGAGCTGCAGTCTCTGACAAAGGCCGCGCAGGAGCTGGGCCTTACGCAGTCCGGCGTCAGCCATATGCTCGCCGCCATCGAGGCGGAGCTTCAGCTGCCGCTTTTGAAGCGCACGCGCACCGGCGCACGGCTCACGCCGGAGGGCGAGCAGGTGATGCCATATATTCATGAAATCGTGCGGCAGGAAAGGCTGCTGCGGCAGGCGGCGGAACGCCTGCATACGCTCGTTACCGGCAAGATCCGCATCGGCACGTTCACCAGCGTCGCCACGCACTGGCTGCCCGCTATGATGATGCAGTTCCAGAAGGAGCATCCGCAGGTGGATTTCCAGCTTTTCAACGGCGATTATCACGATATCGACACATGGCTCGGGAATGGCAGCGTCGATCTTGCGTTTACAACGCTGCCTGCCCGCCCGGGCTGCCGCTGCACACCGTTGTACGAGGATGCGCTGGCCGCCGTCCTGCCGAAGGGGCACCCATTGGGGCAAAGTCCGGTCTGCCGGGTCGAGGAGCTGGCAAAGGAGCCGTTTATCTCGCTGCTGGAATCCTCCAATCATGACGTGCGCCGTGCGTTTCATGCAGTCAAGGCCCGGCCAAACATCCGCTTTGAGACGAAGGATGATTATGCCGTTATCGCCATGGTCCGGCAGGGACTGGGCGTGAGCATCATGCCGTCGCTGCTGCTGCGCGGCAACACGGACGGCGTGGAGATCCGCCCCATCGACCCGCCCGCCAGCCGCACCATTGCTCTTGCCGCTGCGACCGATGCCCCTGCCGCCACCCGCTTCGCGGACTTCGCAGTCCACTGGGTCAGAGAGAACACATAAAAAACCGGGCCGCTGCGGATTTGTAGCGGCCCGGAGCATTTATTTCCGGCTCAGTCGGGCTTCCATATAGTTGTGCGCAGCAGTTTCAAATTCGTCGGCAAGGGGCGGAAGCTCCACTTTGCCATATTTGCGTTCGAGCGCAAGCTTGAGGATCAGATCGGCCAGCTTCGGGTTTTTGGGCAGCAGACAGCCGTGGGAATAGGACGCGAAGACGTTTTTGTAGCGTGCGCCCTCCGTCCCGTCCTCGCCGTTGTTGCCGTATCCCTCGAGGACTTTGCCGAGCGGCTTCACGCCGGAGCCGAGATACGTCTTGCCGGAGTGGTTTTCAAAGCCGACAATTTTACAGTCCGCCTCGTCGCACGTGAACATATAATTGCCGATCATACGCTGCTCGGAGCCGACGGTGTAAAGATCGAGCGCGCCGGTAAAGTCACACTGCTTGCCGTCCCAGGTCTTGTAGTACTGGCCCAGCATCTGATAGCCGCCGCAGATGGCGAGCACGGGCACGCCGTCCTCGATGGCGGCCTTCAGCTCTGCCGTCTTTTCGCCCTTCAGATCGTGCATCAGGATCTCCTGCTCAAAGTCCTGTCCGCCGCCGATGAAGAGCAGATCGCAGTCCTTCGCGGCAAGTTTCACCCCGATGGGGATCGGGACAATGTTTGCCTGCATCCCGCGCCATTCCAGCCGCCGCTGCATACACAGGACATTTCCGCGGTCGCCGTAGAGGTTCAGAACGTCGGGATATAAATGATAGATGTTCAGTTCCATAGCTTACTCCCAGAATTGCTTGTAGCCATACGTTTTGCTGATCGTGCCGCGCAGAGCCAGCATGGCCGTGTACGTCGGCATGACGAAGACCGGCAGCTTATGCGCCGTCGCCTCCTCCATGAGCGCGCCGTAGTCCTTCTGCACGTGCAGCTTTTCCTTCGGAAATCCGGCGTAGAGGAAGCGCAGGGCCATATCCTCCGCCCGCGTGCCGGACAGATAGACCTCACGGAGCGTATCGCCCATGTCTACCAGACGCTCAAAGGAGACGTCCCAGATCCAGCTGACGTCACGGCCGTCCTGTGTCCGGTCGTTGAGACAGGCGGCGAAGACGAACGGCTCGGTCCGCTGCGTCAGGAAGCTCAGCACCTGGTTGCAGCCCGCCGGATTCTTGATCAAAATCATGCGCACGTCCGTTCCATTGATCTCGAATTTCTCCATGCGCCCAAAGCCGCAGGCAAAGCGGGACAGCGACTGCGCCGCCTTCGGAAGCTCCAGCCCCATGGCCTTTGCTGCCGCCATGGCCGCGCAGGCGTTATAAATATTGTATCCGCCCGGCAGATTGACCGTTGCGGGGATCTCCGTTTCGCCGTCGCGGAAGACGACCTCGGAGCGCTCCTCATCGCTCAGAATGACCTTGCTGACGCAGATATCCGGCTTCGGACGGGCATAGCCGCAGCGCGGGCAGCGGTAGCCGCCCAGATGGCCGTAGGTCACAAAGTCGAATTGATATTCGCTCTTGCACTTGATGCAGTACGGCGCGTCGGAGAGGTCCGAAACCTGCTCCTCATAGAGCGGCGTGCTGATGCCGTAGAAAATAACGGGGTTCGGCACGTCGTCGTGCAGGCTGGTAATGAGCGAATCGTCCGCGTTCAGGCACAGAACGGCGTTCGGACTGTTCTGCGCGCCGACGCGCAGCTTGCTGAGCGTATGCGTAACCTCGCCGTAGCGGTCGAGCTGGTCGCGGAAGACATTCGTGTAGACGATCACCTTCGCGTCGACATATTTGCTGATGAATTTCAGCGCCGCCTCGTCCGACTCAATGAGCGCGTGCGAATATCTGCAGCGGCCCGTGAGCGTGGAGTGGACGGCGAATTCCGCCGTGACGCCGGACAGGAGGTTTGCGCCGGATTTATTTGCAAAGTAAGAGATTCCAGCGTCCTGCCACGACTGCTCGATCATGCGCGAGGTCGTGGTCTTGCCGTTGGTGCCCGTGACGATCACGGTCGTCACGTTCCTTGCAAGTTCACCCAGCAGATTCGGGCAGAGCTTGAGCGCTACGCGCCCGGGGAAATCCGTGCCGCCTCTGCCCAGCAGGCGGATCAGGCTCCGGCAGAGCTTGCAGGCAAGCACTGCGATCATGACTCGTAATTTCATATCACACTTATATCATATTTTTTCGCAAAACTCAACTGGTTACGAAAGATTTACAAAATTGTGCTTGTAATGGTTGTCATAATCTGATATAATGCAGTCGAATTGTTCCCGAAAATGTGCCGTTCCGGTCCGGGAACGGAAAAAAGGAGTCTGTAAACCATGCGAAAGGCAAGAAAACCGCTGTGCCTGCTGCTGTGCGCCGTGCTGCTTCTGTCCATGAGCGCGGCCGCGCTCGGCGCGAACAACAACTATAGCAGCTGGTTCCAAACAAACTATGACGAGATCAACAAGCTCGGCCTGATGCCCGCGTCCTTTAACGGCCTTGATCTGACCAAGGACATCACGCGCGGCGAGATGTGCGAGCTGGCCGTCTACGCATTCGAAAAGGCCACCGGCAACGATATCGATATGTCGAACGAAACGTTCACCGGCTTTACGGATACGTCGAATGAGAATATTGTCAAGGCTCATCTGTACGGCATCGTCAACGGCTACGAGGACGGCTCGTTCCGCCCGAAGCAGCTGCTGACGCGGCAGGAATTCTTCAAGCTCATCGAGAATTTCTGCACGGCGGCTGCGTTCTCCCCCAAGGCGAAAGACGGCGCGCTGAACGGCTTTGCCGACGCCGGATCGATCTCCGCATGGGCGAAGGAGGCCGCGCAGATCTGCGTGAGCTATTCCTACGTGCAGGGCACGAAGCTTGGAAACGGCACGTATCTGAACCCCAAGGACAACGCCAGCCGGCAGGAAGCCATGACGATGTTCCTGCGCTGCTATAAGACCATCCAGTGGTTCTACGATGAAAACGTCAAGAGCGCGACGGTCGTTGTTGACCAGATCAATCTGAACGTCACCGTCACGAGCATCAGCAAGACCATGTACGTCTGCCAGACGGGTTATATCAACGTCCGCGATTCCTGGACGACCGGCAGCACGAAGGTCGGCGAGCTGAGCTACAACGCCGCCGTCACCGTCACCGGCATCACGACCACCACCTCCGACGGCCACCAGTGGTACCGCATCAAATATAACGGCATTACGGCCTATGTCCGCGCAGACCTGCTTGCCGATAAGAAGGACAGCACCGTCACGCCGGGCAGCGGCTCCGGCTCCGGCAGCGGCGGCACCGTCTCCGGCTCCGGCACAGCCAGCGAGATCGCGAACTTCGCCATGGGCTTCGTCGGCTACAGCTACGTCTGGGGCGGCTCAAGCCCGTCGACCGGCTTTGACTGCTCCGGCCTCATGTACTATGTCCTGACGCAGTACGGCTACTCCATGAAGCGCGTTGCCAACGACCAGATGACGCAGGGCACCTACGTTTCCCGCAGCGACCTGCAGGTCGGCGACCTCGTCTTCTTCGGCTACGGCAGCTACGCGAACCACGTCGGCATGTACATCGGCGGCGGCAACTTCGTCCACGCCTCTACCCCGTCTACGGGCGTGCGTATCAACTCGCTGGACGAATCGTATTACAAGACCCGCTTCCTCTGCGGGCGGCGCATTATCTGACGATAAAATCATGACATACCGGCCCCCGGTCTGCTAAAAAAGCGCCGGGGGCTGCGCATATCAAAAGGAGAATGTATGGAGCGAAATGAATTGGTGCTTGCGCGCCTGTCCAATCAATATCTGCTGCGCACAGGGGAGCGGATGGAGGTGCTCCGCGCTATGAACGGCTTTCAGGCGCAGTTCCTCTCCAACGCGCTGTATGCCATGCGCCTGCGCAGTACAGCGTATGACACAGCACACGCGGCAGACAGCCTCGTAAAGAGCTGGACGCTCCGCGGCACGATGCACATCTTTGCCGAGACCGACCTTCCGTTGTTCCTGCACACTGGCTGCCGGTACCGGAGTCGGGACTGGACTGTTCCGTCATTCTGGAACCAGCGCCCGAACTGGGCGCTTACACCGAAGCGGCAGGCATACTTTTCGGACCTGATCATCGATGCACTTGCGCAAGGGCCAATGACGCGCGAGGCCCTGAAAGCCCGCTGCCGTGCTGCCGGAATGACGCAGGCGGAGGAGGGCAGCATATTCCATCCCTGGGGTGGCGGCATACGCGAGCTCTGCGAGCGCGGCTTTCTCTGCGGCACGGTCAGCGAGGAAAAGGCGTTCCGCCTCTGTCCGGCATTCACACCGATGGAGGAGCAGGACGCACTGCTGGAACAGACGCGCCGGTATTTCACGAATTATGGCCCGGCTTCCGTCCGGGATGCAGCCTATTATTTCGGTTCCTCGCAGGCGGAGATCAAAAAGCGGCTGGCCCGGCTTCCTGTGAAAGCAGCCGAATACGAGGGGCAGCAGCTGTTCAGTCTGGATTCCGGAAGAGCACCAGGACAGTCGCTTCCGGACTGCCTGCTGCTGGCGGGCTTTGACCCGCTGATGCTGGGGTATGAGAAAAAGCAGAGCATTTTTCTTCCGCAGGAGTATCTGCGCGGCATTTTCAGTCTGTCCGGCATCGTCATGCCGCCGGTGCTGCTGCACGGCAGCGTAGCGGGCCGCTGGAAGCACAGCGGAAAGCGCCTGCTTATCACGCAGTTCCGCCCTTTTTCGCAGGAGGAGCGTGGTTTTGCAGAGGCAGCCGCGGCGCAGCTTTGGGGCGAAGCCGTACAGCCTGTCTTTCAGGACGCATAATCGACCTTTTCAAACCGAAAAATCCATGCTATACTTTTCTTGTCCCTCATACGCTTGTATGGGGTGATCATATGAAAAAATGGGTAGAGATCATGATGCCGGTCATGCTGTTTGCGACCGTTCTGTATTTCTGCGTCTTCGCCGTTCTGACGCATCGGAGCGCGCAGACGGCGGCCATGCAGCCCGGCGGAACGACCGTTGTGCTCGACGCGGGGCACGGCGGGGAGGACGGCGGCGCGACCGGCGTTTCCGGCACGTCGGAGGCAGCACTGAATCTGGAGATTTCGCTGCGCCTGCGCGACCTTCTGCGCCTGTGCGGCGTGCGGGTCAGCATGATCCGCGAGACGGATACGGCTGTCTATTCAGACGGCTGCCGCACGATCTCGGAGAAAAAAGTTTCGGACATCAAAAACCGGACCGAGACGGTGAACCAGACGGAAAACGCGCTGCTTCTGAGCGTACACCAGAACTTTTTCACCGAGGGCAAGTACCACGGCGCACAGGTCTTCTACGCGAAAACGCCCGGCAGTCAGACGCTGGCCGAGCAGCTGCAGGCCAATCTGGCCCTGGGCCTCGAGCCGGGCAACCGCCGTCAGTGCAAAAAATCGGACGGCGTGTATCTCATGGAGCATATCGGCTGCACCGGCGTGCTGGTCGAATGCGGATTTTTATCCAATTACGAGGAAGAACAGCGGCTCTTGCAGCCGGAGTATCAGAAAAAGCTGGCCGCCGTGATTGTGGGAACGCTCTCGGTCTGGCTTTCAGAGGAGCATCCGAATGAAATCTAAAACCGTTTTTATCTGCAAGCAGTGCGGCAATGAAACGCCGCGCTGGCAGGGCCAGTGCCCCGCCTGCGGGGCATGGAACTCCATCGTGGAGTTCGAGGACAAAAAGAGCGCCTGCCGCGAAGGCGGCAGGCCGGGCAGGCAACGCGCGTGCCGTCCCGAAAAAGCTCAAAGAGGTGACAGGGGAGCAGGAGATCCGCTTCTCCACCGGTATGCAGGAGCTTGACCGCGTTCTGGGCGGCGGCGGCGTGCGCGGATCGCTGATTCTGGTGGGCGGTGCGCCCGGCATCGGCAAATCGACGCTTCTGCTGCAAATTTGCGCCTATCTCGGAAAAACGCTCCGCATCCTCTATGTCTCCGGCGAGGAATCGGAAAAGCAGATCAAAATGCGTGCCGACCGGCTGCAAGTCGCGTCGGACGAATTATATATCCTCTCGGAGACGGATCTTTCCGAGATTTTAAGCGCTGTCGACGAGGTGCAGCCGGATATTCTCATTGCCGACTCCATCCAGACGCTCTACAGCCCGGAGAATACCTCTGCCCCCGGCAGCATTTCACAGGTCAAGGACTGCACCATGGCCCTCATGCAGCTGGCCAAGAGCAGCGGCGTGACCGTCTTTGTTGTCGGCCATGTCAATAAGGAGGGCGCGATCGCAGGGCCGAAGGTGCTCGAGCACATGGTCGACTGCGAGCTGTTTTTCGAGGGCGAGCACGCCAGCAGCTACCGCATCCTGCGCGCGGCCAAGAACCGCTTCGGCTCGACAAACGAGATCGGCGTGTTCGAAATGGAGGGCAGGGGACTGCTCGAAGTCCCGAATCCGTCCGAAATGCTGCTGGCCGGACGGCCATTAAATGCCCCCGGCACGTGCGTGGCCTGCGTGATGGAGGGTACGCGCCCGGTTCTGGCAGAAATTCAGGCGCTTGTCGCGCGGACGAACTTCAACGTTCCCCGCCCGCACGGCGGACGGCTTTGATTTTAACCGGGCAAATCTCATGCTGGCTGTGCTTGAAAAGCGCGGCGGCGTGAATCTTGGGATGTCGGACGCATATGTGAACGTCATCGGCGGCTTGCAGCTGGACGAGCCTGCCGCCGATCTGGCCCTTGTGCTTGCCGCAGCGTCCAGCTTCCGCGATAAGCCCATCGATCCGGCGACCGCCGCCATCGGCGAGGTTGGCCTGACGGGCGAGATCCGCGCCGTAACGGGCTTGCAGCAGCGCCTGTCCGAGGCGTCCCGCACCGGATTCAAAACCTGCATCATCCCGCGCCACGGGACGGGCAATGTCACCGCGCCCGACGGTATGGAGCTGCTGCGCGTGCGCAATATCCGCGAAGCGATTCAATTGGTGCTGTCATAAATCAAAAAGGAGAAATCGATATGGAAGTGCGTGCATTACTGGATGTTTTACATATTGCTGAGCGCCTCAAGGACGAACTGCGCCACTGTGAGACGAGCAGGGGCCGCCGCGAAAGCGTCGCCGAGCACAGCTGGCGGCTTGCACTGATGGCATTCTTTATGAAGGACGAATTCCCGGCGCTCGATATGGACAAGGTCATCAAAATGTGCCTGATCCACGATCTTGGCGAGTGCTTCACCGGCGATATCCCGACGTTTTTGAAGTCCGCAAGCGACGAGAAAAAGGAGGATACCGCGCTGTTTAGCTGGGTCGCGTCGCTCCCGGCCCCGTATAATATGGAGCTGGCCGCGCTGTATACCGAAATGGGCGCGCTGCAGACAGACGAAGCGAAGCTCTATAAGGCGCTGGACAAGCTCGAAGCCGTCATCCAGCACAATGAGTCCGATATCCGCTCGTGGGAGCCGCTGGAATATGACCTCAACCGGACATACGCCTATGACGCCGTCGCGTTTTCGTCCCTATCTGACGAAGCTGCGTGAGGCCATCCGCGAGGATACGGAGGAAAAGATCAAAGCGGCGGAAAAATAAGCGATTTTCCGCAAAAAAGTATTTGACACGGAGAAAAATCTCTGGTATAATCCATAAGCCGCATTAAAGAGGTCAGAAGCTGCTCCGGCACACCTCAAGAGCGAGTCTACAAAGAAAAGGTAGGTGCAAACGAATATGCAGGCTATTATCGTTACCGGCGGTAAGCAGTACAACGTCAAGGAGGGCGATGTGATCTACATCGAGAAGCTCGCGGCGGAGGCTGAACAAACCGTGACCTTCGATCAGGTTCTGGCAGTTGTTGACGGCGCTGACTCCAAGTTCGGCACGCCCACAGTTGCAGGTGCTAAGGTTGAGGCTAAGGTGCTGAAGAATGGCAAGGGCAAGAAGATCCGCGTCTTCAAGTACCGCTCCAAGAAGGACTCCAAGTCCCTCCAGGGCCACAGACAGCCGTACACCAAGGTGCAGATCGAAAAGATCGCGCTGTAATTTATGACGCGCGTCGAATTTTTCGATCACGAGGGCAGGATCACCGGATTCTGCTGTTCGGGCCACAGCGGCTATGCAGAGGCAGCGGCGACGTTGTGTGCGCAGCCGTCTCCACAGCCGTCAAGCTTGCAGAGTGCACGATCAACGATGTGCTCGGCGAGCATGCAAAAACCAGGGTGAACGAAGATGAGGCCCGGATCACCTTAACCCTTCCCGCAGCGTGTGAAAGCGAAGAGGCCGTACAGGCGGTTCTCTCCGGCATGATGCTGACATTGTGCTCTCTGCGGGATGACTATCCTGATTATATCGAAGTTTTGGAGGTGCAAAACGATGCTTAATATGAGTTTCCAGTTCTTCGCACACAAGAAAGGCGGCGGCTCCACCAAGAACGGCCGCGATTCTGAATCGAAGAGACTCGGCGCGAAGCGCGCTGACGGTCAGTTCGTTCTGGCTGGCAACATCCTCGTTCGTCAGAGAGGCACGCACATTCATCCGGGCAACAACGTCGGTATCGGCAAGGACGACACCCTGTTCGCTCTGATCGACGGCAAGGTCAAGTTCGAGCGTATGGGCAAGGATCGCAAGATGTGCTCTGTCTACGCAGAACAGTAATTTTGTTGTAAAAACCCCGAACGAGTCCCGTTCGGGGTTTTTTCTTAAAAGGGAGGCCAGTATGACCTATTACCACGCTTCGCCGACAGGCGGTCTGCAAATACTCGAACCGAGAAAGTCCCCGTATTTTGACAAGCCCACGCAGGTCTGCCTGACATCCTTGCGCGCCATGGCGCTGTTCTATCTCATCCGGAACTATGAATACGCATACGGCTATACCCGGCAGGGGAAGCTGTACTTTGACGATCCGTTCCCCAATGCGCTGAAAAAGCTCTATGCTGGAAGATCCGGCTGGCTCTACATCTGTGAAGACGGTGATTACAAGAAGACAGAAATTCCGAACGAGTTCGTGTCCGCGCAGCCCGTCCGCATCATCGGCGCGGAATATATCCCGGACGCCTATGAAGCGTTCCTGCGGGAGCAGGAGGCGGGCAATATCCTGCTGCTGGATTACGCGCATTTTGCGTCCGACCCGGAGAAATTCGCAAAGAAGCGCGCCTGGCTGCAAAAGGCCATCTCCGAAGAAATTCGGAAAAAGGAGATCTGGAAAGCCCCGGATTCCGACCGCGCGCACTATTATCAGGAGAACTATCCGGAAATCTGGACAAAGACTACGAAAACCTTACTGACAGAGGAGGAACCTCATGTTTATTGATAAAGTACGCATTTCGGTCAAGGCCGGTGCGGGCGGCAACGGCGCAGTGGCCTTCCACCGGGAAAAATACGTTGCCGCAGGCGGCCCGGACGGCGGCGACGGCGGCAACGGCGGCTCCATTGTTTTGCGTGTGGACGATAACCTGTCCACGCTGATGGACTTCCGCTACAAGCGCAAATATACCGCGCCGAACGGCGAAAACGGGCAGGGCAAGCGCTGCCGCGGCAAAAACGGCGAAAACCTGATCATCAAGGTGCCCAGAGGCACCGTCGTGCGCGATCTGGCCACGAATGAGATTATCAAGGATATGTCCGATTCCGACGATTTCGTCCTCTGCAAGGGCGGCCGCGGCGGCTGGGGCAACCAACACTTTGCCACGCCCACCCGTCAGGTGCCGCGTTTTGCCAAGGCTGGTCTTCCGGGGGAAGAGCACGACGTCATTTTGGAGCTGAAGCTGCTTGCCGATGTGGGTCTTGTCGGCTTCCCGAACGTCGGTAAATCGACGCTCCTGTCCGTCACGTCCAACGCGCACCCGAAAATTGCAAATTATCACTTCACCACGCTCTATCCGAACCTCGGCGTGATCTACGTCGCCGACGGCGTGTCGTTCGTCATGGCCGATATCCCCGGCATCATCGAGGGCGCGGCGGACGGCGTCGGTCTCGGCCATGATTTCCTGCGCCATATCGACCGCTGCCGCCTGCTCGTCCACATCGTCGACGTCTCCGGCAGCGAGGACCGCGACCCGGTCGACGACTTTGAAAAGATCAACGAGGAGCTTCGCCAGTATTCCCCGGACCTTGCGTCCCGCCCCATGCTCGTTGCGGCAAACAAGGCGGACCTTCTGCCCCCGGACAGCGACAATCTGGACCGCCTCAAGGCGCACGTCGAGGCGCAGGGCTACGAGTTCTACGTGATCTCCGCCGCCACGACACAGGGCACGCGCGAGCTGATGAAGACCATCGCAGGCAAGCTCGCCGCGCTCCCGCCCGTCACGATCTACGAGCCGGAGTACGTCAAGCCTCTGGCCGAGGCGGGCGACGCGAACGAGCTGCAGATCGAGCGCTATGACGATCTGTGGGTCGTGTCCGGCCAGTGGCTCCAGAAGCTCCTGAACGATATCAACTTCGATGATTACGAGTCCCGCATGTACTTTGACCGCCAGCTCCGCAAGAGCGGCCTGTTCGACCGGCTGGAAGAGCAGGGGATTGAAGACGGCGATACGGTCAGCATCTACGATTTTGAATTCGACTACACGAAATAAGCAAACAAAAACCCGCAGCCGTTCGGCTGCGGGCCTTTGTTTGAAGAAAGAAAAGAAAAAGAGAAGAAAGAGAGGATTGGGTAAATCCTTGATTATGAGTATACGGGCAAATCATGTCCGAACTGTGAACGGCAGGAAAAGGAATTGTGAACATTTCACCGCCGCCCTGTATTTTCACAGAAAAATAAAAAAACGAAAATCACCACTTGACAAATCCCGACTTTATGCTATAATAACGGAGCGCTCTTGAGAAAGACAACCTGCTGCTGTAGCTCAGTCGGTAGAGCGCGTCATTGGTAATGACGAGGTCGGCAGTTCGAATCTGCCCAGCAGCTCCAGAAAAATCCTTGAAATCTCACGATTTTGAGGATTTTTTCTTTTTGTATCAAGAAAACCGCTATCGGTGCGGATGAGAACACTGCCCTTGATGTTTCTCCGGCGGAGCGAGGAGTTTGCCTCTGCCGTACATGTAGTCTGCGCCGGCCATGGCCTGAACATAGAGCAGCGCCCATTGTATGTTCCCATCTGGACGACCCTTGCGGCATCGTCATAGTCCCTGAAATCTGCAGCCTTTCGGGTAGTCGTATTTGCCGCCGACGCGGATACTGCCGCGAGAAATAATGCGAGGATTCGCGACTTTTCTTCACGTTGAATCCCTCCTGTTAGGGTGTATCTGAAAACTCCCAATGTGACCGGCAGCGAGAAATTTTTGCGCTGAGCAAGACATTTTTTCGCAGGAATACTGACGTATTTCAAGGAAAAATGGTGCAGCGCAGCGTGAAAAGGTCCGCTGTCCGGGTGCGTTGGGAGTTTTCAGATACACCCTAGAATTTAAGGGGAACGCTTGCGCGTTCCCCTGTGCGATAGGCGATTGCACGGCTTGCCATTAGGCAGACAGCCTCAGAAATTACGATATGGAGTCTTCCTCAGCGGTGTACAGCCGGTTCCATCAACCGGGCTGGTTGACCAGTCCCACAAACAGCGGCAGGCCGTCAATTCCCGTGATCGCGAAGACAAACGGCTTATCGAGCGTGAAATCGATTTCTTCCTCCGGCCCCATCATCGCAGTCGCCTCGACACCAAGGATGGTATAGGCCGCTGCCTCGCAGCCGTCCTCGTCGATCTTCACGCGCGCGGCGTGCTTCGCCTGCGTCAGCTCCAGCGCGGAATCCGCCGTCGTAAGCGGCGTAAAATCGGATTTTTCATCGTCCATCACATCCGTTATGCCGAGCTGTGCCAGTGTGTCCAGAATGTCCAGATCGGACGAAACGTCAAATTTCGGCAGGCTCAGATTGACCCGCGCACGCTGCGTCTGCGACCAATTGCCGTTTGCCAGCAGGAGGCCCAACGCGTCCTTGTTTTGCAGCAGCTCCGCCGCATCCACGCCCTCGTCCGGCTTCAGCAGCCACATCTGCCCGCTGTTCTCCAGCGAAAGCCCGATGGCCGAGAAGCCATCGCCGTAATAGACTGTGTTGGAATCGCTGCTGTGCAGGAAATCCGCAGTCACATCGCCGTCCGGCGCGTGAAACACGTCCTGCGTCGTGGCAGAGCCGGAAAATTTGTCGCTCCATGACGCACGGTAATAGATCGTCGACATCAGCGCCAGCACCGTCGCGGGCGCAAGCTCCAGTCCGCTTGCCTGCTCGGTCAGCAGGTTCCCGGTATGCTCGTTGATCCAGTCGCGCAGCTTATTGTCATACGCGGCAGAGCCCATTTCCCCGGAAAACGCGGAAGCATAAAAATCTTCCCCCAGCTTTTGGAGCGTTTCACTGTTATAGTTGTACCCATCCCTCAGCCAGATAGAGTTTGCAAGCGTGCTGGTGACGAGGCCATCGTCCCAGCTGTTTTCCGCCCAAAGCTGCGCGGCCTGCTTTTGCAGCAGCTCCAGAGATTCCGCGCCCAGCGCGTCCAGAATCTGCTGCCGCGTCTCGTCATCCGTCACAGCCGCCAGCATCGAAAGCGCCATGTAGATATTCAGCGGCGAGCACACGCGGTTTTCCTTACCCGCGTCCTGCATCAGAGCCGGAATGCTGGTTGTGAACCAGTGCGTCATGGTAGCAGGATCGGTCATATCCGCGGTCTTTTCCTGATAGCTTTCCCACCACGCGTCCCAGTCCTCGTCGTACTTTTCAGAGTCAAAGTTACCATTGCTGGCTGTATACTTCGCTTCGTTCGGATACTGCGCCATGGCAGCCTCCACCGGTGCGGCCAGCTGCTGCGTCGTCGGGTCGCCGATGCAGTCCGGCTGTTCCTCCGCTGCCGGGGTATCCGGAGCAGCTGCGCAGGCCGCCAGCGAGAACGCGCACGCGGCTGCAAGTAAAATCGCAAGAAGCTTTTTCATGAATGATCTCTCCTTTATCATAAAATGTGATCTGGTGATCTGCTTTTACAGACGCAGAAAAACGGTAGAAGTTGCACCCTCCGATTTTATGAATTTTGCCGACTTGCCTTTTTCCATGATTTGTGTACAATACAGATATAGAAATATTGTTTGGGAGGCTGTTTTATGGCTGTCGATACGGAAAAATCCCTGCGCAATCAGGTCTTGTATTCCATCTATGTCCGCAATTATTCCGAAGCGGGCACCTTCGCTGCCGTGCAGGCGGACCTCGACCGCATCAAGGCGCTCGGCACGGACATCATCTGGCTGCTGCCCATTCACCCGACCGGCGAAAAGCACCGCAAGGGCACGCTCGGCAGCCCCTACGCCATCCGCGACTACCGCGCCGTGAACCCCGAATTCGGCACGCTGGATGATTTCCGGCATCTGGTCGACGCCATCCACGACCGGGGCATGAAGTGCATCATCGACGTCGTCTATAACCACACGTCACCCGATTCCTGGCTGGCAGAGCACCACCCCGAATGGTTCTTCCACAAGCCGGACGGCTCGCTCGGCAACCGCTTCGGCGACTGGTGGGACGTGGCGGATCTGGATTACAGCCACAAAGAGCTGTGGGAGTACCAGATCGAAACGCTTAAATACTGGGCGCGCCTCGTCGACGGCTTCCGCTGCGACGTTGCGCCGCTTGTCCCGCTGGAGTTCTGGAAGCAGGCGAGGGAAGAGGTGGCCGCCGTCCGTCCCGGCTGCTTCTGGCTGTGCGAATCGGTCGAGCGCGGCTTCCACGTCGCCGCCCGCGCACAGGGCTTCGCAAGCCTGTCCGACGCCGAGCTCTATCAGGCGTTCGATGCCGCCTATGACTACGACGTCTACCCCTACTTCCGCGACTATCTGGAGGGCAGGATCAGCCTGACGCAGTACGCCGACCGGCTGGACGCCCAGGAATGGCTCTATCCTGACAACTATGTCAAGCTCCGCTTCCTCGAAAACCATGACCGCGCCCGCGCGGCCCATATCCTGCCGGACGAGAAAATGCGCCGGAACTGGACGGCGTTCCTGTTCTTCCAGCGTGGTCTGACGCTTGTTTACAACGGACAGGAGGCCGACTGCACGCACGTTCCGTCGCTGTTCGACAAGGACCCCATCAACTGGAACACCGGCCGCGACCAGTCCGCGTTCCTTGCACATCTGGCCAAGCTGAAGCGCGACCCGATCTTCGCGGAGGGCAGCTATACCCTCACAGCCCTGCCGCATGACGTGCTGCTTGCCGTATATGAAAAAGACGGCCGGCGCATGGCCGGTCTGTTCAGCCTGCGCGGCGAGTCGGCGCTTGTCCGCTTCCCCGCGCCGAACGGCGTGTACCAGAACTGCATCGACGGCAGCCCTGTTGAGATCTATGAGGAGCAGCTTGCCGTAGGCGGCGAGCCCATCGTGCTCTCTCTCTGAAAATTTTTCCGGTTCCGGGAACAATCGGCGCGCCGCGCCGTCTAACCAATATCAATGAAACGGAGGAACTTCTCATGAAGAAACTGTATAAAAGCAATAACCGAATGATCTGCGGCGTCTGCGCCGGCATTGCCGAGTATCTCGGCATCGATCCCACCGTCGTCCGCCTCATCTGGGCGGCCCTCGGCCTGACCGGCACGGGCATTCTGCTCTACATCATCGCCGCTCTCGTCATGCCCGAAAACATGGATGTGATGTAAGCTGGGTTATTCCAAAGGCTCCCCTTTATCCAAAGGAGGCTTTTGTGCACGTAAAACCGCTCCCACGGATGGCCCGGGGAGCGGTTTGTTGTCAGACTTGTTGTTATTTTGCAGCCTTGGCAGCTTTCTTGGCGGCCTTCTCACGCTCGAGGCGGGAGATGAACAGCGCGCAGGTCGCGTCGCCGGTGATGTTCAGCGTCGTGCGGCCCATGTCGAAGATCTTGTCAACGCCCGCGATGATCGCGATGCCCTCGACCGGCAGACCGACCTGGGTCAGAACCATCGCCAGCATGATCATGCCGGCACCGGAAACGCCGGCCGTGCCGACGGAGGCGAGGGTCGCAGTCAGAACGATCATGGCCATGTCGCCGAGCGTCAGCTGAACGCCATAGCAGCAGGCGATGAAGACTGCGCAGACAGCCTGATAAATGGCCGTGCCGTCCATGTTGATCGTCGCGCCGAGCGGCAGGACGAAGGAGCTGACCTCAGGCTCCGCACCCATCTTGTTGCAGCACTCGATGTTGACAGGCAGGGTCGCATTGGAGGATGTGGTGGTGAACGCGGTGATCATGGCCGGGGCGATGCCCTTGAAGAATGCAAGCGGGCTCATCTTGGCGAGGAACTTGACGGACAGGCCGTAGACCACGACAACATGGACGATGTAGCCGATATAGGCAACGCCGATGATGAGCGCCAGCTTGCCGATGATGTCGGCACCGTTGACAGCGACGACGTTGGTCATGAGGCAGAAGACGCCGATTGGAGTAAACTTAATGATCATCATCATGATCTGCATGATGACTTCTTCGCCGCAGTTGATGAGTTCGCCGATTTTCCGGCCCTTTTCGCCAGCGGCCAGAACGCCTGCGCCGAGGAAAATGGCGATGACGATGACCGGCAGCATATCGGACGTGACCATCGGCTGGAGCAGGTTGGACGGGAAGATGTTCACGATGACCTGCATGACGGACGGGGCTTCCTTGGACTCATATTCCAGCGCGCCCAGATCTGCGGACGGCAGCGGGGTGAAGCTGCCCTTGAAGAGATTGACCAGCACGAGGCCGATAACGACGGCCAGCGCGGTCGTAATCATGTAATACACGAAGGTCTTCAGGCCGACGGAACCGACGCGCTTGAGGTCCTTCAGGCTGATGACGCCGTCGGCGATCGAGAACAGGACGACCGGGACGACCAGGAACTTCAGCAGGTTGACGTAGATCGTTCCGATGGGCTTGATCCACTCCGTGGTGAAATCGCCGAGACCGGCGAACGCGAAGATGAGACCGGCGGCAATACCGGCAAGCATGCCGATAAATATCCATGCCGGCAGACTGAGTTTCTTCTTTTCTTTCATACAGATCTCCTTTTCTTTTTTTGAGGACATTCCTCAGACTGCATTTAATATACCATAAAACGGATAGGCGGTAAAGGCAATCTGCTCAATCTTAACGAAATCTTAACACCATAAATCAGGCATAATGCACAAAACATACAGAAATAGCAGGAAGCGCGCACGCTGCGCGCTTCCTGCTATGTAAAAAACAACGGTCAGTCTTTGACTTCGCGGATGGAGATGAAGCGAAGCTGGTTGAGGGGCTTGCCAGTCCTGTCTGCAACGATGGCCATGAGCATGGCGGCGGTCTTGTCGGGGACGTCGTGCAGCGCGATCTTACCGGCGGAGCCGGGCGCGGGCGCGTTCGGCACGGCGGGAGCAGCAGACGCGGCCGCGGGAGCAGCGGCAGGCGCAGCAGTATTCTTACGGTTGATGATCGCACCGGCGATCTTCGTGACGAACATCAGAAGAATGAGGCCGAAAAAGACGACGGCCATGCCGAGCGCAACGATCAGGGCGGCGGTACCGATGGGGATCTTCTCCATGGCGGTATTGATCAGAAACATAGTTCTTCCTCCTCACAGGGCGCGAAGCGCCATGATTTTTCAGGGCTTATTATACAGCAGGAGCACGTTAATTTGGCGTTAAGGAAGAAAACCAGAAAAGGGCTTGCAAAGCGGAAAAAATATGCTATAATACAGGCAGGAAAGTAAACAAGGCGGGTCGGTTCGCCCGGCATGGAACGGATGCCGGAAGCGGAATGGGGTGCAAATCCCCGCGAGTGGGTCACTGTGATGCGCGCACGCCGCGCTCAGTCAGATACGTCAGAACCAGACCTGTGCTCCTGCCGTCACCGGGAGTCTATGGACGATTTTTTTGTCCGCACGGCTGGTGGCTGTGCGGACTTTTTGTCTGGCGCTTTTCCTCCCCCGGAAAGCGCCGTCCGGAAAGCTGCACAACCCATGTGCTTTCCGGGCAGTCTGCGCAGATCCCCCTCTGCGGTGTGCTGTCAAAAAAAGAGCCCCCTTCGGCGTTGGGAACCGCCGAAGGGGGCTCTTTTGCGATGAAATAGCGATAGGAAGGTTATGTCCGGCAGCGGGAGCCGGCCGTTTCCAGCAGGATCTGCTGCATCTGCGGCCATTGCGCTTCCATGTCCGCCGCGAGCCGCAGCTGCGCGCGGCAGCGGTCGAGGTTCTGCGTTGGCCGGTCGATCTTGAAATAGACATCGCCGTCCAGATAGTCCTTCAAAAAGCGCATACCAAGCTCGATCGTGATGATCTTTGCGCCAAGCGGCAGGACGCTGATCTCATTTTCTGTCAGTGCGTGCCCGCAGGCGTCAAGATAGCCCTCCAGAAATGCCCGGTAAAGATCAAGACGCAGGAAGACCTTCGAAAGATCCGTCTCATCCTCTGCAGCCGAGGACGCGCCGAAGCGCACAGCGTCGCCAAAGTCATAGGCCGAAAGCCCGGGCATGACGGTATCGAGATCGAGCACGCTTCTTGCAAGGCCCGTTTTTTCGTCCAGCAGGACGTTATTGAGCTTCGTGTCGTTGTGCGTCACCCGCAGCGGCAGCGCGCCGCTGCGCAGCATCCGGCAGAGCGTGCCAAGCTGCTGCTCACGGGCGGAAATGAACGCAAGCTCCGGCCCGGCCTCCCGGACGCGGCCGCAGGCGTCGGCCTCCACTGAACGCGCAGCTGGCAGAGCCGGTCCTCGGTGTCGTGAAAGCGGGGGATCGTCTCGTGGAGCGTGGCGGCGGGGAAATCGGCCAGCGCCTGCTGGAACTTGCCGAAGGCGACCGCCGCCTGATAAAAGTCGTTGCAGTCGCGCGGCGCCTCGAGACTGAGGCCGCCGGAGATATAATCATAGGCCCGCCAGAATTCCCCCTGTGCGTCGACGGCATATTTTTTGCCGCCCCTGGCTGTGCAGAGGCGGATCATTTCCAGTCCGGTGTTCTTCTTTGCGATAAAGCGCGAAACTGCGTCAATATTCTCGATCAGCTCCTCCGGGTGCCGGAACGCGACGCGGTTGATGCGCTGGAGCGTATAGACCCTTCCGCTGCTGCAGGTGACGCGGAAGGTGCGGTTGATATGGCCGTTTCCAAACGGCTCGCAGGAGACGGGCGTTCCGTCCAGACAAAACTGCTGTAAGACCTGTTCCATACCTGATCTGACCTTTTCTCTTTGCTGCGCCCTGTAAACAGGACGTTCCTTCTATTCTATCCGTTTTGCCCTCAAATTGCAACCTCTGAGACAAAAAACGCATAATCTTGGTAGGGGCGGGGCTCTGCTCCGCCCGGCAGGATGCAGTGGTTCTACAAAAATTTACGGCGAATCCGGATACACTTATGCGTTCGGCCGTAGGGGCCGATGCCCACATCGGTCCGCGCAGAACAGAACGTTCTTACAGAATTTCTTGGCGAATTCGTAACTCCCCAAACGGACCGACAGAGTCGTCGGCCCCTACGAACAAACAGGAAACTGCATACGAATTCGCCTGAGAGCTCTGTTAAAACAACTGCTTTCCGCCGGGCGGAGCAGAGGCCCCTACCAGCCTGGTTCGAGTGCCGGTCGTTTTCTGCGTAAACCTGACACGTGCTGATCTTAAGTTGATGACATTGCCTTGTGCAAAGGGGAGGCCAAACGGGAGCGCACTCTGTATTGCAACAAATGCCTCCCTTACCGTGCGTTGACACGACAAGGGGAGGCTTAGAATTCAGATATTCTTTTTATCCGGCAGCAGATTCGTCATGCTCTTTAAGCTGATGGCGAGCGTAGACGCGTTGTGCAGGAGCGCCGAGGTCGTCGGCGGCAGGAGTCCGGCCACGCCGAAGACGATCAGACCAAGGTTGAAGCCGACGATGAAGCGGTAATTGCGGTGGATGCGGCGCATCAGCGCCTCGCTGAGCCTGCGCAGCGTGACAAGCTCGAACAGATCCTCCGACGCGATGGTGATGTCGGCGATCTCCCGCGCGATAGCCGCGCCGGTCGAAATGGCGACGCCCGCGTCGGCCTCCGACAGGGCAGGGGAGTCGTTCACGCCGTCGCCGATCATGATGACGGTGCGGCCCGCGGCCTTTTCGCGGCGGATGAACGCAGCCTTGTCCTCCGGCAGGACCTCGGCGTAGAATTCGTCCACGCCGACCTCTTCCGCGACGGACGCGGCAGTCCGGCGGTTATCGCCGGTCATCATGACGACCTTGCTGATGCCGCAGGCGTGCAGCGCGCGGATAGCGTCCTTTGCCTCGGCGCGCAGCGGGTCGTAGATGCAGATGACGGCGGCAAGCTCGCCCGCGATGCACAGATACAGATGTGAATACTGCGCGGGCAGGGAATCAAATTTTTCCCGTTCGTCCTCCGGGATGGTGCAGCCCTCGTCTTCAAAGACGAAGTGCGCGCTGCCGATGAGGACCTTTTTGCCCTCGACCATGCTGGAAATGCCGTGCGCGACGACATACTGCACCTGCGAATGGTATTCCTCGTGCTTGAGCCCCTGCTTCTTGGCCTCCTCCACAACGGCGTTGGCCATCGAATGCGGATAATGCTCCTCAAGGCAGGCGGCCAGACGCAGCATTTCCGTCTCTTCATGTCCGCCGAAGGGCACGATCTGCGCGACCTTCGGCTCGGCGTAGGTCAGCGTGCCGGTCTTGTCGAACACGACTGTGTCGGCCCTGGAGACGGCCTCCAGGAAGCGCCCGCCCTTGACAGAAATATGATAGCTGCTGCTCTCGCGCATGGCCGAGAGCACCGCGATCGGCATGGCCAGCTTCAGCGCGCACGAGAAGTCGACCATCAGAACGGCCAGCATCTTCGTGACATTGCGCGTGAGCAGATATGTCAGCGCCGTGCCGCCGAGCGTATACGGGACCAGCCGGTCGGCAAGGCGCGCAGCCTTGTCCTCGGCAGTGGACTTGAGCTTTTCGGATTCCTCGATCATGTGTACGATGCGGTCATAGCGGCCGCCGCCGAGCGCCTTTTCCACGTTTACAATGCACTCGCCCTCTTCCACGACCGTCCCGGCATAGACATAGCTGCCCTCGCGCTTCGGCGCGGGCATGGACTCACCGGTGATGGACGCCTGATTGACCGTCGCCTCGCCGGAGACGACCTTGCCGTCGAGCGGAATGAGATTGCCGGTGCGCACGATCATCCGGTCGCCGGGCTTCACATCGCCGATGGGGACGAGCAGCTCGGTTTCGCCGGACTGCAGCCATACCTTGTCGACGTTCAGCGCCATCGCACCGGCCAGATCGGCGACAGACTTCTTGTGCGTCCACTCCTCCAGAATTTCACCCAGCCGCAGCATGAACATGACGGAGCCTGCGGTGTCGAAGTCGCCGCGCACCATCGAGACGGTCACGGCCGTCGCGTCGAGCACGGCGACAGAGAGTTTGCCGTGCAGCAGGGCACTGAGTCCTGCGCGGATGTATTTGACCGAGCGGAACAGCGCGATGGCCGTCTGCACCGGAACCGGCAGGAACAGCCGCGAGAACGCGCGGCGGCAGACGGTAAAGACGAGCTTGTCCTCATACTCGCGGTTGAGCGCGCGGGACGTATGCTCCGGCAGGCGGGCAAGCGCCCGCTCTGACGTGAACGAGAAGGACGAGAGCGCCCGCACGATATCCGCACGCGGGCAGGTATAGGTGATGACGGCGTCCTGCGTCCGGTCGAAGACCTTGACGGACACGACACCGGCAACGCCCTTCAGATCATATTCCAACAGATCCGCTTCGCGCAGCGACATCCGGCGAAGCGCGAGATGCACGCGCATACGCCCGGGCGTCTCATGCAGAATGTTACACTTCATATGCTGATTTGTACCTCCGAAAAACAGAAGAGCCGCAAAAACGGCTCTTCCTTTGCAAACCTAACGGGCTTATTCCGCGTCCGAAGCGGTATCCTCGATCACCTCAGGTGCAGCCTCGGCAGCGCGGCGGTCGTTGATGGCCTTGGCGTCTGCGTAGACATCGTCCGCACCCTCACGCACGGTCGTCACGGCCTGCATGACGCAGTCCTTGGCGCGCAGAACGGCTGCGGTGGTGTGCGCGTAAACGCTCTTTGCTTCCTTGCTGCTGAGGATCTTCAGACCGGCGGTGCCAAACAGAACGCCAGCCGCGAACAAACCAAGATGTTTCATAAAATGTACCTCCTGTTCTGGATTGCTGCCGCACTCAATGTTAGATACGGCTAACAAAAATTAGACACATTTAATTTTCAGCGAGATAATACCACACATTCCCTGAAAATGCAAGCCCATATCCGTAAAAAAACTATGAATTGTGCGAAAAACGCAGCCCTCGAAAGGGCTGCGTTCTGGTCAGTCAGTCCGCGATCAACGCGGCCATATCCGCAGCGCTGATCTGATAGACCGCACCGTCGATCCCGTTTTTCTGCAGCGCGTCCAGAACGGCGGCCCGGTCGTACCGGCAGCCGGTGAGCGCGCCGGTGATCGCCTCTGCGGAGAGCGTGGAGAAGAAATCGCCCCAGACGGACGCGCTGCGGATCACGCCGCGCTGCACGTCCAGCCGGAACGTGAGTTTCCCGCCAGGAAAGCGGCCCGTGCGCTCAAGATTGAAGCGCGGATTCTTGCCGTAGATCGCGTCCCATGCGGCGAATTTCTCCTGCGCCAGCTGGTTGATGCGCGCGTCGTCCTCCGGAGTGACGGTATAGGTATCCGTGCTGCCGCGCATCAGATGGCGCACCATGCAGGCTTTGAATTCCTCCACAGAAAGCCTGCGCGGCAGATGCTCGGAGATATTCGTCACGCGGTCGCGCACGGATTTGATGCTCTTGGAGAGGATTTTATAGGGGTCGACCGTGGTGGACGCGACCATCTGCTCGATGTTCGTGTCATAGAGCAAAGAGCCATGGTGCACAATGCAGTCGCCCAGTCGGTACTGCGCGTTCCCGGAAAATTTCCTGCCGTCGATCAGCAGATCGTTGCGGCCATTGAAGCTGGCATCCGCGCCCAGCTCGCGCACGGCGTCCACGACGGGACCGATATACTGCGCGAATTCAATCTGCTGCTCCGGCGAGTGCTCAACGAACGTGAACTGCCAGCCGCCGAGATCGGTGTAGATCGTCCCGCCGCCGGACATACGGCGCACGAGATGGATCCCGTGCGCGTCGGCATACGGCTTGTTGATCTCCTCGAGAATATTCTGGTACTTGCCGACCATCAGCGTCGGCGTTGTGCGCCAGAAGAGGAAAACCGTATCGGGCAGGCGCTTTTCCGTGGCAAAATAGTTCTCAAGGCCAAAATTATAGTAAACGTCGGTCGAACCCGTCTCAATATAGATCATGCACGTCCTCCAGCGCCTCCCACGCGCGGTAGGAGCTGCGGGCCAGCGGCGCGGAGGCCACATAGCGGAAGCCCTTACTTAGCGCCAGCTGCTTATAGCGCGCAAAATCCTCCGGCGTTGCGTACCGGTCGAGCTTCCAGTGCTTTTCCGACGGCTGGAGATACTGTCCGATCGTCAGAATGTCGCAGCCGGTGGCCAGAATATCATCCATGAGGACCGAGATCTGCTCGTCCGTCTCGCCGAGGCCGACCATGAATCCGGTCTTGGTCAGGATCGTCGGATCCTTTTCCTTTACATAGCGCAGAACGCCCAGCGTCCGCTCATAGCCCGCCTGCGGGCGGACGGCCTTCTGAAGCTCTTTGACCGTCTCAATATTCAGATTGAACACATCCGGATGCGCGGCGATGACAATGTCGGCGGCCTCATGGCTGCCCTTCATGTCGCTCGTCAGCGTCTCGACCGTCGTGCCGGGGCACAGCGCGCGGATGGCGCGGACGGTCTTCGCAAAGTGCTCCGCGCCGCCGTCCGGCAAATCGTCGCGCGTCGAGCAGGTCAGAACGACGTGGCGCAGCCCCAGCTTTTTTGCCGCCTGCGCGACGTTTTCCGGCTCGTCCGGGTCGGGGGGCAGGGGCTTGCCGCACGTGACGTTGCAGAACCGGCAGTTGCGGGTGCAGACATCGCCGAGGATCATAAACGTGGCGGTGTGCTTCTGATAGCACTCGCCGAGATTCGGACAGTTTGCCGCCTTGCAGACCGTGTTGAGCTTCAGATCGCGCATCAGCTCCGCGACCTCGCTCACGGCCTGCTGGTTATAACGGACGCGCAGCCATTCAGGTTTCCGTTCCATTCCGTCTCCCGCCTTTACTTCGTTTCGACGATCGCGACCGGGGCCAGCGCGTCGATGGTGTCGCCCTCCTCGCACAGCTGACGGCGCAGAATGCCGTCCTCCGTGGCCTCGATCTGGTTGACGACCTTGTCCGTCTCGATCTCGTACAGGGCGTCGCCCTTGTGGATCTCGTCGCCCTCGTCCTTGAGCCAGGCGCACAGAACGCCGCTCTTCATTTCGGGCTGCAATTTCGGCATAACAAGCTGCTTTTCCATAATCAAATGCTCCTTTTCATTACATCAGACAATCCAGTAATTCTTCCGCCCGTTCGCCCGCAAGCGTCCGGCAAAGCTCCAGAAACAGCGCCGGATCGAGCCGGACGCCGTTCAGCATGGCGCACAGCGCCTGCGCGTCAAGCGCGTCAGAGCGCACCTCGGCATTGCGGAGCAGGCCGCGCCTGGCCTCATACCGCACAAAAATCGGTTTCCCGGCAAATTCGGCACGCTTTTCATACGTAAAGGCCGGGGTCTTGCCCCACGTCCAGTCCCACGCATGATAAGTCTCATCCGCAAGCCTCCGTACCTCGGCCAGCTGCGGCTCTGTCAGCCGGATCTGCTCCGAGCCGGGCGGCAGCAACTGCTCCGCCAGCCGCTTTGCGAACGTGACGATCTCGCAGTCGTCCTTGAGATAAGGGCGCAGATTCGTGACCGTGCAGATGGCCGATTCCGTTCCCTTGGAGCAGAACGCGTCGTTTTTCCTGCCGGTCGTGATCTCATCTAGCAGCGACAGGTCGGAATCAAACAGCAGCGTCCCATGGTGCAGGACGCGCCCGCCCGCGATCTTCTGCGCACTGCCGGAGATTTTTTTGCCGTCCACGGCGATATCGCAGGTGCGGTTTTTCTGCGCCGGAACGCCGAGCGCGTTCAGCGCCCGGATGATCGGCTCCAGACAGCGGTCGTAGTCGAGCGGCCCCGTCTGGTCGGATATGAGCGTATAGTTGAGGTTCCCAAGGTCATGATAGACCGTCCCGCCGCCCGACATCCGGCGCACGACGGGAATACCCCTGTCCAGAAGCGCACGCATATGCACCTCCCGGCAGATATTCTGATAGCACCCGACGACGACAGCAGGCCGGTTGCGCCACAGCAGCAGCACATCGCCCTCACGGTAGGTGCGGAACACATAGTCCTCAAACGCCTGATTAAAAAACGGGTCATGCGATGTTGTTTCGATTTGAATCATGCGGAAATCCGTCCGTTTCTGATTTCTTTTTTTATTTTATCACAGGTATCCACAAAAAACAACAGAAAGCTGCGGGCGCGCACCGAAAGCCTTCCCCACTGGGGAAGGTGGCCCGAAGGGCCGGATGAGGGCCGGGGAACAGTTTCAATTTTTGGAAATCTCAAGCAAAATACAACTGCCTCAACCGCATCAGTCTGCTCCGCTTCGCTCCGCAGCCAGCTTCCCCGGAGGGAAAGTCTTGCCGCGTTCCCGCAGCCTCCGCATCACGCTCGGGTAGCGCGACGCGTCCGTGTGCGGCAGGAATCTGGCCGCCTGCATATTCTCTACGAATTTTTCCATCTCCCCGAACTGCACATACGTCGCAAGCGCGCGGATCTGATCCAGCCGCGCCCGGCAGCCCGTATCCAGCAGCAGGCGTTTTGCGCCTGCGAGGGAGGAGTTGCCGAGAATTTTGAATTTTTCGCGCGGCAGATCGGGGTACAGACCGACCGTAATCGCGGATTCCAGATCATAATGCGTCCCGAAGCCGCCTGCGAGATAGAACGCGCCGATCTCCGACGGACTGACGTTCACGCTTTCCAGAAGCGTCGCGACCATCGTATGCGCGGCGGCCTTGCAGGTCAGAAATTCCCCGATGTCGTCCTGTGTAAAATAGAGCGGCACATTGCCGTCGTAGGCGTAGATGATGGCCGGGACGTTGCGCTGTCTGGTATCGTCCCACACGTCGCAGATGCACGGCGAGGCGCTTTTCTGCAGATTTCCCGCTGAATCGATCCAGCCGGACAGAAACCCCTCCGCGATCAGATCGAGAATGCCGGAGCCGCAGATGCCCTTCGCGAGGCCCCCGACCGTCTCATACCGGAGCCGGTTGTCAGGCCCGATTTTGATGCGGCAGATCGCGCCCGGCTCGGCGCGCATACCGGATCTGCTGACCGCGCCCTCAAGCGCAGGCCCGGCGGCTCCCGCTCCCATGAGCAGAAATTCCCGGCAGCCGAGCACCAGCTCGCCGTTTGTGCCGATATCGAGAAACAGCGCCAGATCCTCCCGCGTGTCGAGATCCGTCATCAGAAGACCGCTCGTGATATCGCCGCCCAGGTAATTTGCGATCGCGGGCATACAGAAAATATTCCCCGCGATGGGAAGTCCAAGCTCGGATGCGCGCAGCACGCCGGGGTCAAAAAATACCGGCGTATAGGGACTCTGGAACACCTGCCACGGGTCGCAGCCGAGGAAAAAGTGCAGCATCGTCGTATTGCCGCCGACCGTCATGGCCGAGACAGCCTCCGGCGGAACACCAGCCTGCGCGCAGCAGCGCTCGATCATCTGCCGCACGTCGTCAAGCGTCAGCGCCTGAAGCGTGTGCAGATTGTCAGGGTTCTCCTTCACGGCCAGAATGCGGTCGAGGATGTTCGCGCCGAACTGCGTCTGGCTGTTGGTACAGGCTGCCTCCGCAAGCGTCTTCCCGGAGAGCAGGTCGACAAGCTCCATCTGCATCGTCGTGCTGCCGATATCGAGGCAAAGACCATAATTCCGGTCTGTCGTGTCCCCCGGCTCGACGCGCACGACATCCGTCCCGCCCGCACCCGGGCAGAGCGTCACCGTAACGCGATAGCCCGCCTCGTGCAGCATCGGATACAGCTGCTGCATACACCCGAGCGTCAGCCGGCAGCCCTCCGGCAGCGCGGCCAGCAGCCGTTCCTGCGCGGCAAGCGTATCTCCGGCGGACGGCTCCGGCAGCGTCAGATATCGTTTTTCCGTCAATGCGTTCATAAAGACTCCTCACGCCCTGCTGCCCAGCAGGAAGCAGAGGATCCCGTAGCCGGGGGCAAGCAGGTCGAAGACCCACCGGTTCGCGTCGACGCTGCGCTCGCCCATATCGATCACGGCGGTCGCGTTTTTCAGCCGCTTCGCCGTTTTGTAAAGCCTTCTGTCCTGATGCCCGTGCGCCTCTCCGGCGCGCATCCAGCGGTCAAAAATGCCGTCCAGATACGCGTGGATCAGCAGCTCCGTGGCCATGGAGCGCTCCGTAATGTGCAGCTGCGCGCCGTGCTCCGCCGCGTAGCCGTCCAGAATCATGCGGCTGAGCGGCAGCGAGCCGTTGCCCCGCTGCCGCAGATAGGCCATAAGCGCGCTGTTCGTCGTCAGATGCACGGCGCGGTCCGTATAGGAAAGCTCCACGCCCTCCGGCAGCCTCTGTGTTTCCATGCAATGCGCTTCCTTCGTTTTTTCTTATCTTACCACATCCCGCGCAGCCGCGCAAGGCTTCCCTTATCCTGCGGAGCATGGCATGAAAATGCCCGGACGGCAGCGCGTCCGGGCATTTTGTCAGGTCTGCTCGTCAGAAATGGGAGGCTGCGGCTCCTCCGGCGGTGCAGGCTCCTCGTCAGGGGGAACGGCTGTGCCGGGGTCTTCCTCAGCGGGAGGCGCAGACTCTTCCGGGTCCTCGACGGGCGGCTCCTCCGGAACGGGTGCCGGGCAGGCGGGCGTCTGGGGCTGATCCCAGTAATATTCGCCCGTCATATCCTCGTCATAGCGCAGCCGGAGCGTTCCGCCGCCAAGCAGGTCGCGCAGGATATCAACGTGGCAGTAGCCGCCGTCAAGCTGCATGATGTTCCAGTAATAGCTTTCGCTGCCGCGCATACCGCTGACGGTCTGGCAGCTAAGGCCCGCCTCATCACACAGCAGCTGCCAGCTCTGCGCCATGCTTTTGCTGTTCGCCACGCCCTGGCAGAGCGCAGAATAGACCGGGGTGCGGCTGGTGCCCTCCTGATATGGGAAGCGCTCGGCCAGATACGTAAACAGCAGCGAGGCCTTTTCCGTCTCACTCGTGCAGTAGCGGACATAAATTTCCGCCGCGCGCAGACTCTCGGATACGTCCTGCTGCATACTCCGCAGCTCCAGCCGGGAGGCCGGATAGTCGAATACCAGCTCCACAATGCGGTTGCGGGCGTCAGCCGGATAGGACGTGACGGTCAGCTCCGGCTGCGCGGACTGCTCCTTCAGATGCGCGCCGCAGTAATCCTGCACAAGCGCCGCATAGTCGGGCTGGCCCGGATAGGTCGCGTAGAGCGTCAGATGGTCGTCGTAATTCTCCAGCGCCTGACACAGCAGACGCTTTGCCTCCGACTCGCTGCCGACATATTCGATCTCGTCCAGCGGCGTGCGCACATCGCGGAACGTGATATCGATCCTGATCTCGTAATAGGCGACGATCAGCGTACAGTCGTGCGTGATATAGTCGATGGCGTACGCGCCGATCGGATCCTCGCGCGAAAACTCGTACACGGCGGCGGGAAGATCCTCCTCGACGTCGCCGGAATATTGGCTCGTATGGATCACGCCATGCTCCACGCCGTTCTGCACGAGCGTCCGCAGGGCGTTCTTGAGCGACTTATAATCGCGAACCGTCAGCACGTCGCTCTGCGGCTCGGCCTTTGTGCCCGTGTTGTGCGGGGTCACAAGGGTGTAGGAGGACGGGACCAGCCTGCTGCACCCGCACAGGGCTGCCAGCAGCAGAGCAAGCGCAGCCGTCATCATCCAGCGTTTCAAAGCAGCCCCTCCTTGCCGTTATAATTCCTCACCCGAGACGCGGAAGCCCTCGCCCAGGACCTGGTGCGCGGGAAGCAGGATCACAAACGCGTCCGGATCGATCTCACGCACGATGGATTTCAGCTCCGGCAGCTCCTTCTGCCGCACGGCGGACATCAGCACGGGCCGGGGACTGCCGGTATAGCTGCCGCTGCCCTCCAGTACGGTCGCGCCGCGGTCGAGCCGGGTTCCGATCTGCTCGGAGACGGTCTGGTAGTGCTCGGAGATGATCAGCGCGACGGTCGAATGATCCAGCCCGTAGAGCAGCTGATCCATCACGAACGACGATGCCGCCAGCGGAAGCGCACTGTAGAGCGTCTTGGACAGATCGTGGAACACGATGCCGGTCAGCGTGATGATGAACAGGTCGATCGCCAGCATGACCTTGCCGAGACTGGCCGAGCGGAAGCGGCGGCGCAGCAGTCTGGCTGCGATATCGGAGCCGCCCGTCGTGCCCCCGGACAGGAACACAAGGCCGATGCCAAGCCCGACAAGAATGCCGCCATAGAGGCTGTCGAGCAGAATTTCCGTTTTCGGCGCGGGGATAAAGGCGAACAGATCGATGAATACGGAGCTCAGCAGCATCCCGGACAGCGAACCGAACAGAAATTTTCTGCCAAGCTTCTTTGCGCCGAGGACAAACAGCGGTACGTTCAAAAGCATGGTGATCACGCCGATCTGGCCGAAGCCCAGAAGCTCGCGCAGGACCATCGCCAGACCGCTCATGCCGCCGACGTTCAGATTGTTCGGCTCCAGAAACAGGTCGAAGCCGAGTGCGAAAATGGCGCTGCCAAGGGTGATCTTCCATCCCATCTGCCAGATGGTCTTGAGCGTTTCACGTTTCAAACCGTCGTCCTCCCGTACTTCTTTTTTATCAGATATCCAGCTTCATCTGTGTTTCGCCGACGTCCTCTCCGCGCAGGAGCGCGCCTGCGGCGGGCAGCGTCCGGGCCGAATAGCGGCCTACGTTGCTGAGCGGTGTTTTTTCCAGCTCCGCGGCCGATTCGATGGCGGCCTTTCGCTTCAGGCTCATCACAGCGACGCCCTGCGTCGCGCGCGTGGTCTTGGCGGAAAGCTGCGCCGTGGAGAACACGAGCACGCGCCCGTCCGTTGCGCGGATGACGATCTGCTTTTCCTCCGGCAGATCGATCACGGCCCGGAGCGGGCTCTTGTCGGAGTATGCGCCCGTCAGCCGCTTGCGGTTGGATTTGGTGTCATAGCAGCTCGCAGCGACCTTCGCCGCCTTGCCGTTTTCAAAGACGAAGAGCAGATTGCCCTCGTATTTTCCGGGGAAAATGACCGTCAGGAAGCTCTCGCCCTCATCGAAGCCGAGCTTACCGGGCAGGAAATCGCCGAGCGTGGAGGCTTTTCCGTCGGCAAAATCGGAAATTTTCGTCTTGTAGACCTGATATTTGTCGGTAAAGACCAGCATCTCCTCACTGTTCTGCGCCGGGCGGGTCAGAAGCAGGCTGTCGCCCTCCTTGAATTTCTGTTCGCCGGACATCCGCAGCGACTGCGCTGTGATCTTCTTGAAATAGCCCTCGCGGGAGAGGAAGACCGTGACGGGATAGTCGTTTTCCGGCTCGTCGTCCGGCTCCTGCGGAAGCTCGTGGTCATACACAAGGGTCGTCCTGCGCTCCTTACCGTATTTCTGCGCGACCTGCTCCAGCTCCTTGCAGATGAGCGCCTGCACCTTTTTCTCAGAGCCGAGCGTCGCTTCGAGGTCGGCGATCTCCTTTTCAAGGGACTCCGTCTCCTTCAACCGGTTCAGGATGAATTCCTTGTTGATGCTGCGCAGCTTGATCTCCGCGACGTATTCCGCCTGTACCTGATCGATGCCGAAGCCGATCATGAGGTTCGGGACGACCTCCGCATCCAGCTCCGTCTCGCGGATGATGCGGATGGCCTTGTCGATATCGAGAAGAATTTTGCCGAGGCCCTTCAGCAGGTGCAGCTTGTCCTTCTTCTTGTTCATCTGGAAATAGAGTCTGCGCCGGACGCATTCGGTGCGCCACGCCGTCCACTCGGAGAAAATTTCGCGCACGCCCATTACGCGCGGCATGCCGGCAATGAGAATGTTGAAGTTGCAGCCGAACGCATCCTGCAGCGTCGTCGTCTTGAACAGCTTCTGCATGAGCTTGTCCGGGTCCGCGCCGCGCTTCAAGTCGATGGTGAGCTTCAGACCGTTCAGGTCGGTTTCGTCGCGCATATCGCTGATCTCGCGGATCTTATTTGCCTTGATCAGCTCGGCGACTTTGTCCAGAATGATCTCCGTGGCCGTTGTGTAGGGGATCTCGTAGATCTCGATCATGTTCCCGTCCTTGACATAGCGCCATTTCGCCCGCAGGCGGAACGAGCCGCGGCCCGTTTCGTAGATCTGCTGCATCTGGGCAGGATCGTAGAGAATTTCGCCGCCCGTCGGGAAATCCGGGGCCGGAAGCGTGTCCAGCAGATCCGCGTTCGGGTTTTTGATGAGCGCGATCGCCGTGCGGCAGACCTCGGCCAGATTGAACGAGCAGATATTCGACGCCATGCCGACAGCGATGCCCATGTTGGCCGAGACCAGCACGTTCGGGAACGTTGTCGGCAGCAGCACAGGCTCCTGCATGGAGCCGTCGTAATTGTCGACAAAATCGACGGTATCGGCGTCGATATCGCGGAACAGCTCGGCGCAGATCGGCTCGAGCTTCGCCTCGGTGTAACGCGAGGCGGCGTAGGCCATATCGCGCGAATAGACCTTGCCGAAGTTGCCCTTGGAGTCGACGAATGGGTGCAGCAGCGTCTCGTTGCCGCGCGCCAGACGCACCATCGTCTCATAGATGGCGGCGTCGCCGTGCGGGTTCAGCTTCATCGTCTGGCCGACGATGTTGGCGGATTTGGTGCGGGGCTTTGTGAGAAGCCCCATTTCGTACATGGTGTACAGAAGCTTGCGGTGCGACGGCTTGAAGCCGTCGATCTCCGGAATGGCACGCGAGACGATGACCGACATGGCGTAGGGCATGTAGTTGGACTCCAGCGTCTGACAGATCGGCTGCTCGAGCACCTCCGCCCGCAGGCCCATCACATTCGGGTCGTCATGCTTTTTGCTTTCCGGTTGTTTTTTCTTTGGCATAGTTGATCGTTCCTTATCGTTCGTTCCTCAAAGCCTTCCCCTAGGGGGAAGGTGGCCCGAAGGGCCTTTGTAGGGGCCGATGCCCACACGGCCCGTTGGGAAGTTACGAATTCGCCGTAGATTCCCGTAAAAACAGTGCATTCTGCTGGGCGGACAGAGTCGTCCGCCCCTACAGAGAGCAGGGCTGTAAAAGATTATTTGAATAGGGGCCGACGACTCTGTCGGCCCATTGGGCAGTTGCGAATTCGCCGAAGATTTTCGCAAAATCGGTGCATCCTGCCGGGCCGATGTGGGCATCGGCCCCTAACGGTACAGGGGAGCGCCCAAGGATTCGCTTTTGAATAAAGGGAAGCCGAATTGGGGGCGCATCTCACGACACATCCAGCTGGTCAAGATATTTATATCCGTTTTCCGCGATATGCTCCTTGCGGCCCTGTAAATTATCGCCCAGCAGCAGGTCAAAGATCTGCATGGTGCGCGCCATGTCCTCCGGCATGACCTTGATGAGGCGGCGCGTGGCAGGGTTCATGGTCGTCATCCACATCATTTCCGGGTCGTTTTCGCCAAGACCCTTGGAGCGGTTGATAGAGAGCTTTTTGCCCTCCAGCTTCTTGACGATCTCGGATTTTTCCGCGTCGGTGTATGCAAACCACGTCTTGTCCTTGCAGGTGATCTCATACAGGGGCGATTCCGCGATATACACATAGCCCTCCTGAATGAGCGTCGGGCACAGCCGGTAGATCATGGTCAGAATCAGCGTGCGGATCTGGTAGCCGTCAACGTCGGCGTCGGTGCAAATGATGACCTTGTTCCAGCGCAGATTTTCCAGATCAAACGCGGACAGATCCTTCGTCTTCTTCGTCTGCACCTCTACGCCGCAGCCGAGCACGCGGATAAGGTCGGTGATGATGTCGGATTTGAAAATGCGGTCGTAATCAGCCTTCAGGCAGTTGAGAATCTTGCCGCGCACGGGCATGATGCCCTGAAATTCCGCGTCGCGCGAGAGCTTGACCGAACCCAGAGCGGAATCGCCCTCGACGATATAAATTTCGCGCTTCGACACGTCCTTCGTGCGGCAGTCGACGAATTTCTGCACGCGGTTGGCGATATCAAGATTGCCGGTCAGCTTTTTCTTGATGTTCAGACGCGCCTTTTCCGCCGATTCACGGCTCCGCTTGTTGACCAGCACCTGATCGGCAATGCGGTCGGCCTCCTGCTTGTTTTCGATGAAATAGACGTGCAGCCGGTCGCGGAAAAATTCCGCCATGGCATCCTGCACGAATTTGTTCGTGATGGCCTTTTTTGTCTGGTTCTCATACGAGGTCTGCGTGGAGAAGCAGTTCGTCACCAGCACCAGACAGTCGGCCACGTCCTGAAACGTGATCTTCGATTCGGACTTCGTGTATTTGTTCGTCTGCTTGCAGTAGGCGTCAATGGCGTAGACAAAGGCATTCTTGACGGCCTTTTCCGGTGCGCCGCCGTGTTCGAGCCAAGAAGAATTGTGATAGTATTCGAGACGGTTGACACGGTTCGAGAAGCAAAGGGCGGCGGAAATGCGCACCTTGTATTCCGGCTTGTCTTCACGGTCGCGGCCCTTGCGCTCAGCCTCCCAGAACTGCGGCATGGTCAGCGTCTGCTCACCTGCAATTTCGTTTACATAATCCAAAATGCCGTTGGGATAGCAGTAATCCGTCTTGACGAATTTGCCGCCTTCCTGATCGCGGAACGTGAACGTCACGCCCGCGTTGACGACAGCCTGCCGCTTGAGCGTGTCCTCAAAATATTCCTTCGGAATGTTGATGTCGGTGAAGACCTCGAGATCGGGCTTCCAGCGGAAGACGGAGCCGGTGGCCTTGCGGTCGGCCGGTTCCTTTTTCATTTTGCCGACGAGCTCGCCCTTTTCAAAATGCAGCGTGTATTTAAACCCGTCGCGGCGAATGATCGCGTCAAAATACTCGGACGAATACTGCGTGGCGCAGGAGCCGAGGCCGTTCAGGCCGAGCGAGAATTCATAATCGCCGCCCGCGTTGTTCTGGTACTTACCGCCCGCGTAAAGCTCGCAGAAGACAAGCTCCCAGTTGTATTTTCCCTCTTTTTCGTTCCAGTCGACCGGACAGCCGCGCCCGAAGTCCTCGACCTCGATGGAATGATCCTCATAGCGCGTCACGAGAATTTGCCGGCCGTAGCCCTCGCGCGCTTCGTCGATGGCGTTGGACAGAATTTCAAAAACGGCGTGCTCACAGCCCTCCAGGCCGTCCGAGCCGAAAATGACCGCCGGCCGCAGCCGGACGCGGTCCGCGCCCTTTAAAGACGAGATGGACTCGTTTCCATAGGCTTTTTGTTCTTTCATGCGGATTCCTCACAATATTTCGTGCTGTAACGGGCATTCCACCCACTATAATAAGATATAGTATACGATTTTTTTACTCCAAAGTCAAGGTTTGCCGCAAAGCCCGCAGGATATACGGCGGCCTGCCCAGCGTTCGCGGACGGGGAAAATTTTCGTGTTTTTCCGTTTGGTGATTGCAAAGTTTTCGGTTTCGGTTTATGATATATGATGTGAAGTGTAGTACAAAATCGGCAGAAGCTTCTGCCATGCGCTGGACAGGGAAAGATTTATGAAAATTGGATTTGACAATCAGAAGTATTTGAAGCTGCAGTCCGAACGGATCCTGGAGCGCGTCGCGCATTTCGGCGGCAAGCTCTATCTGGAATTCGGCGGCAAGCTTTTTGACGACTATCACGCCTCACGCGTCCTGCCCGGCTTCCAGCCGGACAGCAAGATGAAGGTGCTGCTGCAGCTCAAGGAGCAGGCGGAGATCGTCATTGCCATCAACGCAGCCCACATTGAAATGAACAAGCGCCGGGGCGATCTCGGCATTACCTACGATCTGGACGTCATGCGCCTGATCGACACGTTCCGCTCCATCGGACTCTATGTCGGCAGCGTCGTCATCACGCAGTACGCGGGCCAGCAGGCCGCCGAGGCGTTCCAGCGCAAGCTGGAGGCGCTGGGCGTGAAGGTCTACCGGCACTATCCCATCGCGGATTATCCTTCGAATATCAATCTCATCGTTTCCAATGAGGGCTACGGCAGAAACGAGTATATCGAAACCAGCCGCCCCATCGTCATCGTGACCGCGCCGGGCCCCGGCTCCGGCAAGATGGCCACCTGCCTCAGCCAGCTGTATCAGGAGCATAAGCGCGGCGTGAACGCGGGCTACGCCAAGTATGAGACATTCCCGATCTGGAACCTGCCGCTCAAGCACCCGGTCAACCTCGCCTACGAGGCCGCGACGGCCGATCTGGCCGACGTCAACATGATCGACCCCTTCCACCTTGAGGCCTACGGCGAAACAACGGTCAATTATAACCGCGACATCGAGATCTTCCCGGTGCTCGAAACGATCTTCCGCTCCATCTTCGGCGAGTGCCCGTATAAAAGCCCGACGGATATGGGCGTCAACATGGCGGGCTTGCCATCTGCGACGATGAGGCCTGCCGCGAAGCGTCGTATCAGGAGATCATCCGGCGTTATTTTGCCTCCGCCTGCGCCGTCAAAAAGGGCGTCGCCATGCCCGAGGAGCTGCGCAAGCAGGAAATGCTCATGAATTCGCTGCATCTGGACATGTCCATGCGCAGAACCGTCCCCGCCGCGCGGGCCAAGGCTGCCGAGACGGGCGCGCCTGCCGCAGCGATCGAGCTGCCGGACGGGCGGCTCGTCACCGGCAAGACCTCCGGCCTGATGGGCGCGTCGTGCGCCGCGCTTCTGAACGCGATCAAGCTTTCCGCCGGGATCGACGATCGCGTGAACCTCATTTCTCCGATGGTTCTCGCGCCCATCCAGCACCTGAAGATCGAGCATCTGGGCAATTCCAACCCCCGCCTGCACACGGACGAGGTCCTCATCGCGCTGTCCATCAGCGCCGTGACGAATCCGACCGCCGAGCTTGCCATGGAGGCGCTGGCCTCCCTGCGTGGCAGTCAGGTGCATTCGTCCGTCATTCTCTCCTCGGTCGACGAGGGGATGTTCAAGCGCCTCGGCATGAACGTTACGTTCGAGCCGGTCTATCAGTCGCACACGCTCTATCACAAGTGAGGGATCGACGCTATGGAACATTCCCGCAGTAAATTACCCGCCATGCTCGCCGTTCTGTTCTGCATCGCGCTGCTGGCCGGTGTCGGCGTGCTCCTGTGGAAGACGCTCCCGGAAAAGCAGCAGCCGCAGCAGGCCGAGACCATCCAGACGGACGGCGTGTTTTCTAACGAACCGACGACCGTAGAGCCGGAGCGCGAAGCGCCCTACGAGGGCGAGCTTCCCGGCCAGGCCGCCCAGCCGGAGACGCCGGACGAGCAGCCACAGCCGGGTACGGATGATCAGAATGAAACAGACCCGCAGACGCCGGACGCTCCGGAAGCCTCCGCCGCACAGCAGACGGCGCAGGCGCTTCTCGATACCATGACGGACGAGGAAAAAATCTGGCAGCTGTTCTTCGTAACGCCGGAGGCCATCACAAACGTCAACACCGCCACCGTAGCGGGGGAGACGACAAAGAAATGCGCTGGAGCAGTACCCGGTCGGCGGCATCGTGTATTTCGCGAAAAACCTTGAAAACCGCGAACAGACCGTCGCGCTGCTGGAAAACACGCAGTCCTACGCAAAAATTCCGCTCTTCCTCGGCGTTGACGAGGAGGGCGGCACCGTCAGCCGCGTCGGCAGCAACCCGGACATGGGCGTGCCGTCCGTCGGCGATATGCGTTCGCTCGGCAAGCAGCAGGATCCCGCAGCGGCCTATGCCGCCGGGCAGGACATCGGCGGCAGCCTGCACGCGCTGGGCTTCAATCTGGACTTTGCCCCGGTCGCGGACGTTGCGCAGGGTGCAGACAGCGTGATCGGCAGCCGCTCGTTCGGCTCGGATCCGGAGCTGTGCGCGTCGCTGGCGGGCGTCATCGTCAAGAGTCTGCGCGCCGAGGGCATTGTCTCAT
>VOFG01003608.1_pt1 | contig 55538 bp, 67 predicted proteins | sample 5384171 | NCBI WGS metagenome assembly VOFG01 (sample SAMN12384726, study PRJNA508395) | human gut metagenome | isolation source: healthy gut F | host: Homo sapiens
TCGGTAGCTGGTTTCGGTGCGTATTGCTTTAGATGGGCAATGTCGCCAACGCCGTGCTCGCCAGGGAGCTGGAAAAGGACTTCACAGGTCTAGGTATACGCACCAGGGTCAGGACAGCGCCTTCGGAAAGCTTTGTGAAAAGGGCGTCATCACCTCCGGCTCGGCCGCAGCGCTCTCACTCTCGGGCGATGCAGCGCGAGCACCAGCGATGTCGATTTTTATCATCTTCATACGCAGGAGTCGCCAACAACCCGGAGGGTCGTCCAGCCGGATGCAGCTGATCATGAACACGCCCATCGAGGTCGATATTTGCGGCACTGTCAGCTCCACCCATGTCATGGGCACTGAAGATCGCCGAACGGCATCGCTGGCGGCGGCGACTTTGCCCGCAACGCGCTGGCTGACGATCTTCGCCACGGGCTCGCTCGCCAAGGGCGGCGCAATATCCTGCATTGTCCCCATGGTCAGCCATGACCACACCGAGCACGATGGACGTCATTGTCACCGAATACGGCGCGGGTTGACCCTCCGCTGGAAGACCCCGCTGCGAGGCGCGCAGATCTCATCATCGAAATGGCTTGCGCGCACCTGGACATCGCCCGCAGCTTCGGGAGAATACTTTGCAGGCGTGCGCGACCTCCGGTGGCAGACGCCCCATGTGCTGCATCCAGGCGCTCAGCTGGCGCAGCGCTATGTCGAAACGGGCAGCATGAAGCAGCACCCAACAGCTGCCAATCGCTTTCGTTTTGTTAAAAACCTTAAAATAATATCAAACATATTTCGTTTATCTCCGTGCAAAAAATCAATATATCGATTATTTCGATAATCCGTTTGATAATGCACGACAAAAATGTTTAATATAATGCAGATACAAACGAAGATGGATACCGACTGTATTATTTTTCGCCCCGTATGACCGATTGAAAAAGACGGTCGATTAAGAATAATCAAAAACATTGATAAGGAAGACACATGAAGAAGATTTCAGATCCTCACGCTTGGTGCTTGCCGTGGTGCTGGCACTCGCAGCCTGCGGCTCTTCCGCTTCTGCGGCAACCGCTGCTCCGCGGCTGACGGCGATGCCGCAGCTGACTTTCCGACGCAACGGCTCCCGCATCGACTGGCCGAAGAAGAACGTCCTGCCATCATCGTCGGCTACGCGCCGGCGGCGGCACCATTGCTGCGGGCGCGATCCTTGCTGACGCTCTGTCCAACATAAGCTCGGCGCGAGCTCGTCGTCAACAACCTCGCCGGCGGTTTCCGGCGTTAATCGGCCGTACGCTGACTGCTGCCAACGACGGCGGCTACACCCTCATGTTTGACCAGCCGGGTTCCCCATCCACTCGGGTCTCGCCTGCGGGCAACACCACTATGAGCTTGACGAGGCCGGCACGCCCATCGCGGTCGTCGGTGTTTCCCCTGCGCCCCTGTGCGTGAAGAAAAGGACAACGCCCTCGGCATCAACAACATGGACGACCTCGTCGCCTATGCTAGGAGCCACGACGGCACTGCCACCTGCGTTACCGAAGTTCTCGGCAGCCATGTCGATGCTATGATCGTTCCTCTCTCCGGTGCACAGCAGTATATTGCTTCCGGCGACATGATCCTTGTCGGTCTCTCCGCTCCCTCTGATTTCGAGCCCGATGCTCCTCTGCTCTCCGCATACGAGGGTGTCAGCGATTACAACACATGGTACTCCATCTGGGGCGGCAACGGCATGGATCCCTCACTTGCCCAGTACATCAGCGAGCAGATCGGCGCTGTTCTTGAGGATGAGGCTCTCCAGTCCAGCCTCGCAGACCTCGGTATTGAGGTTCAGTTCCAGGATTACGCCGCGACCGTTGAGACTGCCAACAACTACCGCACCATCATCAAGGACGCTCTGGTTGCCGGCGGCGCACTTAGCGAGTAATTCCAACAGTAAATAGCAAGCTGTTTTGCGCGAAGCCGAGTATATGATTATATTTGACTTCGCGCAATCCTTTAGCGAAAGGAAATAAATATGCCTGAAGTAAACTCCACCAACGAAAAAAAGGCGAGAGGTCTGAATAAGGGGCTGCTTTGCGCGATTCCCTGTCTCATCCTCTCCGTTGTCTGCCTTGTATGCTCGCGCACCTACCCTAAGCTGCAGGCGGACTATATGCAGGTCTCCGCGTCGTTCTTCCCCACGGTCGTTTCTGTGATGATGGTCGTTATGTCCGTCATCATGCTCATTGAGGCAATTGTCAAACCCAAGTATGCCGAGCCTCTTACGCCCGACCAGAAGAAGGGCTATCTCGCGGTCTGCTCGCAATACTCAATATCATTGCCTACGCACTGCTCTTCCAAGCCACTGGGCTACATTGTCTCTTCCATCATTGCCGTTTTTCCTCATGATGCTCATCTTCGGCAACAGAAAGTGGAAGATAATGATACCCATCAGCATAATTCTCCCCATAATCCTTTACCTTTGTGTTCTATTACCTCATGCAGACCGCGCTTCCCGCCGGTATCCTGCAATTCATGCTTTAAGAAAGGCGGTATAGTGTAATATGGATCTAGCCAGTATTCTCACTTTCACCAACATACTTATCTGTATGCTCGGTGTTGCCGCCGGTATTGTCATCGGCGCGCTGCCCGGTCTCACGCCCACCATGGGCGTGGCGCTCCTGCTGCCAATCACTTTCGGCATGGACATGCTGCCCTCGTTCGCTCTGCTGCTCGGCATTTATGTCGGCGGCACCTACGGCGGCTCCATCGCGGCTATCCTCATCCGCACGCCCGGCACGCCTCAGGCTGTCGCCACCGTGCTGGACGGTTATCCTCTCGCGCGCTCCGGCAGAGCTTCCGAGGCGCTTTCCACCGCGTGCATCGCTTCCGGTTTCGGCGGCATCTTCTCCAACATCGTGCTCATCTGCCTTGCCGGTCAGATCGCAAAGGTTGCTCTCGCGTTTCGGTCCTGCCGAGTATTTCGCGATAGGCATCTTCGGTCTCAGCATGGTTGCCAGTTTCTGCGCCAAGAGCATTTCCAAGGGGCTCTTCGCCTGCGGCGTCGGTCTCATAATCAGCACCATCGGCGTTGACCAGATCGGCGGAATGAGCCGCTTTGCCTACACCAAGAGCATGCTTGGCGGCATTCAGACCGTCTCCGCACTTATCGGACTTTTCGCTATTACCGAGGTCATTGTCAAGGCTGTTGACTCTGTCAACCATGTCAAGATGGAGGACACTGTTGTTTCCAGCAAGCTCGTCCCGTTTTCCGAGATCAAGCACAACATCCTGAATATGTTCCGTTCCGCGGCTATCGGCACGTTCGTCGGCATTGTCCCCGCCACCGGCGGCGGCATCGCGGCCTTCCTCGCCTATAACGAGGCGCGCCGTGCCTCAAGCACCCTGAGATGTTCGGCGAGGGCGCATATGAAGGCCTCTTCGCGGCTGAGACCGCCAATAACGGCGTCACGGGCGGCGCGCTTGTCCCGCTGCTCACGCTCGGCATCCCCGGCGACACCATTACCGCCGTCCTCATGGGCGCACTCACCATTCAGGGACTCACTCCCGGTCCCATGCTCTTCCAGAACAACCCCGAGGTCATCACCGGCATTTACACCATGCTGCTTATCTGCAACATTTTTATGATAATCCTCGGTCTTGCCGGAACGAGACTTTTCATGCACGTCATCAAGATACCCAACGATGTGCTCCTGCCCTGCGTCATGCTGCTGTGCTTCATCGGCTCCTTTGCCTCCGGCAACAAGATCTTCGATGTCGGCACTGCTGTTGTCATGGGTATTATCGGCTTCCTCTTCACGCTTGGTGAGATACCTGCCGCTCCGTGCCTGCTCGGCATAATCCTCGGCTCCACTGTTGAGACGAACTTCCGCCGCGCAATGGTCATCTCCAACGGCAGCTACTCCATCTTTGTGCAGAAGCCCATTTGCCTTGTCTTTCTCCTTATTTCGCTCGCGTCCATCCTCTTCGTCGCTTTCCGCGATGTGCTTCCCGGAAAGAAAAAGACCGTAAAGGACGCCTGAGCGCAGTTTTTCCCTCCTTAAACCCCTCAGTTTCAGTCCTCCTCAATCGAGGAGTGCTGAAACGTGCGGGGTGCATACAAATCGGACGGTCTCAAGCCGCCACCCGACCGAGACGAGACTGCTGTCCGCCTCGGTTTGTTTTTATTTTATCTGTATATTAATTTCTTAATATGTATTATTATATATTATAAACTAAATGAGGTAATCACCCAATGAGCGAGCTTTCCAAAGAACAACTCAAAAGCGCGATAAAAGCCGTCTGGATCCGTTCTCTCACCGAGATTCAGCCCGATGTGCTCAACGCGCTTCGCCATGCGCGCAAAGGTCGAGACCAGCCCCCGCGCCCAGAAGTATCTTGACATCATCATCGAAAACGCCGTCACCGCCACGAATAACCACACGGTCATCTGTCAGGACACCGGCGTCCCCACATTTTTCATCAGGACCTCTCTTGGCTTCCCGTATAAAGACAGCCTCGCGCCGCCTTTGACGAGGCGCTGCACGAGCTGACCATGGGAGTTCCCATGCGCCCCATGGTCGTCGATCCGCTCACGCGCGAGGATCGCTGTGACAACACCGGCGTCAATGTCCCTCTCATCCATGTGGAGCTTGAGGAGGGGCTGGAGTATATGGAGATAAAGGCAATGCCCAAGGGCGCGGGCTCCGGCTACTGGGGCACGCTCACATTCCTGCCGCCGTCTGCTGGCGTCGCGGGCGTGAAGAAGTTCGTGGTCGACTCTGTCCTGCGCGCAGGGTCGAATCCCTGCCCGCCGCTCATCGTCGGCGTGGGCATCGGCGGTCCGCTTGAGGAGGTCGCCCGCCTCGCCACTGTGGCGTCCTGCCGCCCGATAGACCGCCCGAATCCGCGCCCCGACCTCGCCGCGCTGGAAAAGGAGTTGTGCGAGGCGCTGAATATGAGCAAGATCGGCGCGATGGGCGTCGGCGGGGACACAACGGTGCTCGGCGTGAATATCGAGACCTCCGGCTCGCACAAGCCGTGGCTGCCCGTGGCGGTCAACATCAACTGCTGGCCGGGGCGCAAGGCGGTGTGCCGCGTCTATCCCGACGGGCGCGTTGAACAGGTCGGAGCGTGAGGTGCAGTATGGCTAAAACAGTTTATCTTACAACCCCTTGAAGAAGGAGGACATTGAAGCGCTTGAGATCGACGACGTTGTCTACATCTCCGGCGACCTTTACACCATGATGTACGCGGATCATTTCACCCGCATCATGGACATGATAGATGCCGGGGAGAAGCCGCCAATGGAGCTTGAGGGCGCGGCGATATACAACACCGGAACCATTTTCCGCCGCATGGAGGACGGAACGTATGACTTCCGCGCCATCGGCACCACCACGAGTTCAAAGTTCAACCCCTACACGCCGGATTTCATCCGCAAGACCGGCGTGCGCGCGGTGCTCGGCAAGGGCGGCATGGACAAGAATACGCTCGACGCGATGCGCGAGTGCGGGTGCGTGTATCTCGCGCTCGTGGGCGGCTGCTCCGCGATATACACCTGCAAGGTCGACCGGCTTGAGCGCGAATACTGGCCGGAGACGTGCAGAAGCTGGGCGGACACGCTTTTGAAGCTGAACGTCACGAATTACGGCCCCATGTTCGTCTCCATGGACGCGCACGGCAACAGCATTTATGAGAGCATTGGCGACCGCGCCGAGGAAAACCGCGGCGAGATATACAAAAAGCTCGGCATAAAGTGAAAAAAAGGTGGGAAGGTTTGCGTATGGACTTTTATTTCAAGATAACAAGGGAAGAATATCTCGACGCGATAAAGGGCTTTCTGCGCATGAGACAGCGCAGCATCGCAAATCTTCTCATCTTTCTTTTTATGACGGTGGGACAGGCGGCGCTCGTCGCGTGGAACATCGTTCGCCTCAGCATCACCGGCGGCACGCGCGCCGCGCTTATCGCCATCTCCGCGCTCATCTGCCTTGCGCAGGTGTTCTATCAGTGCAGTGTTGAGCTTCGCGCAAGGTCCCAGCTCCGCCGCTCGATGGAGAAGGGGAAGATAAGCGAGGAGTTCTGGGGGCGGCAGCATCTGTCCCTGAAGGATGAGGTCCTGCGCCTCCACTGCGGCAAGGTCGACTTGAAGTACGACTGCGCGTACTATGACGGCGCGCAGCTTGTCGGCGGCATGCTCGTTGTGAGCTTTCGCCGCGGCAAGGACGTGCACCAGCTGCTCATCCCCGTCTCGGCGTTCGCCTCGGACGAGCGGCGGCAGGAGTTTGAAGCGGCGCTCGCCGCCGCCAAGCGCGCCAGCATCCTCGCGGGCTATGCCGAGGCGGCGAAGCCGCGCCCCAAAGCGCCCGCGTACTCCGCGGATTTTGACTACACTGCGGACGGCTTCGCGCGTGACTATGTCCGCGCGGCGCGCCTTGCGTACTCCACCGCCGTGCCGTATGACCTCATGATGATCACAAAGCTCGCGGCGGCGGCGTTCCTCGTGTATAACATCATCGCCGGGCATATCGCGGGTGCGATGTTCACCGCCTTTGCCGTCTTTGTCATCATCATTCTGCTCTATTCCGTGCTCTTCACGTTCACGCCGTTCATCCGTCAGGTGGCAAAGCGCAATACCCAGTCGCTCTTCGGCGGGCTCGCTTCGGCGCACTGCGCCGTCGATGTCACGGATGAAAAGCTTATCTTCTCCGGCGACACGTTTTATAACCAGATACCGCTCGCCTCCGTCTACGGCGCGGAGAAGCGCCGCGACTTTGCCGCGGTGTATCTCAGGGATAACACCGCCGTCGTCATGAAGGTAACGCCGGAAAATGAGCACGAGGTCACGCGCATGACGCTCTATCTTGACACCCTCGGCGCGTCCAACCGCAAAGGCCGCTTCAGACGCACAAGAAGAGACGACGGGTGAGGAGAATACTATACAGCAGCCAACAAAACGCCCGAAGAGCAGTGCTTTTCGGGCGTTTATATGTACACAGTACCAGTGGATTTGCACGCGCTTTTCTGCTAAAATAGCTGCAAAATACCGGGATGACCCGACGCTCAGGAGAAGCACCGCAATGCAGGAGAAAAACGCGAAAGCCTATATCATGATGATAACCTCCGTGCTGATCTTCGGCACGATAGGCATTTTCAGAAAGCATATCCCACTGTCATCTGAAATGCTTGCCTTTTCGCGCGGACTGCTGGGGAGCATCTTCCTGCTCATTTTTATCGCGGCGACAGGGTGCAGACCGAAAAGGCTCGGCGGGAAGAAGCTGCTCTGGCTCACTGTGACTGGTGCGATAATAGGGCTGAACTGGATGCTGCTGTTCGAGGCGTACAGATATACCACCGTCGCCACGGCGACGATGTGCTACTATATGCAGCCGACTATTGTTATCTTGCTCTCGCCGGTCTTTTTTTCAAAGAAAAGATGACGGCGAAAAAGCTCATCTGCGCGGCGGCAGCCGTCGTGGGGATGCTGTTCGTTTCCGGCATGGCGGAGCAGGCACAGCTCGGTGCGCAGGATATAAAGGGCATACTCTGCGGTCTTGGTGCGGCGGCGCTGTATGCCGCGGTCATTATTCTGAACAAAAAGGTGCAGGTGGACGATTCGTACCAGAAGACGATGGTGCAGCTCGCCGGTGCCGCGCTCGTGAGCGAGACGGACTTCAAAAAGCGCGCGTGATCACAAGCGCCTCCGGGATGTCCCGGAGGCGCTTGGCGCTTATATAGTGCTGATATGTTGTGTATACGCGCGTCAGTCGCCCATGCAGATGCCGATGTCGCGCGCGACCTGAATTATGGGGTGGTCGACGGGCAGGAACTTCGTCTTGCTTGCGGCGTCGTCGAGCGAGATGGAGCATATCTCGCCGTTCTGGATGGCGACCATGCGGCCATACTGCTTGTTGATGATGAGGTCGGCGGCGGCAGTGCCGAACTGCGTGGCGAGCACGCGGTCATACGGGCAGGGGGGACCGCCCTCTGGTAGTGTCCGGGGACGGTCACGCGGGTCTCCTGCCCTGTGAGCGCCTCCAGCTCCGCCGCGAGGGGCGTAGGACACGGTGGGATAGCGGCTGTTCTCCTTCTTCTTGCGGCTGGCCTCCTCGTCGAGCTTCACATCGTCCACGGATACAGCGCCCTCGGCGCACGCGATGATGGAGAAGCCGCGCCCGGCTCTGTCGCGGCGGGCGATGAGGTCGGCGATCTTGTTCACGTCGTAGGGTATCTCGGGGATGAGGATGGCGTCCGCGCCGCTGGCAATGCCCGCGTGCAGCGTCAGCCAGCCGGCGTCGCGCCCCATGAGCTCCACAACGAAGGTGCGCCCGTGGGAGCACGCGGTGGAGTGAATGTAGTCAATGACATTCGTGGCGATGTCGACCGCGCTCTGGAAGCCGAAGGTCGTGTCCGTGCCCCAGATGTCGTTGTCGATGGTCTTGGGCAGGGTGACGACGTTCATGCCCGCGTCCGCGATGAGCTTGGCGCTCTTCTGCGTGCCGTTGCCGCCCATGATGACAAGGCAGTCGAGATTGAGGCGGTTATAAGTGTCGCGCATGGCGGGAATCATGCTCTCGCCGTTCTCGTCGATAATGTCCTTGCCGGGAATGTAGCGCTGGCGCGATGTGCCGAGGATCGTGCCGCCCTCGGTGAGGATGCCGGAGAAGTCCTTCGGCTCCATGAACTTATAGTCGCCGTCGGCGAGACCGCGGTAGCCCGCGTACATGCCGAATATTTCAACGTTATTTTCAAGCTTCTGAAACAGGGCCTTGCCGACGCCGCGTATCGCCGCGTTGAGACCCTGACAATCGCCGCCGCTTGTGATTATGGCGACGCGAGTCATTCTTTTCATTGCTGCCTACCTCCTATTACTTCATGATATATTATGTTACATAGCGCCGAAAAAAGCAATTGTTAAATCATACAGATTCGGCGAAATAACGGCGGCTGAAATGAAATGCGGATTGCTATTTTAGCCATAGCATGATAAAATCAAATAAAAACAGCGATTGGAGACAACACCATGAAAATTGCAGTGATAACCGGCGCGTCGTCCGGCATGGGGCGGGAGTTCGTCTATGCCTTCGATAAGGACGAGCAGTTTGACGAGCTTTTGGGTGATCGCCCGGCGCGAGGATAGGCTTGTGGAGCTTCAGAGCCGGTGCCGCGCGCGTGTGCGCCCGATAGTGCTCGACCTCGGACAGAGGGAGAGCTTTGATGTGTATAAAGAGCTTTTGGAGCGCGAGAAGCCGGAGATCGCGGTGCTCGTCAACGCGGCGGGCTTCGGGCTGTTCGGCGTGTTCACCGAAATGGACAGGGATCGCCAGCTCGATATTGTCGACCTCAACTCCCGCGCGCTGACGGCGATGTGCTACATGAGCATTCCTACATGACTTCCGGCAGCCGCATCGTGAACATGGGGTCAATGTCCTCGTGGCAGCCCGTGCCGTACATCAATGTTTACGGCGCGTCGAAGGCGTATGTGCTGAGCTTTTCCCGCGCGCTGGGGGTGGAGCTGCGCGGTCAGGGCATACACGTGATGACCGTGTGCCCCGGCTGGATAAAGACGGAGTTTTTCAGCCACGCCATACACGACAACACTGTCAACTACTTCAACCGCTATTATACGCCGGAGCAGGTCGTGAACAAGGCGGTGAAGGATCTCAAAAAGAAAAAGACCGTGTCCGTGCTGGGCTTCCCGGAGCGTATGCAGGTCAGGCTCGTGAAGCTTCTGCCGACGGACATGGTGATGAACACATGGTGCCGCCAGCAGGGCAAGAAATAAAAAAGATAAGGAGAGCATGCAATGACACAGCCGATACAGCCCAACGACATCAAATGGAGCGACGACAAGGAGTGGGAGGCGTTCAAAAAGCAGGCCGTACAGGACGAGCTGTACTATAACGGCCCCGGCGATCTTCTCGACACGGCGGAGGGGCGGGCAAAGTTCTGCCGCCTGAACGACACCACCGTCTTCCAGAAGCCCGACCCGCAGTACCCCGGATATAAGATATGGGTGTTCAACAACAAGGGGCAGGGGCTCGTCGTGAAAAAGCGCAGCCGCGTCGACCCCGCGCTGATGGAGAATGTCGAGTATGACGCCGACGGGAACGAGCTGAGCCGTTCCTACGAACCGGCGTGATATAAAAAATACCGGAGTGCACACAGGCACTCCGGTATTTTTGTGCTCAGCTTTACTTGATGATCTCGTTTATCTTTGCCTCAATCTGCTTTGCAATGTCCTCGGGCAGGATCTTCTTGCTCACAACGAGGTCGAAGATCTCACCGCAGCTCTTTTTGTTGAAGAGCTTGATGGGGTACTTCATCAGCGCGGGGGCGAGCTCCTTGATGACGGCGACGGTTTTGGGGTTGTCAAAGCACTCTTTGACGGTCATGCTTCTGAAATCCATGGTGAGTCCTCCAAATAAAAAATTAACGATCGGGATAAGCGTATTTTACCATCAACTGCCCGCCGCGTCAACAGTTCCGTCGCCGCAGTACAGCTCCAGCGCGTCGCTTTTGTAAAAATACGTGTTGCCCAGCAGCCTGTCGCAGAACATCGCGTATATCCCGTCGGCGGGATAATCCGTCAGAAGGACGACCGACGGCTCCAGCATCCGCTCGCCCAGCAGCAGCCGCAGCGCCACGCGCACGCACTCCGCCGACGGCTCGCGGCAGGCGTCGAACGCGCGTGTCCACGGCGTTCACCTGCCCCGACTGGCAGATGACACCCTCAATGCTGTTGGGGTATTCCGGCGAGGCGACGCGGTTGAGCACGACCTCGCCCGCGCACAGGCGCAGCTCGTCAGAGCAGCGGTAGCTGCCGTATTTGAGATATATGTAGCGGGAGAGGGTATAGAGATCGTCGAACGACACGGGGACGTAGTCCTCGCTCTTCCCTTGGCTCAGCTCGCGCATGGATTGGGCGTTATGCCCGGCGCGGACATCGCCGCGCCGCCGCGCGCACCATCGCGTCAAGATAGTCCGGCTCCGGCTCGGGCTGCGTCTGCGCGCAGGTCGTCAGACACAGCGCGGCGGCAAACGCCATGAGAAGGATGAATAGCTTTTTCACCTTGTCCACCTCCAAGCCTACTATATCCGCTCGGCGGTGCGAAATGTGTCATATCCGGACGGGGAATCGGCAACGGTGAAAAAACTTGCGCGCCGCGGTCAGCGGCGCGCATAATACGCTGTTATCAGATCACTTTACCACCGGGAAGCAGACCTCCGTGACGTATTCGTCGGGATTCTGCGTCTCGTGGGGGCTCACGTGGTATATGTCGAACATGGGTCCGGCATAGTCGTAGCCGTTTGCCTCCACCCACGCGCTCACCGCAGCGACGACGTCGTCTATCTGGGCATAGCTGCCCTTGAAGGTGCACCCGGCGTATGTCACGGCGGGCAGGGTGCGGAACTTCACGTGCTCGGTGTCGGGGTATGTGCCGCGCACGGACTTGGCGGCCATGATCTCCACATCGTGCTGCTTGAACTCGTTATCCAGAAACTCTACCGTGCAGTAGCAGGGGTCGTCGGGGATGAGGGGCATATGATCCGTCTCCTTGCACAGATAGTGCCAGACGATGCCCTCGTCCTGATAGCTGGGGATGACCATGTGCACGGTGGCGGCGTAACGCTCGGGGAGGGTCTTGATGGTGACGTCGTAATTCATGTTCTCTTCCTTTCTCAGCCTCATCTGGGCTGTGTCCAGAAGCCGCAGCCGCTGCTCCGTGTCCTCGGCGAGGGCAAGAAGCTCCTCCCGGCGTGCGCCGAGATAGCCCATCAGCCGCTCACGGTCGTCGTATATGGGCAAAATCTCGCATATCTCCGCCAGCCTGAACCCCAGCGCTTTGAGCGCGCTTATGCGGTTGGCAGTGGGAAGCTGGGCGGCGGTATAATAGCGGTAGTCGGTGAAGCGGTCGATTTCGGCGGGCTTGAGAAGCCCGATCTCGTCATAGTGGCGCAGCATGCGGACGCTTATCCTGGACAGCTTTGAAAAATCTCCTATTTTCAGCATAGAGGAACCTCCGTGCGGGGAATACCCCGGTTTTTTGAGCTCAGCTATATCCTAATGCCTGCCACAGTGTGAGAGTCAAGAGAGAAAGTAAATTTTTTCAGGTATTTTTGCCGCGGCGCTCGCGCAGACGCTCAAGGAACTCATACGGTACGTCCAGCCTGCCCTCAATGCCGCGGCCAAGCGCGATGTGGGGCTTGTTGTCGCCGTGAAAGTCGCTCCCTGCCGGTCTTGACAAGGCGGTATTCATCCGCCAGAGCCTCAAGATAGGCGACCTTGTCCGGACCGTAGCCGGAGTAGCGGCATTCGATGCCGCCGAGACCGTGATCCATGCAGTGCTCGATTATCTCCCGCAGACCCGCGTCGTCGCGCTTATACTGGAACGGGTGCGCCAGCACCGGCACGCCGCCCGCCTCGACGATGATCTCCACAGAGCGCTCAATGGAGAGAAAGTTGCGGGGAGATAGTATTTTCGCCCCTTTTCAACATAGCGGTCGAATGCATCCTGCACGCTCTCCGCCATGCCAAGCTCCACGAGAAGCTCGGCAAAGTGCGGGCGGCCTATCACGCCGCCGAAGCGCCGGTGCATCTCGTCATAGCTCACGGGCAGTCCGTCCGCAGCCATCAGCTCCGCCATTTTGCGGTTGCGCTCGTCCCGGTCGTGCACGACCCAGTCCAGCACGGGGCGCAGCTTTTCCGATTCTGGGTCGATGTAATAGCCGAGTATGTGGATGGGTCCGCCGTATTTCGTGCTTATCTCTATCCCCGGCACGACCTCGACGCCAAGCTCCCACCCGGCGTCCGCCGCCCCGGCGTAGCCGGAGACGGTGTCATGGTCGGTCACGGCGATGGCGGCGAGCCCTATGCCGTGCGCCAGCTCCACAACGCCGCGCCCGCTGACGGTGCCGTCGGACGCGGTGGTATGTACATGCAGGTCTATCTTGCTCATGTTCTCTCTTTATCCCTTTGCCAGTATGCGCTTTTTTATGTCCGCGGCGCGCGCGTATATGTCCGCCGCGTCCTCGTCAATGTGGAATTCGCCGTTTTCGTAGAGTATCTGCCCGTTGACGACGGTCATGTATACGTTCTCCTTCGACCCGGAGTAGACGAGGTTGCAGGGGATGTCGTTCACGGGCTGCATGTTCGGGCGCTCAAGGTCGATGACGACGAGGTCGGCGCGCTTGCCGACGGCAAGGTCGTCGCACTCCGTCAGTCCCATCGCGCGCGCCCCGCCCACGCACGCCATCTCCAGCGTGCGCCGCGCGCTGCCCGCGGATGCGTCGGAGAGCTTCAGCTTTTGCAGCACGCTCACAAGGTACATCTCGCGGAACATATCCAGCGCGTTGTTGCTGCCCGCGCCGTCCGTGCCGATGGCGAGGGGAACGCCCGCCGCGGCGAGCGCGTCAATGGGCGCGATGCCGCTGGCAAGCTTGGCGTTCGACCCCGGACAGGTCACAGCCCACAGCTTTTTCTCCGCCATTATCTCAATATCGCGCTCGTCCATCCACACGCAGTGGAAGCCGCCGCCGCCGTAGCGGAAGAAGCCGATCCTATCCAGCAGCTGCACCGGCGTGCAGCCGTAGCGCTCGCGGCAGCCGTCGACCTCACCGCGCGTCTCGGCAAGATGCGTGTAGCACGGGGCCTTGTACTTCTCCGCGAGCGACACCATATACTCCATGCGCTCCATGGGCGTGGTGTACTCGGCGTGTATGCCGAGGGTGTAGGACACAAGATCGCTGTAATTATTGAATTTCAGATACTCGCGCTCGATATTCTCCGGGTCCGCGTCAAAGCGGTTGAGCGCCGAGCATATCACCGTGCGGAAGCCCGCGTCCGTGCACGCCTTGGCGTAGAAGTCGTTCTTGATGTACATATCAAAGCACGCCGTTGTGCCGGAGGAGAGGTATTCAAGTATGCCGAGCTTTGTGAGCGTATACACGTCCTCGCCCGTGAGCTGCCCTCGTATGGCCATATCTGCTCGCTGAGCCACTTGTCAAGCGGCATATCGTCCGCGAGGGAGCGGAAGAACACCATTGCGGTGTGCGTGTGCGCGTTTTTGAACCCCGGCATGATGAGCTTTCCGCAAAGGTCAATCTCGCGCGAGAAAGCGGGCAGTTCGCCGGGCACCGCGCCGACATAGGCGATGCGCCCGCCGTCGACCCAGACCTCGCCCTCGCCGAGCGTCGGCCCGGCGGAGAATGACAGCGTGCGTGCGTTATAAAATCTGAGCATATATCTTTATTCCTTTCAGCCTAATTTGGCGCACATCTCGTCGTGCGCGGCAAGCTCCGCGCGGTCGTCGAGCGGGTCTAACGTGACCGCGCCGTATCTGCGCTCCAGCGCGGTTTGCAGCAGCATATCGCAGAACGCCGGGTTCTTCGGCAGCATCGGCCCGTGGCAGTAGCAGCCGAAGAGGTTTTTGTGGTGCACGCCCTCCGTGCCGTCCTCGCCGTTGTTGCCGAAGCCCGTGAGCACCTGCCCCAGCGGCTTTGCGTCCGCCCCGAGGTGGAGGTCTTGCCGCTGTGGTTTTCAAACCCGACCACAACGCTGCCGCCAGCGTCGTCGACACAGCGGAACGTAGTTGCCGATCATGCGCTGCTTTGAGCCGACGGTGCAGAGGTCGACCGCGCCGATAAAGTCGCAGCGCTTGCCGTCGTAGGTCTCATAATAGCTGCCCATCATCTGATAGCCGCCGCATATCGTCAGGAACACCACGCCGTCGTCTATCGCGGATATTATCTCCCTGTCCTTGCCGCGGTGCAGATCGTCGAGCAGCACCTCCTGCTCAAAGTCCTGCCCGCCGCCGATGAACACGATGTCGAAGTCCGCAAGGCTCGCGCGCTCCCCAATGGGCAGCTTTGTCACGCTCGCCTCTATCCCGCGCCAGTTCAGGCGCTTTTTCATGCATATTATGTTGCCGCCGTCGCCGTAGAGATTGAGAACGTCGGGGTACATGTGGCAGATCTTAAGTTCCATTTCCGTTGCCCCCCTCATTCCCAGAATTCACTGCCGCCGCAGCGGCGTATGACCGCCTCGCGCAGCTCAAGCATGGCGGTGTACGTCGGCATGATGTACACCGGCTCATCCTGCCCGGCTATCCACTCAACGAGCTTGTCGTAGTCGCGCTCGGTCTCAATCGCGGCGTCGTCGATACCGGCGTATTTGATGCGTATGCGCATATCGGACGCGCGGTCGCCGGAGACGATAACGCGCTGAAGCTTCCCCGCGAGTGCGGGCAGCTGCTCAAAGTCCGCGTCCCATATCCACGATATATCTGTGCCGTCCGCGCCGCGGTCATTCAGGCACACCACGAGCACGAACTTTCCCTTTATATTCTGCAAAAATTCCACGACCTGATTACACCCGGCTGGGTTTTTCACCAGCATTATCTTCGTGCCGCCCCCGCCGAGGGCGAACTGCTCCATCCGCCCAAAGCCGCACTTGAACGCCGACAGCGCGTTCACCGCCGCGTCCGTGCCCAGCCCCATCTCAACTATGGCGGCGGCAGCGCCCGCGGCGTTATAGATGTTGTACATCGCGGGCAGGTTGATGTTCACGATGCGCCGCTCGCCGCAAATGTCCATGACGACGGTGCTGCCGTTTGCGCCCTGCTCGACAATGTCAGTCACGGCGAAGTCCGCCGCGTGGCGGCGGTAGCCGCACTTGGGGCAGCGAAAGCCGCCGAGATGGCCGTAGGTAATGTAATCATACTCATATTCCGCCTTGCAGCGTATGCAGTGGCTCGCGTCCGACAGCTCCGTTGCCTTGTGGGAGGGGGCGGCGCCGTTGTCGATGCCGAAGTACACCGCGCGGTTGGGCAGATCGAGCGCGAGCGAGGACGTCAGCGAGCAGTCCGCGTTCAGGCACAGCACGGCGTCCGGCGCGGCGCTGAGGGCGCGGCGGATATTCTCCAGCGTGTGCGTGACCTCGCCGTAACGGTCGAGCTGGTCGCGGAAGAGGTTCGTCACGACGACGACCTTCGGCTGCAATTGCGGGAAAACACGCACCGCCGCCGCCTCGTCGCACTCTATGACGGCGTATTCCTTCCGGCACTTGCCGGAGAGAGAACTGTTCATCACAAACTCCGTCGTTATGCCGCTGATGAGGTTCGCGCCGGAGCGGTTGGCGAAATAGCTCATATGCTCCCCCGGCGAACGCCGCCTCCACCATGCGCGCGCTCGTGGTCTTGCCGTTCGTCCCCGTTATCGCGACGACCTTCACGTCCTTTGCCAGCACGCGCAGCAGCTCCGGGCATATTTTCAGCGCGACGCGCCCCGGCATTGCCGTGCCGCCCCGGTGAAGCACGCGCGACGCCAGCCGCAGCGCCTTGCACACGAGCATTGCGAAAAACACTTTTATTTTCATAGGCGATACTCCAATTTTAAAATCATATCATTATATCATAAAAATATAAAAAACAAAGGAAAAATTAAGGAGCGCTTGATATTCTGCCTTTAAAACAAAAGGAAGCGGCGAGCCGCTCCCTTTTGTTTATATGGTTGAGGACAAAATGAAAAAGATGAAAAACTGTTACTTGCGAGTATTAATATACCCGACAGATGTTTCAAATGAAATATAAATAATGTTACAGAAATGTTAAATGGACAGAAAGTTTACATAAGCGCTTAAAAATGCGTTATGTTTAGAATATAGTGGAAAACCAGAGGAGAATCAGTCGAAGCTGAGATTCCAGACACAGTCCGCCGGAATGGCGCAGTCCGCGGCAATATAGCTCTCTCCCTGCGCGGACGGCAGAAGAAGCTCGCCCTGCGCCGCGTCGAGCGCGGCGCAGACCGCCGCGGCGCATTCGCGCTCCCCGCCCTGCCCGTTGGGGAGCAGCAGCTCTGGAATTACAGCGCTCTCGCCGTCGAGATATGCCGCCGCGATGCCGCCGCCGACGGCGAACAGCCCGCCGGAATACTCCGTCAGCATCGCCGCTTCAAACGCCATCGCCGCGCCGTCGAGCCGCAGATGCACCCGCTCTGCGAGCAGCGCCTCCCGGCGGCGGAGGTATTCTTCACTGCCGATGCGCGTGACCTCCGCGCCCGCGGCGGGCGCGATGCGCACTCTCTCGCGGCAAAGCTGCCGCCGCGCGCCGAGCGTCTTTTCATAGAATTTATAAAGCCCCTCGTCCGCGGGGAGCGTCGCGATGATCTCCGTGCCCATGCCGCGCGCGAGCCTCGCCGCCGCCTCGGTCACGCCTATGCCGAGACCGAGACCGCGAAAGCGCTCATGCACGCCCACGCCGTAGATATACCCCACGCGCCGCATGCCGCCGCGCGGCGTGACAAGCTCCTGCGCCGTTATGGCATACGCCGCGCCCGCAATCTCGCCGCCGACCTCCGCCACGACTCCGCCGCCGATGGACGGCAGCGCGGCAAAGAAGCTTTTGATGAACCCGTCGCTGTCGCCGAAGCACTCCTTCCACAGCGCGCCCAGTGCCGGGACGTCCTCTGCGCGATATTCACGGTATGTGACCCTCGCCGTCATGCGTCCGCCCTGCCTGTCCACAGCGCCGTGTATTTTTTCAGCAGGTACTCCGGCTTGTAGGACTGCTTTGAAAAGCGCAGGGCTTCCAGCCCCATGTCGTCCTCGCGGTTGAGGTAGCGCAGGTTCGGGTGCTTTGCGAGCATCATGCGCGCAAGCTCCCGGCAGACCATGGGGTATGCGCCGTTTATGCTGCCCTCCGCCTTTTCAAAATGCACGTCGAACGTGTCGGAGCTTATCATCTCCCCGACCGTGAAGCCGAGTATTTTCCCCTCGCTCAAAAGCACGCCGCCCTCGAGACCGAGGCGCTCATACGCGGCGAACGCGCGGATTATCGCGTCGTGCTCGGCGCTGATGCTCGCCTCCAGCCGCTCGGCGTTCTCCTCAGTCCATACATCCAGCATATCAAGACAGCCGGGGATGAGCGCGCGGTCGAGCGGCACAAAGCTCCACTCATGCTCCGCCTCGAAGCGGTTGCAGTGGTTCTTCTTACCGTGCAGCGCCTTGCCCGCGTAGGTCGCGAGCTTTTCCGCCGAGTAGATGTAATCGGCGTAGTCCGTGTCCTCGGTGAACTCGAACCCGCCGGGGTATTCCTCCTCAAGCTGGGCGCGGTGCTTCTCCGTCACGCCGTGCAGACGGAACGGGTAGCCCTTGAACGCCGCGAATTCGCGCAGCGTCTCTATCGCCGGGCGCAGCGGCCCGGAGCCGATGGGGAAAGCGAAGCTGGGGTGTCCTTCATAGCGCAGCTTTGTCATCATGCGCCCCTCGAACGGACACACGAGCTGGCGGAACGACTTGTCCCAGATATAGATGTTGCCGAAGTTATAGTCCGCGCTGGGACTGTCCTCGCTGAAAACTATTTTGTCCACCCATTCCTTGTCACAGAGGGTGATGGTTTTGAATTGCAGCATGTGAATTTCCTTTTTGCTTTGAATCAGTATTAATATGTGCGGTCGCACAGCGTGCGTATCTCCTGCCTGAGCACGCGCAGATCCATGAACGCCTCCGGGCGCTTTGACGGGTCGCGCAGCAGGGCGGAGGGGTGGAACGTCGCCATCCAGCGGCGTGAGGAGATGTCGAACCACTCCCCGTGCTCGCGCGTGATGCGAAAGTCGGGCTTTATAAGCGCCTGCGCCGCGATGCGCCCCAGGCATACTACGATCTTCGGGTCGACGAGCGCGAGCTGCCGGTCGAGCCACTCGCGGCACGCGGCCTGCTCCGTCTCCTGCGGGTCACGGTTGCGCGGCGGGCGGCACTTGACCATGTTGGCAATGTACACGCGCGAGCGGTCAAGGTCGATCATTGCCAGCATCTTGTCCAGCAGCTGCCCCGCGGGACCGACGAACGGTATGCCCTGTAAGTCTTCCTGCTCGCCCGGACCCTCGCCGATGAGCATTATCTCGGCGTGCTCATTGCCCACGCCGAACACGAGGTTATGGCGCGTGTCGCCCAGCGGGCACAGCGCGCACCCGGCGCAGTCCGCTTTCAGCTTCTGCCAGCTGTCCGTTGTCGTTGTAATCATCGTCAGTCCTCCGTCCCGCGCGCGAGCGACAAAAGCAGCTCCCGCCGGTTGTTCGATGGGTATTCTATCACGTAGTCCAGCAAAAACCGCAGCATTTCGCCAAGCTCCTGCCCGCGCAGACCAAGCGCCAGAAGGTCGTCCCCCGTGACGGCAAGGTGCTTCATCGAAAAGCACTCGCCGCTTTTGAGGATGGCTTTCAGCTCGTTATAGCTGTGCCCGCCGTGCAGCAGGTCATAGCAGTGCGCCGTGCACGTCACGCTGTCCACGCCGTAGCGGCAGAGACAGCGCTTCCACTCCGCGCGCGTGGCGGGCTTGTCGCCCTGAAGCATGAGTGCGGCCTCCGTGCAGCAGCGCACCGTGCGGCTGTCGAGCCGGAGAGCGGTGAGAAAGTCCGCCGTGGAGGAGATGCAGTCATAGCGCGTGAGTATCGCGGCGAGTGCGCACCAGCGCACCAGCGCCTTCTTCGGCAGTCTGCCCAGCCGCGAAAAGAGCGCGTACTCTGCCGGGCGGCGGATGAGATAAGCGTCCAGCAGCCCAAGCTCAATGACGCGCGCCGCGGTCTCCGGCGCGGGGGTGAGCAGTATCTTCTCTATCTCATCGCGCACGCGCTCCGCCGCGAGCGCCACGGCGAGCGGCGCTTTCACCGCGATGGCGGCCATGGTCTGCTCCTCTATGTCAAAGCCGAGGCGCGCGGAAAAGCGCAGCGCGCGGAACATGCGCAGCGCGTCCTCCTCAAAGCGCTGCTCCGGCACGCCGACACAGCGGATGAGGCGGTTTGATATGTCCTCCACGCCGCCGAACGGGTCGGCCAGCAGCCCGTCCGGGGGGAGGGCGATGGCGTTCATGGTGAAGTCCCGGCGGCTGAGATCGGCGTTGAGGTCGCCCACAAAGCTGACGGCGTCGGGGTGCCGGTGGTCAAGATAGCTCCCGTCTGAGCGGAACGTCGTCACCTCCACCTGACGGGAGTTGACGCACACGGTGACTGTGCCGTGGCGGATGCCGGTGGTTATGCACTTTGGGAACAGCTCCCGCACCTGCTCGGGCAGGGCGCTGGTGCACACGTCCCAGTCCTGTGGGTGGACGCCGAGGAGGATGTCCCTCACGCAGCCGCCCACGAGATATGCCAGATGTCCGCGCGACTGCAATGTGACCAGCACAGTGCGGACGTATTTTGGAGGAGTAATTGTTTCCATTATACACTCCTGATCGTGTAGTTATATATAATATGTATGAGCCAGATTATTTCCTTGCAAAGGAGGCGCGAAAATAGTATAATATCCAAGTTAACGGCGCGGACGGCGCGCAGGTCGCTTTCCCCGCCAGATTGATTTTAGCATCTTACGTCTGCAATATCAATATCTTTTACGACTGGAGCGTAGGCATGACAGAATTTGATAACTATATGTCACCCGGAAGAAAAGGACACCTTGTCGGCATAGGCGGCGTGTCAATGTCGTCGCTGGCGGAGGTGCTGGCCGGCATGGGGCTGACTATCACCGGCTCGGACATGAACGAGGCGAACCCCAACGTGGCGGCACTGCGGGAAAAGGGCATAAAAATATACATCGGTCACAGCGGCGACAATATTGAGCCGGATGTGGACTTTATCGTCCGCACCGCCGCCGTGCATGACGACAACCCCGAGATAGTCCGCGCGCATGAGCTGGATATCCCCGTGTTCGAGCGCACACAGGCGTGGGGCGCGATATCGAAGGATTACCGCAACTCGCTCTGCATCTCCGGCACGCACGGCAAGACCACCACGACCTCCATGTGCACGCACATCCTCATGGCCGCGGAGAAGGACCCGACCGTTATGATCGGCGGAACGCTGCCGCTTCTGAAGGCGGGGCACCGCGTGGGACACGGCAACACCATCATTATGGAGGCGTGCGAGTATTATAACTCCTTCCTCTCGTTCCATCCCACCGTCGCCGTCATCCTCAATATCGAGGCGGATCACCTCGACTTTTTCAAGGATCTGGGCGATGTGGAGCATTCGTTCCGCGCCTTTGCCGAGCGCACCCCGGAGGACGGCTACGTCGTGGCGAACCACGACGACCCCAACACCATGAGCACGCTCCGCGGCATTTACCGGCGTGTCATAACCTTCGGTCTCACGCCGGAGGCGGATGTGTACGCGGAGAATATCGAATACAAGGGCGCAAACTCCCATTTTGACATCATGTATAAGGGACGGTTTTTCACGGATGTGACGCTGCACGTCCCCGGCATGCACAACGTCAAGAACGCTCTCGCCGCAACCGCCGCTGCGATCTGCCTCGGCGTGCGCCCCAACGCGGTCAAGTACGGGCTTGCCGGGTTCAACGGCGCAGGGCGTCGGTTTGAGTTCAAGGGCAAGTACAACGGCGCGGACGTGTACGACGATTACGCCCACCACCCCGGCGAGCTTCGCGCTCTGCTGGACGCGGTGGAGCAGCTCAACTACAAGCGCACCATCCTCGTCTTCCAGCCGCACACCTATTCCCGCACGGCGGCGCTCTTTGAGGACTTTGTCGCCCAGCTCCGCCGCCCGGATGTTCTTCTGCTGGCGGAGATATTCGCCGCACGCGAGAAGAACACCATTGGCATCTCCTCCCGCTCGCTTGCCGAGCGCGTGGACGGGGCGAGCTTTTACCCCAGCTTCGGCGAGCTTGAGGACGCCGTGCGCGAGATCGCCGAGCCCGGCGACATTGTGCTGACCGTCGGCGCGGGCGATGTATACAAGATCGGCGAGCATATCGTTGAAAAGTGAGCGCAGAGCCATGCTGAAAGATAAGCTTATCGCCGCCCCGGAAGAGTATATTGAAAGACTATTTGGAATAAAAAGTAAAACGGGGGGGGGGTAACGTCCCTTAATCTCCCAAGAATTGCGCTTATATCAGCGGCGCTGTGGGGATTTCTCGCTTACTATCTGCTCGTTATAACCTCCGTCGGCAACGCCGACGCCGTATGCGAGGGGCTGCATTCCTACACCGCGGCGGACTGGGCGCTCGCCTGCGGGCGCTGGTGCGCGCGGTATTTTTACAATGCCGTTGGCAACGTCGTGATGCCGGGCGTGTGGGTAACGCTCTATATGCTGTGCGTTTTTTTCTCACGGAGCTGCTGCTCGCGCGGCTGTGGGATATGAAAAGCCCAATATCCGTTTTTTCACGGCGGCGCTGCTCGCCGTCAACCCCACGGTCATCGACCAGTCCCTTTTGCAGTATATGTTCATGTCGTGGGGGATAAGCAACCTCCTCGGCGTGGGATTTGTGTACATCATCTGCCGCAGCGGCAGCCGTCTTGCGCGCTATGCCGCCGCGCCCGTGATGATGGCGGTGGCGTTCGGGTTTTATCAGGCGTCCGTCGGGCTCATCGCGCTCGCCTTCGCGCTCACGCTCATCCTGCGCCTGCTGCGTGCGGGCGATATACGGGCGGAGCTTATCACCGCCGCACGGTTCATCATCGCAAGCGCCATTGGCGCGGCGCTGTATTTTGCCATATTGAAGCTGGAGCTTTCGCGCTGAGCGCGCTGCTCGTCTGCGGATATACGGTCTCCGCCAACGCGACGTACCGCGCCTATGCGCTCTCATATGACCATGCGCGCTATGAGGCGGGCGAGATAATGAGCCGCGCGCGGGCGCTGCCAGATTATGAGGACGGGGAGACCGTCATGCTCGCCGGCTTCATCCGGGACGATACGCTCCGGCGCACGAACGGCGTGTATAAATACGCTTACAGCATGTACGACAACCTCATCTTCTGGGAGGAGTACATGGGCATAACCTCCGGGCGGCGCTGCTTCATGCTTGATACGCTCGGCATTGACCCGGGCGAGGTCGACATGGCGCAGTATTGCGAGATCATCGAGAGCGACGAATTTGCTGCGATGCCGCTCTATCCGTCCTCCGGCTCCGTCGCGCGCATAGACGGCGTGATCGTCGCCAAGCTCAGCGACGACCCGCTCACGCTGGAGGATCTGACGCAATGAAAAAATAAAGGTTCATCCTTTGTGAAATTCATGGAAAAAGGCTTGAAATTTACCAAGCTCATGTGTATAATAAATAGCAGAATCATGAGCGTAAGATTTCGCGATAAGGGGCGCTTTATCACATTCTCATAATGAGAATGTGATAAGGGCGCCCTTATCACATTCTCATTATGAGAATGTGATACCCTTTAATTACGATATGCGCTCGTATGAGGAGGGTATTAAAATGAACAGAAAGCTCAAGAGCGCACTATCGGCGCTTCTTGCTATTACCATGATGTTGCCTCTGGGAACAGCCGCCGCCTTTGCGGAGGAGCAGAGGAAAAGAGCAGCCCGCTGTCTGCACCGGCAGTGCGGAAGTAACGGACTGCGCCGCGGAGACGCATATTGAGGGCTGTGCAAAGTATGTGAGCGTAAAGACCCCTGCGGAGGGAGCGGAGGAGCAGGCGCAGTCCGCTGTCTGCACCGGCAGTGCGGAAGTGACCGACTGCGCCGCAGAGACGCACATTGAGGGCTGCCCGAAGTACGTGAGTGCTAAGACCCCCCCGCGGAGGGAGCAGAGGAAAAAGAGCAGTCCGCCGTCTGCACCGGCAGCGCAGAGGCGGCCGAGTGTGCCGCAGAGACGCATGTTGAGGGGTGCCCGAAATATGTGAGCACAGACGCCGCCGGAGAGGGCGAGAGCAGTGAAGCAGACGCACAAAAGGCAGCCGTTCAGGCGCGTATAGAAGCCTTGCCGGAAAAAGACGCCTTTGACGCAATGAGCGAAGAGGACAAGAACGGTGTCGCTGTGGAATACGCAGCGATAATGGAGGAACTTTATAAGCTCTGCGAGGCGGAAGGTATAGAAGATGGAGATATAGAGAAACTGGAAGGGATCGACCTTGGGAAGCTGATCGCGCTGTCGGACGCTATAAATGAATATACCACTGCCCCCTTGACTGACCCTGCCGCATGGATAGGTACGACGGGATATGAGACGCTCAAGGAGGCTGTAAGTGCCGCCGTCAGTGGGGATACGATAACTCGGAGAGGGCAACTATACCCTGTACGGCATAAGCAGCGAGGGTACGACAAAGGGGAAGAGCCTGACATTTGTCGGTCAAGGCGCGGACAAGACCGCGTGGAACATAGGAGCAGAGGTTCCCGACCCTGCGAACTACGGCACGGAGTACAACGGCGACTACAGCCTTGACGGCGCTGGAACCGTGACATTCCGTAACATGACGCTCCGCTCCGGCAGTGCTGACTACCTCGGCTTCATACGTGCCGACAAAACCATTGTTGATGGATGTGTCATCAACGGCAAAACATTCTATTGGGGCTATACCTCCGCGACTTTCACCAATACGACCTTTAACTGCCCTCAGGGCGATTATGCCCTCTGGACATACAGCTCCCCGGTGATGACCTTTGATGGCTGCCGTTTCAATGCTTCCGGCAAGGTCATAAATGTGTATACTGATTATGGTGCAGGCAAAAACGATATAACGGTGAATTTCAATAACTGCACGGTCAACTCCTCAGCTTCCAACAAGAGTGCACTGAATATAAACGACAACAACATGGGCGGCTTCAAGTATAACATTAATATCACGACCACGCCGGGTGCTGTGAGCGGGTTAAATCCGAGCAATATCACTTGCTCCAGAGTTTTCGGCTTCAGCAGCGCCGTGAATAATACAGGGCACCCGTTGTCTCCATCAACAACACCACGGTATGGACGGACGGCAAGAAGGTCAGCCATGCCATGGATTGCGGCAGCGTAAAGTACACCGACGGGTACAACGACAATGCGTTTGACATCACGTACTCTGACTGGGTCGAGACCGACACAGAAAGAACGCGCACCGTGAAAAAGGTGTGCCGATACTGCGACTATGCGGAGGAGTTTACGGAGACCGAGAAAAAGCTCGTCCTCAGCTATGATGCAAACGGAGGCACAGGCGTCATGACGTCCGACAGCCGCTTTGGGGAAGGAACGGTCACGGTCAAGGCAAACGGCTTTGAGCGGGCGGACTATGATTTCACCGGCTGGAACACCGCCGCCGACGGCAAGGGGACAGCGTACAAGCCCGGCGCGGAGATAAATATGACCGACAGCCTTACGCTGTATGCCCAGTGGGGTAAGATAGCCACATATACCGTGACCTATACGGACGGAGTCGACAATGTTATCATTTTCCAAGACCAGGTCTATTTAGGACTGAAAAGCGGCGACAAGACGCCGGGCTTTGTCGGTGTTCCGGAGCGCAGAGGGTACAGATTTGTCGGGTGGGAGCCCAGTGTCAGTCAGACCGTCACCGGCAATGCCGTATATAAGGCAGTCTGGGAAAGGATCGTTATCTATAACTATGACCCCGGCAAAGGACCACGGACAGGTGATGAGAGCAATCTCGCGCTGTGGACGGTGCTGATGCTCGGGGCGGGCGCGGCGGCTGCCGGCGCAGGACTCTGTGTCAGGAAAAGGCGGAGAAGCAAATAAAACATAATTCATAGAAAAGACGGCGCGCTCAACCGGACGCGCCGTCTTTCTATGGGCTTCTCCTGAAATACTCAAACGCTTCACAGCTTGAACCTGTCCACGGAGATGTCGATGAAATCTATCGGGTCTTCTTGCAGGAACATGACCATATAGATGGGAAAATAAGTCAGCTTTCCGGCTGCCTTTACGTTATCGTTCGTGAAAACGTATGCTTCTTCGATTCCGTATTCCGCGACGGACATCACATTGTCCAGTGCGGAGTGCTTTTCATAGTTCTTCCCGCTCTTCACTTCGATGGGAAGCACCTGTCCCGCGTGCTCGATTACAAAGTCAAGCTCGCCTTTTTTCTTGCTGTTATAGTAGTACAGTGGGTAGCCGTGGGCGTGAAGCTCCTGCGCTACCACATTTTCATATACAGCGCCTTTGTTGACGTCTTTTTCTCTACTTACAATTTTTAGCTTGCATGCTTTCCCGTATATGGTGGTAAGCAGCCCCACATCTGACAGGAACAGCTTGAACAGTGTGCTTTTTTCGCTCAGCATGAGCGGCACCGTGGGCTCCGTCGCATTGAACACGCCCAAAGCGACGCCAGCTTTCCAAAGCCACGTGAAGCTGCTCTCGACCCGGTCATAACGCAGACCTTTTTTAATGTCCGCGATCATAAACCGCTTGTTCTTCTCGTTCAGCTCCGCCGGGATAAGCTCGTAAATGTGCGAGATGATCAGCCTGCGGTTTTCCTCTTCATACTGCGTAAAATCCAGCTTATACTGCTCAATGATGGCTCTGTGCTCATCCATCACGTCGTCAATGCTGCCGGTAGCCCGGTACTTTTCCACAGCGGCGGGCATGCCGCCAATGATCAGATAGAGATTGAACATCTCCATGATCTTGCCGTGTATCACTTCGTCGACGGTTTTTTTAGTGGTAAACGCTTTCCTCAGCATATCCAATACCGGCTCACCCACGTTGAAGACTTGCAAGAATTCTTCAAAATCCAGCGGGTACATATTGAGCGTCTGCAAATAACCGACCGGCGCAGATTTCAGATTCACGATCTCCACGCCAAGCAGTGAACCGGACAGAATGTACCGGAATCGTTTATCGTCCACGAGAAACTTTATCTTTGTGACGATCTCTTTGTATCTTTGGATTTCATCAAAGAAAAAGAAGGTCTTGCCGGGGACGATTTTCTTGTCGCTGTACAGAGACAGCTTCAAAATCAGGTCGTCGATACTCGTTGCCCCAGCCAGAATGTCCACGACCTCAGGCTGCTGTATCAGATTGAACTCGATGTAGTTGCAGCCCGCCGCAGTCAAACACTCACGGATGATGAACGTCTTTCCCGCCTGACGGACGCCGTATATCAAAAGAGCTTTGTCACTACCCTCAATCCAGTGCATAATATCCTTTTCGATTTTTCTTTTCAGCATCATCAACGCCTCCACGTTCAGCCTGTGCGTTTTCTAAAGATATTATACTCCAATGGTGACACTTTTACAAGAAAATTTATGGCCTGATTGACACTTTTTCAATGACGGTTCAAAACTAAAAGATGGGCATACTCAGCAATTTGCTGCCCAACTTTTGGCTTGCAATAAAAAATTCCGGTTCATCGAACCGGAATTTTTTATTGCTTACTGTGCGTCGTTTTCTTTATCCTCAGACTTTTTCCTGAACACGAACACCTTGCTGAACACATAGTTCGCGATGACCACCAGCACGGCGGAGATGAGCGTCGCAATGTAGAGGTCAAGCCCGATGGCGACGAGGATCTGCATCACAACGGCGTCAAGGATGAGCGTTGACACGCGAGAGAGCACGAACTTTGTGCACTCGGGCAGAATGTTCGGGTCCTTGCTCTCAAACACGAATCTGCGGTTGGTGGGGTAGGCGAACGCCACGCCCGCGACCCAGTTGACGATGCTCAGCACGAGGTTCTGCGCGGCGGTGGGGTGCGCCGTACCCGCGTAGAAGATGAAGTTAAAGAGAAACTTCGCCGCCCATGACACGACCGTCGTCATCACGCCGACGACGAGATATACAATTATCTCGCGGTATTTCTTCAGAAGCTCGATGATTTTTTCCTTCATTTTTTCTCTCCCACCATCTTGGATATGATGTAGCGCGGGCGACCCTTGATCTCGTCATAGATGCGCGCGATGTAGTAGCCGACTATGCCGAGGCTTATCATGATTATGCTGCTTGAAAACAGCAGCAGCAGTATAACCGTCGTGAAGCCGCCGAGCGCCTGCCCGGTGAGCTTCTGCACGAGGGAAATAATGCTGAACACTATCGCCACCATCAGCATTGTCAGCCCCAGCACCGTCACCATGTGCAGCGGCGCGGATGAGAACGAGCCGATATTCGTGATGGCGTACTTGATGAGAGACTTCGTCGACCATTTGCTCTCGCCCTCGGTGCGCTCGCGCACGCTGTAATACACAGTCGCCTTTCTGTACCCGACCCAGAACGACAGCGCGCGGAAGAACACGTTGCGCTCGGGCAGACTGTTGAGCGTGTCCACCACCTTGCGGTCGAGCAGCTTGAAGTCCGACGAGGAGGACATGTCCATCCCCGTCGCGCGGCTTATCAGCCCGTAGAAGCTGTTCGCGGCGAACTTATGGAGACCCGACTCCTCACCGCGGTCCTCCTTTATGCCCTCGACGACCTCGTAACCGTCCTCCCACAGGCGGTACATCTCCACGATCTTCTCCGGCGGGTGCTGCAGGTCGCAGTCCAGAACGACGCAGCAGTCGCCCGTCGCCTTTTCAAGCCCTGCGAACATCGCCGCCTCCTTGCCGAAGTTGCGGCTGAAATGCACGCCCACGACGTGCGCGTTCTTCTCGGCGACGCGGGTGATGTTCTCCCACGTTGCGTCCTTCGACCCGTCGTCGATGAACAGCAGCTCAAAGTCGATGTTCTCGCGTTCAAGTATGCCGGAAATGGTGTCCGCCGCAACAGGTATCATCTTTTCCTCGTTGTACGACGGCAGAATGACAGACAGCATTATGCGTTTCCTCCCTTGAGAAGATAGACGGCGGAAAAACCGTTGGAATATAGCTCATCCGCCTCGGTGTAGCCCGTGCTCGCCTCAAGCCCGGCGATGACCTCGTCCGGGTCATATCCGCTTGCCCACTGGCGGCTTATATCGATGAACACCACGGTCTCCGGCGCGGCGCCGATATAGGCGAGCATCGCGTCGGACGAGGTGTCGTTCGTGACAAGAAAATCGTCAAAATTCAAAAGCTGGAGCATATCAAACGTGATGGGCGAGAAGTAGTTGTCGTCCATATATACGCACGGCGCGCTGCTGTGCGCCTGAAGAAGCTCGTCATAGTCACTGTACTCATCATAGAGATAGTCCGGCGCGACACTGCGCGCCTCCCACAGGCACAGCGCCGCCACGGCAAGGAGCGCCGCCACGCGGGCGTATTTCTTCTCCCGCAGCTCCGGCAGAGCGAGCGCCGCCAGATGCCCCAGCAGCGATACCGCCAGCACCAGCATCGGCACGAGGTTGTAGATATAGCGTATCTCGCTCACAGGGGAGATAACGGCGATGAGCAGAAAGCTCACGACCGCCGGGATGATGAATATGAGCGCGTCCCAGCGCACAGCGCCCTCACGCGCGGCCTTTGCCGCGCGGCGGCAGCATATCAGCGCCGCGGCGGCGAGAACGAGCGCTGTGTAAACGATGGCTTTCATCCGGTGCAGGGAATCCGCGCGGAATATGTTCAGCCTCTCGGCGTACTGCCCGATGCTCTTGAGGTTGTCCATGGCGTTCCCACCGGAGACGAGCGCATCGGCAAACAACTGGTTAAGGCACGCGGGGAAAGCCGGCAGCAGGCACATAGCGCCGCACAGCGCTGCCAGCGAGAACATCACAAAGCCCCGCCAGTCGCGCTTGACTGCGGCGCGGACGTCATACGCCAGACACACAAAGAAAGCGTAGAACACGAAATAATACTGCGTCATCAGCCCCGCGAACACCGTGACGCCGATGAGCGGGTAGAGCGCTGTGCGCTTTTCGCGCATCAGAAGCGCGATGAGGTATGAAAGCAGCACGCTCCACAGCGTCAGGAGAACGTACATGCGTATCATCAGCATTGTCGAGAGACCTATCGTGCTCAGCCCGTACAGCAGCACCGTGCACACGGCGTTTGTGCGGCTGCCGAAGAGCAGCAGCGCGAGCTTATAGAGCACGATGAGCGTGAGCATATATATAATGTAGTTGAGCACAAGCCCTGTCCACATTGAGAACGACCCCGCGTTCAGCGACGAGGCGAAGTTCAGAAGCCAGTAGTACATCGGCGGGTGCACGTCGCGCGTCTGGTTGTAGTACACCGAGCCCGCGGCGAAGCGGTCGTCATCGCCGACGGAGAGATAATCAATAAGCTCCTGCCGGGTCATGACCTTGTCGATGAGGTCGCCGTCCTTCAGATCGGTGACATACGGGGCGTAATAGCTGTTCGCGAGACCGAAGGAATATATCTCGTCGATAAACATGCCCTCCTTGCGCCCTGCAAAGAGGAACCACACCGCACTTATCAGAATAAGCGCGAGAATGAGCGCAATGTATTTTTTAATCCACGTTTTCATGGTTGTTTTCCTGCTTGTATCTTACTTGAACATATATAATCATGTCATTATACGACAGTTACAGCAAATTGGCAAGAAAAAACTCACGTCCTGCATAATGCGGGACGTGAGCTCAAAGCGTCGGCTCACTTCTCCGTTATCACGTACAGTGTGTCGGAATTGCGTGCCGCGCCGATGAAGGTCGTGCCGCCGAGATAATATAGCTCGCGGAACTCAAGGGGAGCGGTCGCCGCCTATCGATCCGAAGCTGCTCTCGTTTCCCGGCTGGGCGCTTAGAAACGCGGTGTATTCGCCCGTCTCCGCGTCATAGCGCCCGAACGTGAACGAGGTGTTCATGACGATGCTGTCGTCCCCGGTGCGGCTTCCGCCCGCGGTGAGCGCCACGGCGGTCTCGTCTATCGACGGATGGAGCATATCCGTGCCATCCCACTCAATCGCCTCCGCGGCGGTCTCCTCCGCCGGGTCGAGAAAGCCGAGCGCGCCGACATACGAGACCCCGGACGGTGCGGGCACAACGACCTGCCCGTACAGCCGCGTGCCGTACACGCCCGCGCTGCTGTGACTGAGCGGGTATATGGTGCGCTCACTCTCGCGGAGGTGTGCAGCAGCCTGCCCGTCGCGGCGTCGACCGTGAAGAGCAGCATATCGGAGAAATAGTAGCCGGAAAAGTATTGATACGGCATGCGCTCCTCATTCATTATGCCGCCCTCGATGAAGAGCCGTCCGCCCTCCGCCGCCCAGATGTGCCCCGCCGCGTCCGTCGGCAGTGCGAGCTCCATACTGCCCAGCGTCTCACCGTCCGCGGAAAAGCGTGTCAGGCGATAGCGCCCCGCGTAGTCGGGGTTCACGCGGTCGGCAAAGCTGTCCGTACCGGTCACGGCGCGGCAGCTGCGCGGCGGCTCGCCCGTCAGCACGAGGAAATCCCCCTCCGGCGTCGCCGTCATGCCGCACAGCCACCCGGCGGACGCACCGTCCGCCTCCGCGCCGCGCATGATGACGCGCCGCTCGGTCATGCTTATCTCGCCGCCGTCGTTCACAAAGCGCGCCCATATGAGCGTATAGTCGCTCCTGTCCGTGTCGCCCGCGATGAGCGCGTCCCCGATGACGGCGACGTCGTCCGCTGTGTACCCCGCGTCCATCACGGGAAGATCGTATATCCGCGATGCGGGCACGGCGTTCATCGCCGCGATGCTGCCGCTGACATCGTGCGTGCTGACCGAACTTTCGCCGCTGTCCTTCTCCGCCGTCTCCGACACGGGCTGGGGCATCGGACCGCTGTCGTAGCTCACTTTCGGGAACGCCAAGCCCTCTGCCGCCGTCTCCGCCGCGCCGCAGCTCGCGAGCAGCAGCGCTGCCGAGATCAAAAGAATACAAAGCCGTTTTTTCATCTTCTCACCCCCTGCCCGGCTGAATGGGGATGTACCCCATCGGCACGGGCGGAAAACCGTCATGCGTGTCCGTGAACACGTGCAGCGCAAGATTCGCCGCGATTTTTTCCAGCACGTCAAAGCCGTACATCGTGCTTGAGATCAGCACAGTATAGCTGTTTTCGGCGTCGAATATCATGATATAGTTTGCGCTCTCCATGCCGGGGTGGTCGTAGTCCGTCCCGCGGTAGTCCGCGGCGATCTCTATCGCCGTGAGGTTATCCTGCGTCTCCTCGCGCACTATCTCAGCATTGCCGATGAAGGCGAAGCCCACATCAGGTGTGGGATAGCGCACCTCAATCCTGTACGGTATGCGCGGGTCGTCGGGGTCGTCTGCCGTATCCTTGTATATCGCGCCCGACCACTCGCAATCGGGGGCGTATGGTGTGCTGGCTGTCGGCTCCTCCGGCAGCCAGTCTGCCCGCAGCCCCTACATTGCGGCTCGCCTCCAGCCCCTCAAAGTCGAACGTCAGCCCAACGTCCTTTATCGTCGCCACAATGCCGCCCGTCACGCGGTTCACATCGCCGCCGACCTCGCTGACGTGCAGCTTGATATACGCCGACACGGCGTAAGCCGTCGCACCGAGAAACGCGGCAATGAGCGCGGCGATGAGCGCTGTGCGCACCGCGCGCCGCCACGCCGGGGCGCGCCTGACCGCTGGCTTTGCGGCAGGGGAGGGGTACATATAGTCCAGCGCCTCCTCCACAAAGCGCGCGTCGACCCCGCCAATGGCGAAAAGTATATCTGTCTTCACAGCAAGCCCTCCTTTTCAAGGTGTTTTTTCAGCTTCTGCCGCGTGCGGTGCAGCGAGGTTTTCACCTTTGCCTCCGTGAAGCCGGAGCGCGCGGCAATGTCCGCCACGGGGCAGAGCAGCCAGTACCGGCTCATGAATATGCGCCGCTCGTCCGCGCCGAGGCGTTCAAGAAAGCGGTCGATCTCCTCGGCAAGGCGCGTGCAGGCATAAGCGTCCTCCACTGAGAAGCCTGACGGCACGCTGTCGCCCAGCTCGTCGAGCGCGAGCGGCACCTCGCCCGCGCCGCGCCGCCGTGTGCGTCCGTCGCGGTACCGGCGCAGGCTGATGTTGCGCGCCGTCGCCGCAGCATAGGCGCGCAGTCTCTCCGGCCATTTCGGCGGCATCGCGCCCCACAGCGCCATGTACGTGTCGTTCACGCACTCCTCCGCGTCCTCGCGGCTGGTGACAATGCCGCTCGACAGCGTCCGCAGCAGCGCGCCGTACTTCGTGTCCGTCGCTGTTATGGCGCTCTCGTCGCGCTGCCAGTACAGCGCTATTATTTTCTCGTCGTCCATGGGCACCCCCCTTTCACTATATAAGTTCCGCTTTCCGTGCTGAGGTTACAACGAATTTGCCGCGCTTGACAAAAAAACGCCCGGCAGATAGAATATACATATTAAAATAGGTAAAAGAATACGGAGAGTTGATATCAATGGCGTCCCCCCGCAGAGTGCGCAAAGAAAAGAATAACGACAACGGCTTCCTCGCCGGACCCATCGTCCCGGCGCTGCTGCGCTTTGCCGTGCCGGTTCTCTTTGCACTGTTTTTGCAGAATTTTTACGGCGCGTTCGACCTGTGGGCAGTGGGGCGCTTCTGCGGCTCGGCGGAGGTCTCCGCCGTTTCCACCGGCAGCCAGACCATGCTCATCGTCACGGGTGTCGTCGCGGGGCTGTCGATGGGTTCGACGGTGCTGCTCGGTATGCGCATCGGAGAGGGCGACCGCGAGGGTGTGGCGTGCGTCATCGGCACGAGCGTGCTGGTGTTCGGCGTGCTCGGCGTTTTGCTCACGGCGGTCACTGTCGCCGCGGCGCGCCCTATCGCGGTGCTGATGAACGCGCCCATTGAGGCGATGGAGCACACCGTGAACTATATCCGTATCTGCGGCGCGGGCGGCGTGTTCATCGCGGCGTATAACCTCGCCAGCGCGATCTTCCGCGGGCTTGGCAACTCCAGAGCGCCGCTGCTGTTCGTCGCCATTGCCAGCGCCGTGAACGTCGTGGGCGATCTTTTGCTCGTGGGCGTTTTCCGCATGGGCGCGGTGGGGGCTGCCATCGCCACCACAGCGGCGCAGGGCGTGAGCGTCGTGCTCTCGCTCGCGCTCATCCGGCGGCACGGTCTGCCCTTCCCGCTCACGCGCGCGAGCGCCCGCCCGCAGGGCAGAACAGCGCTTGGCGTGCTCCGCCTCGGCGCGCCGCTGGCGCTTCAGGATATGTGCAATGAAATATCTTATCTTATCATCATTGGGCTTGTCAACGCGCTGGGGCTGACGGTCTCGGCGGGCGTAGGCATCGCGGAGAAGCTGTCGATGTTCATCCTGCTCGTCCCCGTTGCGTATATGCAGTCCGTGTCCGCCTTCGTGGCGCAGAACACCGGCGCGGGGCAGCATGAGCGCGCCCGCCGTGCCATGTGGGACGGCATGGCGAGTGCCGCGCTGATCGGCGGCGCGGCGGCGGCGTCTCGGCTTTTTCGGCGGCGGCGCGCTGTCCTCGTTTTTTATTGACGACGCGGCTGTCATCAATGTTTCGGCGGAGTTTTTGAAGGCGACGAGCATCGAGTGCTTCATCCTCTCTATCGCCTACTGCTTCACCGGGTACTTCAACGGCATCGGCAGGACGCGCTTTGTCATGGCGCAGGGGATCATCGCGGTGCTCGCGGTGCGCGTGCCGTTCGCGTGGTACATGAGCACGCGGCCTGACCCCGTCGTGTTCAACATCGGCCTGTCTGAGACCGCCGCGGCGCTCTTCATGCTCATTGTCTGCGCGGCGTATTATGTGCTTTTGACCGTACAGCGCAAACGTAAGAAAGGAAAGAAAATATGAACGATATGCGCTTTGTCGACCTCCACTGCGACAGTATCCTGGAGATATACACGAAGAAAAAGGACCTCGCCGACTTGGCGGGGCATATAAACCTTGAAAAGCTTCAGCGCGGGGGAGTTCTGATGCAGTGCTTTGCGGCGTTCATCGCCACGTACGACTGCGCCGAGCGCAACGGCATCCACGTCGGCGCGTATGAGCTTTTCTGCGCCATGGCGGACATTTTTGACCGGCAGATGGCGCTCTATCCCGATGTGCTCGCCCCCGCGCGCTCGTATGCCGATGTGGTGAAAAACCGCGCGGAGGGGAAGATATCCGCGCTTCTCACCGTGGAGGACGCTGTGCCGCTTGCGGGGAGAATAGAGCGCGTGGACGAGATGTTCGCGCGCGGCGTGCGCATGGCGGCGCTGCTGTGGAACTATGAAAACTCCCTCGGCTTCCCCAACTCCCCGGACGCGCGCGAGCACGCAAAGCCGCTCAAGCCGTTCGGCAGGGAAGCGGTGGAGCGCATGAACGAGCTGGGCATCATCGTGGACGTGTCGCACCTCTCCGAGGGCGGCTTCTGGGACGTGGCGGACATATCGCGAAAGCCGTTCATCGCGTCGCACTCCTGTGCCCGCGCCCTCTGCGACCACAGCCGTAACCTCACGGACGCGCAGCTGCGCGCCGTGGCGGAGCACGGCGGCATTGTCGGCGTGAACTTCAATTCGGGGTTCCTCAACGGGCGCGATGACTATACCCCAAATGCCGACATCATCCGCCACATGGACTATATCCGCCGGAAGGCGGGCATAGAGAGCGTCGCGCTCGGGTCGGACTTTGACGGGATAGACTGCGCGCTGGAGCTTCGCGACTGCGCGGGGCTGCCGAGTCTCGCCGAGGCGATGGAGAGCGTGTTCACCGATGACGAGATCGACCTCATTTCCTCGAAAAACGCCCTGCGCGTCCTGCGCGACACGGTGGGGTGAAACCGAATAGCAGCAATGCGAAATCAACAGACCCTGCCCACACGCGCGCCGCGGACTGCGGCGCGCTTTTCCTATTAAAATGCAAGGAGTATACATAACTCCACAAAAATATGACAAGTAGCCCATTTTGACGCAAAATTGGCAGTTTGCTAACGCTTTGACAGGATTGTTAATAAGTTATCTTGGTTTTTTGACGGTTTTTGTACTAAATCGTGTAGACATCTTTTTTGCACTTGTGCTAAAATTCATATATCGTACATAATTTTTATAAGCGCGAATACTTTATGAGGTGAAGCTATTATGTCCCACACTTTTAAAGGCGGCGTGCATCCCAATTACATGAAGGCACCGGAAGTCCCGATGACCGTCATTGCACCGCCTCCTCAGGTCGTTATCCCCATGGCGCAGCACATAGGCGCACCCTGCAAGCCCACGGTTGCAGTCGGCGACTATGTGACGATGGGTCAGGTGGTGGGCGAAAATCCCGCACCTGTCTCCGCACCTGTCCATGCCTCCGTTTCGGGCAAGGTCGTGGCTGTAGAGCCCAGACCCCACCCGCTGGGCGACATGGTCATGTCTGTTGTGATCGAAAACGATTACAAGGACACCCCGTGCACTGATCTCGCCCCCCTCACGGAAGAGCAGCTCAAGGACCCCGAAGCGATACTTGAGCGTGTCCGTCAGGCCGGCGTTGTCGGCATGGGCGGCGCGATGTTCCCGACCGCGTTCAAGATCCGCGGCGGCATCGGCAAGGTCGACACCCTCATCATCAACGGCGCAGAGTGCGAGCCGTACCTCAACGGCGACCATCTCACCATGCGCAACTACCCCGAACAGCTCCTGCGCGGCATTGAGCTTGTGCGCATTGCCTCCGGTCTCGACAAGGCGTATTACGGCATCGAGGTCAACAAGCAGGACGCAATCGACCTCCTCAACTCCTACCACCCAGAGAATTACGGCATCGAGATCGTCCCCGAGGACGTGAAGTATCCTCAGGGCGGCGAGAAAATGCAGGTCAAGGCTGTCACGGGGCGCGAGGTCAAGCCCGGCGGGATACCCTCCGGCGTCGGCTGCAACGTCGTCAGCACGCGCACGTGCTACGCCATTTATCAGGCGTGCTATGAGGGCAGACCCACGATAGACCGCATCGTCACCGTCGCGGGCAGCGCGCTCAACGCGCCCGTCAACGGTCTCACCCGCGTCGGCACTCCGTTCGGCTACCTTGCCGAGAAGTGCGGCGGCTTTGTCAAGACCCCCACCAAGATCGTCCTCGGCGGCCCGATGATGGGTATCTGCGCCACCAGCTTTGACGCGCCCACCGTTAAGGGCACGGCCGGCGTGCTGTTCTTCACTGAGGAAGAGGACAGGCATGTGGAAAAGCCGACCTGCATCCGCTGCGGCAAGTGCATCTCTGTCTGCCCGATGAACCTTGAGCCTGTGTTCATGTATATGTATTACAGCAAGGGCGACTACGACATGATGCAGAAGTACCACATCACAGACTGCTTCGAGTGCGGAAGCTGCGCATACAACTGCCCCGCGAGAATGCCGCTCACCCATGCGTTCAAGACGGCAAAGCTCATGTTCCAGGCCAAGGCCGCCAAGGAAAAGGCGAAGGCCGAGGCAGAAGCGGCGGCAAAGGAGGCTAACAAATGAGCGCTAATGAAAACAAAGTGAGAATTGTCCTGACGTCGCGTATCAGCCCCAGGTGAGGACCGATACCGACACAAGGCGCATAATGATGGATGTTATCATCGCGCTTATGCCCGCGCTGATCGTCGCCATCTTCCAGTTTGGCTGGCGTCCTCTCGGCGTTGCCATGACGTCCATGCTCTCCGCCGTGTTCTTCGAGTGGGCTTACCGCAAGCTCATGAAGAAGTCCAACACCATCGGCGACTGCTCCGCCGCGGTGACGGGGCTCCTCATGGCAATGACCATGCCGCCCAGCTCCCCGCTGTGGCTCCCCATCGTGGGCAGCTTCTTCTCCATCGTTGTTGTCAAGCAGCTTTACGGCGGCATCGGCAAGAACTTCCTCAACCCGGCTCTGGCAGGGCGCGCATTCCTCATCGCCTCCTATGCCAACCACATGACCACGTGGATCGTCCCCAACAGCCTCAAGGGCGTTGTTGACGGCACCACCATGGCGACCCCGATGACCTACCTCTATTCGTCCACGGATCCCATGCCCGCGGTCATCAACCTCAAAAATATGTTCCTTGGCAATATGCCCGGCTGCATCGGTGAGATCAGCGCGCTTGCGCTGCTGATCGGCGTTGTGTACCTCTTCGTGCGCAAGGTCATCACCTGGCGCATCCCGACCGCGTTCATCGGCACCGTCGTCGTGCTCACGTTCATCTTCGGGCACGAGGGATACAGCCGCATCGACTGGGTCGGCTACAACCTGCTGTGCGGCTCGCTGCTGCTCGGCGCGTTCTTCATGGCCAATGACTATGCCACCAGCCCTGTCACCGGTCCCGGTCAGCTGCTGTACGGTGTCGGCTGCGGCGCGATAACCGTGCTCATCCGCTACTTTGGCAGCTATCCCGAAGGCGTCAGCTACGCCATACTCATCATGAACCTTTGCACATGGGCCATCGACAAGGCGTTCCGCCGCCATCAGTTCGGCGTGTCCAAGGAGGACATTGCCGCTGAGAAGGCTGCGAAGAAGGCAGCAAAGGAGGGCGCATAATGAATAAGATAGTTAAGCTGGCATTGGTCCTGTTCCTCGTCTGCGCCATCGTCGCGGGCGTTCTGGGCGTCGTCAACCTCGTCACAGAGGACAAGATCGCCGAGCAGGACCGCATAAAGACCCAGAAGGCTTACGCCGCCGTTCTGGAGGCGGACGATTATCAGGATGTCGACTTTGACGCCGAAGCCTTCCGACCATCGACAAGATCGCCGCGGCGGGCGACAAGGGCTATGTCGTCACCACCACCTTCTCCGGCGCTCAGGGCAGCATCACGATGGCTGTCGGCGTCGATACCGACATGAAGTGCACCGGCATTTCCATCATCTCCCACGCAGAGACCTCCGGCCTCGGCGCAAAGGCGGCCGAGCAGAGTGAATACGGTCAGAACTGGCGCGCACAGTTCATCGGTCAGGGCGACGACGTCAAGCTGGCAAAGTCCGGCGGCGCGATCGACGCCATCACTGCGGCGACCATCACCTCCAACGCGGTTGCGGGTGCGGTCGCGGAGAGCATCCGCGCTGTGGAAGCGTTGGGTTAAGGAGGCATGCTGAATGAATATCAAGAAACAGTTTAAAGAGGGCCTCATCACCAATAACCCCGTTCTTGTCCAGCAGATAGGCATGTGCGCCACCATGGCGATCACGACCTCTCTGTTCAACGGCGTTGGCATGGGTCTGTCCGTCCTCATCATCCTCACCTGCTGCAATGTCGTCATTGCCGCAATGAGAAAGATCATCCCCGGCGAGATCCGCCTTGCGATCTTCGTCGTCGTTATCGCGGGCTTTGTCACGATCGTCGACCTGCTTCTGCAGGCGTTCGTCCCCGCGCTGTCATCCGCGCTGGGCGTGTTTATCCCGCTCATCGTTGTCAACTGCATCATCATCGGCCGTGCGGAGGCGTTCTGCCAGCACAACACCGTCGGCGCTTCGTTCTTCGACGGCATCTTCCAGGGGCTTGGCTACACAGCGGTGCTTATTGTAATGTGCGTCGTGCGTGAGCTGCTCGGTTCCGGCCGCTTCGGCGGCGGTCTCATCGACATTGCCAACGGCTTCCGCTTCACGCTTGACGGCACCGGTGCCGGCATCCAGCTCTTCCCCGAAGACCTCGGCGCTACCATACTGATCATGCCTTTCGGCGGCTTCCTCACCCTCGGTGTCCTGATCGCCGTCATGCAGTACGCGCTCAAGAAATCCGCAAAGAAAAAACAGCTTGCTGAAGAAGCTGCAAAGGAGGATGAAGAATAATGCTTACTAATATTCTCTCCATCTCCCTCGGCGCGATACTCATCAACAACTTCATCTTCTCCCAGTTCCTTGGCTGCTGCCCGTTCCTCGGCTGCTCCAATAAGGTGGACACCGCGCTGGGCATGGGTCTCGCGGTCACGTTTGTCATGGGTCTCGCCTCCGCGATCTGCTGGGTCATTGACCAGTTCGTGCTTGTCCCGCTGGGGCTGACGTTCCTCCAGACGCTCACGTTCATCCTCGTCATTGCGTCCCTCGTGCAGTTCGTTGAGATGTTTCTCAAGAAGATGGTTCCGTCGCTGTACTCCGCGCTCGGTATCTTCCTCCCGCTCATCACCACCAACTGCGCGGTTCTCGGCGTCGTGCTGCTGAACGTGCAGAACCACTACAACTTCATTGAGTCTGTGGTCTACGGCATCACCGGCGGTCTCGGCTTCCTGCTCGCCATCGTGCTTTTCGCGAGCGTGCGCGAGCGCGTGGAATTCGCCGATTATCCCGAGTGCTTCAAGGGCTTCCCCATCTGCCTTGTGTCCGCCGCTCTCGTCGCTCTGGCCTTCATGGGCTTCAGCGGCATGAAGATCTTTTGATAGGGAGGGCGTGAAGATATGAATTCTATTCTTTTGGCCGTTCTCGTGCTCGGCATTCTGGGCGCGCTGTTCGGTGCGCTGCTGGCATTCGCGTCGAAGATATTCTATGTCGAGGTCGACCCCAAGCAGGAAGCTGTCCGCGCGTGCCTTGCCGGCGCAAACTGCGGCGGCTGCGGCTACCCCGGCTGTGACGGCTACGCCGCCGCTGTCGCGGCGGGCGAAGCGCCCACGAACAAGTGTGTCGCCGGCGGCGCGGAAGCCGCGGCGAAGATCGCCGAGATCATGGGCGTCTCCGGCGGAGATGTTGAAAAGATGGTCGCGTTCGTGCCGTGCTCCGGCACGGAGGGGCACGCAGAGATGCGCTTCAACTACTCCGGTCCCATCGACTGCCGCGCGGCAATGCTCTTCGGCGGCAAGTCCAACAAGACCTGCACCTTCGCGTGCATCGGTCTCGGCAACTGCACCCGCGCCTGCCAGTTTGACGCGATACATATCGTCGACGGCGTTGCGAAGGTCAACCGTATGCGCTGCGTGGGCTGCGGCTCCTGTGCCGAAGCCTGTCCCAAGAGCATCATAAAGCTCATCCCCGAAAGCCAGAAGGTCATGCCCGCCTGCGGCAACCACGACAAGGGCGCAAAGGTCATGAAGATGTGCGATTTCGGCTGCATCGGCTGCATGAAGTGCCAGCGCGAGTGCCCGGCGGACGCTATCACCGTTGTGGACAATCTCGCCCAGGTCGACGCTTCCAAGTGCGTTGGCTGCGGTCACTGCGCAGATGTCTGCCCGCGCCACATCATCAACTGGTTCGGCAAGACGAGCAAGTAATTTTCGATAGAAGCGAATATGAAAAGATCCACCGTCCCGCGGGACGGTGGATCTTTTCACGTATAGGCAGTTTTCAATTCCCGAACACCCAGAGGTGCGTCACGCCGAAGGCCTCGCGGATGAAGAAATTCAGCGCCAGCACGGGATTGCCCGGGGCGCAGGAGTATCCCGCCGCATCCACGCCGAGGCGCTTTGCCATCGACTTGGCGCGGAAAAGGTGATAGGAGCTTGATAGAATGGTGACGTTGCCGTCCGGCTCGCCGCCGAGGGAGCGGATGATGCCGAACGAGTATTCAAGGTTCTCCATCGTGGATTCTGCCTTGTCCTCCATGTAAATGCGTGCAGGATCAATGCCCGCCTCGACGAGCCAGTCGTGCATGCACTGCGCCTCGGTCACATCCTCGCCGTCGCCCTGCCCGCCAGAGACTATCGCGATGCAGTCCGGGTTATCTGTCATGAGCTGGCGCGCGCCGCAGAGGCGGTAATAGAGCGAGGGGGTGGGCTGGCGGCCCTTGACCTGCGCGCCGAGCACGACGATGTAATCGCGCTGCGCGTCCGCGTCAGTGCGGGCGGAGAGGATAATGGGTATCTCCACCGCGCAGAAGTAGAAAAGCCCGATGCTCACCAGCACCGCCGCCGCGCGCCAGAGCGCGGGGGGCGCAAAGCGGTGCAGCACGATGAGCGCTGCGATGAACGTGAGCGTGTGGGCAATGTATGAGTACCCCTGCAAAGCGAAGCGGAAAATAGCCGCCGCCGCGAGCAGCCCGAGCGTCACCGCCATCCATGCTTCAAAATGAACCTTGTTCATGAGTTCAGCTCCTCCCATTTCTCGTAGAGGGACAAAAGCTCCTCGTCGAGCGCGTTCTTCTGACTGTCCAGCTCCATGAGCTTCTGGTAGTCCGTCGCGTACTCCTCGCAGAGCTTGTCAATCTCCGCTACGCTCGCCTCAAGCTTTGCTATCTCGCGTTCGAGCTTGGCGATCGCCCTGTCGCGGTTCGGGGAGCTTGGCTTTTTTGTCTGCTCCTTCCTGACGGCGGCCTTTTGGAATTGTTCCGCTCGTTCTGCGCGAACACCGACTGACGCTCGCGCCACTGGCAGTATTCGCTGTATCCGCCGCGAAAGTCCGTGATCTTGCCGTCGGCGAGTGCCCATATGCGCGTGGCGAACTTCTCTATAAAATATCTGTCGTGCGACACGAAGAGCAGCGTCTGCTCATAGTCGCTCAGTGCGTCCTCCATCCATTCGCGGCTTGCGATATCGAGATGGTTTGTCGGCTCGTCGAGTATGAGAAAGTTGATGTCCCCGCCCATGAGCATGCACAGCTTCAGTCGGCTCTTCTCGCCGCCGGAGAGCGTCCCCACAGGGGAGAACACGCTCTCCCCGCGGAAGCCGAACGCGGCGAGGCGGTCGCGCGCGTCCTGCGGCTGGCAGCGGCAGTCATAGAGCATCGTGTCCAGCATGGAGCGGCTGTCCACGGAGAAGGAGACCATCTGCGGCAGGTATGCCGTGCGCACGGCGGGACCGAGCGCGAGATAGCCCGTGTCCGGCGGCTCTTCGCCCATGATGAGCTTGACGAGCGTGGACTTGCCCGTGCCGTTGTCGCCGATGAGGGCGATGCGCTCCCCGCCCTCGACGAGAAGATCGACCCCGGAAAAGAGCGTCCTGCCGCCGAAGCCCTTGGAAACATTGTCCGCAGCGAGCACCTCGTCGCCGTTGAACTCGCGCTCCTTGAACTTCACATTGAGCTTGCGCCGCTCCGTGGGCTTCTCGCTCTGCGACAGCTTTTCAATGCGCTTTTCCATGGAGAACGCGCGCTTGTGCAGCTTGTCCGCGCCCATGAACGCCCACAGGTGCATCTGCTCCGCCGCGCGGGTGAGCTGTTCGATTTTCGCCTGATCCTTTTCGTATTTTTTCAGCTTTTCCTCAAAGCGGCGCTGCCGCTCCTCCACGTAGAAGCTGTAATTCCCTGCTGTAAAACTCCGCCTTGCCGTCGGATATTTCTATCGAGCGCTGCACAACGCGGTCAAGGAACCATCGGTCGTGGCTTATCACGAGCACCGTGCCGCGGAAATGCAGAAGATACTCCTCCAGCCACTCCGTCGCGTGCAGGTCGAGATGGTTCGTCGGCTCGTCGAGCAGCAGTATGTCCGTGTCCTCAAGGATGAGCCGCGCGAGGTTGACGCGCGTTTTCTCCCCGCCGGAGAGCGAGGCGAACGGCTGGGCGCGCATCGGGGCGGGAATGTCCAGCCCGTTTGCGACGCGATTGCGGTCAACGTCCATGTCGTACCCGCCGAGGCGGCGGAAGTCCTCGCTCAGGCGGTCGTATTCCGCCAGCAGCGCGCCGGAATCGTCGTGCTCCATCGCGCGCGTCAGGTCGTCAATGCGGCGGGATATGTCGTAAAGCCGCCGGTGCGCGTCGCGCAGCACATCCTCCACCGTCCACCCCTCGGGGTAGACAGGTATCTGCGAGATGAGACCGAGGCGCTTGCCCGGCGCGATCATCACTTCGCCCTCGTCATAGTCCAGCTCGCCCGTGAGTATGCGGAAGAGCGTCGTCTTGCCGCAGCCGTTGTGGCCGAGAATGCCCACGCGCTCCCCGGTGTTCACCGAAAAGCTCAGCCCGTCCAGTATATTCTTGCCTATCTCGAAGGACTTGACCAACGAGCTGACAGAAACGTCTATCATCTTGCCTTATTGCTCCTCTTTGAAGTAATCCTGTAAAAACTGATTTGTCACCGTGCCCGCCATGCTCAGTCCGCCGCCGCCGCGCTCGACCATCGTCACGAACGCATACGGGTGCTCCTCATCGTCGAGAAAGCCCACGAACCACGCGTTCGACGTGCCGTCGCCGACCTCGGCGGTGCCGGTCTTGGCGCAGATGTTGAGACCGGGGAAGTTATGCTCGGCGTCGTAGGCCGTGACGGCGTTGTAGCTCATCAGCTGCCTGAGGCGCGACGCGGTCGCGCTGTCCATGTACCGCTCGGCGACGCTCTGCGTGCCGTCGTTTATGAGCTTCGGCTCGATGAGCACGCCGCCGTTTGCCACGGCGCAAACAAAGCGCAGCATCGAGTACGGGCACACAAGGTCCGTCGATTGCCCGATGCCCGACCAGCCGATCTCCGGATCACCCACAAACTCCGTGGGGTAATTGCCAGCGGCGGTCGTTATCCCGTCGAGACTCTGCCGGTCGAGAAAGCCGTACTCGCGCACGTAGTCGACCATCGTGTTCTGCCCAAGCCGCACCGCGAGCGCGGCGAACGTGCAGTTGCAGGAATTCGCGAGCGCCTGTTCAAAATTCTGCTGCCCGTGCGGCGTTTTGCAGGTGATGGGCACGCCCGCGATCTCGGTCTTGCCCTCGCAGTAAAAGCCCTCGTCGAATAGATCGGGGATGTTCTCTATCGCGGCGGCGGAGGTCACGAGCTTAAAAACCGACCCCGGCGTAAACGCCGCAGAGAGGCAGCGGTTGATATATGCGCCCTCCGCCGGCTCCGCGTCGGATTCCAGCGGGTCGACCGACGGCGTGGACACCATGCCAAGAAGCTCGCCCGTGCGGTAGTTGCACACGAGCACCGCGGCGTTGTACGTCTCGCGCGGCGGGGTGATCTCGCTGCCGTCCTCGGCGTATACAGGCTCCGCCTCCTCGCTCACCGGCTTATAGAGGCGGCAGAGGCGGGCGTAGATGCATTTATTCAGCTCCGCGTCAATGTTGAGCACCATGACGCTGTGCTGCGCCTGCGTCGTGCCGTTTATGAGGTCAAACCCCTGCATATCGTTCCAGAAGTTTGACAGCACGCCCGTGCCCGTGCGCCCCCAGTAGTCGCCCGTGACGTGGTAGTTGGCCTCGCGCGTCCACTCGTCCACGGCGAACAGGTTTTCATATCCGCTGAAATACGCCAGCGAGGTGCCGCGCCGGTCGTATATCTGCCCGGTCGAGCCGGAGTTCGCGCGCGAGAAGTACAGTGCCCATTCCTGCCCGTGGTCGATGTAGCGCAGCACGTACACCACCATCCCGCATATCACGAGCGCCGCGATCAGCAACACGGAGATCGCCCGGTTGGTGATCTTTCTCATTCGTCATCCTCCCAGTCGTCCTCGTCGTCCTCTTCCTCGTCCGCGATGCGCTTGACGGCGTTGACCGCAAAAGCTCGCGCTGCGCCGGTTGTCGGCGCTCTTAACATATGCCATCATCATCCAGCACGCAAGAAGCGACGAGCCGCCGCGCGACACGAACGGGAACGTCACACCCGTGAACGGCAGAATGTCCAGCGAGCCGAACACGTTCAGCGCCAGCTGCACCAGAAGCATGCTCATCGCCGCGCACGCGGCGATAGAGTAGTACGCCGAGCGGCCGTGCCGCGCCGAGCGCACCGCGAAGAACGCCAGCGTCAGCACCGCGAGCACCATGCATATCCCGATGATCAGCCCCAGCTCCTCGCAGATGAGGGCAAACACCATGTCCGTGTTCGCCGCGAAAATATTCTCCAGCCAGCCGTTTCCCGCGCCCTTGCCGAAGAGCCCGCCCGAGGCGGCGGCGGACATGGCGCGCGTCTGCTGATAGCCCTTGTCGTAAATATCCTCCCACACGTGCCCCCACGCGGCGAAGCGCTGGGCAATGTACGGCTTAACGGACACCGCCAGAAACCCGGCGAGCCCCGCGCCCGACACCGCCAGCAGCACCGTCGCGATGGACCCGGAGCGCATGAACGAGATGACCAGAAAGCTCACGAAGAATATGAGCGCCGTGCCGAAGTCGCCGATGAGCGCGAGCGCCACGACGCACACGGCGGAAAAGCCGATGAACGTGTACAGGTTTCGTGTGCGGTAGAGCCGGTCAAGCGTGGACGCGCCCACATAGATGTACAGCGCCTTCACAAACTCCGAGGGCTGGAACGAGTACCCGCCGAACTCAAGCCAGTTGCGCGCGCCGAATACGGCGTCGCTCGTCACGACGTTCAGCCCCAGCAGCGCCAGCGCGAACACCGCGACAGGGATGCGCGCGAGCGATGTGCGCCGGAGGTTTCGCAGCCACCAGCCGTCTATCAGAAAAAGCACCACGCCCGCCGCCGTCAGCAGAAGCTGTTTGTACATATCCTCCGGCGTGGACGATGCCGCCACTGACATACCCAGCGAGCTGAGATAGAACGCGAGCGTCTCGACCTCAAAGCCGCTGCGTCCGATGAAGCGCATCGCGTAGTAGCACAGCCACTGTATGCACATCAGCCCTGCGAACGCCAGCGCGATGTCGCGCACGTATTCCGGCTCCGCGGAGAACAGGTGCTCCGTCAGCAGAAACGCCTGCAAAAGCGTCAGCTCAATAAGCGTCACGGCAGGGGAGACGGACTGCCCCCGCGCGGGTGCGGTGCTGCTCAAGCGCCTCGCGCTGCTCGGTGTTCACCGGCAGAAAGCGCATCACGGTCCCCGCGAGGTTCAGCACATCGCCGGAGCGCACTTCCACGCCGTTCGCGCCGACCTTCACGCCGTTGACCCATACCCCGCCCTTGGAGAAGATGTCGTACAGCCGCCACGCGCCCTTGTCAGAGCGCATGAGGACCGCATGCACGCGCCCGATGCCGGGCATGTCCACGCGAATGTCGGAGAAACGGGAGCGCCCGATGAGGTTTTCCCAGTGGTAGATGGGCAGGTTCTCGCGCCCGCGGCAGATGTAGCCCCACAGCTCCGGCTCGTAGCGGTCGCTCAGCATTGAGCGTATGCACCGCACGAGTATCGCCAGCGACAGGATGATCATGCCGTATTTCGCTGTCGTGACAGCGTATTCCCCAGCAGCGCCAAGCCCGTTCCTCCGTTTCCTTAGTAAATTACACATACTATATCAAATTATATTATACCACAAGCTATACCCGGTTGACAACTGCGGTGCGGTAAACTACAATAAACAGCATGAAAAACGCTGAAAGAAAACGCAATATCCGCCCCGCGGACAAAAGGACGCGCATATGGGTGCTCGCGCTCGCGGCGGTGTGCGCCGTGTGCGCGGCGGCGTACCTGCTTGCCGGTGCGCTCGGCGGCGGGACGACGGCGGTCGTGCGTGTCGACGGGGAGGCGCTTTACCGCATCGACCTCTCCTCGGTCACGGAGGCTTATGATATAAGCATCGACACGCAGTACGGCCACAACACGGTGCACGTCGCGCCGGGGAGCATCGCGGTCACGGCGGCGGACTGCCCGGACGGGGTGTGCGTCGCGCAGGGTGCGCTCACGCACGGGGGCGTGCCGATAATCTGCATGCCGCACCATCTGAGCGTGCGGATAGAGGGGAGCGGGATAGATGCCTAAGACAAAGAAGCTCGCGCTCATGGCGGTGCTGACCGCCATCGCGCTCACCATATTCATGATCGAGGCGCAGATACCCGCGCCCGTGCCGATACCGGGCGTGAAGCTCGGTCTTGCCAACATCATCACGCTCACCGCCATGCTCATCCTCGGCAAGAAGGAGGCGGGCGCGGTGCTCGCCGCGCGCATCATCATGGGCGCGATGTTTGCCGGCAGCCCGTCTGCGATACTATACAGCGGCGCAGGCGGCGTGCTCGCGTATGCGGTGATGTGCCTCATGGTCGGTCATGTGCCGGAAAAGCGGCTGTGGGCGGTGTCCGCGGTGTCGGCAGTGGCGCACAACATGGGGCAGCTGCTCGCGTGCGTGCTCGTTGTGAAAACGCCGGGCGTTTTCGTGTACGCCCCGGCGCTCATCGTCTCCGGCATCATCACGGGCGTGTTCACGGGCTTCGGCGCGATGTACCTTGTCCGCGCCGTGCGCAAGCTGAAGCTATGAGACAGCACTATTGAAATAATCAGATTTGACTATTTTCTTATTTGGGGTATAATACGAATACAATAATAAAAATGCACTGCTTGGAAAGGTAGGTAAACAACAATGAGCGAATGCACACATGACTGCTCCAGTTGCGGCGAGGCCTGCGCCAGCCGCGAGCAGGAGAGCTTCAAGAAAGAGCTGCACGAGGGCGCGAGCGTGAAGAAGGTCATTGCCGTTGTCAGCGGCAAGGGCGGCGTGGGCAAGTCCCTCGTCACGAGTCTTCTCGCCTCCGAAATGCAGCGCCGGGGGCACAACGCCGCCATTCTCGACGCGGACATAACCGGCCCCTCCATCCCCAAGTCCTTCGGCATTACCGGCCACTGCTTCGGCACGGATGAATACCTCATCCCCGTCACCACGCACACCGGGCTTCAGATAATGTCCATCAACCTCATCCTCCAGAATGAGCGCGAGCCGGTCGTGTGGCGCGGCCCCGTCATCGCGGGCGCGGTGACGCAGTTCTGGACGGACGTGATGTGGCAGGATGTGGACTATATGTTCGTCGATATGCCTCCCGGAACGGGCGATGTGCCTCTCACGGTGTTCCAGTCCCTGCCCGTTGACGGCATCGTCATTGTCACATCGCCGCAGGATCTTGTCGGCATGATCGTCGCCAAGGCGGTGAAGATGGCGGAAATGATGAACATCCCCGTCATCGGTATAGTGGAGAATATGTCCTACTTCAAGTGCCCCGACTGCGGCAAGGAGCACGCCATCTTCGGCGAGAGCAAGGTCGCGGCGGCAGCGGCGGAGTACGGCATCGCGCACTACGCGCGTCTGCCCATCGACCCGGCAATTGCCACCATGGTCGACGCGGGCGAGGTCGAGCATGTCAGCGGCGAGCATATCGCCCCCATTGCCGACGTTATCGAGAACGGAGAGACGAAATGATAATCGCGGTTGCCTACGATAACGGACAGATAGGCGCGCATTTCGGTCACGCGGAGATGTTCGCGCTCTATGACTATGCCACGAGCGATATAAATTCCTGCGTCAAGCGCCTCATCGACTGCTCCGACCGCCACGGACATCTCGCAATGGCGGAGCTTATGCGCGACAACGGCGTTGACGCGGTGCTCTCGCAGAACATGGGCGAGGAGGCGAAGCGCCAGCTTCTAAGCTTCGGCATTGTTCCTGTCTACGGCTTCTGCGGCGACGCCGACACGGCGGCGGATCTTCTCATCACCGGGCAGCTGCCCATTGGCGGCGGTGATGGAGGCTGCGGCGGCGGATGCGGCGGGTGCTCCGGCTGCGGTCACGACGAGGGCGAGGATTGCTCCTGCGGCGGCGGATGCCACGGCTGCAGCTGAAGACAGGCGGAAAACACCCCGTTCGGGCGCTGACTGTAATTTATTCAATTGTGCGGCGCGGCTTATAGCTTCTTACCCAGTCTATCAGGTGAGAAGAGACCATAACGGTTATCAATGAGAAGACAATACGCACTATGGGGATATAAGTCAGTGACAGCAGCAGCACGACAACATCCGTAAACAAATAAGAATGTGACAGCTTCCAGCGAGAAATATGAGAAATCGTTAAAGCCAGCGCGTCATCTCCGCCGCTGGAGCCTCCTTGCCGAACAATTAAGCCGACGCCTATACCGACAAAGATCCCGCCCAACACGGCGGCGATCAGCGGATGTGCGGACAAATCGGGCAGCATCGGCGGGAAAAGCTCCCATATTTTATAAAAGCCGGAAACAAACAGCGTCGATATGAGTGATATTCTGATAAAGCTCCCGCCTAAAATCTTGAATGCAAGCAGATAACAGGCGGCATCCAGCACGGGCGTAATATAAGCCGGGGATATTTTCAGCCAGTGCTCGACTAACAGCATTAAACCGATAACACCGCCCTCCGTGATGTTCGTCCGCTGGTGAATGTTGTGGATTCCAAAGGTGCAGATTGCGGCTCCGAGCATTATCAGCAGAATTTTTTTGAGGGTCAGTCCGTCTGAAAATCTCTTGTAAGCAGCGAGTATGCGGGGTGTCAATTTAAGTATCCTCCTTGATAAGTTAATACGTTATAAATCTAAACTATATAGCAGCTATAATGTCAAGGGGTTATATGAAAAGATTTTTTCTATCGGTGAGCTTTCAAGATTGCAAAATATATCTCGCCAGACCTTGATTTTCTATGACAAAACAGGGCTTTTCCGTCCTGCATATATCGATCCTGATAACGGCTACCGCTATTACAGCTCCAATCAGCTCGACTATTTGGACACGATTTGCATAATGAAAAGAATCGGCTTTTCTCTCGGCGAAATCAAAGCGCACATGAAAAGCTACACGATCGATGATTCTATCGTTGCTCTGCGCAAACAGCTTTCTATCATTGATCGCCAAATAAAAGAGCTTCAGATGATAAAAAAGCGTGTTGAGAATAGGTGCTTGCAGATGGAGCATTCCGTTTCTATTCGCGATTGCAGCGATATTGTTTCTGTGGAGGAAGTAAGCTCCCGGTACATTTTGCTTCAAGAGGTCGCAGCGCCTTATACCCTGGAAATGCTCAGTATTGCAACAAAGGAATGCTTTGCCCGGGCATTCAGGGAGCAGCTTCCGGTTTTCTTTCAAAGCGGTGCGATTGTTCCGTATGAGCGCATTTTACAGGGAAGATATACCGAAGCGTCTTTTGCTTTTCTGCCTATCGAAAAAGCAGACAATATTGGCGGAATTGTGGAGCTTCCCAAAGGGAGGAGCGTGTTTACCTACCACATCGGCGACTATCATTCCATTTACAGAGCATACGAACGTATTTTAGAGCACTGCAGAATCAATCGCCTGACCATCGCTTCCGATTCGTATGAGTTTGCCATCAACGACTACCTTTCCACGTCGAAGGAAAGCGAGTATATAACCAAAATCATGTTTTATATTGGTGAAAGTCTTACAAGGACTTTTTTGGCAGGCTGAATCGGGGCGTCTCTTAGCGAGACGCCCCGACAGTTTTATCTGGTCTTCAGCTCAGCACGCTGCCGTCGGCAAGAGTGATGCTGTAACCGTTGAAGTCTATAAGCCCGTTGTTTTCAAGCGTGCTCACCGTGCAGTTGCCGGTCAGCGTCCATGTGCAGCCCTTGCCCACCGTCACGCTGACGTTGCTGTCAACGGCGCTGCCGTCAGTGTTCTTGAGGATGCTGACAGAGCCGGTGAAGCTGCTGCCGTTTTTGAGCGTCAGGGAGAGGGTGGATATGCTGTCGACGAGAATGTCGCCCTCAAGCACCTGATCGTCTGCCGTGACCTCCGCTTGCGCGCCGTTCGCGCCCGCCTTGCCCCAGCCGCGCTCGCCGGAGTTGCCGGTCACGCGCATGAGGTAGCCGTCCTTATCGTTGTTGGTGATCTTCACGCCGGAGAGCGTCACAACGGCGTGGGTGTTCGTGATATAGAACATGTCGCCGCTCTCGCCCGTGAGCGAGCCGCCCGTGATGCTCAGCGACGATGTGCCGACGTCTGCATCGCCGGACATGGACTGATAGATCATCACGTTGTGCACATTCTCGCTGGAGCTTGTCCCCTCGGTCTTGCTCATGCTGCCGGAGACGTCGCAGTCGGTGAGGGTGATGGAATTCTTGCCCTCTATGACCAGTGCTTCTGATCCTTTCGCCGTGAGCGCCGCGTCCTTGACGGTTATGTCCGCGGTGGAGTACACAGCGGGGGCGTTCAGCCCGGAGGAGGTATACGTGCCGCCGGTCACGCTGACCGTGCCGCCCACCCGGTCGGAGCGTATCGCGGCGGAGGAGCTGCCCGCGGTGGACACGGTGAGGTCGTTTGCGATCGTTGTGCCGCCGCCGGTCGTCTGTATGCCGCCGGAATTGTCGGCGCTGGTGGTGATGGTGGAATCAGAGATGGTGACGGTCGTGCCGCTGCCGTAGCTGAACACGCCGTTGCTGTTCTGTGCGTCGGAGGTAATGGTTGCGCCTGTGATCTCGACCTCCGCGCCGTTCGTGGCGAGCACGGCGGCGTTCATGCCGTAAAAGTCGCCGCTTTCGGGATTGGAGCTTGCGCCGGAGGCCTTGTCCACCGTGATGTTCTTGAGCGTGACCTTTGCGCCGGCGATGCGCAGGGCGTTCTCGTCGTCGCCAGTGGAGGTGTACGTCTTGCCGGAATACGTGCCGTCGGTGTCGATGGTGTTCGCGCTCGTGCCCTGCGTCACTTCGCCGCTGCCGCCGCCGAAGCCGCCCGGTCCCCCGGGGGCGCCGCCGTTCATGTCAGGGGGCTGCTGTCCGTCGGGCATTTCCGGCGGTTCTTCGCCGTCGGGCTTTTCGGGCGGGGTGTTTGTGCTGCCCGCGGCATTGCTCGGTGCGCCCGCCGCCTCCGCGGATGTGGCGGAGCACGCGGTGCACAGCACCAGCATTGCCAGCGCCAGTATCAATGACAGTATGCGTTTTGATTTCATGTATATCATCCTTTCGGTCATCTACGCGCATAGGATACCCCTCAATGCTTAACTCAGCCTAAATAAAAGATGAAATAAATGTGAATACGTTAAAATCCCCAAAGCCCGCGAGCGCGGACTTTGGGGATTCATAATATCTATTGCTGTTACTCCTCAATGTGCTCCATGCCCTGGCTGACGATGGTGCGCACGTGGTCGTCGGCGAGGGAGTAGAACACGCTGCGCCCCTCGCGGCGGCTCTTGATGAGCTTATTCTGCTTTAAAATCTTCAACTGGTGCGACACGGCGGACACGGTCATGTTCAGCGCCGCGGCGAGGTCGCACACACATACCTCCGCCTCGAACAGCACGAACAGTATCCGTATGCGCGTCGAGTCGCCGAACACCTTGAAAAGCTCCGCAAGGTCGTAAAGCTCCTCCTCTGGGGGCAGCGTATCACGCACGATCTTCAAAAGCTCCTCGTGCACTTCGCTCGTCTCGCAGCAGTCGATTTCCCTGTCGTTTGCCATGCTTCCGCTCCTGTTTTCCTGATTAAAGATGCTTCACGTTCAGCGCCCGGACGGCGTTGAGCACTGCGATCACCATCACGCCAACGTCGGCGAAAATGGCGACCCACATATTCGCAATGCCGACCGCGCCCAGCGCGAGGCAGATGAACTTCACGCCGATGGCGAAGTAGATGTTCTCGTACACGATGCGCAGGCACTTGCGCGAAATGCGTATTGCCTTTGCAATCTTGAGGGGCTGTCGTCCATCAGCACGACGTCGGACGCCTCTATCGCCGCGTCAGAGCCGAGTGCGCCCATCGCGATGCCGATGTCCGCGCGCGAGAGCACAGGCGCGTCGTTTATCCCGTCGCCCACGAAGGCGAGCATTTCGTCCTTGCCCTTCGCGGCGAGCAGCTCCTCCACGTGCTTGACCTTATCCTCCGGCAGCAGCTGGCTGTACACCTTGTCGATGCCCAGCTCGCCCGCCACGCTCTGCGCGACCTTGTCACTGTCGCCGGTGAGCATGACGGTCTCTTTCACGCCGATGCTCTTGAGCGCGCGGATCGCGTCTTTCGCGTCGGGCTTGACAACGTCGCAGATGAGGATATGCCCGCAGTATTTGCCGTCTATCGCCACGTGCACCACCGTGCCGACATGGTGGCACTCGACGTATTCAATGCCGAGCTGCTCCATCAGGTGGTGGTTGCCGGCGGCGACGGTGTGCCGTCGACAACGGCGGTCACGCCGTGCCCGCTTATCTCCTGCGTCGCTCACGCGGGTCTTGTCGAGCGGCTCCTTGACCGCCTTGCGCAGGCTCTGGCTGATGGGGTGGGTGGAATAGCTCTCGGCGAGTGCGGCGTATTCCAGAAGCTTCTGCTCGTCAATGGCGCTGTGGTGGATGCCCGCGACCTCGAAAACGCCCTGCGTCATAGTGCCGGTCTTGTCAAACACAACGTACTTGACCTTTGAAAGCGTCTCCATATAGTTCGAGCCTTTCACCAGCACGCCCGCGTTGCTCGCCCCGCCGATACCGGCAAAGAAGCTGAGCGGAATGCTGATAACGAGCGCGCACGGGCAGGAGATGACGAGGAACGTCAGCGCGCGGTATATCCACGTGCCGAAGTCCGCGGCGTTGCCCGCGATGAGGTTGACGACCGGCGGGATGATCGCCAGCACCAGCGCGCTGTAACACACTGCGGGGGTGTATATGCGCGCGAATTTCGAGATGAACGCCTCGCTCTTGGACTTGCGCGAGCTTGCGTTCTCCACAAGCTCCAGTATCTTTGACGCGGTAGACTCGCCGAATTCCTTCGTCGTTCTGATCTTCAGCAGACCCGTGTCGTTGATGCAGCCGCTTATGACCTCGTCCCCGACGGAGACGTTGCGCGGCAGGCTCTCGCCGGTCAGCGCCGCGGTGTTCAGCACGCTCGTGCCCTCCACGATGACGCCGTCAATGGGTATCTTCTCGCCCGGCTGCACGACGATGACCGTACCGATGGCGATCTCATCCGGGTCATGGCGCACGAGCTGACCGTTCTCGTCCTCGGTGTTGGCGTAGTCGGGGCGGATGTCCATGAGTTGACCTATGCTGCGGCGGCTCTTGCCCACGGCGATATGCTCAAACAGCTCGCCGATCTGATAGAATATCATAACGGCGACGCCCTCTTTGTAATCGCCCAGCGCGACAGCGCCCACCGTCGCCACCGCCATGAGGAAGTTCTCGTCGAACGGCTGGCGGTTTTAAGACCCTTGAACGCCTTGATGAGCGTTTCATACCCGATGGTCAGATAGGGGATGAGGTACAGCGCGAATTTCAGCCAGCCCTCTACCGGCAGCAGCTCCAGCGCCACCACCATCACCGTGGCGGCGATAATGCGCCACAGCGCTTTCTTTTGCTTCTTGTTCATGGTCACACACCCTTATTCAATGGATTGGCTGTAATATTAATATCAGAAGTTAGAAGAAGATCTCGCAGTCGTCCTCGACACGCTTGCAGTTTTCAGAACGTCCTGCATGACGGACTTCACATCCGCGCCGTCCTCGAACTCCACGGTCATTTTCAGCGCCATGAAGTTCACCACGGCGTCCTTCACGCCCGCGGTCTCCTTTGCTGCCTGCTCCATCTTGTTGGCGCAGTTCGCGCAGTCAACGTCTATCATGTAGGTCTTTTTCATCGTAGCTTCTCCTTTGATATTGATTTAATATTTGAACAATCATTCAACTGTTCAATTGCATTATATGACCGTCAGCGCGATATGTCAATAGGAGAGATGAAAAACTTGCGCAATTTTATACTGGAAACGAAAACAGCACTGCGGATCAGCGTCCGCGGTGCTGTTTTCTGCATTTTTGTCAAAGTTGACAGGTGCGCTTTTGAATATATGCAAAATCGTATGAATATTTTTTCGCAGTAGTGTACAACTGCGAAAACTAAACAGCACTTTGCACTATAATTAAATGAGAAATTTGTGCAATTTGATGTTGAATTTTTTCCCAAAACGTATGGTAAAATGACCATACTTGCGAGTCAAAACCTGTACATTATGCAGATTTGATTTTACTTTTCGATCTGATTTTTTCTCAGTTGTACACTACTGCGAAAACTATCGTGGTATTACCCCCTTGTTCCTTTGGGGATAATATAGAATTTTTAAGAAAGGAGAAAAACTATGAAAGGAAACAAACTGGTAATTGCGGTCATACTTGCGTTGATAGTATGTCTCGTGCTTATCCCGACCTGTGCCTTTGCGGACGGCGAGCAGCTTGTGCAGCAGTCTGCAGCGGGAGAGGGCGGCAGTGACAATGGAGCGGGTGACACCTCTCCTGGCGACATGATGAGGGCCAGAATCTGCCCGATTCTGGCGACAATGGAGCGGCTGACCCCGCTTCCGGCGACAATTCCTCGAATGTCGGGGATGGCGATGGTACCAAGGTTGAAGAAACAATAGTCGAAGAGACTAAGGGCAATGATACCGAGGAGAGCAAAGTCGTCGAGGAGGGCACTTCCGGCGCGGAGAACGGCGCTCCCGTAATGCTTAGCGGCACAAAGGGTACTCCTACTCCTGCCCCTGTATCTACTGGGCTTTGGACTTCTGACAGCGGAAAGGAATACGATTCGCTTCAGGACGCAGTTGACAAGGAGGGCGAAGCTGTAAATCTCACGCTCAACCGTGATGGAGATGGCCATGGTCTTATGCTCAAGGCAGGCAGCAAGACCGTA
>VOFG01003645.1_pt1 | contig 55537 bp, 91 predicted proteins | sample 5384171 | NCBI WGS metagenome assembly VOFG01 (sample SAMN12384726, study PRJNA508395) | human gut metagenome | isolation source: healthy gut F | host: Homo sapiens
CACAAACAGAATTGTCATTGCAGCTGATAATGCGTCAAATTTTTGTGACGGGACAGGGATTGCAATCGGGACGTGGGGCCGGGGGAACGAGCATCGCAAACAACCGGATTTGGTTACGGCATTGGAGACGTACGACAAGCGAAAATACCGCCATCTGCTTCTGACGGCGCGCCGGTGGACATAGCGGCGGGAAACGTGGTGTTTTTCGGTTCCGTGGAAGACGGGCTCGTGCGACGAGGGTTTGCTACGTCAGGGTCGCCGATGTCAGGCGTTTGAGGACGAAATACTCTGATGCGTAATACCGGGGCGAGGGAAACGCCGATACGGCAGCGCAGATTGAGTGGATTTGCGATATGCTTGCTAAGAGAGAGGAAGCGGCACGGCGGAGGAGCCGTCACAGCTATGAGACGTATTATTCCGGACGCGGCGAAGTATGCAAATGGGAACGTCACGGACGACTATGTAAAAGTAAACTATCAGTTACCGACGGCGAGCGGATATGTGAAAAAGCTGGGATATGACGCGCGGTACCCGTGGGTGCGTCTGCCGGCGGAGGGTGGGTGCGACGACGACGACGTACTACGCGGACTATTATTACAACCCGGCTAACGCTGTAACGGCGGCGTCTGTCGGCAGCCATTGGTACAATACAATATATGCGAGGCCGACTTTTGGGATTGCGCAAATGCAGCCATAAACGCGGGATTACGCGCCAGGCGAAGATGGGGTGTAAGCAGGGAGGAAAATAGTGACAAATGAGTAAAAGAGCAGTATAATAAAAACAGATACAGGGGCCAATGAAAACGGTTCGCCAAAATGAACTTTTAGTTAAAAGTAACCGCTACCTTTGACCGAGGGCGGTTACTTTTTCGCAAAATGTATAAGGTAGTACAATTACTAAGATAATAACTCTAATTATTGTGCTTTTCATTATGTACTTCATAATCGCACCTCATGGGGTTGTGCGAACCGTCCTCATCCCTCTGTATCTGCTTGGATATAGTATACAAAAACGACAAAGAAAAAGTCAAGCGCTTACACAGGCGCTTTTTGCGCGCAGGATTGCGCGTGCAGAGGGAAGCAAATGGTATGGGCTATTGACGGGCGGCCTATGATGCCGCCGAGAACAGCGTGCTGCGCGACAGGCGGGCCGTGAGCGGGTACCGGACCTATTTGTGCGCGCGCAGGCGGAAGCGGCGGAGGCGGAGGGGTATTGTGAATTAGAAGAAAACTGCACCGCCGGCGTATGATGCGGAGACGGAAAACATTACGGCCTCGTACATGGTGACGGACGGGAAGATTGTGCAGAAGTGGGAGGTGTGGGAAATGTGACAAATGAAACATGGAATAGAGAATAAAACACAGATACAGAAGTTAGCCGTTTAGAACGGTTGGCCTCGGAGTAAACTAAAAACTAGTTATCCTTAGCGGGGACGGCTGTTTGCTTTATAAAAAAGCGAGAGGAATACAATTATGGAAGAAAAATAATCTTTAGTATGTATTTTATTTCGCATCACCCCCTCTCTAAAAGGGAGTGCCAACCGTCCTTATTAAAAACTCCTGTATCTGCTTAAACGATATACAATAAACATATTTCGTCAAGCACACCGGATATGTATCGGTGTGCTTTTTTTTGATAGGAGGGGTACAATGTTCATCAATAAATCCTACCCGTGTGACGCGCGCAACTACCGGCGAGGGCGGCGCGACACGATAAAGCACATTGTCATCCACTACGTCGGCGCAAATAGCAGCGCACTCGCAAACGTAAAAATTACGGCTCATCAAACGTCGGCGCAAGCGCACTTTACGTGGGCCACGCAAGCGAGGGCGGCGCGGTGTATCAAAGCGTCGCCCTGAAAGACTGTCGTGGCACTGCGGACAATGACGGGCGGCAGGTATTATCGCCGGTGCCGCAACGACAACGCGATTGAATTGAGCTGTGCTGTCATAAAGACAGTCATGGAGACTGGTATTTTGACAGTGCCACTGTTCAAAAGCGGCGGAGTTAACGCGTGCGCTCATGCGCGAATACAATATTGATGCACCGAATGTTCTTCGTCACTACGACGTGACGCAAAGTGCTGTCCTGCGCCGTTCGTGCTCGATACGGGACGCGTGGGAAGCGTTTAAAATAGTTTAAAAGGAGTGAAAATATCATGCCACTCACAGTGCAAAAAATTAGATGAGGTTTACGTCAAACCATCGACAACCCGCTTTCGCTGGGGTTCCACATCTTCGACTGTTCGAAGCGCGATGTTGGCGTGCCGAACTACTTCAACGCGGGATTTTGCAAAAAATGCGGACGGGAGCACAATTCCGATTGGCAATTTAGCCGACAGCGGCTGGATTTTCAGTCAGAGTAAAGGACAATGCGGACTGGATTAATGTAGCGAAAAAAAGAAGCTGACGACCATCTGCGACGAACGCGGGCGGCTGTGGGATGGTGCGGACCGGACGACCTTTCGACAATACTTGACTTGCGGGCAGCAATTAGCGGGATTCCGATTGCGCGCGGCGGCCGGCAAAGGTGACGATGGACGAAATCAGGGCGGAGGGCTACGACGGCAACGGAAGAAGCTGTACGAGGGCAATAATGGATTTTTTAGGGCTGCGCGGCGGTATTCCTGTGTACGTTGCGGCGAAGTGCGGGTATGAGTATGTTTTGGATTTTGCGGGCGTTGGGGATAACGGACGCAATCAAATTGGACGGCGGCAGGGCTTTATCTTGCACAACAGGGTGGAAATTGTTAAGACGGGCAGAATCGGAATTAATAATTGTGGCATGTGGGAGGGGTAGAAGATGTGGGAGGAGTTTGTGGTACGGTATTGGATTGAGTTTGCAATGGCGGGGCTGCCTAATATTCCAGGAGTAATTCTCCCACGATCAGGGAAGGTATAAAACTGCGGGGACTTAATTTGCCGGGGACGCCCCGGCTTTTTTTTTGGGGGGATAATTGAGCTATAAAATATATGTACAATATACAAAACAAAATATTAAAAAATAACAAAACCCGCTATCCTATGAGGGAAGCGGGTTTCTTTTGGTCTGAGTGGGGAGACTTGAACTCCCGGCCTCTTGAACCCCATTCAAGCACGCTACCAACTGCGCCACACCCAGATATTCACGACTTATTTATTATATTAAATTTCATACGGAATGTCAATGCTTTTTTTAGATTTCTAAAAAGTCAATAATAGTGTTTGAATAAAAAAATCCCGCATTTAGCGGGATTTTTAACAACTTTAAAACTAAATACCTGATCGCAGCTACTGATTACATCGCCCCGATGTGAGGTGATTAGCACAAGCCGCTGCCCTTAATTCGGTCGACTGCTGCGGAAAACAATGCTTCCTTTTTCATATCGAGTGCCGAGGTTGGCTCATCGAAGATTACAATTGCTGCATCGGACAAAAGTGCGCGCATATTGTTAATCATCTGCCGCTGTCCGCCCGACAGGTTATTGCCGTTTTCCGTCACCATCGTGTCGAGCCCACTCGGCAGGAGCGAATCCATTCTCAATCCCTAAATCATCCGCCAGAGCCATACACCGCTCTTTTGTAACAGATACATTACCAAGCGTAATATTATCGTAGAGGCTCATAGAAAAGAGCGGGTTGTTAGCTGCGACGAAAACAGTACTGCTAATTAAGCGCGGTTTTTCAGCAGGCATATCGTTCACATTAAAATCCGCCGCTATCCGGCTCGTAAAGACCTGTCATAATTTTTAGAAGGTCGACTTTCCGCATCCGCTTTCCCGCGCAGAACGTGGGACTTTCCCTTTTGCAGGTGAATAGAAAAATCGTGTAAAATATTTTGTTTCCCATCGTATGAAAAGCAAATATTGCGAACCTGTGCTGTATCAAGTGCAGGATAAGGCTCCGCCTGTTTACATGTGGGTCTTGTCGCAGGTCAAGCACCTTGCGGATTCGACCCCACGAGACGGAGGACACTGCAATACTTACTGCATATCTGAGCGATACCTCCAGCGGCATGATAAAATCGCGCAGCAGCGTTATGAATACGAATACCTGTCCAAGGCTCATTTCGCCCTGAATTCCCATAAAGCCAAGATAGAGCATCGCAGTAAACATACCGCCAATCCGGATAATCGTGACGATTGTTTCCCGCGCCGCATAAAAGGCTGCCCAACGGTAGCTATTTTTATTGTATACACGTTTATGCTTCATAAAAAAGCTTTTGTGCATACTCCTGTGCACCGTACGTTTTTACCGTGTCCATTCCGCGTACGCTTGTTTCAATCACGCCGCTCATATCGCCAATCGCGTCGCGCATTTTTGCAAGATAGCGTTTGCCGATACGAAGCAGAAGCTGATTTATAACAGAAACCCAATTGAAACGGAAACAACAATGATCCCCGCTTTTGGATTGATATAGACCATATAGCCGCCCGTAACCAGCAAAAGAAATAAATTTGCTACAAGCATGGTCATCATGCCCATAATTTCTGTTGCGGCCGTGACATCGTTACGGATAATAGACTGTACGTCGCCTACGACAAATTCTTCATATTTGCGAAATGGTATTTTTGCCAAATGCTCTGTCAGCTTGACACGCGTTACAGTTGCAAGCTTAAAGTTAAATATTTTCCAATCATTTGATAAACGTACCGCCCAGCGTAATAGGCGAACATAATCAGGGCGGAAAGCAGGATGAAGCCCAGCACAACAGAAAGCGGCTGGCTGCGCGCCGACAGCATATCTACGATGGTCTCTACCCGAGCCGCGGCCCAAACACGGCAGCAATTCGCAAGAATAATCAATCCAAATATGAGCAAAACCCACCAGATATTTTTCCATACAAAATGCTTAAGCAGCTTGTTGTCACGGAATTTCGCATACGTTCGCCACCTCCTTCACGGTTCCATTTTCGACGAGCAATACTCGGTCGAAGGGAAACGCTATCATTTCATGGCAGACAAATAATACTGTTTTTCCTGCAAATTCCTCCCATAGCAGCGCGGCAATCCGCACCGCATTTTCCTTATCCACATTTGCAAAAAAATTTCATCCCCCAGAATTAGATGCGCTCCGGTTTTACGGTACAGCGCGCGCCCGATGTTTAGACGCTGTTTTTCCCCTTCTGAGAGTTGTTTTGGCTGTGAATCTTTGATATGCTCCAGCCGTAATTGGCATAGCACCTCGTCGCAATGGATGTTTGATTCGCCGTAACGAAGCGACAAATTCTCATAAACATTCCCTTCTAATATATTGCTGGTCTGTGATATGTAGCGGTACGTTTGACAAAAGGTATTGAGACCCGCGCTGGCTACGTCCCGCCCGCCATACACGATTTTACCCGAATCCGGCTGGTACAGACCCGCTATCAGGCTCAAAAAGCGTCGACTTTCCGGAGCCATTTTCGCCCTTGATGAGCACCTTTTCGCCGGGATGAATCGTAAAGCTAACGTCGTCGAGGATTTTGCGTGCCCCAAATGAAAAACTCAGATGTTCGCAGACAAGGTCTGCGCTTGATTCGGGCAGCGGTTCTGCCACATCCGGTTCAATGTCCTTATGATTCATGATTTCTTCAATACTGTCGATTGCCGGCAGAGACTGTTTCAGCCCCGAATACCCCTTAAATGAGAAAAATTGATTCCATCAATCAGAAGCATGGAGGTCGATACAAACGCAGTCACTGTGGCAATACTGCCCGTTCCCATGTAGACCAGCACACCACCGATGCCATAAATAACGAGATATTCGCCGACCTTCATCCCCATCCAAATCATTTCCTGTAAAACAAGCCGCCACGCGGCGCGCTGTACGCTTGCTTTCTGCGTTTCCTTTTCTTTTGCGTGCAGCAGGCGGCTGAAAAAAGGATTCGCGGGTGGAAGGAACGAATCGTAATCATGTTATTGAGCAATTGATAATAAAGCTGTTGTTGCCCTTGATGACCGCGACAAGCCGCTCAGACACCTTTTGCAGCTTCTTGCCAAAGTATTCGCACAGATAGCGGAGCATGAAATCGTAAATAACAATTGCGATACATAACCGCCAGTCGACAATTGCCATATATACGACGCAGACGGCGACGAAGCAGATGCCGCGCAGCATATCGACTACGCCGTACATGAATCCCTCGTTTACAATCTCCTCTAAATTATTGACGATGTTTGAAATAATACTGCCGGACGGAACTTTTCAAGCGCGGCTTTGCGCAAGGAAAGCACCTTTGTTGAACAGCTTGACCTGTAGTCCTTCGAGCATTTTTGTGGTCGAGTAGATTTCGAATGCGTATACAAGAGCTGTTGCCGCGCAGAAGGTGACCCCAAAAATCAGTGCCCAGACGCCGGTCTGCATCAGCGCTTCTGCATTCCCATACTCGATTGCGTCAACGCCGCGGCGCAGGAGCTCCGGTTCAAAGATTCGGAGCAGAGAGTAAAGCAGCGTGATAAGGAATGTGGTTGTGGCCAGAAACCGAAAACGCGGGTGCATGCTCTAAAAATGATAGAGCCGCATAAACTGTGCTGTAATTCCTGGTTTTTTTCTTTTCTTGCAATGGTGTACCCATCGTATCCCCCCCTTTTACGTTATGAAACATGGTGTATGAGATACAAATACCCTTTGCTCCCGGACGGCGAGGAGAAGGGTATGAAAAAATTATACAATAAATATAAAATAATTTCCATTTCAAAACTGTTACAATCGCAATAATATCGTGTAACAATTTGTCAATAAAATCACAAATAATAAGAGAATTGCGTTTGCTTTTAACCCAATATTTTGATATAATTAGGAAAAAAATTAAGGAGGCAAATCAAAAAATGAAGCATCCTTTTTGTGTCTAAAATTCCCTCCAATGCGCATAGCGAAAAATTATTAAAGCCGATTCGTGCGGCTGCGAAGACGTATTTAGATACGCCGGTCGAATCGCTGCCGTACACACAGTATGTAAGCTACTATAAAACGGGAAAACCGCACGGCATACGAGGCGATATATACCGAGCATAGGCGGCGGCTAAACGTTTTTACCGCTATGGTACTTAGCGCAGAGGAAGAAAAGTGGCTTTTTGGGGCTGGAAGATATTTTGTGGGCAATTTGCGACGAGTTTACATGGGCGCTTCCGGCGCATGTACGCGGCAGGGAGCAGGCGGACATGGACGAGCATATGCTGACAGTCGATTTGTTTGCCGCGGAGACGGCGTTTGCGCTAAGCGAGGTCTACGCCCTGCTTGGCGAGCGGCTCGCACCGCTTGTGCGCGAGCGGGTGTATCGGGAAAATCAAAAGAAGGATCATTGCCCCTTATATGGAGCAAAATCTGTCGTGGCCGAAAAACAACTGGTCGGCGGTCTGTGCCGGGTCGGTCGGATCGGCAATGTTGCTTTTTAGGGCTTGAGGATACATTTGAGCGGGCAAAGGAGCGGCTGCTGCGCTCGATGCAGGACTTTTTGGAGAGCTATCACGACGACGGCTGCTGCATGGAGGGCGTACTGTACTGGGGGTATGGCTTCGGGTACTTTTGCTTTTTGCCGCACTTGTGCGCGAGTACAGCCACGGCACGGTTGATTTATTCAAAGACGAAAAGGTGCGTAGGATTGCCTCCTTCCGGCAGAAGGCGTTTTTACATGACGATTTAATTGTACCGTTTGCCGACGCGCCGCACAACTTAAACTGCCATATCGGGCTGAATCATTTCCTTGCGCGCGAATACACGGAAGTGACCGCGCCGGACGAACGGTATGAGGCGATTTTTAGACGACGATACGCGTTATCGGTTTGCCGACTTTCTGCGCGACTTTTATTGGTACGATGAAACGCAAAAGCCGCAGCAAGAAAAAGCGGAGACAGCCTGCTGGGAGGAGGCGCAGTGGTACATCCGCAAGGAAAAAGGGCTTTGCGTTTGCCTGCAAAGGCGGAGACAATGACGAGCCGCATAATCCACAATGACATCGGGGCTTTGTTCTGCTTGACGGCAGGGCGTTTATCATTGACGATCTGGGCTGGAGCGAGTATTTATACGGCTACTTCACCGACCAAAGGTACGAGTTTCTTTGTACCTCGTCGCGCGGGCATAGCGTACCAATCGTGAACGGCACATACCAGCAGCCGGGCAAACAGTACGCGGCAAAGCTGCTTGAGCATGACGAAAAGAGCTGTACGCTCGAGCTGTCGGGCGCATATGATGTTGGCGGACTGTCCGCTTTAAAGCGCAGCTTTACGGTTGAAAAAGATGGGGTTACGCTTACCGATACGGTCAGCGGCGAGGATATACAAATAACGGAGCGGTTTGTGACGCGGATAGAGCCTGTCATCGAGGGAAATGCCGTCAGGATTGGACAATACCGGCTCATTTGCGACACGAAGGCGGATATTTCCACGGATATTTTCGTGGATATCTCCGTGTCAAGCGAGCAGTTTGAGCCGCGCCTAAACATCTGTAAAATGGAGATGCGGCCTGTAGAGACGGCATATTTAATTGATTTTCGCTTTTCGGCTACAAGCCGGGTACAGCAGCTGCGGTTTACAATTCAGCAAGTATAATCTTTTGGCTATTTTTTGAATCTGTTACCTTTTGGGACAGATATGTAAAATCTGTCCGTTTTATAACAGGAGGAAAACGGATATGATAAAATGTCTCAAAAATCTTTGGGATTTTTGAGACATTTAAGAAACGCTGTCGGGGCACCGCCCCTTCTCCCGCTGAGAGCGGGAACGCGTTTTCTTCATGGGTGTGCCATTGTTAGTGCCGCATTTATGATAAAATAACAGAAAAAGAATTCGGAAGAAGGGGTTTGCTTGAAGCAATCGGACTTAACGCGGACGATATTATCTGCAACGGTTGATAAGGCAATTGACGATATTAGAAAAGACCCGGACAGAACCGCCCGTAACCTGATTGATTTGGGCCTGCACTTTTCAAACGGCGCATTTCAAAAGAGGCTATTTGCGACCGCGCAGAATATGCTTAAAAATGAAGAAAGTGCGTACTACACGCTCATCAAAGATGTTGTATACCATGTCGAGCAGGAAACGCTAAAAATGTTCAGGATGAATTTGGGATACAATGGCTGTACAAATGGAGCGTGTCTGATTCGTGAAAACGAGGAAAAGTACGGCTATAACATTCCGTGGGCGATTGCGTTTACGCTTGCACCATGCTGTGCGCTGCTTCAGGGCGGCAGGATTGAGGATGCGATTGCACAAGCGCGCGCGCTTGGCGTTTACACATATTTACTGTTTTTGCGATACTGACTGTATTGAGCAGGTTAGCCGTTTGGTTACGCAATACGGTGATTGCGCCTTCCTTCTTTTTACCACACCGGAGGTATTGACGAGTGAAAATGTGGCGCGGCTGTACGGAAAACATAACTTAATGGTGTCTGTTTTGGTGGATTCGCCGGCGTTTTCCGATTGTGCCGCGCGGCTGCGCGAGGGGAAGTTTTTGTTTGCGGCGCACAGCTATTATACGGATTCGTGCGATGCACTCGCGTCCATATTAGAAGAGGTAATTCTCCCGTCGCACTGTGTTTTTACATTTTTTATCGCCGGAGACGAGGCGGCGTGCAGACGCGGGAGCAGGCAGCATCACAGGTCCGCGCAATACGGGAAGCGCAGCGTTACCGACGGTTTTGATAGATTTACTTTCAGATTTATTGTATATCGACCAAATCGTTTCCGACGAGGCGTGCTCCGTCGGCTTCTGCGCGGACGGGAGCGCATATTTGTTTGGACAAAGTGGAAGCTTACACGGAATATAATGTATGCAATAGCAGAATCGCGGATATATTAAAGAAAATTGCACCGCGCAAAAACAAAAGACAGAAAATAAAAAAACGCAATTCTGTAAGACTGACGCATCAGAATTGCGAAAAGGATTCGCTGTACTTGCGGCCCCGGTCACGGCCATGCGCAGCAAATGGGTGAATTCCGGTGCGGACAGGCCGGGTGTTTTAAGCAGCCAGCGGTCAATCGCTGCTAAAAGGCGTCCGCAAAAAACGTCGTATAAAAAACGGGTCGGCTCTTTTCTCACTTTCAAATATTTCTGAGAGAATAACAACCACGACAGGCGTCAGCATTTCCCAAAAATAATCGCGGAAAGAGTTTTGCCCTTCAACTTGGAGTGCGTTGCAATAAAACGGGCGGTTTCGTTCTAAATAGATACAAATATCGGTAAGAATATCCCACCCGTCCGAGTAATCCTTATCGCGCACCGCGCCGACAAATTCCGTATAATATATCCAGTTGACAAGGTCGTATTTGTCTTTAAAGTGGTAATAGAAGCTTTTTGCGGTTCATGTCACAGAGCGCACAGATGTCCCCGACGCTGATTTTCGCAAACGGCTTCTGCGCCATGAGCTGCTTCATTGCACCTGCCAGTGCTTTTTTTTTTGTAATATTGAGTCAGGCATACGACACCTCCTGTGGTCGGATAAGGGGAAAACATGAACTGTCTCAAAAGCTGTACTTTTGAGACTATTTGTCAGACCTGAAGAAAACGCGTTCCCGCTCTGCGGGAGGGGGCGGTGTCCCGACAGCGGTTTTCTTCCAATGTCTCAAAATCAAAGATTTTGAGACTATTTTTTAAGGACGCTGCACTTTGCAACGGTTCTAAAAAATGGGACAAAAGTACAAAAGTGTCAAAAAATCGACAGTTTTACTATTATGTGAAAAAAATTGGACGGTTTTTGTTTTTGTCTGATGACAAATTTGTATTTGTATCGTATGCTATGCATATCAGGTCGATACATAAGTCTATTTTGAGGAGGAATTGATTTGCAACCCCACAGTATGGAACTACAAGAGCTAATCCGCTCGCTTGGCACCGATGCCGCAAAGGGGCTTAGTGCGCAAAGCGCGGCCCAAGCACAAAACAAATACGGCGAAAACAAGCTGCGCGAAAAAAAGAAAAAGACGAATCTACAACGGTTTTTGACCAGTTTAAAGATGTCATGATTTTGATTTTGCTCGCGGCAGCGCCGTTTCGTTCGGTATCGCGTGCTACGAGGGAATCCGCGCGAGTTTTTTGAGCCGGGTTTGATTGTACTGATTGTAATATTAAACGCGGTCATGGGTGTGATGCAGGAAAGTAAGGCGGAAAGGGCACTCGACGCGCTCAAAGGCCTGTCGTCGCCGCACGCAAGGGTGATTCGTGACGGCATAGAACAGGTCATTGATGCGGTGAATTTGGTACCCGGAGATATTATCCGCTTAGAGGCCGGCGACTTTGTGCCGGCGGACGCGCGCCTTTGCGTTCGGTGAGCTTAAAGTCAGAGGAGTCTGCTCTTACGGGCGAGTCTGTCCCGTCGGAAAAGGACGCAGACGCTGCGGTAGAGGAAAACGCTCCGCTCGGCGATCGTGTCAACATGGTTTTTTCCGGCTGTTCTATCACATACGGTACGGCAACAGCTGTCGTTACGGGAACGGTATGGACACCGAAATGGGCAAAATTACCAAACCTGCTCGAAGGCGAGAGCGATACACAGACGCCGCTGCAAAAAAGCTCGCGAATCTGGGCAAATATCTCGGTATCGTCGCGCTCGCAGCGTGCGCTGTTATTTTTGTCGTAGGATTGATTGATGGACTTCCGGCGATGGAGATGTTTATGACGGCGGTTTCGCTCGCCGTTTCCGCAATTCCGGAGGGGCTTCCGGCAATTGTGACAATTGTGTTGTCGATTGGTGTCCAGCGTATGGTGAAGAAAAAACGCGATTATCCGCCGTTTACCGGCGGTAGAAACGCTCGGCAGCGCGTCGGTCATTTGTTCGGATAAGACGGGTACGCTGACGCAAAACCGGATGACGCTTGTGCAGGCATATGTGGACGGGAGCGGCGCATTAGAGCCTATCAGTGCGCAGAACTCCGAGCCGGTACGCCTGCTGTTACAGTACGGAACCCTGTGCAGCGACGGCTCGGAGACGGTTGAGTACGGGGGAGAATAGCTCATCGGCGGCCCAACGGAAACGTCGATTGTGCTCGCGGCGTACAAAAACGGTATGGAAAAAAATGCGCTGAATCAGAAGTATCCGCGCCGCGCAGAGCTGCCGTTCGATTCCGACCGAAAGCTGATGAGCACGGTGAACGAAATTGACGGAACCTATATTGTAATTGTGAAGGGCGCGTTTGACGTGTTGGCAGCGCGCTGTGTCGCGGGCGACATTGCGGCGGCGCGTAAAATCAACGATGAAATGAGCGCGAAGGCGCTGCGTGTGCTCGCTGTTGCATATAAGCAGGTTGACGCAATTCCGCAGACACTGACGAGCGAAACGTTGGAAAATGGGCTGACACTGATGGGATTGGTTGGTATGATTGACCCGCCGCGCCCTGGAGGCGAAAGGAGGCCGTTGCTGTATGCCGGCAGGCGGGTATCAAGCCGGTTATGATAACGGGCGACCATGTTGTGACCGCATCTGCGATTGCAAAAGAACTTGGCATCTTACAGGACGGCGACGAAGCCATCACAGGCGCGGAGCTTGATACGATGGACGATGCTGCGCTGGAGCGGCGGGTCCGCGGTATCTCGGTTTATGCACGCGTTTCGCCGGAAAATAAAATTCGTATCGTACATGCGTGGCAGAAAACGGGTGAGATTGTGTCCATGACCGGCGACGGCGTCAACGATGCGCCCGCACTGAAAGCGGCGGATATTGGCTGCGCAATGGGGATCACGGGAACGGATGTTGCAAAGGGCGCGGCGGATATTACACTGACGGACGACAATTTTGCGACCATTGTGGACGCGGTGCGCGAAGGCCGCGGTATTTATGCAAATATTAAAAAGGTGGTCGGCTTCCTGCTGGGGACGAATATCGGCGAAGTGTTGACGGTGTTTTTGCGATGCTGCTGTGGCGGCAAACGCCGCTTCTTTCGATGCAGCTTTTGTGGATTAATCTTGTAACGGACAGTATGCCCGCGATTGCGCTTGGCATGGAAGCGGTCGAAAAGGATGTAATGGACAAAAACCGAAGCCAAAGAGCGAAGGATTGTTTGCACATGGGTTCGGTGTACGGATTGCGCTGCAGGGCTGTATGTTCGGCGCGCTGACGCTTTTAGCGTTCTATTTGGGGCAGACGATGACGGGCGAGCTCGCTGCGGGACAGACAATGGCGTTTATTGTGCTATCCCTGTCGCAGGTTGTACAGGCGTTTAACATGCGCTGGAGCATTCGCTGTTTAAGATTGGGCCGTTTTTCGAATAAAAAGCTAAATCTTGCCGCGCTTGCGTCGCTGTTGCTTGTGCTCGCGGGTTGTATTTACGCCGCTGATGATTCCGTTCGGACTTGTGACGCTCACGCCGCAGCTCTATCTGATTGCGTTTGGGCTTTGCCTTGTACCGCTCGTAGTGATGGAGTTGTCAAAAAGCATTTGGACTGATAAAACATCAATCATAATGATGTCAATGTGTTAGACCAGAAAAAAAGATGATATGCCATTTTGGGTATATCATCTTTTTTTGTCTGACGGACTCAAAATAATTCATCATATTAAAAATAAGCGACTTTTCCTTTTTCTGTCAGATGGCTGATATTTAACACTTCGTCTGTATTGATTCCTAAGATATAGTCGGTCGATGTGTGAAAAATCTGAGAAAGTTCTACCAGCATGGCGGTGGAAGGAATCGAAATTCCCATTTCCCACGCATTCACACTTGAGCGTGTTACATTTAAATGCTGCGCCAGTTCGGTCTGTGTAAAATTATTTAGTATTCTGAGCTCTTTGATTCGCTCTGCGGAAAAATAATAATCATATTAACACCTCTTATGATTATTATATGGCATCGACAAAAAGATATATAATTATCGCGATTGATTATTTATAATTGACACAAACGAAAACTGTGTGCTATACTATATATGAATGTATAAAAAAGCTGGCTTGAGGAAATGATAGGGTAGACAGTAAATATTTTCCACAACCGTGCTGTCAAATACATGAAATAAGGTGAACGTATGGCAAAACACAAAATCAAATTGGGATGTCCCTTTCAGCGTTAGGACAAGCAACGAGAGAGGGTCTTCTTGACCATGTGTATAAAAACACCGGGTGTGAGTATCTATCGGATTTGCATGATATACGCTATAGACAGACGGCGTTAGAGCTTGTTTTAGAGGCGGCGGACGATAACTATTCGCTCAGAGAATGGTCTGACTGTCTTTCTTATGTTTTACAGGCAAATATTTGTGGTGCATCTGTGGAAGAAATCAAAAAAAATGGGGCGTAATTACGCGATTAGAAACCATATAATTGATTAAATGGGCTTTTTAAAATAATAATTGGCCGGAAGGAGTGGATCCTTCCGGCCGTGTTTTTGTATTATTTGTCACGCGGTTACAATATTGTTTGCTTTTTGCAGGCCAAGCTTTTCGACAGCCTGTTCGCGCATTTTGTATTTTAAGATTTTCCCTGCTGCGTTCATAGGAAACTCATCCACAAAGTCGATATAGCGCGGCACCTTATGCTTTGCCATATGGGTCATAACGTATTCCTTGAGCTCTTCCTCTGTCAGCGTTTCGCCTTCCTTGATGATGACGCAGGCCATAATTTCTTCGCCGTAATCTTTGTCCGGCACACCGATTACCTGTACATCGTTTACCTTCGGATGCGTATAGATAAAGTCTTCAATTTCTTTCGGATAAATGTTCTCGCCGCCGCGGATAATCATATCCTTGATTCTGCCGGTAATTTTATAGTTGCCCTCCGGCGTACGGCGCGCCAAGTCACCCGTGTGCAGCCAGCCGTTTTCATCAATCGCCGCTGCTGTCGCCTCTGGCATTTTGTAGTAACCCTTCATAATGTTGTACCCGCGCGCAACAAACTCGCCGTCCACCTCGTCGGCAAATCTTCGCCCGTTTCCGGGTCGACAATTTTACACTCAACGCCGAACATTGCGCCGCCGACCGTGTTGACACGTACATCGAGCGAGTCGGTCGTTTTGCTCATCGTACAGCCGGGCGACGCCTCTGTCTGTCCATACGTGATACAAATTTCATCCATATGCATTTTTTCTACAACGTCCTGCATAACCTTGACCGGGCAAGGGCTGCCCGCCATAATGCCGGTACGCATGTAGGAAAAAGTCCGTCTTATCAAAGTCCTCGTGCCCGAGCATTGCGATAAACATCGTCGGCACGCCGTGAAATGCCGTGATTTTTCTTTATTAATGCACGCGAGCGAGCGACGCGGTGAAAACGCCGGCATCGGCGACATCGTTACACCGTGCGTCATCGACGCTGTCATCGCAAGCACCATACCGAAGCAGTGGAACATCGGAACCTGTATCATCATGCGGTCGGCTGTGGACAAATCCATACAGTCGCCAATCGCCTTACCGTTATTGACAACGTTGTAATGCGTCAGCATAACGCCTTTCGGGAAGCCCGTTGTACCGGACGTATACTGCATGTTGCAAACATCGTGCTTATTAATCTGTCTGCGGCGGCGTTCCACCTCGGAAAGCGGCGTTTTTCAGCCAGCGCCATCGCCTCGTCCCATGTAAAGCAGCCCTCTTGCTTACTGTCAACCGTAATTATGTTTTCAGCACCGGCAGCTTCTCCGAGTTAAGCTCGCCGGGCGCGCAGATTCCAAGTTCGGGACAGAGTTCCTTCATAATTCCAACGTAGTCGGAATCCTTAAAGCCGTCAATCATTACGAGTGTATGCGTGTCCGACTGACGCAGCAGATACTCCGCCTCGTGGATTTTGTACGCCGTATTGACCGTCACAAGCACCGCGCCGATTTTTGTCGTCGCCCAGAAGGTGATATACCAAGCGGGCACATTCGTTGCCCATATCGCAACGTGGTCGCCGCGCTGTACACCCATTGCAATGAGCGCGCGCGCAAAAGTGTCCACGTCGTCGCGGAACTGTGGGTAGGTCCTTGTATAATCGAGCTCCGCATACCGGAACGCATACTGGTCCGGGAACTCCTTGCACATCCGGTCGAGTACGTCCGGGAAGGTCTCGTCAATGAGCATTTCTTTGCGCCATACGTATTTTCCCGTTTTTGCGTTGTTGTCCTGCAAAAACGAATGATTTTCCTTTTGATATGCTGTCATGTAATGCATAAACTGTGGGAAAACGATACCCGCGTCGGACAGCTGCGCTGCCCAGCGTTTTACCCATTCAAGCGAAACGTAGCCGTCGTAGCCAATGCCTTGCAGCGCGCAGAGCATATCCCTGATTGGTAAATCGCCTTCACCCATCATTTTATAAGCTACGGTGTCGCCAGCCATTACGCTGTCTTTTACATGGACATATTTAATATAGCGTCCAATATTGTCAATTGTCTGCTGTGCAGACTCGCCCATATAACGATACGGGTGATGCATATCCCAAAGGGCCATAACCGACGGATGGTCAACCGCCTCAAAAGCTTTGCGAGGCGCGCTGTATCAGCATAAACACCGTTGGTCTCTACCAGCAGCGTTGTGCCGCTCTGCTTTTGCCTCGGGCGCAAGCTCTTTTAAAATGGTTACGACATACGTATCGTCCACATCGGTCGTCGGGTTCGGTTCAAGGTCGGCCAGAATCCGAATATACGGTGTACCGAGTTCTTTTGCGAGCGCAATGTAGCTACGGATTTCGCTTTTTGTCTCTTCTTCCTTTTCTTTAAACTTCAGACAGCATCCGCTCGACAGGCACGGGATCTCAAGCCCCAAGGATGCAAGCTTTTCTTTGTCGCGGGGAGCGCGCTTTGTGTAAACGGGCGCGCTTTTTACCGCGTAAATATCGTTACCAAGGCCACGGATTTCGATTCCGTTGAAGCCAAAATCCTTCGCCATGGCGTAAATGTCCGGCCAGTCAAAGTCCGGACAGCCTAAAGTCGAAAATGCCAGTTTCATTTCCATCCTCCCTTTTCAAACAACGTCTCAAAAGCAAAACTTCTAAAAATATTGTATCACATATTATATGGTTTTTCAATATCGTAGAGATATTGTATACAGGATAACAAGAAACAGGAAATGATTTTCAGTGTATGAAAACTTTTATGAAATTCTTTTTTGAGACAATTCTGTTGCTTCTTACAGAATCAATCGTGCTATTGCCCCGGCATAATTACAGTCGCCATCCTCGTTCCTCGTCCCACTCGACCGTGTAGCCCAGCTCCTCGGACAAAAACCGCAGCGGTACCATCGTCTTGTCGCCGACTAATCGGGCTGGTACATCCATCGTGACCTGCTCTCCGTTCACCGTTGCGGTGGTATTGTCGATTGAAAAGTTGATCGTCGTGTTCGCCTTCTGCGCGATGGCCGTCTGTGTGTCGTTGTCCCAGTCCACCTCGGCACCGAGCTGCTCGAACAGGAACCGCATTGGTACGAGCGTGCGGTCGGACTCGGTGATGGGCGGCTGGGTAAAGCCGAGAACAGTGTCGTTCACGCAGACGTAGGGCGCGGATTTTTGGGCTTCTAATGCATCGTATAATTCTTGTGTTGAAACTGTTAATTTCCAGCTTCTTGGCATATTATCTTGTAAAATAACAGTGATGCAGCCGCTATTTTCGTAAATATTATCTACCAACCATATTTTTATGGCAGTCGGAACCGCTATTTTTACAAAGTAAACATTATCATTTGAAAAATAAAAACTACCTTCAGCATCATATTTCACAATCAATCTCCAAATTCCGTGCAGTACGAACTTTTTTCCTCTCTGCTTCATATTGAATCGGTATAAACGCTCCGAATTTTAGTGCGACGCTATCGGTCGGCTGGGAAATGTTTGTTGTACCAGCATTGGGACATTTTGTACGCCAATTTATTATTAGCCCGTGGCAGCATATTGTCCGTCGTCTGCTCCCAGTTTTCAAAGTCTGTTGATACCATTACACGCGGCGGTATACACTCTGTACTGTTAGGTATTACCTTTGTTGGTAAATAACAATAATATTTACCATCGTAATAACTAATGTCTGTAACATACATATCAAAAGGTATGCTCTTTCAATAGATTGAAATTCTTGTCGTACAACTGTACCGGATATCTACTCTCACTCCATACCTTAATGGCATTAGCAGGATCCAGTCCGGCATTTCTGACAAAATAATTTTCACCCGCTCTGATATAATAGTTTGGCGTTTTCATCTGTTCAATAAAAAATTGATATTCACTTTCATCGTATGGTATTAAATGAGGTGTAAATGTGCTTACAAGATAAGGACTTGAATTGATGGTGGTAATATAATACTCCCTCATACATCCTGCATTCGGCAATGGATAAATGTCATCAAAGCTTATTTGTTCTACTGCAAAGGTCATTGTAAACGCTGATACAGAACTATTTGACAATAGAAATATTAAAAGATAATATTAAAATGCTATATTTTTTCATTGGGCACCATCCTTCACAAGTAGTTATAAAAAACAATTTCATTTTTCTAATGCTGTAATCATATTTACCTTATACATACCCTCATTTCCGCCCAACAAAACAGCCCCTATTTTTTAAAATAGGGGACTTGATTTCTAATATTCCAGCACAACCATCTGGTGACAGTCGAGCTTAGGCACGGTGTAGCACACGTACCCGTCCTGTTGTGTAATAGGAAGCGGATCCATTTGCGGCGCAAGATATGCTTTTTTTTATTTTTTGCGGTAGGCGGACCTTTACCGCCACATCATAGAGCGGCACAATATCCTCAATTACACAGATGTCTTCGCCGCGTTTAACCGGCGTCGCGTAGAGCAGATGGTGGACGCAGCGGCTTTGAGTCGTCTGTTGCTGTATCGTGGTCACACCCTGTGCCGGCAGCGTGGTTTCAAGTGTTTTGTACGCCCCAAGCAGGGTATCGAGCGCATGGAAGACAAGCTCTTTTTAAAATCATGCTTGCTTTCGTCGCATATTCTTCAAAAATATTGTAGGCGATATAAATTCCCGTTTCGTTTTGCGTCATAGCTGCGCCCGCTTCCTGCATCGTGGTTGGCGCGTGCTGGTGGGAGCAGAAGTGGAACACGTCGCGGTTAAAGTATGGGTTTTCGCGCACGGCGAGCACCTGCGCCGCAGGGCATAACCTCCTGTGCCTGTGAATACAGTACAAACGAAGCCGGCGCAAAGTTTTTAAGCGTAAAGCCCGGACGCAGATAAGTTGGATTATAAGCACATGGGCCACCGTATGTAACGCCGAAGCCGAGCGCAAATTTGATTTATCGGTGTGAGGCCGGAGCTTCCGCTTGCAAGGGCTTGCCGCCCTGTTCTATATATGCCTCAAGCAAAGGCAGAAGCGTTTCATCTACTGTTGCTTCATCCGGGAGGATGAGTACTTTATATTGTAATAAAAATCGCTCTGTGTGTCAATTACATCGAACAGATAATTCCCCTCGAGCAGCATACGCACTGCACCTTCGTCGTATCTGTTGGATTTATCCCCTGACGGGCCGTGAAGCGCTTCAATGCTTAAAACGCCGATGTCTGCAACGTTTGTTACATCTTTGCACCACTGTTCTTTTGTTCAATCTCGGCATAAGCCGCGCCAATCAGACGGTATGTTGCCTCGTCCATCTTGCCGGAGGTGGGTGGAGCTGGTCGCCTATCGAGCAGTGCGCCCCGTTTGCAAGTGAGAGTGCCGCTTCGTAGCGTAGCGCATTTGGATGCTTATAGCCGCCGGATTCGCCCCTATGTTGTATGGAACTTGCCCGTCATGCCTAAAAACGGTAGTCCCAACCCCTGTACGTAGCGTGCTGAGAGCGGAAAGTGGTCGTAGCCCCAGCCGCCCGTCGGGAGCGACTCCAGTTCGAGGTGCGTATTGGCAGAGGCCAATTCGCGCCGTCCGCGTGATATGCCCGCCGTTATGAAACAGAGGTAGGCCGGGCTTTACAGCGTCTACCGCTGCCCGTGTCTTCGTAAGATAGTTTTGATAGGTCAGCTCTGCCTGCTCAAGTACGGCTGCTTCATCGCGCGGGTCCTTGCCGCGCGCGCCAAAATATCGCGCACACAGTTCTGGCAGACGCACGGCTTTACGCCGACGATATCAAAAAAGATGCCGTCTGCGTCGTAGTTTTGCGCGACCTCGCGTATCTGCGCGAGCAGTATGTCAAGATATGGCGTGTTCATACAAAACGTGTGATAGCCCGGATGCATAAATCCTCTACCCACGGCGTGCTTTCATCTGCGGCACGAATCAGCCATTCGGGTGCTGCCGTGCTATTTTTTCATCAAGGCCGGCCGAAAGGTAGACCGGCGTTTTGACGCCGATTTCATGCGCGGCTTCAATCTGTGCGCCGAGCAGGTCAAAGGTAAAGGTACGGGTGCATCTCGTTTGCCTTACTGGGATGATATGCCCAGCCATGATGGCACTTGGAAAATACGGTAATTGAGTCAACATGGCCGAGGCGTAGCATCTGCTGAAAGTTTTCTTTTGAAAATGCTGCGCCAATGCCTTCTATTAATTCTGACGTGTGAAAATCTAAATGTACCTGACGAAACCGCATGGGAATCACTCCTGTTCATATGTAGTAGTTATGCTACTAATCGTACCGATATTTATCCGAAGCGTCAAGGGAAAAATGAAGGTTTACTTGTATTATCTTAACTTTTTATTGTGAAAGAAATTGACGGCAAGGGCTTTTTCAAAACCGGAAAAATAAAAGCAGGCATTTGCCTGCTTTTATTTATCAACAAATCCGCCAAAGACATCTGACTGCTCTCGGAATACCCTTAAAGCATCCGTTTTGCTCGAGTGTGTCGAGCGCGTTTTTACTGATTTTTGTCCGCATGTGTAAGTCCTCAACCGAGTGGAACTCGCCCTTTGCGCGCTCCTCGCAGATGGCCTGCGCCTGCGCAATGCTGACATTCGGCAGGCTCGAAAGCGGGGAAGGATTTTCCCGTCCTTGGGCAGAAAATCCTTTGCGTCCGACTCGTATAAGTCGACAGGCAAAAACTCGAACCCGCGCGCGTACATCTCGCGGCACAGCTCCAGCGTCGTATATAAATCCTTGTCCTTCTGCGTTGCAGCAGGATTCTGCTTGATTTCCTTCATTGCGTCGAGCACCGTCGCCATTCCGCGGCACATCAAGTGCGCGTCGAACGCGCCGAGCGCGCGAATCGTAAAGTATGCGCAGTAGTAGGCGATAGGGTAGTGCACCTTACAATACGCAATGCGGAACGCCATCATGACATATGCCACGGCGTGCGCCTTTGGGAACATGTATTTGATTTTGTTGCAGGAATCAATGTACCACTGCGGCACGTTGTTCGCTTTCATCTCCGCCTCGTCGTCCGGCGTCAACCCCTTGCCCTTCCGTACCTTTTCCATGATGGTAAACGCCAGCTTTGGCGCAAGCCCCATATGCATGAGATAAAGCATGATATCGTCACGCGTACAAATGGCCTCAGACAACACAATTTCGCCGCTGCGGATGTAGTCCTGCGCATTGTTGAGCCACACGTCTGTGCCGTGCGACAGACCGGAAATACGCAAAGCTCGGAAAACTTCGTCGGTTTCGTGTCAATTAGCATCTGACGCACGAACTCCGTCCCGAACTCCGGTACGCCAAACGTTCCGACTTCGCTGCCAATTTCGTCCGGTGTTACACCGAGCGCGTCGGTGTTTAAAAACAGCGACAGCGTTTCTTTGTCGTCGAGCGGAATTTTCTTAGCGTCAAGTCCAGTCAAATCCTCGAGCATACGGATCACTGTCGGATCATCGTGTCCGAGAATGTCGAGCTTTAACAGGTTATCGTGTATCGAGTGGTAGTCAAAGTGCGTCGTAATAATTGTGCTGTCCGCATCATCAGCCGGATGCTGCACCGGACAGAACTGGTGAATGTCGTTCGCCTTCGGTACAATGATAACGCCGCCCGGGTGCTGGCCCGTGGTGCGTTTTACGCCCGTACAGCCGAGCGCAATGCGCTTGAGCTCCGAGTTGTGCGGAATGATCGAGCGTTCCTCAAAGTATTTTTTTTCGCATAGCCGAATGCCGTTTTTTCCGCAATCGTACCGATTGTACCGGCGCGGAACACGTGCCCCTCGCCGAACAGCTCCTCAGTGAATTTGTGCGCGACACTTTGATACTCGCCGGAGAAATTGAGGTCGATATCCGGCTCCTTGTCGCCCTCAAAGCCGAGAAACGTCTCAAACGGAATGTCGTGCCCGTCTTTGGCGTACGGCTGCCCACAGTTCGGACAGATTTTGTCCGGCAGGTCACAGCCGGAAATACCCGTGCCGCTCTCGTCAAATTCGTGATGTTTACAGTTTTGCAGATATAGTGCGCAGGAAGCGCGTTTACCTCCGTGATACCGGACAAAACGCGACAAACGACGAGCCGACCGACCCACGCGCGAGCCGACGAGATACCCGTCGGAGAGCGATTTACTTACCAATTTCTGCGCAATCATATACATAACGGAAAAGCCGTACGTCGTAATGGATTTTAACTCTTTATCCATCCGTTCCTTGACAAGCTGTGGGAGCGGGTCTCCGTATATCTCAATTGCTTTATCGTGCGACATGCGGATGATGTCCTCCTGCGCGCCGTCGATGCTCGGCGGATACGTACCGGAGCGCACCGGCTGCAATTCCTCAACCATATCGCTGATTCGGTTCGGGTTTTCGATAACGACCTCATAGGCCGTCTTTTTCGTCTAAATAGTCAAACTCAGATAGCATTTCCTCCGTCGTACGCAGATAGAGCGGTGCCTGAAAGTCTGCATCGTCGAAGCCCTTGCCCGCCATCAGCACGCGGCGGAACACCTCGTCCTCCGGGTCTAAAAAGTACGTCGCCCGTCGCGACGGTGAGCTTATTATGCTTTCTGCCGAGTGCAATAATTTTTTTATTAATGTCCTGCAAATCCTCTTTGCTGTCCACCTGTCCGTTTCGCAGCATAAACTCGTTGTTGCCGAGCGGCTGGATTTCAAGATAGTCGTAAAACGACGCAATGTCGTCAATTTCCTGCTCGCTGCGCCCGCCGAACACGGCCTGATACAGCTCGCCCGACTCGCAGGCGGATCCGATGATCAGTCCTTCCCGGAACTTATTGATGACGCTTTTTGGCATACGCGGCGTCCGATAAAAAGTGGTCAAGATGTGACGCGGAAATCAACCGGTACAGGTTTTCGAGCCCGACTGGATTTTTTGCCAGTACGATAATATGGTGCGACGGCATCCCGCGCACATCTACCTTGTCGCCGAAGCATGTGTTCAGCTCTGCGACATCCGCTACGTCCATATCGGAGAGTTTTTGCAGCATATGCTTAAAAATATGTGCCGTCGCGCGTCGTCGACCGCACGGTGATGATTCTCAAGCTTAACCTTTAAATGCTTTGCAAGGCTGTTTAACCTGTGACTTTTTAGCTCGGGGTAGAGCTTACGGCTTAGCGCAACTGTGTCAATAAAACAATATGAAAACGCTTCACCGCGGCGCGCGAGGCTCGCTCGGATAAAGCCGGTATCGAACAGCGCGTTGTGCGCGACAAGCACACTTCCTTCACAGAATTTCATAAAGTCGCTGACAGCTTTATCCTCTTTCGGCGCGCCTTTTACCATCGCCTCCGTGATACTTGTTAACTCCGTAATTTTCGGCGGAATCGGCACGGGCGGCTCCACAAAGGTGGAAAACGAGTCGACTACCTCGCCATTTACGATTTTGACTGCACCAATCTCAATAATAAAATTTCTTTTCCGCCGAAAGCCCCGTCGTTTCAAGGTCGAACACGACGAAGCTGCCCTTTAGCGGAAAGGACTTTTGGTTAAATACAATCGCAGCCTTATCGTCGACGACATAGCCCTCCACGCCGTAAATAACCTTAATTCCGTGCTTTTTTGCGGCCTTAGCCGCTTCCGGAAACGCCTGTACAACGCCGTGGTCTGTGACCGCGACGGCCTTGTGCCCCACTTTGCCGCACGGGAAATTAAATCCGTCGCAGATGAGATACCATCCATCGCGGACATTTGTGTATGCATATGTAATTCGACGCGCTTTTCCGGCGCATTGTCCTCTTTTGGCTCCGGCGCGGGCAGCTCGTTAATGTCGTAGGCGGTGATTACTGTGTCGCGCGAATATTTGTCGTACGCCACGTCGCCGTACACCGACACCCATGTGCCGACCTTGAGCCGCTTTTCGACCTTTTCCTTTGATGCGCTGTCGCGCGGCTTGCTGCCATACGAGCCATCCTGATTTTTGCGCGGCGCAAGGTCACAGAACAGTTTGACCGCAATCGACGTTTTTTATCCGTAATATCGAACGTCACAATCCACGAATTGTCGCGCCGCTGTAAATACTCGACCGCAAAATCTGCCCGCTGGTCCGTACGCGCCCCGCTTCGGGGTGTAACCTCCGTAAGGGGGAGGAGCGTGCCCTTGATTTTGCGCCCGGTGATGATTTCGCTTACGGTAGAAGTGCCGCGCTGTGCCTCAAACTGCTTGATAAGCGCCTCTTGCGCCTTCTGCTGGCGGGAGCGCCGCGTCGGTCAGAACATTGACCGGCGCGATATCGACTACTACGTCGTCTAAATTGAATTTATGTTTAAATGCGTGTTTTAAGGATACAAGCTGGCGTTCGGTCAGCACTGCCGTCTCCGACACCTTCAGCGCCATTGTCCGCATTTTTTTATTCACACTGATTTTGAAAGCTCGACTGCGCGTAAGGACTCGTCGCAATCCGCAATTAAGTCTTTTCACTTTTTGTCATGCTGATTCTCCTTTGAATCGTTCCTTAGATAACTATTTCTTTTGTACCGGGCAGGACGTGTCCGGCCGAAACCGTGCGCCCAGCCCCTTGACGCATTTGAAAAAGCAGGCGGATAAGGTCCGGATAGTAGGGATAAAGCCGCCGCTGTCTATCATTTGCAAAATCTCCTCCTGTGAGGCCCAGCGCACTGCCGCGACCTCTTCGGGCTGGAAGCTTGAGCGCAGCGAAATCCACTTCCTGCTCTATCAGGTAATAGTCGTCAAAGCCGTGGTTAAAGGTGAGCGACAGAGCGGGCAGCTTTTGTCCGAAAAGTCGACGTCGAGCCCGAGTTCTTCGAGCAGCTCGCGGTGCGCGGCCATACGGCCTGTGTCGCCTGCAAACCGCGCTTCCGCCGACTGTAATATCCCACATGCCGGACCAGCCCTCCTTAAACGGCTGGCGCTGCTGTATCAGCATCTCGCCCTGTGCGTTAAAGATACAAATATGTACCACTAAATGCATTGCCCCCGTCCGGGAAAATCGCTGCCGCGCTCCATCGTGCGGCCCGTTTTGTTCCGGCCTGTGTCATAAATATCCATAATTCCATATAGCCTGACCTCCTGATTACTTAAAATTGTTCGATTTCCTGCATAAGCGCGTCTATGATGTCGTCCTGCGGCACCTTGCGCACAATTTCCCTTTTTGAAAAAAGTCCTCGCCGTTTCCGCCCGCGATCCCAATATCTGCGTCGCGTGCCTCACCCGGCCCGTTGACTGCGCAGCCCATTACCGCAATTTTAATATCTTTATCAAGATTTTTTGTCAGCTCATAGACACGGTTCGCAATTTGAATCAGCTCAATCTGACACCTGCCGCACGTGGGGCACGACACAAACGTTACGCCGCTTTTGCGCAGACCGAGCGCCTTTAAAATTTCAATCCTGGCGCTGACTTCGCGCACTGGGTCGTCCGTGAGCGATACGCGGATTGTATCACCGATACCATCCGCCAACAATGCGCCGATACCGACCGCAGACTTTACAATCCGCTCTCATATGTTCCGGCCTCGGTTACGCCGAGGTGGAGCGGGTAGTCGCACGCCCGTGTGCGAGACGGTACGCCGCAATCATAGTCGGCACATCGGATGCTTTAAGCGACAGAACCGTGTCGTAAAGCCGCATTCCTCCAGCAGCTTTACGTGCCCGAGCGCACTTTCGACAAGTGCCTGCGCCGTCGGCGTACCGTATTTTTGCAGCAAATGCTTTTCCAGCGAGCCGCCGTTGACGCCGATACGGATTGAATATGCTTTTCCTTTGCCATGTCGCAAACCGCGCGCACCTTATCCATATCGCCGATATTACCCGGATTAATCCGACCTTGTCGGCACCGTTTTCCATACAAATTAATGCCAGCCGGTAGTCGAAGTGGATATCAACAACGAGCGGAAGGCTGATTTGCCGTTTAATGTCTGTTTGCGCGCGCGGCCGCCTCGTCCGGTACGGCGACGCGCACAATGTCACATCCGGCCGCCGCAAGTGTTAATTTGCGCCGCTGTCGCCGCTGCGTCGCGTGTGTCCGTATTTGTCATGGACTGGATCGCTGATTCTGTTCCCGCCGCCGACCAAAAACGCCGCCGACGCTGATCGCCCTTGTTTTTTCTTTATCCATCCAAAGTAAGCCCTTCCGTAATTACGTCTGCCATCCGGTGAAGAGCCGACGACGTCGTTATAGGTCGCCCAAATCAGTACCATAATTAAAAGCGCAAACCCAATAAGTGTGATAATGCCTTCCTTTTTCGGGCGGCAGCCGCCTGCGCGTAATTGCTTCAATCAAAATAATCAGCAGCTTGCAGCCGTCGAGCGCAGGAATCGGCAGCAGGTTCATAATGCCTAAATTCACTGTGAGCAGCCCTACGAGGTTGAACAGAACCGTCCAGTCCATCTGTGACGCCTGCCCAATCACGCTGATAATCCCGACCGGGCCGCTTACCGTGACGCGGGCACATTGCCCCGAATTAACTCATAGAGCGAAATGTAAACGATTTTAATATTGTAAATTGTCAGGTAGAACGCACGGCTGATTGCAGTCGTGAACGTCATAGGCTGCGCCTTTGGCACAAAGCCGAGAATATACGACGTCTGCGTGCCCGATTTTCCGACATAGTCCTGATATCCGCTGTGTCCGGCGCACTGTGCGTCTGATGGTCGACCTCGGTTCCGTTGTGGAGGATGCGCACGTCGACCGTATCTTGTGTATAGGTGTATACAATATCCTGCTTAACAGGCGTAATTGTCTGCGTAATTGTCTCACCGCCGCGCCGCGCCGTCACCTCGACGGGCTTATCCGTTACACGGTCTAAAAGAAGCGTAAATCTTCATAAATATGAATTGTGGTATTGTCCAGCTTCACAATTTCGTCACCCGGCGCAAACGCTGAGCCGGACAGGTTTGTCGTCTGGTCGATGCCGTCAATCACCGTCGTATTGACCTCCGACACTGGTGCTTGGAGAATTAAAAATCACGAAGCCCAAAACAATATTGAGCGTTGCGCCCGCAATGACGACAAGAAAACCGCTTCCACCACGCGGCCTTGCCGAAGGAGCGTTCGTCGTCGCTTGCGGCGTTTTCGCCCTCCATTTGGCAAAAGCCGCCCATCGGGATTGCCCGCAGGGAATAGAGCGTTTTTTTTTACCCTGCTTTTTCCAAATGACGGGCCCCATGCCAATCGCAAACTGGTTGACGCGGATGCCGAACAGTTTCGCCGCACTGAAATGCCCGAACTCATGAATCGCAATCATGACGGCGAACACCAATATTGAAACGATTATTGTCCATATCCCACCTAACAAAACATCACATCCTTTGAAATTACGAAGCTTATACCTTGCTGTAAACAAACTCGCGCGCCCAGCGGTCCGCGCCGAGCACCGCGTCTAATGTATCCGCCTCCGTGTTAGTATATGCGCGCATTGCGCCTTCTATCACGGACGCGATTTCTAAATAGTCAATTTTACGCTGTAAAACAACGACACCGCCGCCTCGTCCGCGCCGTTGTAGACCGCACATCGTTCCGCCCGCCTTAAGGGCTTCATATGCCAGCGGCAGGGCAGGGAAGGCGGTGGTGTCCGGCTCGGCAAAGGTCAGCGTTCCTATTTTAGTCAGGTCGAGCTGCTCGCCGCAAGCGGCACACGGTCCGATACGTCAGCGCATACGCAATCGGCAGACGCATATCCGGAAGACCGAGCTGTGCTATCACAGAGCCGTCGACAAACTCGACCATAGAGTGGATAATGCTTTGTGGGTGTACCACAACGTCGATTTCGTCCGGCGCAGCGTCAAAGAGCCATCGCGCCTCGATTACTTCAAGACCTTTGTTGACGAGCGTCGACGAGTCAATTGTAACCTTTGCCCCATGTTCCAGTTCGGGTGCTTTTAACGCCATTTCCGGCGTAATTACGGTTAAGTCCTCCCGGGCTTTTTTCCGAAAATGGCCCGCCTGAAGCAGTCAGGATAATTTTTGCGCTGTTTTTTTTTCACGCAGGCCTGCCAGCGACTGGAAAACCGCACTGTGCTCGCTGTCGACCGGCAGAAGGGACACGCCGCCGCTTTGCAAGCGCAGTTGCAAGCTCGCCCGCTGCGACTAATGTCTCTTTATTCGCCAGCGCGATATTTTTCCGCTTTTGATTGCGGCGATAGTAGGAAAAAAGTCCTGCTATCCCCGTTACAGCGGTCGTACCGTATCCGCGCCGTCGAGCCGCCGCAGCCTCACACATGCCGTCCGCCCCGGATATAACGCGCACGGACGTATCAGCAAGCCGGATTTTTAATTCCTTTGCCTTTTTTCGTCACAGACGCAGACAAGGCGCGGCGAAAATTCCCGCGCCTGCGCCTCGAGAAGCTCTATATTATGATTTGCGGATAGACCCAATACCTGCAAGGATGGATTTTGCCGCACAACGTCGAGAGCTCTGGGTCCCAATCGACCCGGTCGAGCCTAAAATCGTAATTGCGTGTTTCATATCGGTTTCCTTCCCTTATGTTCTATAACCTCGCTGCTATGTCCCCGCCTTTTAGGCGGTTGCCTCTATAGGCGGCGGGTTTTGCTTCATAGAGCAAGCGGCTCTCATAATATCCCCGCTTCGCGAGGTTGAAACGCCATTAATGAAATCTTGTTATAAAGCGTCATGCCGCCCTCCATCATAAACAGACAGAGATAATAAATAAACGGCGAAACCATAATTACGCTGTCAAAACGGTCAAGCGCGCCGCCGTGCCCGGGCATAATGTTGCCAAAGTCCTTTACGCCGCATGTCCGTTTAATAAGCGAAGCGATTAAGTCGCCTAATTGTGCCAAGCAGGAACCAATTAGTCCCACAAGCGCGAGCAGCCGTAATTGGGCGACGCTTCGTTTATGTAGTGGCTACAAGTCCCAAAACGATACAGCCGAGCACCGCACAAATGATACCGCCGACAGAGCCCTCTACCGTCTTTTTTCGGGCTGATGCTGGGTGCAAGCTTATGCTTGCCGAAGAAACGGCCGGAAAAATACGCCCTGTGTCGGTCATCCATGCACAGATAAAAATCAGAAACAGATAGTAGAGCCCGTTTTCGTCGAGCGCGCGGATGCGTGCAATAAACGACGTAAAAAGCCGACATAAATTGTCGCGAATACAACGGTAGTGATATCAGTAAAGCTGATTGTCTTGTGCCGAAAGATAGAAATCGCAATCAAAAGCACAATGTAAGCGGTGAGCGCAAACGCAAAAATATCGTAACGCCCGAGCGCTAACACACATAACAGCGCTGTCGTACCGATTAGTCCGACTGCGCTGAGCATAAAACCGAATTGAAACGCATGAAAAATTCATACAGCATAAAAAGAATCAGCGCGCCGAGCACAATGTCGAGTACGAGCTGGCTTGCAAATATTACGATAAAAAGAGTATCAGCCCAATAACCGCCGAAATGAGCCGTACCCATAGTATCTTTTGCTCATAATGCCTCTCCGTTCTGCGTACAAAGGCGGCCGCTAACGCCCGCCGAACCGCCGGTTTCGTGAAAGATAGGTGTCAATCGCTTTTGTGAATTCCTTTTCGTCAAAGTCGGGCCATAGCGTGTCTGTAAAATACAGCTCGCTGTACGACGACTGCCATAATAAATTACTTAGGGCGCATCTCGCCGCTCGTGCGGATAATTAAATCCGGTCGGGCATGTAGTCCGTGTACAAATGCCGCGACACGGTATCCTCACCAATATCTTCTGCCGCCAGTGTGCCGGCCTGCACCTCTTTTGTAATTCCGCGCACAGCGCGTATGATTTCGTCGCGCGCGCCGTAGTTGAGTGCAAGCGTCACTGTGACAGCTTTGTTGTCCTTTGTTACCGCTTCCACGCGCTTAATTTGCTGCTGGATTTCGTCGGAAAAGCGCGTCGTCACCAATAACGCGGATGCACACCTCGTCGCCGCCGAGCTCCTTTTTCCGCGTTTTTCAAATAGTCAAGCAGAAGCGACATCAAAGCCGCTGACCTCCTCGTCGCTGCGCTTCCAGTTTTCGGTCGAAAACGCATAGACGGTGATGTACTCAATCCCCATATGCCCGGCGAAGCGGCTCACCTTACGCAGCGCATCCGCGCCGGCGCGGTGCCCCATAATGCGGGGGAGGGAGCGCTTTTTGCCCAACGCCCGTTGCCGTCCATAATAATCGCGACGTGCTTTGGGAGCGCGGCCTTGTTGTATTTTTTTTTCTTTGCTTTTTTAAAAACGCCATACCGCTCCTCCGAACTCGTAATAGACTTAACTTTTTGTAACACAAGAAGTTAAGTTTTTATACCTCCATAACTTCCTTTTCCTTTTTCGCCAGCATGGCGTCAATTTCCTTGCTGTATTGGTCGGTCAAGGCTTGGATATCCTTTTTTCAATTTCCTTTAAATCATCCTCAGTAATTTCGCTGTTCTTTTCTGCGCCTTATATCCTTCAATTGCATCGCGGCGAATAGACCGAATCGCGACCTTTGCTTCTTCGGCGCGTTTGTAGAATGTCTTTAACCAGCTCTTTGCGGCGCTCCTCTGTGAGCGGCGGGAACGTAGGCGGATCGTTTTGCCGTCGTTGTTCGGATTGATTCCAAGCTCCGACTTCAAAATTGCCTTTTCCACTTCCTTTACAACGCCCATGTCCCACGGCTGAATCAGCGGTGTGCGCGCCTCCGGCACGGAAACGTTGCCAAGCTGCGGAATCGGCGTCTGTACACCGTAGTAGTCCACCATGATTTTGTCAAGGATGGAAGGGTTTGCGCGCCCTGCGCGAATCGCCTGTAAATCTTCGCTGTATATGTTGAGTGTCTTGTCCATTTTGTCTGAAATTTCCGGATATTTTGCTGCCATAATCATTTCCTCCTTAAAATTATAGTATGATTGGATTTTCTTGGTTACGACAAATTAAGTATTGCCCCGCACTATTACTTTGAAACAATTGTACCAATCTTTTTCCCCGCAAGCCGCACGAATAATGTTTTTCCGGGTCGTCGAGTCCGAACACGAGGATTGGAATATCGTTGTCCATGCACAGCGAGGTCGCGGTCGAGTCCATGACGCCGAGTCCACGGTTTAATACGTCAATATAAGACAGTGCGTCAAACCGTACCGCGTTCGGATTCACGTTCGGGTCGGAATCATATACTGCGTCCACCTTTTTTCGCCAACAGGATAATATCCGCGTCGATTTCCGCCGCACGCAGCGCCGCCGCTGTGTCGGTCGAGAAGAACGGATTACCCGTGCCGCAGCCGAAAATTACAACGCGCCCCGCCTCTAAGTGGTGCATCGCGCGCCCGCGTATGTAAGGCATCCGCAATCTGCCGCATTTCAATCGCCGTCTGTACCCGCGTAGCAACGCCTTTTGCCTCGAGCGCGCGTCGCCGAGTGCAAGCGCGTTGATGACCGTTGCGAGCATACCCATGTGGTCGGGCGCGTCCGGTCCATGTTTTTCGCCTGTCCGCCCGCGCCAGAAGTTGCCGCCGCCGACAACGATTGCAATCTGTACCCCATGTCGACGCATTTTTGATTGCGGCGGAGATAGACGAAAGGGTAGCGGGGTTTAATCCCGTTTTATTTTCTCCAGCAAGCGCCGCTGACCTTTAAAAGAACTCTGTTTGTATTTAGCCTGCAAAAATAAATCGACCTCCTGATATCATTTGTAGTGCGTTTCACAAAAAAAGGAACACAGGTGCGTGTCCCTTTTTTATAAACAAAGGTAAAATAGGGAACAAAGAATTTATTCCCCTCTATTTTACTACTATTTTACCATATTTGCAACTTCATCTGCAAAATTATCTTCTTTTTCGAGACCTTCGCCCTTTTCGAGACGTGCAACTTCGTCACAGCAATCGGCGCGCCGATTTTCGCGGAAACTTTTTGATAACAGCCGCAACGGACTTTGTCACCGTCCTTGATAAACGGCTGCTCGAGCAGGCAAACATCCTTGTAATATTTTTGATTCTGCCTCTACCATCTTCTCAGCAATGTTAGCCGGTTTCCCCTTCGTTCATTGCCTGAACCGTAAGGATTTCCTTTCCTTTGCTACAACGTCAGCCGGTACGTTCTCCGGTGCAACATACTGCGGGAAAATCGCCGCAATCTGCATCGCGATGTCCTTTTGCCAGCGTTTTGAAGTCCTCTGTTGCCGCCGCTTCCGCCGTTGTGTCAAAATCAACAATAACGCCGATTCTGCCGCCGCCGTGGATGTACGTCTCAACAATACCTTCATAGCGCTCAAAACGGCGGATGTTCATGTTTTCGCCGATCTTTGCAATCTTTTCCGTCAGTGCGTCGCGTACTGTGCCGCCGCCGAAGCTCTGCTCTAAGAGCGCGTCCACATCAGCCGGATTGTTGTCCGCAATCTGCTTTGCTACGTCGGAAACAAAGGTACGGAATTCGTCGTTCTTCGCAACAAAGTCGGTTTCTGCGTTAACCTCTACGAGTACGCCGACGTTGCCGTCCACATACGCCTCAACGATACCCTCCGCAGCGATACGGCCCGACTTTTTCGCAGCGGTTGCAAGTCCCTTCACGCAGCAGCTCCATCGCCTTTCCGCGTCGCCGTTCGCCCTGTCAAAGCTTTTTACAGTCCATCATACCGCAGCCGGTCTTTTCTCTTAAATCCTTTACATCTTTTGCTGTAAACATTGGTAATCATCCTTTCGCATCTCAAATAGATTCGTTTCTAAAACAAAGCGGTCTTTGCGTCTTTGCGCAAAAAGACTAAAAAAGACCGCCGCATGTTATGTTTTTAAGTTTAATTAGTTTGCTTCTGCTTCGGTTTCTTCTGCCGGAGCGTCGGAGCCTTCCGCTGCGAGCTGCTCGCCCTGCTTGCCCTCCATAACAACGCGTTTGCCATTGTGGATGCAATCAGCTTAACCGCACGGATTGCGTCGTCGTTGCCCGGGATAACATAATCCACTTCATCCGGGTCACAGTTCGTGTCAACAATTGCTACAACAGGGATACCAAGCTTCTTCGCTTCCGCAATCGCAATTTTTTTCCTTGCGCGGGTCTACGATAAATAAAGCGCCCTGGCAGTTTTCTCATGTCCTTGATACCGCCCAAGTACTTTTTCGAGCTTTTCACGCTCGCCCAAAAGCTTGCTGACTTCCTTTTTCGGGAGCAGGTCGAACGTACCGTTCTCTTCCATTTTATTGCTGTTCGAGCCGGTCAATCCGCTTTTTGATTGTCTTAAAGTTGGTGAGCATACCGCCGAGCCATCTCGCGTTTACAAAGTACAGCACCAACGCGCTGCGCCTCTTCCTTAATGGAGTCCTGCGCCTGCTTTTTCGTGCCGACGAACAAAATGTCGCCGCCGTTTGCCGCTACCTCGCGTACAAAGTTGTACGCTTCCTCGACCTTCTTTACGGTCTTTGCAGGTCAATGATATAAATACCATTTCTCTCCGTAAAGATATACTCAGCCATTTTCGGGTTCCAGCGTCTTGTCTGGTGTCCAAAGTGAACGCCTGCTTCAAGAAGCTGCTTCATAGAAATTACGTTTGCCATTTTCATAGCACCTCCGGTTTTTATTCCGTGAAACGCGTTTCACGGTGCATACATCCTCCGCCCTGTGCATAACCGTTGGGAACCGCAAATGCGGCACCGCCCGCGGGTTTACAAAGCGTGTGTATTTTTACGCCATAATAGAATATCATATGGGCAGCGAAAAATCAAGAGTTTTTTTCGTAATTTTGTAAAACAAGCAAAAACCGCAGGTACGGCCACCCTTTGCCGCGCCTACGGTTTATTTTACCCAATATACGCCGGTGCATACACCGGTTTATACGCCGATTTCCTTTTTACGCTCTCTTTTGTCGGAGCAAGCGACAGACAGTGTGTCATAAACGCGTCAAACGAGCCGAACTCGTTTTTGCTGCCGCATTGTATCAGCGATGCGCGCGGGTCGCCGTATGCGCGCCAGTCCGCGTCCATAACGGCGTCGGCGTTATTAAGCTCGAGCGGTTCGCTGCACCATACGCCTAAGTAGCCGTCGCCGCAGCGCGCGAAGAAGAAGCCGTCTTTTTTCACTTCTTCCTCCATTGCAAAGGAAGGCCAGTACAGGTGCGTAAACTTTGTAGGGTGCGCGTCCGGTATGCTGTAGTAGCACCATAGCGTGCTGTCCTTTGTTTGAGCGCGGGGAACACGCCGTTACCGTACCAGTATCCGGCCGCATCTCGCAAAGTCTTTCTCCGTGCCCGGGTGATTCACAAACGTGAGACAGCGATTGCTGATTGCCGCATACCACAAATGCTGCTGATAGCCATAGCCGCCCGGCGTAAACAGTGACGTGCCGTGAAACCACTCGTTGTCCAGCAGTGTTGCATAGTACTCGGTCGTTGTATCGTGCGGCGGCTCAATTGTATCGGTGCGCGGCGACGCAACAGAGGTCAGGAAAATAATCCGGCGTCTTTTTTGTAAAATCAGCGCGCGTCCGCTCGTAAACGATACCTCGGTCGTCGCGTCGGGCAGACCCTTTGTTTTTTCGGCATACGGTACGGCGAGTAAAGCCATACACGTCAGCCAGATACAACTCCTGCGCCGCGCAGCTGTCGCTGACAAGGTGCAGAAGCGACTGCAGGCCGGACTTATATGGTTTGAGCGAGTCGCGGTAAATACGCCCCATCGGCGCGAGGTGAACGCCCTTGAAGCTCTGCTGTGCCGCCCGAGCACGATTCGGTCAATCGCCTTTTTGCCCGATAGGAAAGTCTTGGTTCACCAAAGTCATGCACCATTAAAAGCACGGACAGTGTAACGAGCATATAGCCGCCGGCTAAAAACTCTTCATAGCCCTCCTGCTCAATTACGTCGAACCATTCGTTCACACGACGCAGCCCCCGTGCGGTACTGGTCGATGCCGAAGCGGTTTGCGCGCTTAAAACCAATCCTCCGGCCAAAGCTGCCCGCCAGCATCTGGCACGTAAAGAACAGCAGGGAGTGATTTTCGCTCCAGAAGCACATTGCGTCCGCGCTGTCCTCGTCCATCCAGTAGCGGGAAGCCGAGCGCAAGCTGCTTAATTTTCTGTTTATATTCTTCTTTGATTGGAATTTGCTTATAAATCCGAAACAGGCACGCAAGCCCGAAGTCGGAGCAGTCGATGCGCTGCTCTATTTTTCAATAACTTGGTCGAGCAATTAGTCGTAGTCGTCTAATTGATTGTTGAGATAGTAGCGCGCTAACACCTTATAGCCCGCCATGTGCCCGCTTGCGCTGCCCTCCGCACTGTGGCGCATGAGCGCGTCGAACCGCTCATGGTCCGGAAGCGTAGGAAACAAATGCGGGCGGGTCATTTTGTACGATGTCGAATTTACGCGCAAACTGCTGGCCACATACGGTAAACGAAAGCGTTACGAGCTTTGCGTCCGGCATTGAATACTGCTCGCCCGTTTCCCAGACGGAAGTTTTTTCGTCCGATTCTACCGTTACCGCAACAGGCGGCTGCCCGTCCGCCGCAAAGGCACCGTCCTTCCACACAACGCTGCAAAGCCAGTCCTCCGCCGCCTTGAGCGACGCAAGAGTATCCTTTTACCGGCAGCGTCACGCTGATGCCGTCGGTGTCGAAAGCTGGGAGCGCGAACATGTTGCGCGTATCGCGTACGCCAAAGTTTTGCAGGCATACGAAAGTGGGTTATCGTTGACGCCGGCTTTTAGGCCGAGCGTGATATCGATATGATTGATTGGTTTGTACACCGGGTTAGAAATATTGGCGCAATGCGTACCGTTGAGCCAGAGGTCAATCGTTGCATATGACCAGATTCGCGCACGCACCAGCCGCGGCGTATCGCTGACAAGCTGCGTCTGCGCAAGCAGGTTAACCCGTGTAAGCGTAAAGTAAAACTTGGAAAAAATCTATGTATGTGTTTCGGTTTTGCGCATAGTATTTCCAAACTGCGCCGAGCTGGCTCTCCTCGCCGAGCGTACCCGGGCTTTGGCGCGTCTATCACCTTTTGAGGCAACACTTCGCGCATTTCGGCTTCAAACTTGAGCTGATTTTATTTGTATGCGGCGCAACGAATGGTTCGGTGACCGCTTCTGTCGTTAAATAATTGACAACGTAGCCTTCTTTTGTGAGGGAAAAACGGACTTGCGTGTTCAACTTTTTACACTTCCTTATTCAATTTATTGTTTACAACAATAGTTTAACATTGTCAATGGAAAAAGCAATAGAAAATAACGCCAAAACCCCATGATTTAGGGGTTTTATAAAAAGATATCAACATTTTGTGTAAGATATCGGCATTTAAGTGTATAATATTTCACGGCAGTGTACCAGCAGTAATCATGGCGTTGTAGGGGGGCAGGAGGTTGTATTCCTTCGCGGCCCGGACGAGTGCGCCGTTGATTGCGTCGACCTCGGTTAGACGTTTGTTTTGCATGTCTTGGCACATGGACGCATGTCCGTCTGCACACTCTTCTGCAATGGCGAAAACCATGTCGAGAATTTCGCGCTCGTCGAAGAAGGTGTTCCCGTCCGCCTTTGCAACGGCGATTGCTTCTTTTACAATATGGATAGCGATGTCTTTTGCATATTTATTTTCGACGACGAGCCCGATATTGGCGTCCATGAGTGCGGTCAGGGCATTAATCGATAGGTTGACAAACAGCTTTGTCCAGATAATTCGCTGGATATTGTCGCTGGCGATTGTCTCGAAGCCGCCGCTTTCGAGCACATCTTTCACCCATTGGGCAAGCGCAATATTACCGGAAAGTGACCCAATGACGGTTTCGCCGCTGCCGCTGTGGCGGATTTTTCCGTCGCCGAGATTGACACAGTTGTGCTTCGATGTTCCGATGATGATGTTTTTTCGTCCATATGTGTCCCTAATTGTGCGGTCATTGCCCGCGCCGTTTTGCAGCGTCAGTAAAACGGTGTCCTTACCAATAATGTTTTTGGTTGCGGGTGAGCGCACGCTCGGTAAAAGTGTCTTGACAAACAAAAATTACTAAATCCGCCCGTTCGTCCGCATTCCCGCTCACAAAGGCGCGCGCCCGGTAGAGTTGCTCTGTTTCGCCTTCTACGACTGTGATACCGTCTCTGTTGAGCGCGTCGACCTGCGGCTGGTATGCGTCGATATAGTATACGTCGTGGCATGCGCTCAGCCGCGCGCCGTAAAAGCAGCCCATTGCGCCTGCGCCGATTACTGCAATTTTCATATGAAAAACTCCTTGCCTTTGATTTGGTTTTAGTATCTGCGCAAATGGGATACATACCAAACAATAGACAGGAGTTTTTGTATGGTTATATAAACTTTACAAATTTTTCATTAAAATATTTTGTTAAAATTAAGCTGTGTTTTATTGCTATTATATCCGCAATGGCGGTAGAAGGCGTGTGCCTCTGTCCGTGTTTCTCCTGTGACGAGGCGAACGCCGCATGCGCCGGTATCTTTTGCCCAATTTTCAACGGCGCATAATAACGCTTTCCCAATCCCGTTTCTTCTAAATTTGCTTTTGAAACAGCGATTCCCCATAATATCTTTCATATGGGGTGCGTACACAACATCGTAGTCGGCGGCGTGAATGTAACCAACCACAGCGTTCTGCAACAACTGCAACAAATAGTTTTTGCGGTTGCCGTTCAAAATATGAGATAGTTTTTTCCCTTTGTTTTTCGGCCTCAAATTCATAGCCCAGTTCATTTTTATTTAATTCTGAGATAGCGTATGCATCTTCTGCTTTCCCCTCTCTTATTTGAATATCCATCCGTTACCACCTCAAAAACGAAAATTACGCATGCTTTCTTTACTCGAGTAAAAATAGGGCGGCCGCTTTCCGCCGAGCCAGACCAAAACCGCTGCAGCAGCTTTAACAGCTTCGTCAGATAGCGCAGTACAGGCTCGGTCGCTACAACAAACACAACGAGCAGCAGGCTCGCCTTGAGCGAGAGCGGCGTGATACCGAACAGGTCGTTTAAAAGATACAGGAAAAGACCAAACCGACCAGCATCGCCAACCATACTGTCCAGCGCAGCCCGTTCATTGGGCGGCTGATTCGGTATAAAACAGCATTCCGACGGTCGACAAAAGCAACGCCGAAACTGTAGAAATATCGGCTGTGTCAACGCCGAACACCTCACCAAAGGTGACGAGCGCAGCAATGACAATAAACGCGGTCAGTCCTGCGGGAAGAGCGGTACCGAGCACGTTCGGCAAAAATTTCCCCCTTAATAATGTTTTTATTTGGCTCGGCGCCAAAAAGAACGCCGGAATCCCAATTGTAAACGCGCTCACGAGCGAAATCTGCGACGGCAGAAGCGGATAGTTGACCATAAAAATCATGGAGAACAGCGCCATGAGCATCGAAAAAGATATTTTTACTAAAAACAGGCACGCGCTGCGCTGGATATTGTTGACGACGCGGCGCCCCTCCAGCACGACCGACGGCATCCGCGCAAAGTCGGAGTCTAAGAGCACCAACTGTGCGGCGTGGGTCGCCGCCTCGCTGCCCGACGCCATCGCCACACTGCAATCCGCCTTTTTGAGCGCGAGCACGTCGTTAACGCCGTCGCCTGTCATAGCAACCGTGCGGCCTGCCTTTTTGAGCGACTCGACAAATTGCCGCTTTGCTTTGGCGTGACGCGCCCAAAGACGGTATACGCCTGTACAGCTTCGTCGATTGCCTCGTCCGTCGTCAGCGTCCGTGCGTCGATATAGTTGTCCGCATTTTTTGATACCGGCTTTTTGGCAACCTCGCAGACTGTGAGCGGGTTGTCGCCCGAGATAACCTTCACCTCGACGCCCTGCTCGTCAAAGTACGCAAACGTTTCCGCCGCGTCCTTACGGATAGGGTTGGACAGCAGAACGAGCGCAAGCGGCGTAACCGGCGCGGGTCAGCGGACCGCCGTCCGGCGTGCCGGAATAGGCGCCGAACACGAGCACGCGGCTGCCCTGCTTAGAATAGGTCTCAATCTGCTCTTGATAGGTTTTGTATTGGTCGAGCAGCACAAACTCCGGCGCACCGAAAACGTAAGCGTTTTCTTCAAAGGTAGCGCTCGAGTATTTCGTTGCGGAGGAAAAGGACGTGATAGAAACAGCACTGCGGCCCGTATTTTCTTTAAAATACGCCTGCATTGCCTCCATTGTAATATTATCCGCCGGCATATTGCGCGCAAAGTCACCGATTATCTTTTCCAGCGCGGCGCGTCCGCCCACAGAGGCCGAATTCAGTTCGATTACTTCGTCGACGCGCATCGTGTTTTCCGTAATTGTCCCCGTTTTGTCAACACACAACACGTCGACGCGTGCGAGCGTTTCGATACAGGACATTTCATGGATAAGCACGCGCTTGCGTGCAAGACGGATAACGCTTAAGGCCATTGCGACGCTGGCCAGCAAGTAAAGCCCCTCCGGAATCATGCCCAGCAGCGCGGCGACCATCGCCACGACGCTCTGCTGAATCGATTCGCCCATATAGAAATGATGCTGGACAAACATTGTGATACCAATGGGAATGATGACAATTCCGACAAAGGGTAATCAGGCGGTTGAGTGAGCGAATCATCTCAGAGCGTTCGCCCTTCTTCTCGGCCTTTGCTTCGAGCATCAGCTTTGAAATATACGAATCCTTTCCGACCTTTTTCGAGCGCGCGCGGCACTGGCCGGATACGATAAAACTGCCCGATAAAAGCGCGTCGCCCGCCTTTTTTGTAATTTCGTCCGCCTCTCCGGTCAAAAGCGACTCATTGACCTGCACTTCGCCGTCTGTGACAACTGCGTCGGCGCAGATTTGGTTGCCTGCGCCGAACAGGACGATATCGTCTAACACTAACTGCTCGGAATCGATGACTGTTTCTTCTCCGTCGCGCAGGACGCGCGTTTTCGGCGCATTGAGCACCGACAGCTTATCAAAGCACTTTTTTTTGAGCGGATTTCCTGAATAATGCCAATCAGCGTATTCGCAATAATGATTGGTAAAAAGTTAGTTCGCGGAATGAACCGACTAAAATCAACAATAGAGCAAGTATCGCAAACACAAAGTTAAAGTATGTAAACGTATTGGTCAGGATAATCTGCGATACGGTTTTGGTCGGCGCTTCAACAGCGACATTAACCTGCCCGGCCTCTGCGCGCTGTGCGACCTGTGCTTTGTAAGCCCTGTGTTTGGATTTGATTGTGAAGGTTGTGTTTTGTCCTGTTCCATATTCATTCATATACCTTTGCACAGCAAAGGCTTCCTTTCTTCGAATTTTCGCTTCGCTGGAATTTTATCACGCAGCTTAAATTGCAGCGCCGGCCCAAAAACTGCCCTGCATATAGTATGGGCACGGGGCGTATATTTATAATTTAATTTGTCATTAGAATGGCAATATCGATACCATTCATACTTACTATAACGAGTAAACCACCATAATTACTTCAAAATTTAAGAACTTTGCTGTAACTATCATAGCATACACACTGGAAACAGGCAACCAAACAAAGATAGTATTTACAGAATATTTTCATTTGGGGAAAAGAATTGACGGGAAAGAAATGGCGTGTTACACTTGAAAAGAAAAAGACGAGCAAAAAAAATGGCATTTTTTTATTATACAGATATAGAAACGGAGTATTTAAAGAAAAAAGGATAAACGGCTCGGCGCGGTGATTGACCAGCTCGGTCACCTCAAGCGGGAAGTGTTTGACGACCTGTTTGAAGCGTTGGTATATTCGATTGTCGGGCAGCAGGTGTCGACTAAGGCTCAGGTCACTATTTGGAATCGAATCCGGGCGCATTACGGCACAGTAACGCCGGACGCGGTGGCAGCTGCCGGACCGGATGCGCTGCGCGGCCTCGGTATTTCCGGCCGTAAGGCGGGCTATATTTTAGATGCGGCGCAAAAATCCGTACAGGCGAGCTGAATTTAGACGCTTTGCGTGAGAAAGATGATGCGGCGGTCGAGCGGGAGCTGTGCGCCTTAAACGGGATAGGCGTTTGGACGGCGCAGATGCTGATGACGTTTTGCATGCAGCGTAAAAACATCATGAGCTTTGGCGATTACGGCATCCGTAAGGGGCTGCGAATGCTGTACCACCACCGCGAGATTGACCAAAGCTGTTTGACAAATACTACCGGCTATTCGCCGTACGCTACGGTCGCAAGCCTGTATTTGTGGAAATTGCGGGCGGCGCGATTCCTGAGATGCGTGACTTTGCACCCAAGAAAAAAATAGGACAGGGAGTACCCTTTCGCTTCTGCATAAAAAAGGAAAGACGCGGCGTTTTTGTGCATAGGATAACATTGAGGCAGGCAATGTGAAGAGGGGGGAGCAGTTTGATTGTATTTATAAAAAAGAGCAGCGTTTTTCTGTTATGTACAATTTTTATTTGTGTTATGATGATTGCCGGGATTGCGCTGGGAGCATCGGCGTACCCGCGACGGTCAACGCCCCTCATATGGCAAGGTGGTCGTAATTGACGCGGGGCACGGCAGAGCCGGACGGCGGCGCGGCCGGGGCGGACGGAACGACGGAGGCGGGACTAAACCTGCTGGTAGCACAGAAATTGAACAATTTGCTTTTACAGTCGGACATCAAGACGGTTATGACAAGGACGACGAATGAGGGAATATATGACCCGAGTGCGAAGAACATTACGGAAAAGAAACGCACAGATATGCGCAAACGCCGTGAAATTCAGTCAAGCGTCGGCGCGGATTTGTTTATCAGTATCCATATGAACCAGTTCGAACAGTCTAAGTACCACGGCGCACAGGTCGTCTACGACGGAAAAACGCCGAGGCGAAGCGGCTGGCGGAATGTATCCAGTCCGCCCTGCGCGAAGGGTGGACCGGATAACGACCGGCAGGCGATGAAGTCGGACGGCAGCATTTACCTTCTGAAAAAACGCGCCGGTCCCGTCGGTCATTGTAGAGTGCGGCTTTTTATCAAATGGGAAGAGCTTGAAAAGCTCAAGACGGATGAATATCAGACAAAGCTTGCGTGGGCGGTTATGAAAAGGAATTGAAGCCTACTATGCCGATACAGGCGGCAACGGCAGCGCGGCGGATAGCGCACCGCAGTAATGAATAAAAACTCACACACTTGTGTGAGTTTTTTTATTCATTATATTTCGACTTCAAGCCCGTCATACGTGATACCAAAGCCCTTGTCTGCCGCTGCGGGGAGCATATCGTCGTACGTCGCACCGCCGTTGTGGGAAAAGTGGTTGAGATAGAAAACGGTATCGTCATCCGCCGTGCCAATCTGAATGAGACGTTGCTTTACTGTTTCAGCCGACGCGAGGCCCATATGCCCGCGTGTACAGTCGATATGAAACATCGTACAGTCGAGTGATACGAAAGCGAGGCGCGGCTTTACGCGCTCTAAGTACGCCCATGTCTCGTCGGGGAAAACGCCTGTGTCGGTTGCGTACAGCAGGCTTTTCCATCCTTTTGCAATCAGAGGAATGACCGGATCGCAATATGGGTCGTGGTCGGCTTTCAGAGCTGTAATCGTATACCCCTCGGCCTCAAACGGTACGAAGGGCGTGATAACATTGTAAATTACGCAGTCCTGCTCGTGTGGCATGTTAAATCTTTTTGCTGAACACGCAGGATGTCGTTTCCAGCGGGTGCAGTTCGGCAAATGTTGAGCGGCGTTTCGTCGCTTAAGTGCGCAAAAACCCGGCCTTCTGGCCTCGAGCTCGTCGGAACACAAGTGATCACAGTGGTTGTGCGTGATAATGCAGGTGTGAATTTTCGTTAGTGGTATCCTGTCACGAATCAGATGCAGATAGGTATCAGGCGGGAAGTCAATTAAAATTGTATCGTCAACAATTGCCTGACTGCGTGTACGAATATTTTTTCCCGCCTGCCTGCATAGAACGCGTACAGATATCACAATCGCAGAATAGACCGGGAATCGCTTCGGATGCGCCCGTGCCAAGAAATTTGAGTTTCATAAAACCACTCCTTATTTTTGTTTCCCGCTTTTGCGCGCTTCATAGCGAGCAGGTCGTCGCTTGATACACTGTCTTCACTGTAACGTGCCTTCTCATAGACGGCACGTATTTGCGCGTCGCCTATCTCGCCGAGCGCGCCAATCTGCGCGCTGATTTCAGCGGGCGTCGCCGCAGGCGGAATGTCGATCGTCTTTGCCGCGCCGCCGGTTTACATACTTTTTGTATGCCCTGCGCGCCTTTTGTTCGTTGGATTCCGGCGTAAAAATCCGCCGAAAGCCGGAGCCGATGCGCCCGATTCTATTTTCGACGACGTCGGCATTAATTGATTCTATAACGTCAGATTCAGACGGCTTTTCTCGGTAAACCGTCTTTGCAGGCGGTAAAACACAAACCCGAGCGCAAAGATAACCGCCGCAATTGCAAGCGCGAAAGACGATGTAAAAAACATGTTCGGGCAGCTGCCCGAGCGCGGAGGGATCCCGCTTGCGCCCACGGCTCGACGGGTATGCGCTGCTCTGCGTTTGCCCCGCTGCCGCCGTTTTGTAGGTTAGCAATCGGCGCATATATCCATGATACCACGGTGAAAATCCCTGCGACGACAACGCGCAGGGCATTTTTCCAGTTCAGCCCACGGCAGGTCGATCGGAATTTGTGCCATCAGCAGCATCACGCCGATGGACAAAAGCCCAAACGTGAACAGCAGCAGCGTGCTGACATGGCGGATTTGTCCGACGGGCATATTGGCGGTGTCTTTACTGTTTGTTACAAAGTGCCACGTCCGAAAACTGCCCTGAACCAGAAAATAAAGCGTCAAAAAATGCGACTAATTCCCAGATATAGAGCGGCAGCAGCGCGTGGTAGCCGAACGCATATGCCGCGGCGTATCCGGCGGCAAAGACAACGACGCACATACGCGACGTCCGGTGCTCCCACTCTTCTTTTTTTCCCCGAATACAATACGGAATGAGTCGCCGCACATCACAAAGACAACTGCCGCGTACACGATTTTTTCGGTTGTGGCTGTGCCGCACAGTAAACTGAGCGCCACGATTCCAATATGCGAAAGGGTAAACAACACATAATTACGCAGTTTTAGCCTTGCCAGCAGGCACAGCACCGCCGGAACAACAAGCACGAAAGCATACAGGCAGGCGCGCATGTCCGAGCCGGCCAAAAAAAGCAGAAACGATGCGACTGCATGATACGGCAGGGTGTAGGCCAAAATTTTGAGAAGATAGACCTTCATGAGTGCGCGGTCTTTTATCATCCTACACCACCTCCCATCTATGGATATCGTAGTTTACGCTCGGCGCGGGCAAGTCTCTCTCGCCAGCCCTGTGCGGCACAATCCATAAGCAGCCGTCTTTTCCACTGCAAAGCTGCGCAAATTCGGCTTGCAGCTGTTTTTGCAGGAAAAGGAAAGGAGTACATACAGCATATCGTCGGACTGACTGGTCCGTAGGTTAGCCAATAGTTCAGAAAAATCCGCTAAACTGCCGTCATAGCAAATCCGCGCGAGCGCGGTTTTGATTGTGGTAATATGACTTTCGCCGGAGCCGCAGGCCACATGGCACAGCTCGTGCGATTCGACGTCCGTACCGTTACTGACGAGCCCGGTGGGAACGCCCGCTTTGATAAATAGGTGTGATAAGCTGTTTGCAATCCGGATTGCCTCTTCATAAAGCGCATCGTCAATAAACGCCGTGTCGGACTGGAAGTTTAAGAGGATACAGGCCTCTTGCCTGCTCGTATAATTATGTACATTGACCTTCAGCGCGCCTGTTTTTGCCGACGCCTTCCAGTTAATGGACTTCATAGGGTCGGATTTACTGTACTCGCGGATGGCACGAAATTCGAACGGATCCTCCATAGAAAACCGTTTTGTTAAAACGCTTCCAATCATTTTGTTGAACGGCGCGGCAATACGCGACGCGTCAACGCCTCTTGGGTACACCAAAACGACGTGCCGCACGGCACATCCTTGACAAGAGGGAGGACATAAATAGGTTGTAAGAAACGAGGTTGACCGTGTCGACCCTGTAAAGACCGCGCCGCAGACAGTCAAAGCGGGAATTGTGCGCGTAATGCGCTGGTAAAACATAGCGGAAAAATATCGTTTTTGTAGCTGCCGTCCGACACGCTGACGTTTTCGCTGCCCGCAAACCGCAGATATTTCCCACTTTTGAACCGTACGCGCAAAACGGGGAGCGGGAGCCAGTTTCTGTTTGTAATAACCTCGATAAGGCTGTTTTTTCCGCCTTCGGTGCAGGTCGCATCCGAAAACCGAAGGCTGACAGACAGTCCCCTGTCCCAATATTTTTTATAAATCAAATTTTGCAAATAGTACAGCAGAGCTGCACCAGCTATAATAAGTATGATTTCCATATTGTGCCCCCCGGCTATCTTTTTTGTCCCAGTCTTCCGTCGCAACTGCGTGGCGAAAAGTATGTTTGCAATTATGTTGTCCGCACCGAGCGCCGTTACGTCGCCGCTCAGCACGAGACGGTGTGCAAACACCGGCGCAGCAAGCGTTTTAATATCCTCCGGCACGACATAGCCGCGTCCCTGCAAGAGCGCATACGCCCGGCACGCGCTTAGCATTGCAGGAGGCTGCCGCGCGGGCTGACGCCGAGTGCGACCGCGCTGTTTTGGCGCGTTGCAAGCGCAAGGTCGGCGATATAGGTTTGCAGAAGCGGGTGGATGTATACCTTTTTGACCGCGTCCTGTAAGGATATGATGGTTTGTTGGTCACATACGGCCGAAAGCGTACCGAGCGGGCTTGTTTCCATAAACCGCTGCATAATCTGCACTTCTTCCTCACGGCTTGAAAGCCCATGTTGATTTTCAGCAAAAAAGCGGTCGAGCCAGCCTCCGGCAGAGGAAAGGTACCCGCGGTTTCGACAGGGTTTTGGGTTGCAATCACAAAAAACGGACGCTCCACACGCGTTACGCCGTCGACCGTGACCTGATGTCTTCCATACATTCGAGCAGGCTCGATTGGGTACGCGGCGTCGCGCGGTTAATTTCATCCGCGAGTAAAATATTGCAAAAGACCGGCCCGGAAAACACAAAGCCGCCCTTTTTTGGTCAAAAGCAATTGAGCCCCGTCACATCGGACGGCAGTAGGTCGGGCGTAAGCTGGAGACGTGCAAACGACGCGTCGAGTGACTTTGCCAGCGACTTTGCCAACATGGTCTTGCCTGTGCCGGGCACATCCTCCAATGAATACGTGACCGCGCGAAAGCAGCGCTGGTCAGAACGAGGTCGATGACCTCACGCTTTCCAATCATAACCTTTTGAATGTTGTCTCTTAACTCGCTGACAACCTGTGTAAATTCCTGATTTGTGTCCAAAAAAATTCCTCCCATTAGTAGATTTAAGCTGCACAATTAAGCTTTAATATATCACGCCGAAACGGAGTTGTCCAGTAGATTTTAGAAAAATCCCCGCATATTGTGTATGCGGGGAAGGTATATCTTGTGGCATATCATCTTGCGGTACGGAGCGTGACGAACACAACCTCGGGATTATTGAAAAACGCGGCTCCGTCGGTATTTTTGAAAGACCGCCGCTAACCACCATCTGTGAATCGCCGTTGCGGTAATAGCCCTTGACATAGTTATCAATGCCATATTTGTATTTTAGCACAAGCTTGTTTAAGCCCGGGACGCCAATCTGTCCGCCGTGCGTGTGCCCGGACAGGACAAGGTCAAACGGAAATTCAGACACAGTGTCGAACAGTGTTGCCCGGTGACAGATTAGGATATTGAATAAATCCGGGTCATTAGCCTTTTTTCAGCAGATTTGAGAATTCTTTTTTTGCATTTGTTCGACGCGCAGAACGTCCTCTGAAAAGGGATTGTCCTTGTAGCCAATAAGGTTGATTTTGCTCCCGCGGTATTCGATTTCAACCAGCTCCGATTCGAGCGGCGTAACGCCTTTCTCCTTCAAAAAACGCGATATAATCGTTGTAACGCGGTAGAAATTTTTCGTGATTCCCGCTCGAATAATACATCGGATATCCCTTCAAAAGGTCGAGCAGACTCGACAGATTGTACCAATTCTCCGGGTTTTCGTCGCTGCGCGAAATCATATCGCCGGCCAGTACAATAATATCCGGCTTTTTGGTCGGAAATGTGTTTATATATTTTTCATAGTTGTCCGAATTGTGAAAGTCGGAAAGGAGCGCAACCTTATACCCTTCAAAAACGCTGGGAAGCTTTGCCGAATAAATATTGTAAGAAGATGAAGTAACGCCGATGTTTTCATAATACAGCCACGAGAAAAGGATTGCTGCAATGGCAATCAAAACAATTGTGACACGAACGAAGTTTGCAAAAATTCGTTTGTACTTTTCCAACTGCCCACCTTCTCCCGCGTAAGATTTTCAGCTAAAATGTAAAACTTGACATAAAACTACAACTCTTTTATTTACTATAACAAACTTTTACCCATTTTTTCAATACATTTGCTTAAAAATTATAGGAACTACCAGCGTCATGCACCCGTTTTATTTTTGTTTATCATAGAAATTGCAAGGTCGACTTTGTTTTTCAGCTCGCTCAGCTCGCGCCCGAGCGTAGAGACGGCTTTTTTACTCGTTCTAATTCGGCGGCTGCGTCCGGGCGGCGGTCGGCCTTACCGCTTGCGCGGGGGGAGGTATGTTTGAGCACAGGCGGCTGCCTTTGCCGCGGCAGCAACAATGTTATAAAATTTGATTTCTCCATTGAGAAAGTAGCCAATCGCGCTCTGGCGCGTATTGTCTTTGTGCAGGAAAACAGTACCGGGTCAGCGCCGGACGACAGCAGGCGCACAGGCGCGCAGAAGGTCTCGCCGTCGTTTTGGCTTCCCGCGTACAAAACGCCGCGTTCCTGTTTCCATATAATATAAATTTTATCTTCTTCAAAGCGCAGATAGGGAAGGACGCCACCGCCGTGCGCCGGAAGGGGAATCCGTGATGTTTTGGAAAATGTTTGGTCCAGTGTGCGCTGCTTATAAAGGATTTCTTTTCCGGACACACAGCAGATGTGCTGTCTGCCGAGTCAAAAGCTACGCCCGCCTGTAGAAAAAACGGGCGTAAATTCGCCGAGAGCGATTTTGAGGACCGTATGTTTACAGCCGAAGACGGCCTGTTCGTTTTGATAGTAAATGCAGGTGTCGAGGCTTTTTATCGGCGACGGCAAAAAGGGTCTCTCACAGTCGTGAATCGGAGCGATAACTGCGGGCTGCGGTACTGTGCCGTCGGCAAGGAGCTGCTGCACTAAAGTAGTTTTCCGCCGGAGCGCAAAGTGTAAAAAGCTGGATACAATTCCCGGTTGGCAACAAAAAAATGCTTATCGTACGCGCCCTTTGTTTTGCTAACAAGCAAGCGTATAATTGTGCCATTTTTCGTCGATGTATTTTAAATAGAGTAAATCGCCGTCCATGCTCTGGCAATAATGCAGCGCGCCGCCGCAGCGGCATAGGTCGAAATCGGCGTATGCTTCTTTTGAGAAGCGTCTGTACGCCCGCACCGGCTTTTCATACACAGGCCGTCTGTGTTTGTATGAAAAAAGTGACAGTATTCCCTTTTCATCGTATATGAGATGGTTATTATCATACAGCATGCAATCACCCGTTTAAAAATTGTATACAACTATTATATGGCTGGCGTTGTTGCAAAATGCCCTCTTGATGCATACTATATTTTGAAGAGTTGTCGCAAGGCCAAAAGAAACTGGCGGGCAGGCGGAAAATAAATTTATCAGAAAAAGAAGGTGACTGCGTGGATCATGCTTTGATAGTGTTTGGTTCTGTAACGGTGGCGAACAGGGCGAAAAAGCTGATGCAAAACAGACGGATTATGCCGCTGTTGTACAGCTTCCTCCGACCTCGGTATTCGCGGGTGCAGCTACTGCTTCGCGGATCAAGCTTCACGACTTTAATTTGATGCGGCAGACTGCCGCCCAATACGGAATACAGATTAAGGCGGCTTTTGCCGAAGGCGAAATAGACGGACAGAAGGTGTATGAATCCATATGATTTATCTCGATACAGCGGCGACGTCTCATAAAAAGCCGCCGCAGGTCTATAATACGCTTGCTGTGCTGACCAAAAAGCACAGCGCAAACGCGGGGCAAGCACGCTTTTCTCGCTGCCGCAAATTACATTTATGAGGCCGCGGAACAGGCGGCGCTGCTTTTTCATATCGCACAGCCGGAAAACATTGCGTTTACGTGTAATACGACGCTGGCGCTCAATATGGCGATTAAAGGCTGTACAAAAAACAAGCCGCATGTCATTATGACCTCTATGGAACATAATTCAGCCGCGCGTCCGGTATATGCCTGCGGCGCGCCGTACACAATCGTGCGTGCAGACAGGGAAGGCTGCATCAACCCAATTGATATTGCGCGCGCTATCCGGCCGAACACGGGACTAATCGTTGTAAACCACGCGTCAAATGTGTGCGGCAGCTTACAGGATATTGCGGCAATTGGAAAAATTGCGCGGCAAAACGGGATTTTGTTTTTAGTGGACAGCGCGCAGAGCGCGGGCGTCGTCCCGATTGATGTAGAAACGATGCAGATTGACATGTTGGCGTTTGCGGGGCATAAGTCGCTGATGGGGCCGCTTTGGTACGGGCGGGCTCTACGTGCGCGAGGGTCTGTTGCTCGACACAATTATTGAAGGCGGAAGCGGCAGCAGCTCGAGAGAGCAAGGAGCAGCCGGATTTCATGCCGGACCGGCTCGTGAGCGGTACGGCAAATATGCCCGCTATTGCCGCGCTTGGCGAAGGGATTAAATACGTCAGAAAGATTGGCGTGGAATCCATTTTAGCACATGAGCGCGCGCTTGCGAAGCAGTTTGTGGACGGCGTGCGGCAAATCGGCGGTATCACGCTTTACGGCGGCGCGCCGGAGCGGGGGCGTCGGCGTTGTAAGCCTGAATATAAAGGGAAGAGCGCTGTCGAGACGGCTCAAATTTTTAGACCAGGAATACAAGATAGCGGTTCGACGGACTGCACTGCGCCGCTGGCGCACGAAACGCTCGGCACGTTAAACCACGGCGGCACAGTGCGCTTCTCGTTTGGGCATTATACGACCCGCTCGGAGGTCGACCGTGCGCTGCTGGCTTTAAATAAAATTTGTAAAAAAAGGTATAAAACAAGAAAACCCTGCCAAAACTATGAGCAGAAGTAGTAAGTTTGACAAGGCAGCAAACAGTTCAAACTTTCTGTGAAAGGATGGCGATACGAATGAAAGTATGGAGTTTTATAGCAGTAGGCGTTTTAACGCTTGCAATTGGATTTGGTGCGGGGTACTACACAAGACGGTCGCATATGGGCGCAATGAAATGCAAAATCAGGCGCAGGGCGGCTCGCTTGTTTCGGAGCCGACGCCCGGCACGGAGGCGACGAGCACGCCGCAAAGCGTCGACCGTACACCAAGCCCAACACCGAGCATGACCCCCCACTGCGACCCCGTCCGCTTCCCCGCAGGGAACAGAGGCAAATGCGCCGGGCGACGTACTCATGAGCCCAACGCCGCAGATGGGAAAAAGAAAACGTATACTATATGCTGAAGGACTACTTTGGGAAGATTGCAATTTATAAGGTATACCCTTCGGGAGAGTCTACGCTGATGAGCATTGTTGATATAGACATCAATTCCCTGCCGGAAAAGGACCGCGAACACCTGCAAAAAGGGAATCGGCGTTACGACAGAGGAAGAGATGCTGCAATTAATTGAAGACTATATGAGCTAAGCGAGAAAAAACGACCGCATATGCAGTCGTTTTTTAGTTTGTCTCAGGTTTTAGCGGCTTTGGCTTTTCACTGGCTTTGATTCTTTTTAGGAGTTTTTTTACCTTTTGGCTTTTTTACCGGTTCTGTTTCTGCTTTTGCGTGGGAACAACGTCTTTCTTTTATCCGGTTCCGCTTTTTTCTGCTTTTCTCTTTCTTTTCCTTTGTCGCCGCGATCGAAGCCGGCGTCCGGTCCCTTTTTGATTCGCGAATTAAAAACTTGACAAAGCGGTCAAACGGCATCGGCTTTGAGTACAGGTAGCCCTGCGCGTAATTACAGGACAATTTTTTTCAAAAGTTTGGCCTGTTCGACCGTTTCAACGCCTTCTGCTACGACATATGCGCCATTTAGCGCAAAGCCTCTCGAAAGCGAAGCGATAAGCGAATACAGGTTTTCCTTGCCGACAATATCGTGAATCAGCATTTTGTCGAGCTTGATACACTCAAGCGGCAGCTTTACAACATACATCAGGTTGGAATATCCGACACCGAAGTCGTCGAGATAGAATTTAACGCCTTGTTTGTTTAGTTCGCGCATAAGATTCGACGCGTCGTCGAGATGTTCAATGAGCAAGCTCTCTCTGTAATCTCGATTTTGACCTTTGAAGGATTGACGCCGTTGGCGTGAATGATGTTCATTGTTTGATTCGTAATATATTCATACGAAAACTGCTGGCTCGAATAGTTTGTTGAGATGGACTCGATTTCAATATTGTGCGCCTCTAAATAGCGGATGGCCTTACACACCATATCGAGCGCAATAAAACCGATATCCGTAATCAGGCCGATTTCTTTCCGCAATGGGAATAAACTCGCCCGGCGAAATAATCCCAAGCTCATCGTCGTGAAGCCGCAAAAGCGCTTCCGCCGACTTGATACTGCCGTCCTTAATCCGATGGATAGGCTGATAGTAAACCTCAAAGCCGTTATACTCCATCGCGTTTTTGACGGCACGGATTACCTTGTTGCGCCTGTCAACCGCGTGCTGCATTGTTTCGTCACAATAAATCAGTTTACCCTTGCCGTTCTTTTTGACTCCTTTACAGCATATTCGAGCAAGCCAATCATTTCGTCGTTGCTCGCTTGCCTGCTCTGGCACCTGTACAACGGCGATGGAGACATTGATTTTATCGTGGAAGGCGTTTATCGTCCATGGGCTTTTAAAACGCGTATGAATTTCTTCAATATAGGAAGCAGCCTTTTGCAGCACCTGCCATTGAGTATCACCGCAAACTCATCCCCGCCATAGCGGTAGACGTTGCGTTCGGGTAATATAGAAAGTAAAAATGGGCAATTTCACGCAGAAATTGATTCCCCGAAATGCTGCCCGAATTTACTGTTTACAAACTTAAAATCATCAAGGCTGATGAGCGCGATATACATTGTCTCCTTTTTACGAAGGAGGTAGTTTACCATACTTGTAAAGGTTTCTCGGTTGGAAAGTCCGGTCAGGTTATCGGTGACAATTTTTTTGTTTTGAAAGCTTAAATAAACAATTAGGATAGAGATTGTTGCCGCTGTGCCGGATAGGATAATATTGAGTATAAAACTGCTGAATACCAAAGCATAATTGATATAATCGGGAACAAGACCAAGACGCGAACCGTCGACTTATCTAAATATTTTCGCTCAAAGAGACAGCTTACGACACCGAGAATGGGGCAGATGTACGAAATTACAAAGGCCATTTGTTTAATGGACCGCGTATGTAGTTAAGCCCGCTGTCAAAGAAGAATAGACAGCCAATAAATAGGTTGGCACGGCAACTAATACGATATTGACACCATATAGCAGCCATACCGCCCACGTGGGAAAATTTATAGGTAAGTTTTTTGTTTGGGCTTTTTCATATCAGCGTTAAAATATAAATAATACAGGTCGCCGGCATGAGCGGCGTCATCAAAAAGTACAAAATTTGTTGCCTGTACCACCCATAGAGGAGATAGGCCGCCTGTTCGATACAAATTGCGCTGATAATATCAACACAATAGAAAACAAACGTAACGTTTAGGCAAAGCCGGAAAACAGCTTGTTGCGCGGTGTAGGGACAGCATTGGTGCTGCTGGAGTAAACAAGAATTACCAGTGTAACAATCGCGGACACAAATTCAGCAGATATAAACCCATTGCATACAATCAACCCATATGTATCAAAATATAATTATACGTCCATGTGAAAAGAAAAAAGCAACTGGACCAGCACCATTTTCCGGCGTTCACGCCCATATATGCCTGTAGGATGAAAAAACTGCAGCCACGGTGTCGACAACACCTTTGCGCTTTTTAACCCCGCGTGTTTGTTTCTGTTCAGGGTACGAATCGGCGCTGACTGTTAGAGCCGTTTCGTCAAATAGTTCTGTTTTCCATTATAAATTTCTTTTTAGCTGCTTTTTCAAACGTAATGCTTTTTGCGCCCGCTCGCCAAGCGTACTGTTCATGTTTTTGGCAGCCCAATCACAACCACGGAAGGGGTATACGCCTGGCAGCTCCGACAGCCGCTCAAACAGTGCGCGCCTGCCCGTGTTTTTGATTGTTTCAACGCCCTGCGCCGTAAGGCCTGGTAACGGGTCACAAACCGCTACGCTGACCCTCGCGTCGCCGTAGTCAATCGCCATGATTCTGTCTTTGTTTTATTCATTGTCATATTGCTGCCTTTCTTGTGCGATTTATTTTGCTTTCCGCGAATCAGCCCGGCGGCAAGCACAGCCGTTTTGCGAGCACCCGCATCCGCGCCGTCTTTTTCCGCTAACTGCGCGCATATCTCGTCCCTATGGCTGACAATAAAAGTCAATTTCTTTGCGCAGCGCGCCAAAAACAAACGTCGCCCCCATGTCGACATAATTTTTCTGCCCTGGACATATTCCATAAAGGCTTTGATTTTGGGGTCGTATACAATACCCACAAAAAGGAACGACCGCCGCAGCGTACACCAGCGTATAGTAGCCGCTCGCCGAGCACTAAATCCCTTACCGATAACGCCAGGAGCATTTGTGTGGTCGGTTAAATTGTCATTGACGGTATAAGCTTTTGTCTTCATTTGCATGATTGACCGCGCGATTTTAATGTCGGTTGGGTACTGCATGTTTAAGAAGACGGGCGTAAGGCCGAGTCTTTTGCATATAGTCCGCCGTGGCAATATGGATTTCAAACCCCGAACCGCAGAAGCTTCCACTGCCGGACGGAGATACGCGACCAAAGCTTGTTTGTTTCATCAATTCCATATTCCTTTTTCAATAACGCACTGATTTGTGCGTCCGGCGCGGGGTGAATATTAAAGGCCGGGTCAGCGGTGGCGACTGCCTTAGACTTATCGTAACCAATTTTTTCGAGTTCTCCAGCGACGCTGAGTTCCCAGCGTAATTGTAAGGCCGGGCTGCTGGAGCGCCTTATTAGCGCGCTTTCTTTGATATTGTTTCCTCATGTGCTTACATTGATGCTGCTTGGTGTACAGCATGGAATGCAGTCTGTTTTCTCGCCAGTCTGTATTAATATATTAAGGCAAATAATAAATTAGCGACTGGGTGCTGTACCGTCCTATCAAAGAGCCGCTGCTGACGAGCAGCTTGCCCTTCATTGCCCGCGATATTTGCCGGCAGGTTTAGTGGTTTACTGCCCTACGCCATACGCGGCGTATGTTTCATTTGACGGTAGGAAAGTACGCAGATTTTGACGTCCGGAATCTGTTCACGCAAATCCTCGATAATTGCCGATAGAGCGTCGTCTCCCATTGTTTTTGAACCTATAATAGCCGGAAATCAAGCAACGTCGTTTAACGTTTTTCCATCAGCAGCCGGTCATATGCATCAATAGAATCCTGCGTCATGGTTGACGGAATAGCGTTCCATAATCGTTTGACGGCCGGAGCTGTGCGCGCGTTTGCGCGTCTGTTTTTAACAGCGTAACGTCTTCATAGAGAACCCGCCGAGGGCACGCGGCAGTCCCGGCAGCAAAAGTTTGTCCGGATACAGTCGTTAATTTCGACTCGTCGAAGAGTACCGATATAACCCTTCGTTTCCCGATGATGCTCGGCTTCGGCCGCCATTGCCTCAAGCGCAGAACGCGATACGCCGACAAAAAATATCGCCTGTCTTAATAAATTTGTTGATGTCCGTACGCCCGCCGGCCAGTTTAATCAAAGAGCGGCCCTGCTGCGTGTTTATCTGTTGTACTTCTGCCTTAAGATTTTCAAATCGTCGCCGTCCCCGACAATAACAATTTCAAGGTTATCAATTTGCGCGTCAAGCTTTGGCGCAATCTGTACAAGATGGTGCGCAACAAGGCTGCGGCTTGTGTCCATCCGGCTGACATACACGATGCGCGTCTTGTCGGGCGTTAAATCAAATTCCGCTTCTACTGAAGAAGCGTTCTATTTGATTCGAGAATTTATCGGTGTCGATTCCGTTGATTGTAACGGAAATATCGGACGCAGGCACTTGATAGTTGTCGATGAGGTATGTTTTAATATCGTTGCTGACCGCAACTGTCAACTGTCCCCAATCCGTCATCTGGCGCAGGATCGGATTTTATTTTAAAGACCCAGTGCGCCGTAGTGATAAAAGGAAACTTCATCTTTTTATGAAGGAGCCCGCACAAAAAAGACGGAATTCTGGCGTGCCCGTGAACGATGTCAATTTTTTCTTTCACAATAATTTGTTGAGCCCTTTGTAAGAGGCAAATCATGTTTGACAGTTTTGTTGTGCAAGTGGAAGTTTATAGTGCTTGATGCCGGCCGCTTCCAGATCTTTTTCGTATACAGCAATACGTAACTGAAACGAAGTATACTGA